>ERZ773246.12-NODE-12-length-162832-cov-15.6247_pt1 | contig 162832 bp, 161 predicted proteins | sample MGYA00580519_ERZ773246 | MGnify/ENA primary metagenome ERZ773246 (study PRJEB29015, sample SAMEA2738153) | human oral metagenome | biome: human oral; feature: human-associated habitat; material: saliva | place: China | collected 2246 ...
ACGGGAGTGTGTGGGAGAGTAGGTCGCCGCCGGCCTAAAACAAAAAACAATAATTATATATGCTTTTTTAGGAGCGTCACCCATGAGTGTGTGGGTGACGCTCCTTTCTTTTTCTGTTTCCATGATAGGGGGGATTGTTCGGGTATTGGGGTGTGTGGGTGTTGTCTGTGGGTGGGGTGTGGGGCTGGGTGTTTATGAACCCGACCGGTAGGGGGGTGAGTGTAGTGAAGCAACACACCCACCAGACCCCAGCCCTTACACACAAGGCTCTATGAGTTGAGGCTGAGGATGCTTCCGAGGTGGTAGGCGAGGAGGCTGAGGGTGATGGTGGTTGCGAGGTATGTGGTGGCTTGTTTGGTTTGGTGGTTGTCGATGAGGTCGCCGGTTTCGCGGGCGAGGGTGGACCATGTTGATAGGGCGACGCAGAGCCCGGTGGCGATGAAGAAGTGTGTTGTTAGTTGTTGGTAGAACTGTTCGTTGGTGAGCAATGTTGTGTAGGTCTCGGGCGGGGTGGTTTGGGTTCCGAGGATGAGGGAGGCGGTGATGTTTGCGGTAAGGGTTCCTTTGTAGGGGCCTAGTTTGGTGTGCAGTAGGTAGCGGATGAGTCCGCCCAGTGCTGCGCCGAGTATGAGTGTGAGGGCGAGGTGGGGTGCTTCGATGAGGTGTTGGAGGTTAGTTTCGTGCACCGCGGTTGCTCCTTGTTGTGTGGTGGAGTTTGGTGCCTGTGAGGTAGCCGGTGATGGCGAGGGTGGGGATGAGTATGAGGATGATTGTGGCTGTTGTTGGGTGGTTTGGGAGTGGGGCGTGTATGGCTTGTGCGTATCCGCTGTAGGTGGTGAATCCTCCGAGGATGCCCATGCTAATTAGTTGGTTTTTGGGTTGGAGCCAGCCCATGAGGAAGCTTCCTGCGGTGTTGCATAGGAAGAGTGCGGCGGTGGTGGGGATGAGGCTGCTGATGATGAGGTAGGCGAGGACGCCGAGGGGTGCACCGAGGGCGACCATCGCGGCGTCATGGTGTGTGTATTTTGTTGTGTTGGGGGCTTTGGGGAAGCTCCAGGTGTTTTTGGTGGGGGTCATGGGAAAACAATAACGCAGCCTGCTTCTCGTTGAGAAGGGGCTGCGTTGATTGTTGTGGTGTGTGGTTGTTTTATGTCCAGCCGGTGCCTTCGGCGTTGACGTAGTTGCGTACTTCTTCGGGGGTTGCTTTGAGCTTGGGGTCGAATTTGAGGTAGGCGGCGGTTTCTCGGGCGATGAGGCCCGAGAGGACGAGGAGGCCGATGAGGTTGGGGAGTGCCATGAGCCCGTTGAGGATGTCGGCGATGGTCCATACGACTGTGAGGGAGGTGGTGGCTCCGACGAAGACGACCATGGTGAAGATCATGCGGTAGATGATGGATGTTCGCGGGCCGATGAGGCGGGTGAGGCAGCGTTCGCCGTAGTAGGACCATCCGAGGATTGTGGAGAATGCGAAGAATACGACGGAGATGGAGACGATGGTGCCGCCCCATTGTCCGGGGAGGCCTGCGGAGAAGGCTGCTGCGGTCATGCTTCCGGCGCTGACGTCGGTGTTCCAGGTGCCGGTGCAGATGATGACGAGTCCGGTGAAGGAGACGACGATGATGGTGTCGATGAAGGTTTGGGTCATGGCGACGAGGCCTTGGCGGACTGGGTGTGTGGTTTGGGCTGCTGCGGCGGCGATGGGTGCGGAGCCTAGGCCGGATTCGTTGGAGAATAGACCCCGGGCGACGCCCATTTGGATGACGAGGAGGATACCGGAGCCGACGAAGCCACCGGTGGCTGCGGTTCCGGTGAATGCGTCGGTGAAGATCAAGTGGAGGGCGCCGGGGATTGCGTGGACGTGGGCGATGAGTACGATGATGGCCCCGACGATGTAGATGATGATCATCATGGGGACGAAGGCGGAGGTGACGCGGGCGATTGCTTGGACGCCTCCGAGGAGGACGGTGCCCACGAGGATGAAGGCGATGATGCCGGTGATCCAGGGGTCGATACCGAAGGTGTCTTGGAGTCCTGCGGCGATAGCGTTGGATTGGGTCATGTTGCCGATACCGAAGGATGCGAATACGGCGAAGAGGGCGAAGGTGGTGGCTAGGGTTTTGCCGAGGGGCCCTTTGATTGCTCGTGAGAGGTATACCTGGGGGCCGCCGATTTGTTCGCCGCGGCTGTCGGTTGTGCGGAAGCGGACGCCGAGGAATGCTTCGGCGTATTTGCTGGCCATGCCTAGTAGGCCTGTGATCCACATCCAGAAGAGGGCGCCGGGACCGCCGATGGAGATGGCTGTTGCGACGCCGACGATGTTGCCGACGCCGACTGTGGCGGCGAGGGCCATGGTGAGTGCTTGGTAGTTGGTGATGTCGCCGCTGCCTTCGTCGGATCCGTCGATGAGTCCGTGTCGGAGGGCGCGGCCGAGTGCTCGGAATTGTAGGCCTTTGAGTCGGAGGGTGAGAAAGGCCCCACAGCCTAGTAGTAGGGGGATGAGTAGGAATGGTCCCCATACGAATGAGTCGAACCTGTCTAGAGCGCTGATGAGTGAGTCCACGGTGGTTGCCTTTCTTGCGCCACGTGTGGTTCGCGACGTCATTGTTTTTTGTTTTTGGTGATAGTGGTTGGTTGTGCTGGTTGCCTTGTGTGTCCCTGTGGTTGCGCAAGACTACGCGCTTTAGAGGTATAGGTCACAACGGGTTGGCTCTTGGATACTATCGCACAAAGTGTTGTGTGGGGGACTAGCATTGGTGGAGGAAGAGAAAAATTACACCCTTTTCGAGGAGTCCCCGATGCCTGATCCCCGCGCTGGTCAACCTGCTCGACCGGAGGATTTGATTGATGTTGCTCAACTTGTGACGGCGTATTTCACTTTGTCGCCGGATCCTGAAAACCCTGATCAGCAGGTTGTTTTTGGTACGTCGGGCCACCGGGGGTCGGCGTTGGATGGGGCTTTTAACGAGGCTCATATTCTGGCTACGACGCAGGCGATTGTGGATTATCGTCGGGGGCAGAGGATTGGGGGGCCTGTGTTCATTGGGCGGGATACCCACGCGTTGTCTGAGCCGGCGATGGTTAGCGCCCTTGAGGTGCTGTTGGCCAATGATGTTGAGGTGATTGTTGACGCCGCGGGGCGTTACACGCCTACGCCTGCCGTGTCGCACGCTATTTTGGCGCATAATGCTGCGCTGGAGGGTGGGGTGCTGGGGGTGAGCCCGAAGCGTGCTGATGGGATTGTGATTACGCCTTCGCATAATCCGCCCCGTGATGGTGGCTTTAAATACAATCCGCCTAATGGTGGTCCGGCTGATACTGATGCTACGGACTGGATCGCAGCCCGTGCGAATGAGTATGTGCGCGCTGGTTTGGATGGGGTGAAGCGCACGAGTGTCGCAGGAGTGCGCGATCCTCGGTGCCAGTTGTTTGATTTCCGTTCGCATTATGTTGCGGACTTGCCGGATGTTGTGGACGTGGAGGCAATCGCGGCGTCAGGATTGTCGATTGGTGCTGACCCGATGGGTGGTGCTTCGGTCGATTACTGGGGTGCTATTGCGGAGGCTCATGGGTTGAACCTGACGGTGGTTAATCCGCTGGTTGATCCGACGTGGCGTTTTATGACTTTGGATACGGATGGTCAGATCCGTATGGACTGTTCGAGCCCTGATTCTATGGCGTCGCTGGTTGCGAATCGTGGGACTTTTGACTTGGCGACTGGCAATGATGCTGATGCTGACCGCCATGGGATTGTCACCCCTGACGCGGGGTTGATGAATCCCAACCATTACCTTGCTGTGGCGATTGATTACTTGTTTGCGCATCGTCCTGGTTGGAGGGAGAACACGGCTGTTGGTAAGACTCTTGTGAGTTCTTCGATGATTGACCGCGTGGTCGCGAATCTGGGGCGGACGTTGGTTGAGGTTCCGGTCGGATTTAAGTGGTTTGTGCCGGGGTTGATTGACGGCAGTGTTGGTTTTGGTGGTGAGGAGTCTGCTGGTGCGTCCTTCTTGCGTAAGGGTGGCACTGTGTGGTCGACGGATAAGGATGGAATTATTCTGGATCTGTTGGCTGCGGAGATTACCGCGCGCACTGGTTTGACGCCCTCGCAGCGTTATGCGCAGTTGGAGGCCCAGTTTGGTGCGCCTGTGTATGCCCGCACTGATGCTCCTGCTAATCGTGAACAGAAGGCGGTGCTGAAGAAGCTGTCACCGGAGCAGGTGACTGCTACTGAGCTGGCGGGCGAGCCGATCATTGCGAAGCTCACCAGTGCGCCTGGTAATGGTGCTCCTATTGGTGGCCTAAAGGTGGTGACGGACAACGCGTGGTTTGCTGCTCGCCCCTCGGGTACTGAGGATAAGTACAAGATTTATGCTGAATCCTTCAACGGGGAGGAGCATCTTGCTGTGGTTCAGCAGGAGGCTCAGGCGTTGGTGTCGGCGGTGCTAGGTTCGTAGTGGTGTTGCACCGGCCCTTGCTGTGAAGCAGCAGAGTGTTCGCTGTGATGTTGCTATCGCACTCACAGGGGCCGGTGGTTTTCTTCTTGGTGTCGTGTAGCGTGTGTTGTCGTGGCTACTGATGATTGTGGGGCTGAGCTCAGGGGCAGGCCTGTTGGAGAGGACTCCGGTTCTATGACCGTTCGGACTGGCTGGTCGGCTATGGACGCCGTGGCATTGCTGGCACGTTTCGCTTTAGCCGCTGTGTGGATTGCTAGCGGCGTTTTAAAGATGCAAAACCCCGGCGCCACGTTGCTGTCTGTGCGTGCTTATGAACTTTTTCCTGACGCCGCGGAAAGGGTCATCGCCCTGGCTTTGCCGCCGCTTGAGGTGGCTTTGGGTGTCTTGCTTGTGCTTGGCATATTTTTGCGCGCGACATCGCTACTTTCTGCCTTGATCTTCCTCGCTTTTATCGCAGGTATCGCATCTGCGTGGGCGCGTGGTTTGACCATCGACTGCGGATGCTTCGGCGGCGGGGGCTACAATTCTTCCGTAAACCCATGGGCCTACGTCAAGGAGATCCTCCGGGACACCGCATTTATCGCTCTGGCTGCGATCGTTGCGTGGAAACCACTAAACAAGCTGGCTGTGTGGCCTTAAACTGGCTGGATGGCGGCAATCAACACAACACTTATAGGAAATAATGAGTACCAAAGTAAAAAACCCCAATGAGAAAAGCTACGGCTTCATTATCGCGCTGCTAGTTATCATCGTCCTCGGGCTCGGTGTGATTAGCTACATCGTGATCAGTGGTAACAAAGCGCAGACTGAACAACGCGAAGCGTCCATGGTTGCGGTTGATAACCTCGAGGTGTCCTACAAGGACAACGCTATTACGCTGAAGTCTCCCGCTGCGACTGCCGATACTCCGCAGGTTGACCTGTATGAGGACTACTCGTGCCCCCACTGCGCAGAATTGGCGGAGGCAGCGGACGCCGACATGCTCAAGGCAATCGAAGAGGGCAAGCTGGTTGTCCACGTTCGCACCCTGAACTTTATGGATCAGGGCACGGAAGCCAATTCCACACGTGCGGGTGCCGCGGCCTTGGCTATTGCAAAAAGTGGTGACGCTCAGGGGTACTGGAATTACCGCGCGATGCTGATGCGTGACCAGACCATGCTGCGTACTTCCGACTGGGATAATGCCAAGTATGGTGATGCTGCGGTGGATTACAACGTGCCTGATGATGTCGTTAAGGATATTAAGGATGGCGCTGATGTGGACGCGATGAAGGACTTTGCTAACGCTAGTGCTGATTCTTTGAAGGCTGCCATTGGCAAGGTGAGCTCGCCACACATCCTCTACGACGGCAAGGATCTTGATCTTCGTGACGGGACCGGCTGGATTAAGGAAGTAACGAACTAAGCCTTGAGGCTCTTTGAGTGCGGGGGCGTTGTAGCCCCCACAATTTGTGCCTTATGCTTGGTGTTTGCCTGTCGTTTGGCTGGTGATGTAGATTATCAAGGGTTGGCAACGACTGATCACGGTTGAGGCCGCAGGGAGTTCCTCGTTCGAGAGGCTTTCACCTTGTTTATCAAGGGGCTATGGCGCAGCTGGTAGCGCACCACACTGGCAGTGTGGGGGTCACGGGTTCGAGTCCCGTTAGCTCCACTTTATACCCCCCGACCTCTTGCAGGTCGGGGGGTATTTTTCTTTATTTTCCGCAGGTTGTGGCGCATTTCTGTAAGGTAAAGGTAGGAAAATAGAGAAAACGTAGGAAAGCCTGGAGACCACGTAGAGACCACGTTTCGGACCACGCAAGACCACGTGGACACTGTGCAATGTGCATTCTCTTGGCTGGCTTCCTGCCCTGCATCCACCCTTGGGGAGTGTTCATGCCACGCCGTCGATCATTCGGAACTATTAGCGAGCTACCGTCTGGGCGCTATCGCGCGCTACGTCGGCCCGGATGGGGTCAAGCATTCCGGCCCGCATCCTTTCTACGACTACGGCGAGGCCCGCGCGTGGCTGAACACCGAGGAGCGCCTTCTGGAGAAAGGGGAGTGGGCGCCACCGAAGCAGCGAGCCGCGCAGAAGGAACTCGAGGACATGGCAGACATTACCGTCGGCCAGTGGCTACAGCAGTGGCTGGAGATCCAATCACGCGCGTTGAAGCCGTCAACGATGCAGAACTATCGCGCGGTGCTGGACCGCAGGGTGTTCAAAGCGCCTGGGGCTGCGAAGAACTTCCAGCATCTCCCGCTGGCGACCTTGACCCGTGGGCAGGTTATGCGGTGGTGGGATGCTCTGGAGGCTGCCTATGGGCGCCAGCCGGAGAACCATTCTGCGTTGCGTCGACTCTCGACAGCGCTGAAAGCTGCCGTGGAACGCGAGCTGCTGCCGATTAATCCTGCTGCTGGTTTGGGTATTAAGCGCCCGAAGGTCGAGCGCAAGGAATTGCCGACCTATGAGACGATGCGAGCGATCGTCGATGAGCTGGAGCCGCGGCACCGAATTATCGGGGTGTTGACCTTCTTCCACGGTCTGCGTATCGGTGAGGTGCTGGCGCTGCGCCGCATGGATATTGACGTCAGCGAGGACAAGGTTGTGGTGCATGTGCGCGGCAGTGCTTACCGCGATACTGCGGGTGGTGGGATGGTGCGCCTTGAGACCCCGAAGACGGACGCCGGCGTGCGTGACGTTCCGGTGTTCCCGGAGTTTGTTCCGATGATTAAAGAACACCTCGACAAGTACGCACCGCAACCTGCCGACGCCCAGATCTGCGTGACCGCGTTGGGCAAGGTGGTGATGGACACCAGCTACCGCTCGCGACTAGCCACGGCGAAGAAGCGCGCTGGGGTGGAGGGCAAGATTTCGCCGCATTACGGGCGAGTGTGGTTGATTACGACGCTGGCGGAGGCGGGTATGCCGATTCCTGCGATTGGTCGGATGTTGGGGCAGGTGGATTTGAAGACGATTACGGAGATCTATCTGCGGGCGACGGAACAGCGCACGGAGGAGGTGCTGGACAAGGTCAACGCCTCCTTCCGCGCGGGCTAGATAAGCTTGTTCGCAACCCTCCAGGCGAGGCAGGCTATGAACGTCAGGACTGTTAGCAGCACAACAATGTCGAGTCCTACACATAGGGCATAGAGTTTCGGATGTTTTTGGACGAGGTTGTTGAAGCGCTGATGGGGGAGTCTCTCTGAGTCGCCGCGGGAGTCTGCCAAAAGACCGAAGTAGCGGATAAAAGGATGGAAGCTGAGGATCCAGACCCAAGTGCGAGAGTCGTTCCATCCGGCATTTGGAGGATCATTATCCTTATTGGCGGGATGACGGTTGCTTTCTGCCAAGTGGCCTGCGCGGGTTTCGTAATCTATGTTCGCCTTTGCCTTGGCGGTCGGCACCTCGTCGTAGTTATCTTCTTCGCTGCCTGTGGGCACGTCAAGAGGCAAGGAACCTTCTTCGGATCCTTGCCTCTTGTAGTTCATGTAGTCGTTCGACACGGTTAGCTACGATGCTTGTCTATCCGGTGGCAGCGGTGCCGAAGAGCGTCAAGCGAAACGCCGAAGTGCCGTGCAGCTTGTAGTTCTGTTTTTTCTTTAAGGGCTGCTTCAAGGTCTTTTTCGGGCATTAGGAGAGCGCCCGCGAATTCGTCAGCGAAGAATTCGTGAAGGTTGTACTTGGCGCCACGGAAATCGGTGAACGAATATTCATCATCGCCGGCAATCCGCATGCGGTCCACTAGGTGCCCAATTTCATGTGCAAGGGTGAACTTTTGGCGATTGGAGTGGTTGGTGGAGTTGATGAAAATCTCCGCAGGATGGCCTGCTTCTTTGACGATGAAGCCAGAGATGTCAGGCTCCAGGGGGCGATAGAATACGTCAGCCTCGAGTGCGAAAGCGAGGTCCTCTAGGTCTTCAAAGGATAAGGGAGAACGTCCCCTTCCTAGATCAAGCGCTTCTTTTCGCGCAGCTTGCCAGAGTAGCTCTGCCATTGAATTCACCTCCTGCGGTCTGATTCTTTATTTTTAGTTTAAAGGTGGAGCCGCGAATTTTCGCTATTTTCCTAAGTTTTCCTATGTTTTCCAACACCGCGACGGACGGAGGAGGTGCCGGACAAGGTCAACGCCCACCACGGGCGGGCATTGGGAGGATAGCACCAACTAAGCCCCCGGCGTGCGACAGATTATGTCGTAGCCGGGGGCTCTTTTTTATTTGCCTAAAATCTTGTACACCGCAGGGCGACTCAACCCCGTCGCAGTGCGCAGCTGGGTAACGCTCACCCCCTCTCGTGATGCGGAACGTAGCGCCCGGTCCCTAGCGTCGCGGGCCTCGACCACCGCGCGTTCCGCTTGCTCTAGCACCTGCTGCGCATCCTCCAACTGTCCGATGATCCCGTTGTCCGCTTGGGTTTCGGAGATGATCAGCGCAGCTTCCGCCTTGAGTAGTAGCGCCTTTCGTGGGGTGAGGTTGTTCGGGTCAATGCTCAGGTCTCCGCGTGCGGCGTGTAGGCCTGCGAGGTCTGCAAGCACCCCGTGGGCGGCTTCTGGTTCGCAGCCGGTTTCTGCAGCGACAACTTCGGCAACGTCCTCAATGGTGCGGGTGTCCACGGTTTCAAGCTTGACGTTCTTGGGGCTCTCGCCCAGTGCCCACGCGGCCAGCGCAACAAGCAGCTCGGGGGTGAGGGGGCGCACCTGGGGTAGTTGTTCGTCCTCGTCCAGCTCGGAGGGGTCGGAGGGGAACACGGCGTGCACCTGGTCTGCAAAGTCGATATTGTCGCTGGTGCCGTACTTGGCCCACTCTTCGACGATTTGGGTGCGGAGGCCTTCGAGGGTGGGTGCTGTGTAGACGTCGTTAGGGGTGGTGAGGGTGAGCATTGCGATCTCCTTGTTGGTGTTGTTTCTTTGTTCCTTACACTTTAATTATAACGTGATAGACGGAGATTGTCTACTTGGATAGACGTCTTTTAATGTGAGATACGACATGGTCGCGATGTTGTGACACAAACAGCCATCTAATCCCACGACACACCCACACACGGGGGCAGATCGTCCGCACTGTGGGGTAAGACGGGGCGAGCGCGCCGGGCTAGGGCATAAAAGAAGCCGCCCGCGACGCGGACAGCCACAAACATGGGAGAGGGGGAGGCTAGCCCAAGGCCTGCTCGATACTTTCAAACACGAGGGTTGCCTGGATACGGTCGCCGCCAAGTAGGCCCTTGCTGCCGGAGGATGCCGTGCTGATGGTGTGCAGGCGGTAGCCCTTTTCTGCCTGCGCATTGATGGTCCGCTCCAAGGTTGAGAGGTTGGCGGAGCCGGTGGTGATGAGCTTCTCTTTGAGGACTACTTGGAGGACGACGTAGTGGGGTTGTTTGGCCATGGTGGTTCCTTTCTGGGAGGGGTTGTTTTGAGGTGATCCTATGGGGGTCTTGGTGGGGGTTCTACCCGCGCGGGGGTAGGGGGTAAAAGGAAGCCGACCGCAACGCGGACGGCTTCCTAGCACATGGCTGGGGGATGTCAGTTCAGCTGCTTGCGTATAGCGTCGCGCTTAATCAGCAGTTCATCGAGGTCGTCCGTTCCGACCAGTTGAGCCGCTAAGCTTCCAACCTCTTTATCGCCAGACTCTGCAACGTTGATCGCCAGTTCGACCTTCCGAAGCTCGTCCATTAGGGCAACGAGGTCGGCTTCACCAGGATGGCGGTTGAAGAAGTACCAGGCCATTGCCGTTGTCCTCAGGTCGCCAGGGAGGACCTCGATCTCGTTTTCAACGGTGCCATAGATCAGAGCAAGAGGGATTGTGTCGAGCGCTGCTGCTAGCAGCAGGCACTCGACTAGCGATACAGATTTTTTCTTCCCGGTTTCAAGAGCGGTGATTTTGTCGCGGCTGATGGGGTGGCCCAGAGCTGTCACGCGATCAGCAACTTGGCCTGCAGTTAGGCCTTTCCGTTTCCTAATCGTTTTGAGGTTTTGTGCGACTCGTCGGGTTACAACATCTTCAAAATGTGTCATGGTCACACATTTTAGGCACATTTTGTTATTATTTGCCACATTGCGCTATATTGTGTGTTGACGGCACAAAAAGTGCTAAAAATGTGTGAGAACGTCACATTTAGGAGATTGGAGAATCATGCAAACCGCTGTCTTCACAGTTGAAGAGGTCGCGATGTTGCTCGGAATGAAGACGACGACAGTCCGCAAGCAGCTTCGGGACGGGGTATTCCCATTCCCTGCTGAGAAAGCCGGGAAAAGCTGGCTGGTGCCGCGCAAACCGGTTGAGGAGTTTCTAGGAGTCGCTGCCTGAGGCTTGGCCGCTCGGCGCGCTGGGGAAGGCGCGCCGGGCCCCACACCAAGGAGAAAACAATGAATGACTACGACTACCCCACAGTCCAGGAAGTGCTGCAGCACCTCGCAGACAGCGCACGCACCCACCCGAGCTACCAGGACATGATTGACACCTTCATGCTCCTCGATAAAGACGAAACCCGCCTAGCGGGCGCCCTGGTGATGAACGTCGCCCTCGATGTCGCCCACGCACTGCTCAGTGGAATCTTCCAACGAGACGACTGTTTGATCGACCCGCAGACGCTGGCCTACCAAGTGGCTGAACTCAACAGCAATCTCTTCTTACCGAAGGGCGCCGCGATTCAATACCGGCCAGTGGGGGAACTGATCGCAGAAGCTGCCAAGTACAACACAGACCAGGAGGCAGAGCAATGAGCGCGAAACGCATCATGCCGAAGCTCATCAACATCGAGCAAGCCGCAGACCTCCTCGGCTGCTCCAAACCGACCGCCCGCAAGATAATCCGCGAAAACGGAATCACCATCACCCGCTTGGGGAACCGCCTCGTGAGGTACCACCGCGACGAGATCGTCGAGCTGATCGATAAGCGCTCCTACAAAGTCGTCGCCTAAAACCCAGCACAACAGATTCGAGAAAGACACACCATGCTTCCTAATCAATTCTTTAACGGCACCCTCGTGGAGGACCCTGCCTTCACCCACAAGGACGGCCAGCCAAGACTCGAGTTCCGGATGGTCGCAGAAGACAAGCGCCGGGATGCTGATGGTACCGTTCTACGCCGCAAAGAACGCTTCACCACCGTGATCCTTACCCGCAAAGCCGCCATGGTCGCCAAGGACGCTCTACGCAAGGGTGACGAGGTCGTCGTCTTCGGACGCCTGTCAACCAACTGGGCCGGAGCAAACAACGGTCGGCGCCGGATGCATGTCCAAATCCACGCCAACCGCGTCTACGTCGCACCACATCGTCGTGCACGGTCCGCAATGTCCACGCCTGCAGATTTCGTGGGGTAGAGCAATGCGTAAGACACCACCAGCAACCTACGACGCCTACACCCCGCAGGTACGACAGGAGTGGGTCCGCGCCTACAGTGACCATCCCGCGAATGTGCGGCAACGCAATCGTCTTCTGCGCGACCTCGCAGCTGTCGAGCGATCCTTCAACGGGATCGAGGGCACCCAACCTGCGCACCTCGATGTGGAGCAGCTACTGACGCCGAAGAATGCGCGCGAGTGGGCGCTGCTGCTCGTGAAAGCCACGGGGTGGCTAGTCGTACTGTGGGCAGCACTGTTCATCTTGCTCGCTGCAGCCAACATGGCAGATCAATCAACGGGGTGGATCAATGCCCACTTTTAACGACAACATCGGACTCTTCAGCTACTTCGTTGATCGAGCCGCCTTCCAGGACCGACTCGATGCATGCGTGACCGCCTTCATCGACGACCTTGCGAACGTGGCCGAAGAATCAGGCCCAGACTGGTCAGCAACAGCCTTCCGCCTCCGCGACCTGGAAAACCCCATTAAGGACTTAATCCGTGGAACAGCTGCCCGCAGCATCGCAGAATTCAACGCTCAAATCGACGCGATCAACACCGCCGTCCTCGGACGAGAGGACGGCGCAGCATGACCACCGCAGTACGCGACCTCGCTGTGCATCGCAGGAATAGCCCGTTCGGGATGGTCTCAACCGCCACCGCAGGCCTCGACCTTTTCGTCGAGCTTGGCGACGTCGCCCGCATCATCCACCAGTTCTTCTTCCCGTCGCCAGCCCTCGTTGACCTTCGGATTATCAACAAACGCGTTTTCGTCGACCTGCGGGCGCTGCGCCAGTGGCGCGACATCTTTGAACGTGATGGCTACAAGAATCACGCCGCTACCGCCTCCGACCTACTCGCCTGGATCGACCAGGACTCCCGCAACTACCGCTAAGGACTTCTTTTATGAACAACAACTACACAGGCCGTCATCGGTCAGAGCAATTCCTGCCCGACTCCACCCATGATGCCGTCGCCGAGGCATTCATGCTGTTTTTCGTCTCCACCGTGGCGATGGTCGCAGTTATTGCCTTCGGCACGATGGCTATCAAAGCGATCTTCTAGGGGACACGATGGCTACAAACTCTGTTGCTAGTAGGGCAGTGCTGCCCGCCTTCGACTTCATCCAAGCGCTCAAACTCGCGGCGATCTTCCTCAACCCCTTGGGGGAGGACGACCCGCTGCGCTTCGCGCATGTGGTGTTCCCCGCATCTGCAGACCATGCACTGGTGTACGCAGCCGATAGGACGCAAACCATCCGTGTAACAATCCCTGTTCTCTACACGGAGATTAACCACGACGCTGACCGCACCCTGTACTTCGAAGCTCCAGCTCTGCAGCGCATCATCAAGGTCATGGGCACAGGCCTGGTGAAAGTCCTAGACCCGAAAGAAGGCCCACAGATCGGTCTGGGCATCACCGATGATCTGGTGACGTTCACCGACGCTTCCGGCCTCGATCTAAACATCTACCGACTAGCAGAGCGACGCCCACCGGTAGAGATGGAGCAGGTACCCAGGCTGTCTGCGATCCTTAACAACTTCAGCAAGCCCGAGCATGCTGTGCGGGGGCTGCTCTCACCCCTTGCTCTACTACGGCTAGCGAAAGCTGCTCAACTGCTTAAAGCACCCGCTGTGGCCTTTATGAGCCAGTCACCAACCGAGCGCGCAGCGCTACACCACTTCGCCTATGGACCGTTTACGTGCCGCACCTACTGTGGCGTGACAGAAGAAGAACTCGACGGCTTCGCGGGTGACTACCCCGACACCATCTTGTTCGAGCAGCCCGCTGAACCCGCAACACCTGTCGACCAACTTGCATTGGTCGACGAACCCAAGCGTGCGGTGCGGTTGGTAGCAGCTTCCGGCGCTTCGGGTGCGGTGTGATGTCCAGGCCCAAGAATCCACACCTGGGGCCGGTCGAACCCGATAAACCCCGTGATCCACTGGCAGAAGCTACATGCCGCGACCCCCACTACATTCGAGCGTTCATTGACCATGGCGAGATCATCCCGTGGGAGTCCCGCTGTGGCTCCGAAGACCTCGACTACGCACAGCGCCGCCACCTGAAAGCAGCGATGCTGTGCAAGGCCTGCCCCGTACGCGAGGCATGCATTGAGCGTGCAGAGCGCATGTTCGCGGACTGTAAGCCCATCGACGGAGTAATCGCCGGTGTGACACCGGGAGTGCGCCGTGCGACCTTGGGCAAGTGTAAGAAGTGCAAGCGCATCATTGTGCCGATCGAAGGCCTGTGTGTGGTCGACTCTCCGTGGCCGGATGAGATGCCAGGCAGTCTATGCCCTGACTGCTTCGACATCGACCGACTGCCCAGGGTGCGCAAGCGGTCTAAGTCGCGCAAGAGTGCGCGCAGCCGCGGCAGGGCAGGCCCAGACCCGCCGTAAAACACTGAACTATCCCACTTGTTAGCTGACAGATTTTCTTGGAGTACCCGCATGCCTTGGCTTCGTCTTGGAGACACCTCCGCGTTCCATCCCACGCTGATGAACGTCGTAGAGGTCGACTACTTTGACGACCGTCTGGTCAATGAGCTCTTTGGCTTCCTCGCTCGCTGCGCCACCCAGTCGGCGGGCTTTATGACCGACTACGTAGTCTCCAAAGGCACCGCCACCTCCATCGCGGGAGCATCACGAGTGAACACCTTGCTCGATGCCGCTGTGCGCGCCGGAGTCATGGAGCCTGTCGTCGTCGACGGCAGACGGGTGTTCAAGATCGTCGAGGATGACGAGTTCATCCACATGCGCTTAAAGGAAGAAGTCGAGTGGGACCGCCAGCGCAAAGCTGATAATGGTAATCCCGAGTTAGTTATCCCCGTCCGCCTCCGCGATGGTGACGCCTGTCGATACTGTGGCCGCGTCGTCAAGTGGTCGGACAAGAAAGCCGGCATCGGTGGAACCTATGACCACCGGGAACCGGGTGTTGCAGGCACTATCGAAACGATGGTGGTGGCCTGCCGAAAATGCAATTCCTCGCGCCGCAACGACCCGCTGGCCGACAAACGCCTGCCGTTGCTGCCAACCCCACCGAAGCCGTACTACAGCACCTCCACAGTGGATTGGGTGAACTCCCATGACTGGTCGCGTGCGCACGGCATCACGATCACCAAGGATCGCCGCAAGGACGTGCCACCGGGCACGACGGCACCTGGGTATGAAGAGTTGGTCTCAGAGCCACAACTGTTGAGTCTTGCCGATGTTCCGGAGGAGGTGAGCACCAACCACAGCGAAGGCGTGAGCGTCCTTGATTCGCTCCCCGGTCCGGGGGCAAGCGTAGATCGTTCACCCGCGCCCACACCTGCGGCTAGTGCACCCTTCGACGTAGAGCTCCAAGATTCCGGTCTGCCCACCGAGTGGGCCGTGGCATCTGCAGACGATGGGCAACGATCTCCGGCCCCCGACGCGACGTCGGCAGCCGTCGAAGAACCCACCGCCGCACCCGAACCTTCGGATGCGCCCGTGGTACGCACCATCCCCACCAACCACCTGCCCACCCCGCCGTCCAATCCGGCGCCACGCCCACCCGCACCGCCATCCTTGGACGGGCACACGAACAACACCTGGCCGCGCTTTGACTGCAACACATACACACGCAGCAGCGCACCAGAGCCGACGTTCGCGCAAAATAGCGACACAAACCCGCGCCGCTATTTTGCGGGTCTACCTGCGAAAACAAGGGATCTAACTTTTCTGTCAAATCCCGGTCAAATATCGGCAAATCGTCAGACTGAAAAATCTGGATATGCCGGGTCGGGACGGGACGGGACGGGTGGTGACGGTAGTCGTGCACGCGACAGCGGGCACGGACGAAGACCTGAACCTGACTGGGATGCTTCACCCCGTGGGAGATCGAGAAAGAAACGCCGTAGGCGACGAGGAGGGGCTGGCTGATGCATGCCACAAAATACCTAGATGAGTTCTCGAGGCACAGGCTGGTCCAGCAGCTTGGTGAGCTCGCGTCCTTGGCGTGCCGTGCGCATGAGTTGATGGCGCCTTCCTCGTCTCCTGGCGATGGCTCTGGTGTGCGCTCGGCTCCGCGTTCGCGTCCTCCGGTGCAGCTGGCCGTGTTAGATGCTTTCGACTACGCCGAGCAGGTTGTGGGTGGTTGGTGTCGCGCGCTGGCAGAGGACGCTGGGGTTGATACACCGAGGCCCTTGGACTTGCGTGTGCGCGCCCGCCACCTAGCCCGCGAGGTTGACACGATAGCGTTGTGTGAGTGGGCGCCGGATGCCGCCGAGGAGATCGCCGGTGCACTGCGCGCGTTAGAGCACGTGTGCAATGGCGGTGGATCCTATGAGGAGGTCGCGCCGCTTGCATCACCTCGGTCAGCTGCGTTGTGGTCGCGGCGCCATGGTGTGATGGTTTCCGAACGCACGGTGCAGCGGTGGGCACGTACTGGTGTGCTGGCGAGCACGGAGACAGTCACAGGCTCGATCCTCGTGGATCCGGTAGAGGTGCATGCGGTGGCGGTCGCGCGTGGGCGTGGTGGCCGCAGGGTTGATGATGCAGCGGCAGGTCAGCAGGTGACGTCGTGACCTGGTGCTCCTTGCCGTTGTCGCCGGTGGTTGCTATGCTTACGCTTGAGCAACTTCTTTGCCTACATCAACCAAGCATTTCTTACCCAGTGAACCCTGATGCTTTGTCGTATGGCAGGGAAGTTCTTCTCGTTGTACTGCAGACAAGGATCACACGCACGTGGATAGTCCAAGCAGATCGTCTAAGTGGAATCCCCACCGCAGCTACCTCACGTCCAGCCAGCGTGCCGCGATCAAGCGACGCGACGGCCACCGGTGCGTGCTGTGCGACAGCACCCACCACTTGGAGGTCGACCACATTATTCCGGTCGCCTTCGGCGGAACTGATACCGCGGACAACCTCCGGACCTTGTGCCGCGATTGCCACACGGCAAAAACACGCGCCGAAAGTGCCGAGGGTGCGCGTCGGAGAACTGCCCGCCGACGCCGGCATGATCCTTATGTCGCGAAACACCCCGGTCTTCGGTAGCGATGGGGGTGGGGGTACCCCCTTGCTCACCCGATCCCGCCCCCGGCACGCATAGCGCTTCGGAAATTGTACGGGTTCCAGGGTTTTGCCTGGTAGGGATATGTTTTTAAGTTTTTGCCCTTGCGTTTGGGCGCTGTGACCTGCGGTTTTATTGGCAGGTTCTGGCGTATTTTCCCGCGTATTCTTTAGTGGCTTAAATTAAGCTGCTAAATGTTGGCATTTTAGCTGGTTGTGGTTGTTCAATCGTCACAAAATTGTTAGAATGCAAGTATGGCGAAAAGGACGTGCAAGCACTGTGGTGATCCCATTGAGGGCATTACCTTCGGCCGCACACCCACCTATTGCAGTGGACGGTGCCGCACTGCGGCATATCGTCAGCGACGCACCGAGCACCTACCTGCTCGCATCCATGAACTAGACCGCTGGACTGCCGCCGACGGCAAACGACCGGTCACCCCGGAAGGCTCCCCAGCTTCCTCCACCGATGCCACCACATGGCGCAGCTACGCTGAGGTCAAAGACCACGACCACGGCGTCATGCTCGGTGGTGGCCTTGCCTGCATCGATCTGGACGGATGCTTGAGCCCTCGCGGCAAGCTAGCCCCCTGGGCTGAGGAAATCATCCGCGCTGCTCCCGGTGCCGTCGTTGAGCGGTCTGTGTCCAAGCGGGGATTACATGTCTTCGGTCTGCTGCCTGAGACCAAGGGCACTAGGGCAGGATCCGCAGAGATCTACTCCCGCGCCCGGTTTATCCGCACCACCGAGGACATCTACCGTCCCGGCACCCTCGTAGACCTTGCCCCCGCAGTCGCCCGCATCCGCGCCCTCCACCGAGCAGGAGCGATCCCCGACCACACGTGACCCACAGGAGAACCCAATGCCAGGCCCACCACCCAAACGCAGCAGCCAACGACGCAGACGCAACAAGGACCCCGAGGGGCTGCGCACCACGACCGCGCCAGGCCAACGTGCGGTCAAACCACCGACCGAAGACCGAGCCTGGCACGCATACGCAAAGAACTGGTTCCGCAGCCTGAAGACATCCGGCCAAGCACAGTTCTTCCAAGACTCCGACTGGCAAGAAGCAAAGATCACCGCCTACCTCATCAGCGCAGAGTTCAACCGAGAACAAGGACCACGCGCCACCATGATGGACGTGATCTTCTCCCGAGCAGACAACCTACTGACAACGGAAGGCGCACGCCGTCGTCTCCGTGTCGAGCTGATTACCGCCAAGAAGGGCGAAGAGCTCGACAAGCACACCGAATCCATCCTCAGCGCTTACGAGAAGGAGTTCCAAGCGTCCCCATGATCGCGGCAGCCGAACGGCTGTCCACACTTCCAGAAGGCCTTCCCGCCCGCACGCTTGGCTGGGAGGCCTTAGCGTGGGCAGCCCACTACCTCAAGCACCCCAACGGCATCCGCAAGGGCCTGCCGTGGAAGTTCACCACCGAGCAAGCACGCTTCGTCCTGCGGTTCTACGCAGTCGACGACCAAGGACGCTTCATCTACTCCGAAGCCCACCGCCGACTAGCCAAGGGCTCCGGCAAGTCCCCCTTCGCCGCCACCATGGCCATCATCGAGTTCCTAGCCCCCGTGCGGTTCAAGGCCTTCGACCCCTCCCGCCTCGGCGGAGTCATCGGCCAGCCAGTAAGCATGCCGTGGGTACAGATCGCCGCAGTCTCTGAGAAGCAAACAGAAAACACCATGCGCATGGTCCGCGCCATGGTCAACAAACGCACCAACCCCCGTCTACACGAGGACTACGACCTCGACACCGGCAAGACGCAAATCAACCTCGTGCCTGAAGGAAAGCTCGAAGTCATCACATCCTCGGCAGCATCCGCCGAAGGCTCCGAGATCACCTTCTGCATCGGCGACGAGCTCGAACACTGGACACCAGCGAACGGAGGAGTCGAGTTGTACAACACCCTGGTCGACAACCTCACCAAATCCGGCTCCCGCATGCTCGGCACCCTCAACGCCTGGATGCCAGGCATCAACAGCGTCGGAGAACACACCTTCACCGCCTGGTGCCTCCAAGAAGACGGCCACACCAAAAACGACACCTCCATCCTCATGGACGTCCGACAAGCCCCACCCACAACCGACCTCGCCGACGCGGAATCCTTACGCGCCGGGCTAGAGTTCGTCTACGCCGACTGCCCCTGGGCAGACATCGACGCGATCATGAAACGAATCTGGCAACCCAACACCCGACCAGACGACGCCAAGCGCAAGTACCTAAACTGGCCCACCGCATCCATGGACGCCTGGTGCGACCCCAAGGACTGGGCACAAATGGCAAGCCCAGAAACAACAGTGGAAGCAGGAGACCGCATCGCACTGTTCTTCGACGGCTCCCTATCCCGCGACACCACCGCACTCGTCGGCTGTCGCATCGACGACGGCCATGTCTTCACCCTCGGCACATGGGACCCCGGCAACGCCCACAACCACACCGGCCAAGTCGACACCCACGCCGTCGACCAAGCAGTACAGAAAGCCTTCGACACCTACGAGATTGCCGCCTTCTTCGCCGATGTACGCGAATGGGAATCCTTCACCCGCGTCATCTGGCCAGAACGCTACAAAGACACCCTCGAACTCTGGGCAGTACCCAACGGTGCCAACGCAAGCCCCATCGCCTGGGACATGCGCAGCAAACTCTTCGACTTCACCCGCGCCTGCGAACTAGCCGAACGAGAAATCCTCGACCACGCCTTCACCCACGACGGCAACCCCACACTGGCTACACACGTCACCAATGCACGCCGCGCAGAAAACCGCTACGGCATCGCCATCAAAAAAGAATCCCCCAACTCCGCCAAAAAGATCGACGCCGCAGTCTGCATGATCGGCGCACGCATGGTCCGCCAACGCGTCCTCGAAGCAGAACCAGCAACCAAACACACAGGAAGAGCACTATTCCTATGATGAACCGCTCCGCCGTCATCGACGCCACCCGCGCACTACTGGACAACCACGCCCACGAATCCGCACGCCTAGCACGCATCGACGCAGCCATGGCCCCATGGACACGCCAAGAAGTCGCACGCCGCTACAACATCCCCACCCTCGGAACACAAGCAGCAGAACGACAACTCCGCATCGCCAAAGACTCCCAAGCCCTCTTCCTCCCCCTCGTACTCGACACCTTCGCCCAATCAATGAAGGTCGACAACTACCTAGCCAGCAACCACGAACAAGCCCCCGCATGGACCCACTGGCAACGCAACGCCATGGACGCCGCACAAACCGGCATCACCCGAGCAGCCATGCAATACGGCACCAGCTACGCCATCGTCCTCCCCGGACAATTCGGCGCGCCGGGCCTGCGCGACGGCGGGGGATCAGCTCCGATCATCACAGGCGCTTCCCCTCGGAGCATGAGCTGTTTCTACGGCGAGGCCATCGGATGGCCCCAAGAAGCATCGGTGACAACCGAGTGGCCGATCATGGCACTAGAGATCAAGGGCCGCAGGCTTCGTCTGATCGATGAGGAAGCGGTCTACTACATCGGAGCCAAGCAGGAACCATCAAACCCGACACTGTGGTCGGATGCGACGTGGAACCATGGGCTTAACTTCGAATTCATCGAAGCACGACCCCACGGCATCGGGGTCACCCCGGTGGTGAGGTTCCGCGACCGCTGGTTGGTTGACGGCGAACGACAGTCCGGCATCATCGAGCCACTGCTGTCCATCCAGGACAGGATCGACCGCACCAGCTTCGAGATGGGCATTGCCCAGTATTTTGCAGCGTTCAAGCAGCGCTACGTGGTCGGTTGGATGCCTGAGGACGAGGAAGACGTGCTGCGGATGAAGGCCTCGGATACGTGGTTCATCGACCGGAAAGCCGGCGAAGTCACCGTGGGCCAGTTTGATGAGACGGATTTGACCCGATATATCGAGTCCCGCAAGGCCAGCATTCAAGACTTAGCGGCTATCGCTCAGGTACCGGTCCAATTCCTTGGTGCTGGCTCAATCAGCAACGTCTCCGCCGAGGGTTTAGCCGCGATGGAGATGGCTAAGGATCGTAAGGCCTCCGAGATCCAGACCAGTCTTGGTGAGTCTTACGAGCAGATGTTGCGCCTATGTGCGCACATCGATGGCGATGAACAAGGCGCTGCGGACTTTGCCGCTGAGGTGAAGTGGCGAGACCAGACGGCACGTAGCTTCGCCCAAACAGTCGATGGGTTGGGCAAGCTCGCCCAAATGCTCGACATTCCGGCGGAGATGCTGTGGGAGGACATCCCCGGCTATACCGCTGAAAAGATTCGCCGCATCAAGGCCTACGCGCAAGCGCACCCCGAACCAACAGCAGACGACGAGATCAGCAACCAACCGGCGTTCCTGGGATAGGGGCATGCAGGGTGCGTTGCTAGAACAGGACGCACCTCATGGCCGAGGACAAGTACAGCCTGCAGCGTGAAAACGAGGTCATGCCCCGCTGGATCCGCGCTCACGTGGAATCGATTCTCGATGAGCACGGACTAGATGGCGTGTCTTCTCTATGGCCGATAGCAGTCGACTTACACCGGGTCATTAGCGACAACCGCAAGTTCTCCCGTGAGGTCCACATCCGACAGATGGAAAAGAACCTAAGCGCGGATATCGCAGCCAACTACACGATCCAGTTAGCGCGCCCACGTAAATACCGACTGAAAGCCACCGTGGACATGCTGCTCGACGCACTAGGCGTCAAGCACATCAACGCCTGGACGCCAGAGGAGATTGAGAACCTCGACGACAAAGCAGCCAAGACCTACCTGGAGAAGCTGAGCATCCACACAGTGGACATCAGCAATCCAGAGCAACGCAAAGCCGTGGTAGACAAGATCACCGCTGGGGCCGTCACCCATGCAAAAGCAGCCGGTAGGCAGGTAGTGCACGACACGGCCAACCTCAACATGGTGCGAGACAGGCAGACAGGCAAGATCGTCTCACAACCCGATTTCGATTCTGCGCCGGGGTTGACCAATGAGCAGACCCGCCGCATGTACAAGGTCACTGAAGAAGACTTCGACGCTTCCGCAGGACAGGGTGGGGGAGTGGTCCTTGGTTGGGCGCGGGTACTCGTTGGTGAAGACAACTGTGCGTTCTGCGCGATGTTGGCGTCTCGTGGGCCGGTGTACAAGCGTGAGACGGTACTGCGATCAAAAGATGGTCGCCGTTATCACCGGCACTGCGACTGCAAGGCCGTGCTTGTCGTCAAGGGGAAGCCGTGGGAAGGCGAGCAGGAATACAAGCGGCTGAAGGACCTTTGGCAACGTACTAACGAAGAAGAGCCAGGCACCTATGTTGACGGTCGTAATGGTGAGGAAAAGACGGAAGACCAGATTAAGCACTTCATGCGCTTGGTTTCGGAAGACAGAACCGAACACCAACGAACTGAAGACGGAGATGCTGGTCTAGATGAGATTAAAAAATCGATTAACAAGCTCAACAAAGTTGCAAAGGAAAGCCACATGAACTGGGTGGAAGCGGAGCAATCAAAGGGCGTTAACCTGGGCGAAAGGGCGGCTTTCGTTGAACCCTGGGCCATGGCCCTACCAGAAGAACGAACACTGGGGACCGAGCATTGGGGGGACGATCCGGCTATCCGTTACAAGCGTCGGTTTGCGGACAAACCTGATCCTAAAGACAGAAAACAGCCCAGCGCTGATCTTCTGCGCAAACTTGGGTACGTTGAAGCTGACGTCAGCAAGAAAGAGCGAGTAGACGAATATTCGCGACTTGTGCAGAAGAAGCTTGATGAGAAGATAATCAGCTCAGACAATTACGATAAATGGTTTTATAAAGAAAGCCTGGTGGTTGCATGGTTAATTGAGCGTGGCGCGAAAGAAGTCCTAGTGCTCAAGGAACACTCGTCGCTTTCGGACGAAAACAAGAAATTAGCCACAGCGCTTTATGGCGAGCATTCTCCGGATTTCCTCGTTGATGGAGTTCCAGTTGAGATTAAAAAATTGACTACAGTCGAGCCTGGACGGATTCGAAAAGCAGTCAAAGAGAAGATTAATCAGGCTTCGATCTTCATTTATGATGCGCGGGGCCTGGAGATCAGTAAGTTGGATAAACTCGGTTCGGCTCTGCGCGGACTCGATAGTGACCTGGGGGAGAGCCTCCGCCGTCTAGTCATTCTGACAGACTTTGGTACAATTGAGTTCTGATTAGTAGATGGAAGGGGAGAATTATGCGGACGTTGCCGATTAGGGATCAGCGGGATATTGATCTTGTGTGCCGTGCTTCGGTGATTCCTGGTGGGGATCTGCGTCCGGTGTTTGCGGAATGTCCTGGCCTGGAGTTTATTGACCATCCTGCTCGGCTTGACTATGAGTTTTCGTTCACGTTTGAGGGGTATCCCTTCTTTACTAGCTTGGAGGGGATGGAGTGGCCCGATGAGCCTTTGCTCTTAACTCAGCTTTACACCAGTTGGACTCCGGAAGATCCAGAGGAGATTCCTTCGAAGCTTATTGCTTTATACAAGCTGTATGACTGGCTTCGGTTTAACACCCCGTATGCATGGGGAATTCTTGCCGATCAGTACCCCGATGTGCCCTCTAGGTTCTCGCCTACAATCGATGACCCGAAGTGTTGGGCTGAGCATGAAAGCCATTCTTTCGTCTACGACGAGCCCAGCAAGCCAGTTGCCGCCTAACCGGTACACACAACTAAACCCACCCGCTCACCTCGAGCCGGTGGGTTTTCTCATGCCACCACCGTGGTGGCACCAGTGCTTCATGGTGTAACTCGGACAACACAGCACCCACCCACACCAGCCCTTGCAGCTGGTACGCACCCCGCCTAGAACGCCCTTTCCTTTCTCCTTGGAGGCGTTCTCGATTCCCCCACTGCGCGGATAAGTGCCATGAGGTGCAGACCCAGGTTCAAGCCCTGGTGAAGCAACAAACCCCACCCCAATCGCTGCGCCCGGTGCGCGCCGGGCGTGGGGTTTTGCCGTACCCACAACCGACCCAGGAGGTCACAAACCAATGGACACCAACACCGACCACAACCAGCACGACACCGTTGAACAGGAAACACACAACGATGTGCACGCGGACACTCACGAGCAGGACAACCAAAGCGACGACGGTGCACGTAGCCAACTGTCGCCCGAGGATGCCCTGAAAGAACTCGAGAAAGCCCGCAAGGAAGCAGCGAAGTACCGCGTGGAACGCAACCAGCTTCGCGACGCCGCAGCGAAGTGGCAGGAATACGAGGAAAGCCAGAAAACCGAACTGGAGAAGGCACAAGAGCGCGCAGCCCAGCTCGACGCAGAGCTGGCGCAAACACGCCAGCACGCCCAGGTGATGGAGATCGCCAACCGCTACGGCATCAAAGCCGACGACGTGTCCCTCCTCGGCGCTGGTGACGTAGAGCAGATCGAAGCCAACGCCAAGCGTTTGGCCGCACTCTACGAAGCCACAGACGCACCGACCCCGCCACCGTCGCAGCGCCCGCGCGAATCACTGCGCAGCGGCACCGGTGTAACCCCCACAGGGACGGCAACACCCGAATACCCCGCAGGCTGGGTTCCCAAGGCCCTGCGGGACAACTAACCCCCCAACCCCCTTTGCAGAAAGGAGCACACCATGGCTATCGCCAAAGTGCACTACAACCCCGCCGAAGCAATCACCGCGAAGTGCAAAGCAGACGTCAAGGCAGGCACCTTCGTAGAGATCGCAGGCCCCGTCGCCGGTCGCAACCCGTTGGTTCAGCCCGCCAAGGCAGAAGCACAAGCCCTCGGCGTCGCAGCAACCGACGGCACCAAGGATGGTCACGTCACCGTCTTACGCATCGGCCACGTCGTCGACGTCGTCGCAGCAGCCAAGGTCGACGCAGGAGACAAGATCTCCGCCGACGCTGACGGCAAAGCCAAGAAGACCGCCAGCGGCCCCGTCCTCGGCGTTGCCATCAGCAACGCAGCAAAGAAGGACGACACCGTAACCGTCGCCCTCCTCTAGGCACCAACTAACCCCCAAATCCGCTTCCTACTTGAAAGGACTGAAACCTCGTGAAAAACACAGGCTTCTACCCCGGTGCCGCCCCTGCGGTCACCAACGACGGAATCACCGTCGACCTGATGCTCCAGCAACCCGAACGCATCGCCCGCTACATCGCCGACCTCACCGCCGTCGGCATGTTCACCGACCGCATCTTCTCCCACACCGGAGTCACCGGCGGCGCACTGCTCTACGACGTAGCCATCGGCAACAACCTCTTCGCCGATGACCAGGCAGGCATCATCGCGCCGGGTGCGAGCTACCCGATCATCGACGCCTCCGAAGGCACCCCGAAGACCACCATGGTCGATAAGATCGGCGGCAAGTTCGGCGTCACCGATGAGGCAGCACGACGTAACGACATGAACGTCCTCCAGCGCCGCGCAGCCAAGGTTGCCAACACCATGGTCCGTGACCTCGACGCCCTCGGCGTAGCCGCGCTCAACAAGGCACTGACCGAGTACAACTCCGACATCATCGAAGTGCAGTCCGCAGGCTGGAAGAAGGCCAATACCACCAAGAAGGCGGACGAAACCAAGGCCACCAGCATCCGCGCGGACATCAACAAGGCCAACGCCGAAGCAACAAAGCAGCAGATGGGTTACACCTTCGACCTGTTGCTGCTCCACCCGGACGACAATCTGGAGCTGGAAAACAACTTCGACGATGACCAGGCACTCGACCGCTTCCTTGGCTCCAAGGGCCTCGAGGTGATCTCCTCCCCGCTGGCTAAGGCTGGCGAAGGATTGCTCATCGCTTCTAGCCAGGTCGGCGTGATGGGCGTTGAACAGGCCATCAGCTCCACCACATGGCGCGATGAGGACCGCGACACCACTTGGACGAAGACCGCAGCGGTCATGGCCTACGCTGTAACCGATCCGCAGGCGATCATCCGCCTCACCGGTATCGCCACCGCAGGCTAGGCAACGACCATGGCAGCTTTCGCCACACCCGCAGACCTGCGGATCCGCTGGCCGACGATGCCGCAGCACCTAAGCGACGACACACTCGCCGTCCTTCTGGCTGACGCCAGCTTGTGGCTGCGCTCCAGTTTCCCCACCATCCCGGACACACCGAACGAGCACACCCAGGGCGTGCTCACCTTGGTCTGCTGCGCGATGGTGCGACGCGCCATCAACGTCGACGACGCCGACGGACTCAGCGCCATCACCGACACCCAAGGCCCCTTTTCCACCACCCGGCAATTCCACAACGCCGAAGGCAACTTCTACATCACCAGCCAAGAGCGGGCGATGCTCGAAGGGTGCCTAAACAAGCGACGCGGAATCCGCTGTGTGGAAGCCACGGGGTGGTGAAACATGGCCACCATCGCTGTACTACGCCAAGGACTGGGCACACCCAGCGGACGTGATCGACACGGCGACCCAGTAGGGCAGACCACCAACCACTTTGAGCCAGGAGCCAAAGTAGCCTGGGGCAGCCCCACCCAAGACAACGACGACAAACGCGTCACAACCACCAACCCCGTGGTCTACTTCCACCACCGTGTCCCGGATATTGTCCGCGAAGACATCCTGATCGTCCCCGGCGGGCGACGTCTTCGAGTCGTCGATGTCCAACACTGGGAACACGTCAGACACGAATACACCGCGGGGGTTGCCGTCATCTGCACGGAGGTCAGCTAATGCCACGACTCGAATACAGCCACAAGGGCATGCCGGGCTTCCTTGAAGGCCCAGAGATTGAAGCCATCCTTTACGAGGTCGGCTATCTCACCGCGGCACTCTACGAGTCCATCGCACCTCACCGCAGCGGACGCTTGGCTTCCTCTGTGGCCGTCGACGTCGAGATGGACACCCCGTACAAAAGTGCTGCCCCCAGGTTGGTAGCTAACGTCCGCGTGACCGCACCCTATGCGGCCGCACACGAATACGGACACCTCACAGCCCGCACACGCAGACCAGTACCTGGACACCACGAACTCAATCTCGCACTCCAAGGACTGGCAGCTAGCTAACCCCACAAGGAGCCCAACCATGGCAAACAGCACACCCCCGGCATTCCACGACGCCGAAGACGTCCTGTGCGACCTCCTCGAACAAGCAGTAAACGCCTCACCCAGCGACGGAGGGGCAGGCAAACTGCAACCGAGGCCGGCGTTCTACACCTTCCTGCCCACCGACTACTCCTCAATGCTTGATACACAACCCATCGTGGTCGTCCAACGCATCGGAGGAGTAGCAACCCAACGCGGGCAGGTAGACAACGCACTGATTGAACTAGGCGCAGTCGCCAAGACCCGCGCCCAAGCCTGGCACGTCCTCGGTAACTTGCGGGCCTGGATCGCAGCAGACGGCTACCGCAACGCCACAACCCCCGCACGCATCGTCAGTCTCGAAGAAGTTCAAGGTCCCACCACACCCGTGTGGATCAACCCCGACCACCGATACGTCAAAACCATCGTGCAGCTAAACCTGCGCAAACCCCGAACCTAGCTCTCTGTGAAAGGAGACACCATGTCTGCAAAAGACTTCTACCAACTCAAGGACAAAAACGACTCCCTGCTCTTCGCAGCACTCGACGTCGCCGTCCTCCTCGCCCCCTACGGCACCGCACTACCCACCGGACTCGTCGACTCCCGAGGCAAGCTCAAAGAGCTAGACCCCGCCTTCAAGAGCGTGGGCGAAATCGAAAAGAAAGCCGGCGTCGACCTCGCCCCCGACATGAAGACCGAAGGCGTCGAAGGCTACGGCAGCCCCGGCACCCGCCGCGATTTCATCTCCGACGAATCCTTCGACATCGACTTCACCGCCCAAGAATCCCGCTTGGACACCATGGGCCTATTCTATGACCTCGATACCACCGGCGTCGTAGCACAGGCCAACTCCGGCTTCTACGCCAAGAAGCGCCGCGCAGCACGCCCCCGCGAATACAGCGCCCTGCTCATCGGCATCGACGGCGACCCCGGCAACGAGATCTACCCCTGGTGGATCTTCCCCAAGGTCACCATGAGCAAAAAGGGCAAGCAGTCCCTGTCCGAAACCAACGTCCTCACCTGGCAGATGACACTCTCCGCCAAAATGGACCCCACCTTCGGATCCCTCTTCGGCTTCGGCCTCTGCGGCCCCGGCATCACAACCGACCTCGCCCGCCAAATCAACGGCACCACCGCAGGCGACGGCAAGGTCTACAAGTTCAACGTCGCGACCGGAAGCGCAGGCACCTACAAGATCACCGTCAACTCCAACAAGGTCGCCGACAAGATCGCCTACGACGCAACTGCCAACACCATCCAGGTAATGCTCCGCAACGCAGGCGCACCCGAGGCAACCGTCGCTGGAACCGTCGCCGACGGATTCACCATCACCGGAATCACCGGCAAACCCACCGTCGACGTCACCTCCCTCACCGGTGTCTCCGACGCAGGTGTCGCTGAAAAGAACGACTAACCACCAACCCACACCCACCAGCGCGCCGGGCAGGCTAGCTTGGCGCGCTGGTTCGTGTGAGACCCCCACAGACTTACTCATCCCAAGGAGAAAACCATGTCCACCAAGCCTAAGAAGACCGACGCCAAGAACAACCAGAGCGATCGCTTCGAGTCTTTCCGCGAGCGCGCAGTAACCATTGCCGACCGCTCCAACCTCAAGACGACCGCCTCGGTCACCGATGAGCCGTTCATCATCGGAGAAGACTACGGAGTGGAACCAGCAATCAGCATTTCCAAGCCCACCTTCATCGACCGCATCGCCCTCCAGCAAGCACTGGCCGAGGAGAACATCATTGAGGTTCTGCGCCTGCTGTTTAAGTCCGACTTCCGCCGTGTTCTGCTCATCCTCAACGACGAAGGCGACGACGCCGAGCTGATCGCACTAGGCATCGTCTCCAAGGTGATGGAGCACTTCTATGGCATTGGCATTAACGATGGCTTGGGGTTTCCGAAGTCGCTCGTCTAATCAACGCCTATGGGCCGCAGATCCGCTACGACCTGCACGAGCGGCTCAGTATTGATCTAGACGACTTCTTCCTTGGGCGCCGCAGCTGGGCGACGTTTCAGGAATTGGTGGGCGAACTTCCCAGAGGGAGCCACTACGCCTCGGCAATCGCTGCAGATGAAGACCTCGCGCGCATCGTCATCGAGCAATCGCCCGCGGCGTCATCCGGTGTAGCCACCCCACGCCCACCGCTCAACGAGTGGGACGAGCACCGGGAAGCACTCGCCCAGATTGAAGACCGGCTGGCGATCATCGTTGCTGCGCTTACAGGCTCGGAACCTCAGCTAGCCCAGCGTCCTCAAAGCGCACTAGAGACAGTGCGCAAACAAATCACCAACAACAAGCGGTCCGCGCTGCTCGAGCAGCTCGGAGTCACCGACTAACACGAACAGGAGTCTAGCCGTGGCTGAGTACACAGCAGGCACAGCCAAAGTTCAGATCCGCCCGAACCTCAAAGGGTTTAAGCGTGCTTTGGAAGCGGAACTCAAAGCCATGGATGTGGACGCCTCCGTAGAGGTCAACCCCGACGGCTCCCGCTTCCAACGCGAACTGCGCGCCATGGTCGCCGACACCCCGGACGCTCACATCGATGTGGATGCTGATACCGCGGCTGCGAGCGAACACATCAACGCAGCCGCCCGTGATCGCCACGCAACGATTGAAACCGACGCGGACACTGCAGGGGCAGAAGCACAGATTGACGCTGCTGCCCGTGATCGCCACGCAACGATTGAAACCGACGCGGACACCGCGGGTGCGGAGGCCCAGATCGATGTGGCCGCGCGTAACCGTCACTCGGAGATCAACCTCCGGGTGGACAAACGCCACATCATCGCCGCACGTGCAGCACTGGCCGCATTGCAAGGCCAGATCGCTGCGGTTAACTCTCAGATGGCAGCACTAGCGGCGCAAAACGGCTCCATGCTGCTGTTGTCCACTGGCGTGGGCATGATCGGTGTGTCTGCAGCTGGAGCCATTGGCCCCTTGTCCGCAATGACAGGCAGCATCATCGCCACCGGTGGAGCCCTAGCGGCGCTGCCGGGGTTGGCTGCTGCAGCCGCTGCAGGTATCGCAGCCCTTGGCATCGGACTGAAAGGCATTGGTGCTGCGTTCGGAGCGATGGGGAAATCTGCTGGCGGTGCTGGTGGCGACACCGGCAAAGCCATGAAAGCAGCCCAACGATCTGTCGAGGACGCCGAACGCGGCATTGTCCAAGCACAACGTCGCGTGGCCGATGCTGAACGCAAAGTTGCTGATGCTCAAAAAGCCGCGCGCAAGGCACAAGAGGAACTCAACCGGGCCCGTAAAGAAGCAGTCGACGACCTCAAAGAGCTCAACGACCAACTGCGCGATGCGGCGCTCGACGAAGAGGACGCTGTCCTCGCTGTTGCTCGCGCGAAGCAGCGTCTGCAGGAAGTGAATTCTGACAGCGATGCTTCCGGCCTGGATCGGGCAGAAGCAGATCTCGCGTACCGCAAAGCCATCGCCAACCTGGAGCGCACGCGGGAGGAAAACAACAAGCTCGCCGAGGAAGTCCACGAGGCCAACCAAGCAGGCGTCGAAGGATCCGAGAAAGTCTTAAACGCCAAAGAGAAGGTCGAGCAGTCCGTTAGGGCAGAAGCCGACGCTCAACAAGATTTGCGCGATGCCCTTGATGGAGTAGAGCAAGCCCAGCAGAAGCTGGCCGATGCACTCGACAATCTCGCAAGCGCTGGCGCTGGTGCTGCTGGCGGGGTGGATGCCTTCGCCGAAGCGATGGACAACCTCTCTCCCAAAGCGCAGGCCTTTGTTCTGGCGATGCAGGCCCTTGGGCCTGCATGGCATGATCTTCGGATGAGCGTCCAGGATGGACTGTTTGACTCCCTGGGTGAAGACATCACCACCCTTGCCAACAATCAGCTGCCGGGGTTGAAGACAGGCCTCACCGACGTCGCGGAGCAACTCAACATCGGGTTGCGCTCTCAGATCCAGGCATTGGGTTCTGAGCGTTCCCAGCTCGATCTCACCAGCGTGCTGGGTAACTCCGCTGGCATGTTCGCAGAACTTAACCGAATGACTGGCCCCTTGGCCCAAGGGCTGCTGGATATTTCCGCAGCCTCCGCTGAGCATCTGCCCGCCTTGGGCGCTGGTCTTGCGGATGCAGGAGAGAAGTTCGCAGCATTCCTTACCGAGGCTGCAGACACCGGCAAAGTCGACGAATGGCTGGCCAGCGCGGGTGAAGCCTTCCACAGTATCGGCAGTACCTTGTCCGATCTTGGAGGTGTGATCTCCGGGGTGTTTGGTGCTGCCGCACAAGCCGGCGAATCCGCACTCACCCCGATGTCCACTGCGCTGTCGATGCTCAACGAATGGGCGAACTCCGACGCCGGCCAAAACGCACTTGTGTCCTTCTTCACCGCAATGCAGGACGGCATGAGCGCCATCGGGCCAGCATTGGGAACGGCATTGGAAAGCATCGGTACCACGGTGCTGCCGTTCTTTGCCAACCTCATGCAAGGCATTGGCCCCGGCCTCAACGACATCATGGGCGGGCTAGCCGCAGGGCTTGCCGCATTATCCCCCTTGGCCGCACCCTTGGGTGAAGCGCTCGGTGCTTTCGGTACTGCCGTAGCGCCCGCGCTGGAGTTTGTAGGCCAGCTCCTCACCACGGTGATCGGCCCCGCACTGGAGCCGATCAAGTCCCTGTTCGAATCTCTCACCCCGGTAATTGAGCAGCTTGCAGCTGATCTACAACCGGCGATGGAAACCATAGGGCAAGTAGTCGGCCAAGTCTTTGAAGCGCTTGCGCCCCTGGTCGGCGACATCCTCGCCGAACTAGCCCCGCTATTGGCCGACATCGTGGTCACCCTCGCCGATACGCTCGCCCCGATCCTCGGCGTGGTCGTCCAGGTCATCAGTGCCATTGCCCCGTTGCTTCCCAGCTTGGTCGCTGCAATCACGGAAATCTTCGGAGCACTCTCTCCGCTGCTGCCTCTGGTTGCCGAGATCATCGTCAACCTCATTACCCCGTTTATCCCCGTCATCCAGGCATTGCTCCCAGCTATCGTCGGCATCGTCGACCTATTCGCTGACCTGGTGACCGTTATCGCCCCGGTTATCGAACTACTGGCCAAACTCATCGGTGTCTTCGCCGAAGTCCTCGCCACGGCCATCGGATTCGTGGCAACAGTTCTTGCACAATTTGGCACCCTGGTAACCGGTGCTATCGGCTCTATTGCACAACTGGTTATCGGCATCGTCGGCGGATTCGCCGACATGGGCGTGGCCACAGGCGACATGATCGTCCAGTGGGTCCGCGACATCCTGCAATGGTTCAACAACTTGTGGGCCAACGCTTCCGCAGCCTTCTCCGAAGGCATCATGGACATCACCCACAAGGTCTCCGACATGGTCCAAGGCGTAATCGACAAGTTCAAAAACCTCGCCAACACAATGCCAGAAGTCGGCAAAGAAATGATGCGCAAACTCCTCGACGGCCTCAAATCCGGATGGAACAGCATCAAGAGCTGGAGCAAAGGCGCTTTCTCCAGCCTCAACCCGTTCAAGAACGCCACTGGCTCGATCACTACCAACGCCACCGGCTCGGTGATGACCACCACCAACCGAGACCCACAAGTCTCCGACGGAAACAACGCCATCCTCTGGGGCGAAGCAGGGGAGGAAGCCTACATCCCCCTCGACAACGACTACCGACGCCCCCGCGCCGTCGCCCTCACAGCCGCAGTCGCAGGACACTTCGGATACCAACTCGTCGACCCCGCAGGAACACCAGTCAACCCAGGCCCCACCAGCAGACTGGCACCCACCACCCGCGCCTTCGCAGAAGGAGGAATCACTACAGACGAACTCGACGAATTCTCCCAAGGACTTGAAGGCCAACCCTACGTCTTCGGTGGCATTAACTGGGGCGACTGCTCCGGCGCAATGAGCGCGGTCACCCGCTTCGCCGTCGGCCTTGATCCATTCGCAGGACGCTTCGCCACCGCATCCGAAGGCAAAGCACTCGCCGACATGGGATTCAGCCAAGGCCTCGGCGCGCCGGGCGACTTGCGTATCGGTTACATGAACGGAGGTCCCGGTGGTGGTCACACCTCTGGCACTCTGCCTAACGGCATCAACGTTGAGATGGGTGGTGCGCGAGGCAACGGACAGTACGGCGGCAACGCCGCAGGCGCCGATGATTCCTACTACACCGACCACATGCACCTGCCAGGCGACTACTTCAAGCAGGTGGAAGTCCCCGTAGACACCACCTCGGTTCTCGACGGGTTTAATGCCTACGATGACGCCTCCGTGACACCGTTGAAGAAGCTGCGCTCGTCCACCGCGTCTGACCCAGACTCCTACGGAACAGGGGCGTCTAAGCTGCCGTCCTCTTGGTCCGAGTGGGCCGGTAACGCAGCAAAGACCGCAGTGTCCGCGGGAGTCAAAGACACCCTGTCGTTCATCGGCCTGGAAGACGACCTACCCCCATTACTCAAGGCAGTCCAACAACTGCGTACAGCACTTGGGATCGCAGGTTCCGGCAACTCCCGTGCATCCCATGAACGCGACATCGCAGAAGTGGAGAAAACCTCTGCAGCTGTCCTGGAGGCTAACCCCAAGGCCAAGACCACCACGATCACAGGTGCCGCCATCGTGGGGCTCAAACCAAAGGACCCCGGAAACGAACGCACCGACGGCGACCTCGGCTACAGTTACGACCCCGCAGGTGGTGCAGAGCAATGGCGCGACCTAGCTACCCGCGCGCTAGCGCACAAGGGTTATCCAACCTCGACCGATTACGTCGACGCCATGGTCGCCCAGATCAACACCGAGTCCTCCGGCAACCCCAACGCTGTACAAGGAATCACCGACGTCAACAGCGGAGGAAACGAAGCACAAGGACTCCTCCAAGTCACCCCGAAGACGTTCAACTGGCTCTGGGATGAAGAAGACGGCCCCAACGACCCCTTCAACCCCTGGACCAACATGAACGTCGCCTTGGATTGGGTGGACAAAGGCCACGGCCGCAACATCCTCGGAGTGTGGGGACATGGCCACGGATACGCCACCGGTGGCTACGTCACAGGCCCAGGAGGCCCCACCGACGACGCCATCCCCGCACGCCTATCCAATGGCGAATACGTCATCCGCCAAGCTGCAGCACAACATGCGCTGCCACTACTGCAACGCATCAACGCATCCCCCGCATTTGCGGCACAAGCAACCCAAGCCCTGGCAACCCCACAGCAGGCACATAGCAGTGGGGTACAGGTGCACTACCACATCGAAACCAACAACCTGGACGAAGGAATGCGCCGCGCCACCTTGCACTCCAGGCAACAGGTCATGGCCATGGCAGGAGCCTAAACTGCCACCTCTCTACGACTGGGCGTACCCACCACAGGGCAGCGCCCAGTCGTACCCCAGACCACCCCACACCAACCCCCTCAAGGAGCCAGCAACGATGCTCTACACCCACGGCGACGCCGCACTGATTACCATCACCGGCGCTGGCGGCGAAACCTTCACAGTGTCCGGCCCCGGTGCAGGCTCCGAAGGCATCGAACTCGCCACCAACCCAGAAGGACTCATCGACGAAGCGCCGATAAAAACCATCTGGCAACAATCCGCCTTCCAAGAAGGCGCAACCTACCTCGGCCACACCATCGAACCCCTCGACCTCGTACTCAAATTCAACCTCGTCGGCGACTACCACGACTGGGACGACATTGACTCCCGCTTCCACAAAGCCTTCCACCCCCAACACCCCGCCACAATCCACTACACCACCCACAGCTCCGGGACCCGCACCCTCGACGTCGTCAAACTAGAACATGCCACCACAACCAGCACCTACGACCCCCACATCCTCCAACACTCAACACTCGTACTCACCCTCCGCGCCCCCTACCCCTTCTGGAAAGCAGACACCACAACCCACCAACTCACCTTCACCAACACCAGCACTCAAACAATCACTATCGAAAACCCCACCGACCGACCCATCTGGCCACAATGGGCCCTCAGCGCGCCGGGCCGATACGAGCTGCCCGACTATTCCTTTGTCACCGACCCCGATCACCCTGACTACCCACGCCGCGCCCGCAGCATCATCACGCCTACGCTCTCGCGTGGCCAAGACTTGGTGATCGACTCCTACCCACGCCACGAGACCTACCAAGTAGCCGACGGCTCCGCTATCGCCGGTCGCTTCGGCGGCGTCGAGTTCCTCTACCCAATCCCGCCGCACACTCCGCCGACACCAGTACAGGTGAAATGCCTTGATTCTGGCGGCTCTCGGAACCTCGTCGAACTCAAGCTAGAGCACTACTACACGCGACCATTCGGAGGAACACAATAAATGCCCACCTCCCTAACCCCCGCAGACCGTCGTCGCCTGGATGGCATCTGGGAGCACGCCGCAACAACCGCGCGCAACCGGCAAGCTGGCCGCCAACAGCCGCCACACATCCGCCTCTGGGACGGCGACTTCGCCTACGTCGCCACCCTCCACGACGTCATCGAGGCTAAATTTCAATGGAAGCTCAACGACACCGGGGTGGCCAACGTCCAGCTGCCAGCCGACCACCCGCAAGCACGTTGGGTGTTAGATGTGTGGAATCGCAGCACCCGCAATGTCCACATCACCATGGACAAGGACGGCGCGCGTTGGTCGGGCAGGTTGAAGCAATCAACCTTGAGTAAACAGTCCTCCGGCCAGCGCTACCTCAACCTCACGTTCCTCCACGATTACGAAAACGTGAAGAAGATTTACTGCTGGCCCAACCCATTCCTGCCCGCAGCCGTTCAGTTCCCCCGATCCTTCATCCTTGCAGGCCCAACAGCCTGGGTGCTGAAAATGTACCTGTTGCTCAACCTGCGACGCTTCCACAATTCCACCTTCCCCATTCTTCAAGACCCCCTCGACTACACAGGTTCCACCAACTACCGAGACTGGCCGATTGTCATTGCACCCGGACCGCTGTCCCAGGACCATTCACCCTGGACGCTTCTATCTAGCCGGATGAAAGGCTGGCACGAGCTGGCAGAACCGAAACTCGCAGACGCCCAACTGGCCGTCACCTGCCGACGCTGGCTCGACGGCGACCCCGAACCCTGGCCGGGGGCACGCCTGCGCAACGGCACACTGGTGGTCGACATTGTGGACAAATCCGGCGGATGGAACCCCGAAGGCACCGCCACCGGAGGCAACATCTTCACCGGCCTCGCCCGCACCGTCCAAACCCTCGCCCGAGAGTTCATCGACATCGACAGAACCCCCGCACCGAACCTGCCGAACCTCCCCGAATACAACCAACCCGACCAACTCGGAACAGACCCCCGCCTGCCCTACGTGATCTACCGCGAAGGCGCACTCACCGGCATCGAATCCTCCGAATTCACCTGGGAACCAGCCACCAGCGTCCAAGAGATCGTCGGCGGCCACTCACCCTACGGAATCAACGAAGGCATCTCCGCAGCCGTCCAAGCCGTCGGCAACATCCTCGGCACCTTCGTATTCATCCCGACTGCAGGCACCATCGCAGACACCCTCCTCAAACCCCTCTACACCGACACACTGTTGGCGTGGATGGCCAAACAATCCACAGACCGTGCCAACACACTTGGCTGGTCCCGCTACTACGAACATTTCGCCCAAGGCGCAGACAAGGCCTATACCTTAAGCTCCATTGCCGCACTGCGCGCCGGGTTCTGGGAGACCCGCGAGAAGTTCTCCCACCGCCTCGACATCGCCGATGGCGCACCCTGGTACGTCGGTGACCAAGGCCAGGGGCACTTCTTCCTCGGTGACAGGATCGCCGCACAGATTAAGGGATTGCCCGATGGCCGTGTGGTGGTCGAGCAGGTCACGGAGTTGACCTACGCGTTCAGCAGATCCAACCGAGGGTGGGAGATCACCTGTGGCGATCCAACCTCCCAATACAGTCCCCTGGAACAAATCATGAGCCGCGTCCGCCAAGCAGCAGGCGCACTCCACGACCTAGGAGTCGCATAAATGAACGACATTCCCTTGCAAGCAGACGCCAACATGCTCGATCCCGCCGAGCACCTCACCTGGGCACTAGTCGCACTACCTGGCCCCGGCGGAGACGCACCCCTCGTGGTGCCACCCGCAGCGTTGGCGAACTGGTCAACCCACCTGTATCGCTGCGGGTTCCGCCACCACCCCGAACACCAGGAAATCAAGTACGTCCCGCCGCAGCTCGGCGGCGACTGGATGCAAGCCCCCGGTGGCCGTTGGGTGCCCATCGATGAAGAACTGCCCCCGGAGGTCACCGCCCCGGATGTTTCCGCACTATCGGTGGAAGAAAAGCGCGTTCTGTTCGAAGCGCTGGCGGCTGAGCTTGAAGCTGGTTCGGCTGCTCCGCCAGAAGACCGCGCCATCGTCGTAGAAGACGAACCTGTCCGCCCGCCGTTGCTCGAGGAACTCGACAACGACGCCGGCAATCTCCCCGAGGAGGACTAGCCCATGGCTCAACGCATCAACCTCGCACCTGAGAACCACAGCATCAACCCCGACTACCAACGGCTCGACCCCGCCAAGGCCTACGTCAACCAAGCAGGCACCAACCAAGTCAAAACACTGTCCACCATGACCAGCGGCGACGCCAAAGCCGCCATGCGCCGCCCCGTGGACGAAGCCTTTGCCCAATCACGCGGCAACCTACTAGAAAAACTGCTCAAGTCCGTACTCGACGGTCTCGGCAAAATCGCAGGCGGCGTCATCAACGGCACCCTGCGGGTACTCTCTGACGTCGGCAACCTCATCGCAGGCGTGGCAGGAGGCCTCCTCAACGGCCTCGCCGGACTATTCAACGGCTTCTTCACCTCTTTCTCCGGAGCCTGGCAAGAAGAACAACGACGCCGCGACCAACAACGCGTCCAATCAGAAGCAGAGATCGCACGCAACCAAGCCAACCTGATTAAGGTCCTCGACGACTGCGAGTCCTTCGGCACCGTCACGATCACCGAAACCCCAGACACCCCCTACAAGCGCAAATCCGGGTGGTTCGGAGACTTCAAAGTCGACGCATGGGGCTACATCCCTTGGGAGGAAATCGCCGAAGGAACCTTTAAAAACTGCCACATTGATGACGACACCAAAGTCCTCGTCTTTGACCAACCAGGCCTCTGGGACATTTACACAGAAATGATCGTCACCCACGGCGGTGTCTACAGCTCAAGCAACGAGCCACAATTCGACCTCGAACTCTGCGTGTTCTACCCCGAAGCCACCGCAGAAGACATGAAAGAAGGCCGACGCATCTACTCCTGCATGCGTTTCGACGAGAAATACCGCGTCACCGAGGGATACATCACCGTCAAACGCACCGCCACCATCCGCGACACCGTAGCGATTAAACGCGCCGGGTGTAAGGCCACCGTGCGGTTCTACAGCACAACTCGAGTACTACCGGGAGCCAATACCACGCGTATGACTGCCCGCATGCTTGATACCTCCAACCTGCGGAAGACCATGCTGCAGGCCAAAGGCATTACCTACTAACCCCAGGAGACAACTATGGAAGAACTTGAGCAACGCATCAATTACGCCTTTGAAAACGTCGCCCGCCTCACCCGCGCATGCGATGAACCCATCCCCGACGACACCAGCTGGCCACTGGAGGCACGTAAAGCCGCACTGGAGGTCGCACAAACCTACCTCGACGGCCTGCTAGCACAGCAGGCAGAAACCACACACCCCAAGGAGGATCACAATGGCAAGAACGCTGACGATTGATGTCACCGACGCGGTAGGGCAGTCACACCCCGGCGACTATGTACTGATCGAAGTTCCTCGCGCTCGTGGTTCTGCTGATGCAGTCGGTCGCATCATCCACACCGCGCCCTACCGAATCGACCTTGTGGATGGGGTAGGGCAAGCACGAGTCGAACCCGGTCCGCTGCTGGTGACCTTCCGGTGCCGTAACCGGCGAGACTCCGCACCCGTGGAAGTGATAGTGCCGACTGGTACGGGCACTATCACCCTGCGCAGCTTGATGGAGATGAAGTTCACTTTTGCTCCGCCGGTGGTCTCCGCTGTGCAAGCAGCCGCAGATCGTGCTGCGGACTCTGAACGCGCCGCGATTGCTGCCCAGCGCAAGACGGAGGCGAAAGCCGGCGAAGTAGACACCAAAGTAAAAACCGTCATCCGGGATGCTGCTGATCTTGTGCGTGGGGAGGTTAAAAACGATGCTGACCGTGCCCAGCAAGCCAAGCGCGATACCGAAGGCATCAAAGCCAGCACCTTGTCAGAAGCAGGGGCACAGGTTGAGAAAGCCAAACAGTACGCCGACCGGGCCGATGCTGCCGCAGGCACAGCCGCGCGCGACACTCAGACCTTGATACAGCAGAAGGTGGATGAAGCTACGCGGCAGGCGGGGATCGCAACGACCCAGAAGACCCTCGCACAAGCACAAGTGGTTGCAGCCACCGAGCAAGCCAGCGCCGCACGCTCTAGTGCGGAGCAAGCCCGCAGCAGCGCGTCTGCTGCAGGAAGCTCCGCGACGTCATCACGCCAAAGCGCCGAAGCCTCCGGTAACGCACAGCGCGCAGCCGAAGCCGCCCGCGACAGGGCCGAGACCGCACAATCCCAAGCGTCAACCGCTAAAGATGAAGCACTCGCCGCGAAGAAGACCGCCGAGACTAAAGCAAATGAGGCGAGCACCTCACGGCAGGAAGCAGGATCAGCAGAGGCCAAAGCACGCCAGCACGCCGAGGAAGCCAAACAAGCCGCAGCGTCTGCGAAGACCTCCGCGCCACCCACCGGCTGGCCACGTAATACTTTGGCAGAGGACGTCCGCACGTCACTGCAACGAGCAGACAGCAGCCTTCAGTCCTTCCCCAAAGCTTCCTCTTCGGCGGCAGGCGGAATTCGTTTGGCTGGGGACCTCAGCGGTTCTGCCGACAGCCCGCGTGTGGCAGGACTTGCGGACAAGCTAGGGCAATCAGACACATCGGTATCGGCTACCGCGAACAAGATTGCCAAGCGCGACTCAGCAGGGCACGTCAACGTCCCCGAAAACCCCACCTCCACCACACATGCAGCGAGCAAACGCTACGTTGACTCCACCACAGTGTCCTCGAGCGAGGTCTCTGTGTCTGCAGAGGGGAGCAAGATCGCCCAACGCGGCTCGACTGGCCACCTCTACGGTGAGCACCCCACCGACGAACGCGAACGCAACGAGCCGAAGACGTTGGCTACGGTGAAGTGGGTTAAGGAGAAACTGGCGGGGCAGAAGATTGCAGAGCACGCGGATTGGCCGGGGAATATTAAGCCTCCTTTGTTTTTGCCAATCGGTTTATCGGTGGCATGTCGTTTGCCCGATGGGCAGTTGAAGGTGAAAGAGATTCCTACGGCGGATGACAACGCAGCATCCAAGAAATACGTCGACAGTAAAACCGCCGGCGCACTTCAAGGCAGCACGGGCCCATCCGCATGGGGTGACAACTCCGAAGACGGAAAAGCCCCAGTGTTCACCGAAGGCGGCACCATCAAAGTCAGCGACGTCGATCTTGTCGGCAGCACCGTCGGCGGTAGCTCATCAATCAGAACGCGACTATTCGGCATCGAGAATCAACTCAGGGGGCTAAGTCGCAGTGTCAAAAAGCAAACCTTCGCTAACGGCAAGGGAGTTGCACGAGCATCGGGCAATGTTGTTGTCATCCAGCTAATGGGCTGCACCCGTGGAGAATGGGAAAACTGGACCGTCCCATCCGACTACCGACCCTCCGAAAAAAGCGCGGGCGCATTAGGCGCCAACGTCACAGGAACAATCTGGGCATGGGTCGACACTAACGGAAAAACCTCCGTCGACACATATATCTACATGAGCACAAACGAGAAAATCTACGGCAGCATCACCTACATCGTCGACTAGTCTCAGAAAGCCCGAGAAAGCTAGATCGCCTTACAATCGCTAGAATGGTGCTCGACGTGAAGATAGAGAGAGCCGAAGGGCAACATGAGTGATGACAACACCGAAAACAATGCTGCAAGTCCCCACGACGATCACTGCGATCCGTCCAGTTCAACTCCCGACGACGATCGGGCCGATCGCGACTCCCGGACAGCGGGTAGCGGCAGTCTGGAACGAGGTCGGAAAGACGTTGACCAGCTCTATGAAGAAATACGCGAAAACCCAGAGCTAATTGAACGCGTAGTCCATCTCGCGTTAACCCAGCACGCAGAGTACAGCTACCATGTTGGTCCGCTACCGCCAGCAGCAGAGCTAGAACGCTACGTTGCCGCACATCCAGACGCTGCCCGCGTCATCTTCGAAATGGCAGAAGCCCAAAGCAACGCTGCTGTCGAACGTACCCATGCAGAATCTAACGTCATTCTCATCAACGCGAAGACCAATCGCGACTCCATCCTCCGCGCCCAAATAATCGGCGCACTGGGGCTCTTCGCTTTCCTCGGTCTCACGATACTAGCGCTTGTTCTAGACCGACCTTGGTTTGCAGGATTGGCATTCTTCGCTGCCGTCATCGTCGCCTTCGGCGCCTACATCAAACCCCAACAACCCGAGCCACCAACCGACTCGACCAAATAACACGCCCCTTAAACCACCCACTGCAACACCGCAGCCGGGTGGTTTTTTCATGCCCAACCACGGGCAGAAAGGATAACCACCATGACACTATTCGGAATCGACATATCCGAACACCAAAACGGACTATCCCTCACCAAAGCCAGAGACCAAGGCATCACCTACGCCATCATCCGCACCACCGACGGCACACACCGCGACACCGTCTACCGCTCCCACGTGGAGGACGGCAGGCGCGCCGGGCTTCCACTTGCTGCCTACCACTATCTGCGCAACCCTTCGGAGGGCACGAGCATTGAGCAACAGGTAGCTACAGCAGTAGAGGTGATGGGGGAGTACCGTCTGCCGATCTGGCTGGACTGCGAAACCCCAGCGAGGTTGAGCGTTCAGCATATCCGCAGGGCTAAGCAGTGCTTCGAAGACCGAGGCGTCCGTGTCCTCGGTATCTACTCGTATGTGCCCTATTGGGAGGGACTACCCGGCGGAGAGCCTGACACACACGAGTTCGGGAAAGTCTGGGTAGCCGCCTATGGGCGCAATCCTCGAGGCAATCCGGCAGACGTGTATCCCGGTGACAACAATCGGCAGTGGAATTACCCTCTGGGGAATCAGAAGCCAATCTTGTGGCAGTTCAACTCGAACGCTACGGTGGCAGGCTACGCTGTCGACGTTAACGCCTTCCGTGGATCTCTTGAAGAGCTCAATGCACTCTTCGATGGCCAAGTAGCGTCAGCACCTGCGGAAGCGCCAGCCGAGCCTAGCGAACGCGTGAAGGTGTTGGAGTATCCGCGCGACCAGGTAGTCCAGGACACCTATTACAACTGTGGCCCAGCGTCGACGCAGACAATCCTTCGGGCAGCCACAGGCGAGCTGGTCCCTGAGTCCACTCTTGCGCGTGAGCTTGGAACAACGACCAATGGCACCGATTACATCGGTCTGATTACTCGTGTGCTGCGGGAACGCCTTCCTGCGGCGGAGTACACCACCGTTGTAATGCCAAATGACCCGCCCAGTGCGCAGCAACGTGACAAGCTATGGACTGACATCGTGCACAGCATTGACGCTGGCTTCGGTGTGGTCTGCAACATTGTCGCGCCGCGCTCCAACTATCCCCGCGGCGTCTACGGTTCTGAGTCTCCGCGCTACGGAGGAGGAACGGTCTACCACTACTTCACAGCGATGGGCTACCGCGAAGGTTCCCAAGGACGCGCTGTGTGGATCGCCGACTCGGGCTTCGCACCCTACGGCTACTGGATCAGCCTTGAACAGCTGGCCACATTGATCCCTCCGAAGGGATACACCTACGCCGCAACTGCGGCACCCAACCCGAAAACCCCAACAACACAGGAGGACTTTCTGATGTCTAACCGACCCGTCCAATCAATCATCAACCCCAACGTCACCTTCAGCGACGCAACGGAGCTACTTCGAGTGGTGGATGCAACCAACTTCGCCAACCGCGCACTGCTGGACGCCATTTGCAAAAAGCTCGACCTCCAGCCCCAGGACATCATCGACGCTGCAGTTGCAGCAGATCGGAGCAAGTAAAAATGAAGCATCGCAAGCAAACTCAGTGGGCCCAGCCGTGGCTAGTGCGAAAGCTCGCCTACGCCGTGATCTCCCTGGCCTTATTGATTGCAGTGGGCGCAGGGATAATTGACGCTGACGCAGCAGATCAATGGCTAGGACAAGCAGACAAAGTAATTGGTGCACTCGCTATGCTCGCGCTCGGAGTAGCCTCTGCGAAGACCCACTCCGGTTCAGACTCGCGCGCTACCGATGAAGACCTCGTTGCACGTGAAAAACTCGTCGATATTGTCCGAGCTGCAGCAGATGCGGCAGTAACTCCTTCGGGTGCTGTGAACACTGTGGAGGTTGGTGCAGGGCTATCGGCTGAGCAGTACCTAGCGCGCTAGGAGGTAAAGCCATGATGAGAGGAAAACAATCATGGATACCTGTGCTAGTCCTCGGTGCTGCTGATCTTGCGCAGCGTGGTCTCGACTACTCCACGGGCGATACTCCAAAGACTGGGGCCTTTTTGTCTCGAATCGAGAGAGGATTAGCCCTGGAATGGTGGGGAGTGCTGTGCATTCTGGCTGCAGGCATTGTGCTCGCAGGGGTGGTGTGGAAGTCCACGCGCACGCTAGCGACCGGTGCTATTTGCTCTGCTGCCGTGTACGCAGGGCTGGCCGCTGGCCGCATCGGTGAGCTGATCCTGGCAGGTTGGCCACCGGATGGCTGGCGCAGTGCCGTGCACTTCTCGATAATGGCTGCGATCTGGTGCTATGCCGCAGGGATGCTCTCGCTACGGGATGCTATCGAGAAGGATAGAGAGGAGCGCCGGGGTGAACGAGCAACTAGGATCGCTAATCGCCGCGCTACCTAGCGGCCCTGGATGGGCAGCAGTTGGCGTCGTCGTTGTCGTGGTCTTCGGGCGAGAAGGAATCTTCTCCAAGAAGGCAGCAGAAGAAAACTACTGGCTCATCAGTGATGCAGCACGACGCTGGCAGGAAAGAAAGCGCAGAGCTGTGGAGAGGGACCGCCAGGTTGAGTCTGCGGAGATCCGCACATTGCGTAGCGAGATCGGCCGCATTGAGAACAATTACTCGGAGGATCAGAAGCGGTGGACGGATCTTGAAGATCGGATGCGTGAAGAGCTCCGCCAGCTGAAGGGCTGGACCCTCTATGTCTCCTCGTGGGCTTACCACATGAACCTCAAGGCAAAGCAGCACCAGTGGGACGAGTACGAACCGCTAATAAACTTCACCGAATGGCTGGAAGAGTTCGAATAGATCCCCCATTTAAAACCTGAAAAATAGCCCATTATTAAGGGTATGGTTTACCTTATTTCCGCAGGTCGTGAAGACCATGTAGAGACCAATTTTTACATGGTTTAGAAGTTCTTCCAGTTTGCAACAAGGAAAGGTTGAACCCCCGTTAGCTCCACAAGAAGACCCTTCATCTTTTTAGGTGAGGGGTCTTGCTGTTTTCGGGGGAGCAGCAGGTCAGAGGGCTAGGTTATATTTTCCCAATCATGTAATCGGCAGTTCAATTTTTGTTTAGTGTGATGGAAGTATCGCACCATGGGGGCGGGTCGGAGTAGTATGGGGCCATGTCTGACAACGAAGTCTTCGCACAACTGTCCACCGAAGCCGCCCTCGAGCTGATGGGAACCGAACAACTAGGCCGCGTCGTCGTCCGCCGAAGCGACGATATGGATATCTTCCCAGTGAATTTCGTCGTAGATGGCGGCGCGATCTACTTTCGCACATCCGAAGGTAACAAGCTGTTCAGTCTCTCTTTGAACAACGATGTGCTGTTCGAAGCCGATCACGTTGACCTCGACAACCACGATGCATGGTCAGTGATCGTCAAAGGCACCGCGGAGGTTCTCCAAGACGCCGCAGCCATCCACCACGCAGATAGCTTGGACCTCACCCCGTGGCTGCCGACGCTGAAATACAACTACGTAAAAGTCACCCCGAACAGCGTCAGCGGCCGCAAGTTCCACCTCGGCGAAGAGCCACAACGCTACTAAGAATTAGAGCTGTGCACGCCACCACTGGTCATATGGAGTGACCGGTAGGTGGCGTTTGTGCTCTCCGATGCGCCACAGATGCTCCAAACGCTCGTGTGCTCGCGCGGGGATTGCATCATCGGGCACCGCCCCCTCGATGTAGTCATCGATCTCGCGGTAGCTCACGCCCAACGCGACCTCGTCTGGCAGTGCAGGACGGTCATCCTCAAGGTCGGCTGTTGGAACTTTTTGCCATGCTCGCTCCGGGGCGCCCAGGTGCTCAAGTAGCTGTGCCCCCTGGCGCTTCGACAACCCGAACAGTGGCATGATGTCCGCCGCCCCGTCACCAAACTTCGTGAAGAAACCCGTGACATTTTCCGCTGCGTGGTCAGTGCCGATGACCAAAGCCTTGCGCTCAGCCGCCACCGCGTACTGGGCAAGCATCCGCATGCGAGCCTTCACGTTGCCTTTATTGAAGTCGGAGATCCCCGACGCGGCGTCATCATCCAGGGCGGCAACCATGGCATCGACGCTGGCTTTAATGTTGACGGTGACAGTGTCGTCCGGATTGATGAACTCCAAGGCCATCTGGGCATCGTCCTCGTCCACCTGCACGCCATAAGGCAAACGGACAGCGGTGAAGTGCGCTGGTGTCCCCTCGCTGCGGAGCTCTTCGCAGGCGATCTGCGCCAAGCGGCCGGCTAGCGTTGAATCCTGGCCGCCGGAAATTCCGAGCACGTATCCGGCGGTGCCAGAATTGGTGATGTAGTCCTTCAAGAGGTTGATCCTAGAGCGGACTTCGGCGGCCGGGTCAATAGTTTTTTTGGTGTGCAGGGCAGCGACAATGGCCGCGCGTGTCTCGTTTATCATGATCCCCATGCTAGAGGGTTTGGTTTTTTGGCGCTGATTGGTTAATATTGCTCTTCGTGTCGTAGCGCTGTTGTGCCTGCGATTGGTATTGGCCCTCAGAGCAGAAAGGAGCGCCCGATGAAGGTCCGTAAGTCCCTTCGGTCGCTGAAGAACAAGCCGGGCGCCCAGGTTGTGCGCCGTCGTGGCAAGGTCTACGTGATCAACAAGAAAGAGCCGCGTTTCAAGGCTCGCCAGGGCTAAATTTTTATGCGCCCTCGAAGCGGGCTGGGTAAGTTTTTCTTACCCAGCCCGCTTTTTCTATGCTTAGAGGGCAAAGAATACATTTTCCGGTAAGGGTGAAATAAGTAACACTTGGATCTTTTTTCGGGTGCCCTGTGCTGGGATTTTTCTTTTTATTCAGAGGCGTGGGGGTGGGCGGGCTTCAGGTGTGCGACAACGTTGTAATTTCAACCCGTGCGCGGGGGGACAAGATGTTGTGCTCGCTTCGTTCGTATCCTGGGAATTCCCTTGATGTAACTACTATATGTAGTGCTATTTGCGGAAAATCACCACAACGTATAGTGTTTCTTGGTGTTGAGGGGAAGCCTTCACAAACCCCCAAGAAACCGTCGCTCGTAGAGCTTGAACCCAAGGAAGACTTATGGCCATCACCGTTTACAGCAAGCCCGCTTGCGTCCAGTGCACCGCTACCAAGAAAGCACTTGACCGTGCCGGCCTTGAATACACGGTCGTAGACATCAGCCTCGATGACGAAGCACGCGACTACGTGATGGCACTCGGCTACCTCCAGGCGCCCGTCGTAGAAGCTGGCGGCGAGCACTGGTCCGGATTCCGCCCAGAGCGCATCCGCAGCCTCGCCGCACAGGTCGCCTAACAGGCGCACCGCACGCCCGAATTCCCCCACGGAGAATCGGGCGTTACTTCTATCCACCCTGCGCACCGCAGTCCAGCAACCAGGAGCCCACCGTGCTCGTCGTCTACTTCTCATCAGCGACCGAAAACACCCGCCGTTTTGTAGACAAGCTCCAGCTGCCCAACGTGCGCATCCCGCTCCGAGCCAACGAGCCCGAACTCGTCGTAGATGAGCCATATGTCCTCGTATGTCCCACCTACGGCGGGGGAGTATCCATCAGCGGTAAACAAGGAAAACCCGTCCCCATACAGGTCGTAAAATTCCTCAACAATCCGCACAACCGCAGCCTCATCAGAGCGGTCGTCGCCGGTGGTAACTCCAACTTCGGAAGTGACTTTGGCAAAGCAGGCGACGTCATCGCCGCCAAATGTAACGTCCCCTACGTCTACCGCTTCGAACTCATGGGCAATGACGAAGACGTCGCAACCCTACGCAATGGATTGATCGCCAACGCAGTCACACTGGGCCTGCAACCCCCACGCGTCGCCTAACCCCCGCGACGTCATACATAGACAACAAACCCCACGCACACAGGAGAAAACCTATGGACGCACACCTCGGTGCCAGCGTAACTGGAAACGCCGCCTCAGAGAGCATGGACTACCACGCACTCAACGCCCTGCTTAACCTGTACAACGAAGACGGCCTTATCCAATTCGACAAAGACCGGGAAGCGGCCAACCAGTTCTTCCTCCAACACGTCAACCAAAACACCGTGTTCTTCCACGACCTGGAAGAAAAATTCGACTACCTCGTCAACAACCACTACTACGAACAAGAAGTAGTCGACAAATACGACTTCGCCTTCATTAAAGCCCTCTTCAAGCGGGCCTACGCAGTCAAATTCCGCTTCCCAACCTTCCTCGGCGCCTACAAGTACTACACGTCCTACACGCTCCAGACTTTCGACGGCCGACGCTACCTCGAACGCTACGAAGACCGCGTCTGCATGGTGGCACTGACCCTCGCCGACGGTGACACAGCACTCGCTGAACACCTGGTTGACGAGATCATGGCCGGCCGTTTCCAACCCGCCACCCCAACCTTCCTCAACTCCGGTAAAAAACAACGCGGTGAACCAGTTTCCTGCTTCCTGCTTCGCATTGAGGACAATATGGAGTCCATCGGGCGAGCCATCAACTCCGCACTCCAGCTGTCCAAGCGTGGCGGCGGTGTTGCTCTGCTGCTGAGCAACCTGCGTGAGTCAGGTGCGCCCATTAAGAAGATCGAAAACCAGTCCTCCGGTGTCATCCCCGTGATGAAGCTGCTGGAAGATTCCTTCTCCTACGCCAACCAGCTGGGTGCACGCCAAGGTGCCGGAGCGGTATATCTTCACGCCCATCACCCGGACATTATGAAGTTCCTGGACACCAAGCGTGAAAACGCGGACGAGAAAATCCGCATCAAGACGCTGTCGCTGGGCGTGGTCATACCGGATATCACCTTCGAACTGGCCAAGCGCAACGACGACATGTACCTGTTCTCCCCCTACGACGTTGAACGGGTCTACGGCAAGCCCTTCGCGGACGTGCCGATTTCTGAGCACTATGAAGAAATGGTCGAGGATCCCCGTATCCGTAAGTCGAAGATCAACGCACGACAGTTCTTCCAAACCCTCGCGGAGATCCAGTTCGAATCTGGCTACCCCTACATCATGTTCGAAGACACAGTGAACAAGGCAAACCCCATTGCTGGCCGCATAACCCACTCGAACTTGTGCTCCGAAATTCTGCAGGTTTCTACCGCGTCTGAATTCAACCCGGACCTCAGCTACAGCCACATCGGCGAGGACATTTCCTGCAACCTTGGTTCGCTGAACATCGCTAAAGCGATGGATTCCCCGGATTTCTCCAAGACCATTGAAACCGCTATTCGTGGATTGACCGCCGTGTCCGAGCAGACCAGCATCGATTCTGTTCCCTCGATTAAAAAGGGCAACGATGCAGCGCACGCCATCGGCCTCGGCCAGATGAACTTGCACGGCTTCTTCGGTCGGGAAGGCATCTTCTATGGCAGCGAGGAAGGGCTGGACTTCACCAACGCTTATTTTGCGGCCGTGATGTTTGAATGCATCAAGGCTTCCTGCCAGATCGCCAAGGAACGCGGCGTCCGCTTTGAAGGTTTTGAGGATTCCGCGTATGCGTCGGGTGAGTTCTTCGACAGCTTCGATCCGGAAGATTTCGCCCCGAAGACGGATAAGGTCAAGCAGCTGTTCGCTAATTCCAGTATTCACACGCCCAGTGCTGAGGAATGGGCTGCGCTGAAGCAGGACGTCGCGGAGCACGGCATGTTCAACCGAAACTTGCAGGCAGTTCCGCCAACAGGTTCGATTTCTTACATCAACAACTCCACGTCGTCTATTCACCCGATTGCTTCTCGGATTGAGATCCGTAAGGAAGGCAAGATCGGCCGCGTGTACTACCCGGCGCCGTACATGACCAACGACAACCTGGAGTACTACCAGGATGCGTACGAGATCGGGTTTGAAAAGATCATCGACACCTACGCTGTGGCGACGAAGTACGTGGATCAGGGGCTGTCGTTGACGTTGTTCTTCAAGGACACAGCCACTACCCGCGACATTAACCGCGCGCAGATTTACGCGTGGCGTAAGGGCATCAAGACGATTTACTACATCCGTTTGCGCCAGACAGCCCTCGAAGGAACTGAGGTTCAGGGCTGCGTGAGCTGCATGCTCTAGCCCGTGTGGGTTGGGGGGATTGCGGTAAGTCCGAGGGCTTCTCGGACTTCGTGGAGCAGCTGTCGTGCGTGCGCGGCAGCTGCGTGGGGGTCTTGATCGCCTATTGACGTCGCGAGCGCCATGTGGGCGTGCATTGCTTCGGCTTCGGGGTGGGCGGGCTGTAGTCCAAGTTCCGTTCTGCCTTGGCTGTGGCAGTGTTCGCTGCTGGCGCTGCCCTGTAGAGGTCAGCGCGGTGGCCTTAGACGGCGAACATAGTTTTTTGGAGGCGTGACGTGGGCACACATAATGGATTGAACTCGGCGCAGCAGGAGCTGTTCCACATCGTCATCATGGGGGTTTCCGGTTGCGGTAAGACCACCGTGGCGGAGGCTCTCGCCGCCCGCATGGGTGTCGGTGTCGCCGATGCGGACAGCTTTCACCTTAAGTCCAATAAGGACAAGATGGCTGCGGGTATCGCCCTGAATGACCATGACCGCTTGCCGTGGTTGAAGCAGCTGCGGGATTGGATGGGGCGTGAAGACGTTGCGGGTAATCATTCTGTGATGAGTTGCTCGGCGCTGAAGCGTAGCTACCGCGATATTTTGCGTCAGGCCCCTGGAAACGTCGTTCATATTCAACTTGACGTTGACCGCGACATGACTCTGGAGCGCATGACCAACCGTAAGGGGCATTTTATGCCGCCTTCGTTGTTGGATTCTCAGCTGGAGACGCTCGAACCCTTGGGCGATGATGAACTAGGTTTCATTGTCGACAATACTCGCCCCCTGGATGAGGTTTTGGATGTGATTCAGGGAAAGCTGGAAGATATGGGGGCCTTGGCGACGATCTGGCTGAATTAGTAACTTCAGGAGATAGGAAATCCCGGCCTGATCTGTGTGATCGGGCCGGGATTTTGCTTCAGTGTTGGCGGGATTAGTTGTCGTCGCCGTCGCGGGAACCGAGCTCTGCGTCGATGCGCAGCAAACCGGAGCCGTCCTCGCCGATGAGGCGCAGGCGGTCAAGGATTTCCTTGACGGTGGACTCTTCTTCGATTTGCTCGGCGAGGAAGCCGTCGAGCAGCGGGCGGGAGTCGAAGTCGCCTCCGTCTTCTGCGAGCTTTGCGAGGTCGCGGATCATTCCGGAGATCTTGACTTCGTGAGCCAGCGACGCTTCGAAAGCTTCGACGGCGTTGGTTACGGACAGTTCGGGAACGGAGATGCTGCCGATCTGGGGGACGACGTCGCGTGCCAGCATGTGGTCAGCGAACATCTGGGCGTGTCCGAGCTCTTCTTTGGCCTGAAGTGCCATCCAGTCACGCATACCGACAAGTCCGAGATCGTCGAGGATGAAGGACAGTTGGCGGTAGACCATGGAGGCCTCGTATTCGGCCGTGACCTGGTTGTTCATTGCTTTTGCAAGAGTGTCATTGAGTTGCATGAGCACTAGTGTAGCGGGTGTTTGTGCGGCTCGCATCCTAGAGTGTGCTGCCCTTATTGCCTTTATCCTTACCCAAAAAGTGCAGCTTAGGGGCGCATAAGTCCCCGGGGGAGCGTTGGGCGCCGAGGGCGGGTACTGTTGAAGGGACTGAAACCGTATCCCCTAGCACCCTGAGGAGCACGTGGTGGCGCCCAACCACACCCCTATTTCCCCGGCGCAGCATGAAGCGCACCCCGAAGATCGCAAGGCACCGATTCTTGCCATCAACTGGAACACCATTCCCGATGATAAAGACCTTGAGGTTTGGGATCGTTTGACGGGTAACTTCTGGCTACCGGAAAAAGTCCCGCTGTCTAACGACATTAAGAGCTGGAACACCCTCAATGAGCTTGAGCAGCAGACCACCATGCGTGTGTTCACTGGCCTGACCATGCTGGATACTATCCAGGGCACGGTCGGAGCTGTTTCTTTGTTGCCGGATGCCGTGACGCCGCATGAGGAGGCAGTGCTGACCAACATCGCGTTTATGGAATCGGTCCATGCAAAAAGTTATTCCTCTATCTTTATGACCTTGGCGTCAACCCCAGAAATCAATGATGCGTTCCGTTGGTCGGAGGAAAACGAAAACCTCCAACGCAAGGGGCACATCATCCTCGACTACTACGAGGGTGATGATCCGCTGAAGCGCAAGGTGGCGTCGACACTGCTGGAGTCCTTCCTGTTCTACTCGGGCTTTTATCTGCCGATGTATTGGTCTTCGCATGCGAAGCTCACGAACACAGCCGATGTGATTCGTTTGATCATTCGTGACGAGGCCGTGCACGGTTACTACATTGGCTACAAGTATCAGCGTGGCCTTGAGAAGCTGAGTCAAGCGGAGCGGGATGAGCAGAAGGAATGGACCTTCGATCTGCTCTATGATCTCTACGAAAACGAAATCCAGTACACCGAGGATCTCTATGACGAGCTCGGCTGGACTGAGGACGTGAAGCGCTTCCTGCGCTACAACGCCAATAAGGCGCTTAATAATCTGGGCTATGAAGGACTGTTCCCTGCTGACGAGACAAAGGTCTCGCCGGCTATCTTGTCGGCCCTGTCGCCGAACGCGGACGAGAACCATGACTTCTTCTCTGGTTCGGGTTCGTCTTACGTGATCGGCAAAGCAGAGAACACTACTGACGACGACTGGGATTTCTAGGACGTCATTGGAGCGTTGTTTTCCTCAGCCCCGGGGCACTCCCCCGGGGCTCCATCTTTAGTATGACTTCCATAGGGTGGGCGTTCGAGGTGGGGGAGAGGGGGCAATTCGTCAAAACTGCAGTGTTTTAGCTCACAATATGGCGCGTCTGGGGCCAGTTTTTAAGCATTGTCCCCTAGGGCTTGCGCTCGTTATTTTGCCGGCTTCCCTGTCGAAACAGGCGCCATACATGGGTAAACAACCCAAAAGGGGCACAGTCTAGAAGGGGTGCTTGGGTCAAGCAGCAATCGTCACAATAGCCACGCAGGCACCCCTAAGCTGCTGATTTTTTAAAAATCGGACTTAACGCAATGGGGGTCTACAGGTTATGATTTGTGCGTTGTTTCATGCGTAGTCAGGAGGAACCTATGACCGCTGTAGCGCCAAAGGGAGACCACGAGGTCTTCCCCGCTCGGCCTGCGCCAACAGGCAATACCCGTAAGGGTGGCTTTGCCTGGAAGATGCTAACCACCACCGACCACAAGACTCTGGGCATCATGTACATCATCATGTCCTTCATGTTCTTCTTCCTCGGTGGTTTCATGGCTCTGCTTATTCGTACAGAGCTGTACCACCCCGGCCTGCAGTTCTTGACGAACGAGCAGTTCAACCAGTTGTTCACCATGCACGGCACGGTGATGCTGCTTCTGTACGGCACCCCGGTTGTGTGGGGTTTCGCGAACTACATCATGCCGCTCCAGATTGGTGCGCCTGACGTAGCCTTCCCCCGTCTGAATGCCCTCGGCTTCTGGTTCACCACGATCGGTGGTGTCATGATGCTGTCTGGCTTCCTGACCCCCGGCGGTGCAGCTGACTTCGGTTGGACGATGTACTCCCCGCTGTCTGACGCCATCCACTCCCCGGGTGTTGGCTCCGACATGTGGATCCTCGGTGTTGGTGTCGGTGGTATCGGCACCATTGCCTCTGCGGTCAACATGATCACCACGATCCTGTGCCTCCGCGCACCCGGCATGACCATGTTCCGTCTGCCGATCTTCACCTGGAACATCCTCATCACCTCTCTGCTGGTGCTGATGATCTTCCCGATGCTGACCGCAGCCGCTCTGGGCGTCCTCTACGACCGCAAGCTCGGCGGCCACATTTACGACCCGGCTAACGGTGGTTCCGTCCTGTGGCAGCACCTGTTCTGGTTCTTCGGTCACCCCGAGGTGTACGTCTTGGCTCTGCCGTTCTTCGGCATCGTCTCCGAGATTTTCCCGGTGTTCTCCCGCAAGCCCATGTTCGGCTACGCCGGCCTGGTCTTCGCTACCGCTTCGATCGCTACACTGTCAATGGCTGTGTGGGCACACCACATGTTCGTTACCGGCGCGATCCTCCTGCCCTTCTTCTCCTTCATGACCTTCCTGATCTCTGTTCCTACGGGCGTGAAGTTCTTCAACTGGGTGGGCACCATGTGGCGCGGCCACATCACCTGGGAAACTCCGATGATCTTCGCCTTCGGCTTCATCGTAACCTTCCTGTTCGGTGGCATGACCGGTATTATGCTGGCCTCCCCGCCGCTGGACTTCCACGTGTCTGACACCTACTTCGTGGTTGCTCACTTCCACTACACCCTCTTCGGCACCATCGTGTTCGCTTCCTTCGCAGGCGTATACTTCTGGTTCCCGAAGATGACCGGTCGCATGCTGGACGAGCGCCTCGGCAAGATTCACTTCTGGCTGATGTTCGTCGGCTTCCATGGGACCTTCCTGATCCAGCACTGGCTCGGTAACGAGGGCATGCCGCGTCGTTACGCCGACTACCTCGACAGCGACGGCTTCACCACCCTGAACCAGATCTCCACCGTGTTCTCCTTCGTGCTGGGTATCTCCTTCATTCCCTTCATCTGGAATGCATTCAAGTCTTGGCGTTACGGCGAGGTTGTCACCGTGGACGATCCGTGGGGCTACGGTAACTCCCTCGAGTGGGCAACCTCCTGCCCGCCTCCGCGCCACAACTTCACCTCGCTGCCGCGTATCCGCTCCGAGCGCCCTGCGTTCGAGCTGCACTACCCGCACATGGTCGAGCGCATGCGCGCTGAAGCCCACGTCGGTCACGCCACGAAGGAAGTACTCAAGCGTGACGCTGATGATATGAAACGCGAAGAAAAGGCCTTGAAGAACTCCTAGAGCCTTAGAGCTTTCCTTTCCTACGCATTAAAGCCGTGAGCCTCCCCCGCAAGGGTCGGGAGCTCACGGCTTTTTCATTGTGTTGGTTGGCCTAGGGTGCTCAAGCCACACCCGGTTTAAGTGTTCGGCTTACTAAGTGCAACAATAAGGACGTGAATTCATCGACTAGTCTTGCCAGTGACATCACCGTCAACCTCTCGCCCGGTTTGGTTCCGGCCGTGGTTATCGTCTCGGGTGCGGACCGCCCCGGTGTTTCGGGAGCGTTCTTCCGTGTTTTGGCTTCGCATCAAGTCCAGTTGTTGGATGTTGAACAGTCGCAGTTTCGGGGGCGCCTCAACCTGGCGTCGTTGATTGGTGTCGATCCAGCTAGGGTTGAAACCCTCAAAGAGGGGCTTAGTGAAACCCTCCGTGGCTATGGCCAGTCGGTCAGCGTCGAAGTGCAGGAGACCTTGCATTCCACCCGCCCGTTGTCCACCCACGCTGTTGTTGTGTTGGGCGACCCGGTGACTGCCTCCCATGTGTCGCGCATCGGTCAGACGCTTGCGGATTACGGGGCGAACATCGATACGATCCGTGGCATTGCTGACTACCCGTTGACCGGTTTGGAACTGAGTGTTACTGTCGCTGATCCGACGCCCGGTGGTGGCGTGGCGATGCGTAAGGCACTGGCGGAGTTGACTCGCCAGATTGGGGTGGACATTGCTATTGAGCGCGCTGGGTTGCAGCGTCGCTCGAAGCGTCTGATTTGCTTCGATTGCGACTCTACGCTGATTACTGGCGAGGTCATTGAGATGCTCGCTGCCCGCGCGGGTCGTGAGGCTGAGGTTGCGGAGGTGACCGCACGTGCGATGCGCGGTGAGTTGGACTTTGAGGAGTCTTTGCGCGAACGCGTTCAGGCTCTAGCTGGTTTGGATGCTTCCGTTATTGATGACGTCGCGGCGGAGATTGAATTGACGCCGGGTGCGCGCACCACGATCAGGACGTTGAAGCGGATGGGCTACAAGGCCGCTGTGGTTTCTGGCGGTTTCATCCAGGTACTTGAGGATCTTGCGCAGGAGTTGGATCTTGATTACGTTCGGGCTAACACGCTCGAGATTGTTGACGGCAAGTTGACCGGTCGGGTTGTGGGTAAGGTTGTCGACCGTGCTGCGAAGGCTGAGTTCCTGTCTGAGTTCGCGGCCGATTCGGGCCTGAAGATGCATCAGACTGTCGCTGTCGGCGACGGCGCTAACGATATTGACATGTTGTCGGCGGCCGGCCTGGGCATCGCCTTTAACGCGAAGCCCGCGTTGCGTGAAGTGGCCGATACCTCGGTCAATCACCCCTTCCTCGACGAGGTTCTTTACATTTTGGGTATTTCCCGTACGGAGATCGACAAGGAAGATCTGTCTGACGGTTCCTTCCGCAGGGTTCCGTTGACTACGTCCGAGACCAACAACTAAACTCCCATCAAAAGCTACTGCCTATAAACAAGCCTTTAGGAGCACCTTATGACTAACCCTTTTGATCCCCAGAATGACTATCCAGGAGCAGGGGAGCAGCCTCAAAGCATGCCACCACAAGGGCAGCAGCCCCAACAGCCGCAGCAGCCTGCTCAGCCGGCTTACCCCCAGCAGCCTACTCAGCCGGGCTATAACCAGCAGCCCAATCCTGGTGCACAGCAGCCCGGCTTTGGTCAGCAGCCGAACTACGGCCAAGCGCCCCAGTTTGGTGCGCAGCAGCCCGGCTACGGCGCGCCGGCGGCCCGCACCTTCGGCACGTTCGACGCAATGGAATCCTTGAGCTTCGGTGCGCGCATGCTCGGTCGCGACGTCGTCCAGTGGCTCATTGCCGGTGCCATTCCCGCCGTCGTGATGATTGTTGCGTTTATCTTCGGGATGGTCGGTATCACCGCAATGAGCGACAGTGCAACTAGCGGTTATTCCGGTGGCTACTACACCTATGAAGAGCCCAGCGCCGCTGGCGACATTTTCGGCGGCGTCGGTCTCGGTGTATTCATGCTGGGTATGGTCGTGGCCAGCGCGTTGATGATCATCTATAGCCTGGGTGTTTACCGGGTCTCCGCACTGGTTTTCAACGGGCAGTCCTTCACCTGGAAGGATGTCTACAACCTCAAAGGCACGGGCAAGCTCTTTGGCGTGATCTTCTTGACGGCACTCGCCGTCGACGTCGGTATGATGTTGTGCATCCTGCCGGGTATGGTTCTGGCCTTCCTCTTGGTCTTTGCACCTGCCTTTGCGGTCCTCGAACCCGGCCGCAGCCTGGGAGATGCCTTCAGCCGTTCACTGACCCTGGCTAAGGAAAACGTTGGACCCACGCTGATTCTCGTTCTGCTGTCGGCAGTCATCATGTGGATCGCAAGCATGATCATCATCGGCTCCGTGCTGTTGGCCCCGGTGTTCGCCTTCGCCTACGGCCATGCCATTCGTCGCGCTCAAAATATTCCGGTTCCGACTGTTTAAAACTAGGTCCGTTATGACTACCGACACCCGACCCACTCGCCCACGCAAGCGTAAAAACACCGGGTGGGTTCCGGATCAGCATGGCGCATGGGCCATGGTTATCACCCCCTACGTGCTAGGTGTTGCCCTAGCCCACCCCGTGTGGGCACACCTACCGTTGGGGGTTGCGTGGTTGAGCGGCTACTTCGCCTTTTTTGCTGCCGGACTGTGGCTGAAAGCGCCGCCGCGGCGCCGAGGTACTTATGTTCGGCCGCTGACTATCTATGGTGCGGTTGCCGTTCTCGGCTGTTGTGGTGTGCTCGCTATGACGCACAGCAGCATCGCCCAGCTACTAGTTGCAGGCGCGTGCTTTGTCCCGCTGGTAGCGGTGGCCGTGTACGAGGCCTACCGCAAGCGGCCTCGATCGGTACTTTCCGGCGTAGCCACCACGATTGCTTCAGCAGGCGTGTTGCCGGTGTGCTTGCTGGTCGCCGATAAACCGGTGCTGTGGGGGCCGACGATCATCCTTGGCCTGTATTTTTCTTCAACGATCTTCTACGTCAAGACGTTGATTCGGAACCGCGGACAGCGCCAGTGGTTGAACTATTCCATCGCGGTGCACCTCGGCTGTGCGGCGATTGCACTGTGGCTGACATTGACAGGCGTCGTTCATTGGTCGGCCATCGTATTCTTCCTCGCTGCAACAGTGCGCGCGTGGTGGATGCCCGTCAGTGGTGAACTACGCCCCAAGCCGTGGACTCCGAAACAGGTAGGTATCCAAGAAATCGCCTGGATCATTGCGGCATCAGCGGTGGCAGTGTTTTCCGCATAAACCCCAAAGTTTTTAGACTAAAGCCATGAGTCGTGTCGACACACATAGTCCTCAGCGTAGGGTTCGGAAGACTGCGGACTCTACAGAGTCGTCAAGTTTTCCCTCCGAGCAGTTCTGGTAGATGGGGTGCTGGCCTTCATCCACAGTTGGCCGCGGTGGGTTGCTTTCACCTTCGCGCATGGCCTGATCATGTCTACGGCTACAGTCGTATAACAGCTTCGGTCTGACCTCAGATAATCACCTGTTCCTCATCATCTGTGCAGTAGTGCTGGGCAGCGTGGTGATCGTGACAAGGCCAGTGTCTTTCGGCCCGGCTGCCTATGCAGACGGCCACGGCATCGCGGTGGCATGGTCCATCTTTAAAACCAATGTGCTGCGAACACTCGTGCTCATCGTCGCAACCATGCTGTTCTTTGTCACAGCTGTGATCTGCAGCCACCACGAATACACGCTGCCGCTCATCCCGATGTTTGTCCTAGGAACACCCGTGGTGGCGTTGGTGTGGCTGGAATGTTTCTGGCAATCTGTCGCACGTATCGACCGGCTACCTGTACCGAAGCTTCGCTAGGTCTTCCCCACGGCGTCATTATCCTTGTGTAGTTTCCGCCGGGGGCTAGCAGTGGCCATCGCAAGGAGCGACACCCCAAGACATCCGCCAGCTATAAGCGCAGCCAGTGCCGTGCTGCCGGGGGATAATGCGGACTCCCAACTGCGCGGTCTGTGCGTGCTTGACAGTTCAATAGCCTGGGTGGTTTTTTCTTCTTCGGCTGTGCTGCTCAGCGGGGAGGTCACCGCATGCACGGGGGATATGTAGCCGGTTGCGGGATCGCTGTTGTGGAACAAATGCTGCCTGAACTCCTCTGTTGAAGCGTTCGGATGGCGCTGCTTGAGGGCCGCGACAATGCCGGTGATGATGGGCGCTGCGAAACTCGTTCCGATGATCGGCTTGGCTTCCTCGCGGGGGCCGGCAGGGGCAAATGCCTCAATGAAGCCCTCGCCTCGGGGGTCGAGCCCGTAGGGTACATGCCCCTGCGCAGCGATGAGCTGATCTACGTTGTGCGGAGGCAGAGCGTACTGCGCCGGCAGTCGTGGGCTGTCCAAAGCACTGACGCTGACAACCCGTGGATCGGCCCCGGGGAAAATGGTGTCACCGGGCTGGCAATTGGGGCTGTTGTTACCGGACGCCGCAACGACCACAGCACCTTGGGCTTCTGCACGATCGATGACTGCAGCTAGCTGCTGCCGGGCTACCGCTGCTGTATGTTCGTCAGGCGCACACGCGACGACCGAAAGGTTAATCACATCAGCTTTCATATCGAGGGCGATCGAGATGGCGTCGATCATTGTCGCGAGGTTACCGCCGGGATCCTGATGTTGGTTGTTGGTGATGGCAGTGGTCTGCTTGATGCTGATGATCTCTACGTCAGGCGCGATGCTTGCGATCCTGCCTGCCACGATGGTGCCATGCCTGTCGCAATCATCGAATGGTCCGACGGTGATGTCTGCTGCTGATTCGCCAAGACGCTCACCAATGACGTCGCGTCCGTCCACGACGTTGAGCGCGGGGTGCTGGGCTACACCTGTGTCAATGACAGCCACGGTTACTCCGCGTCCGGTCGCAAAATCTTGGACTGCTGCCAGCCATGGTTCTGGTGCGGCATCCGGGGCGGGATCGAATGGTATGACGTCTGGGCAGATTCGTTCAACGGCAGGGACACTGGGTAGGGCAGTAGCGTCGTCTTCCTCAGGCTCTTCGGCATGCGTTGGTGTCATGAGATACAACGGCCACAGTGCGGCCACGACCAGGACAGTTAGCGCGTGGAGGTGTCTTCTCAGGGTATGCGCGGCCATCACATGCTCCTGAGCATCTCAAACACTCCAGCTAGGTGAAGCGCTAGGGGAATGCAGGCGACGAGAGCTAGCGTTTCCAGCCGCTCCAACCAGGCGATGGTGGTTGGCGAGAGTCTGTCCAACACCCCGGCCCACCGGGTGTGCGTGAGCGCGCTGAAACACATGAGTATCGGCGGTACCCACGCCCAGAGATTTAACGACTGAGGGCTGTGCGCTGCGACCAGCGCCGAAGCAACGATCGTTGACGTGGCCCAACACCACAGCAGCCACTGGGACAACCTGTCGCTGTGCCGGACGCTGTGCAGCCCAATCGCAGCTCCGACACATACAACTAGCGCCTGGGGAAAACCGCCAGCGGAATCCAACCCGATGCGGACGCACCCCCATATAGCCACCGCGCACACCCCAGCGATAGCTCCAGAATGGATAGCGGCCGCGCGCTCCGCGTGCTCATCGGCGTCCGGCTGAATATCCTCACAGTGCTCAATATCAGTGCCGGGACCAGGCAAAGTGGGTAACTTCAGTCCAGCGAATCGGATGCTCACATGAGCAAGAATCACTAGGACCACCAGGCTCACGGCCTCGCACACAGCAGCGACGGAAGTCACCGATGCGTGGGGAAGAAACCACGCCCAAGAAGACAACAGTCCTACGCTTGCGGCGCTTGAGGCAGCGGCTACCCACATGACGATGCAGCGCGCGATGGATCTTTCGACCTGGCGTTGGTGATCAGAGACAAATGGGCCAAGCGGAACTGCACTGAGCGCCGGTGGATGGGCCACCACCACCAGGATGGAAGCCCCACACGTGGCTGCGCACGCAGCAATCACCGAATAACCCACGGTAGATCCTGGTGCTCTACACGGGCCCAACCCACCAGCACCGAAGCTACAGCTGGCCGCCTCAGAAAAAGTCGTATAACCCCCAACCATCACCCAAGCAGCAGCCGCGGCATAAGCCACCGCGGCTCCCGCCAACACCATCGCCGGGGCATAATGCTGCCGATCCTTCAGTGTTGCGCGAACAGACAACAGCCACGTCGCCAGAGCAAAAAGCAAGCAACCGCCTGCTAGCAACGCACTGGCCGTGGACGTGACCGCCATGTCTGAATCAGCCACCGCAGACGCCACTCGACGCGCCCCACCCGACAACAAAGCAGCCGCCGCTAGGCACGCAGCCACCAGCGTCGGAACTCCCAACGGACTTGGGGCCGGAGCCGACGCGACGTCAACAAGTGATTCGGCAGCATCCTTGAGTATCGTTCCCTGAGCACCATTATGAGGCATCAGCACGATGCAGTCCCCAGAGACCAGGCCGAGCTCGCCCAGAGGCATGCCCGCATCCACCGGCTGACCTAAGGGAGTGCGCGCCTGCCAACTGATGCTCAATTCCGGTGCCCCGACTGCGTCGATAATGTCGTCCAAAACTTCCGCGAGACAACTACGCGCCGGGACTTCGATAGCAACCTGAGGCAGGCGAGTGCGTTCGGATGCGTGCGGTAGATCAATACGCACCGCAAGCTGGATCAACCCATGCATTACCCCGTGCCTCACCGCTTCGGCGGCCCCTTGAGATTCGCTGCTGGCGTGACCATCGGAGCTTGACGCGGCCACGGCTGAAACCGATGTCACGGAAGAAGAGTGCATTAGAAAACCCCCACATGAATAAAAAATTTTCCCCGAAAAGCTGCGCGAGTAGCGCACTGTCGCCTAGTATAGGCCGAAACTGCACACAATGGGGCAGCTTTTACACGGGGAAGAACAATTTTTTAGTGATAGTGGGGGGACAATGTCCATGTACGCGACGTCGATTTACACACCAGAAAGTCACGTTGTTTATCCGCTGAGCGAGGCACGAAAGCAACCCGCTCCACCTATGCCCGAAGGCAGCATCAGTGTTGACGCCGTGCCTGCCGCACCCCGCCAACAACCCATGCCGCTCATGCGCCTGGCGGTGCCGATAATCATGGTGGTAGCCATCGGTGCCGTCATCGGGCTGATGCTGATGTCGGGACGGGGTATCCACCCCATGATGATGATTTTTCCCCTCATGATGCTGGTGAGCATGGCGGCGATGTTCAGCCCACCAACCGGTGACGATGTCGACGACGTGCGCCGGGGCTACGTCCGCCACCTGCGTGCGGTGCGCACCGTAGCTATCGACCACGGGCGAATTCAACGCGTCGCGCTTGCCCACAAGCACCCAGACCCACAGGCTCTGTGGTCTATGGTCGGATCCCGCCGAATGTGGGAGGCAAACACCGCAGACGTCGACGATCTGGCAGTGCGTTTGGGGGTCGGCTCCGTAGCACTGTGCACCCCGCTTGAGGTTGCCGAACCCACTTACAGTGAAGACGCCGACCCCGTGTGCGCCATCAGCCTGCGACACGTGCAGCGAAGCGTTGGGATTGTCGAAGACGCTCCTATCACCATGGAGTTCGCGCACTTTACCCGCGTGGGGGTCGGTGGGCCCCACGCCGCGCAGCACATCCGGGCCCTGATCAGTAGCCTCGCGTTCTCCTACGGGCCCGAAATGCTCTCCGTCGAAGTGATTGGCGAAGGATTCGAATGGGTGAAGTGGCTGCCACACACCGTTGGGCAGCCTGACCGGGGAGTCGCAGCAGTCAGAGTGTTGATTCTGAGCGAATTGGACGCGGGCATGATCAGCAGCGAAGAAATCGACGACCTCATCCACGATGGGGGACCACAACACCAGGGCTACAACATCGTCTTCGACGTAGTCACAGCACCTGATGCGCCCACCATCGGACGCATGCGCCAATCGGATATTTACTTCGATGTGCGCGACGGGGATATCCGTGTGCCATCGGCCAACGGAATGGACACCCTCTGCCGCGCAGACCTGCTCAGTGAACAATTAGCGACCATCACAGCCCGGAAACTGTCCGGCTACCGTCGACCCGTAGAAATAACCGGAAAACGCTCCACACGCCTTCTGCCACTGCTTGGATACGACAATCTCCACCAGTGGAAAACCACCATGTGGTCCGCACGACGCCAAGGACGCGACAGGCTACGGGTGCCCATCGGACTCGACCGCCAAGGACGTCCCCTAGTGATCGACCTGAAAGAATCCGCGCAAGGTGGAGACGGCCCCCACGGCTTGCTCATTGGTGCGACCGGCTCAGGAAAATCCGAACTTCTACGCACCCTCGTCGTCGCCTTGGCAGCAACACACAGCCCAAGCGAACTGAACATGGTGCTCGTCGACTTCAAAGGTGGCGCGACCTTCCTCGGACTCGAACAGCTACCGCACACCGCTGCAGTGATCACCAACCTAGCAGAAGAATCCGTCCTGGTGGAACGCATGCACGCCGCCATCAGTGGTGAGATGAACCGCAGGCAAGAACAACTACGCAAAGCCGGAAACTTCGCCAACGTCGACGCCTATAACGAAGCAGCCCACCGCGCGGGCACCGAACCCATGCCAGCACTGTTCATCGTCATCGACGAATTCTCCGAACTTCTGGCACAGCACCCCGACTTTGCCGAACTCTTCGTCGCAGTCGGCCGCCTTGGACGTTCGCTCCACATCCACCTCCTGCTCGCCAGCCAACGACTCGAAGAGGGAAAACTCCGAGGACTGGAATCGCACCTGTCCTACCGCATCGGACTCAAAACCTTCTCAAGCGCAGAATCCCGCCAAGTCCTCGGAGTGACCGATGCCTACACGCTGCCCTCACGCCCAGGCGCCGGATACCTCAAACGAGACGCCGAGGGGGTCCTTGGATTCCACACAAGCTACGTATCCGGCACACTCGAAACCAAAGAACTCGCACAACCAACCACCACGCAAACCCCAGGCCACAACGAAAACTCCGCAGTTCAACCATTCACCCTGCGCACCCTACAAGCACAAGCGCAGGGACAATCGGCAGACGCGGCGTCATCACCCAACGACAGTCAACACAACGCCCAACCTGCCACCCGCACCACCCTTCTCGCCGCCATCGCTGAAGGCGCACAACAACAAGCCGGACGCCGCGGACTGCGCGCCCACTGCATGTGGCTGCCCCCACTACCACCACGTATTTCCCTAGGGCAGCTCATCGGAAGCGCACAACCCAACCACGGCGGACACACTGACACCGCCGAGGATGCCAACACCCTAGCCTGCACAATAGGCATCATCGACCGCCCTTACCACCAACGCCAAGACCCCTTCGTGCTCGACATGGGTAGCTCCGGAGGACACATGGCGCTCTGTGGAGGCCCACAATCCGGAAAAACGACAGCGCTACGCACCCTCGTGCTATCCATCGCCGCAACGCACAACACCTCCCACGTTCGCTTCTACATCATCGACTTCGGTGGCGGGCTCCACGACCTCAACAGCCTGCCCCACGTCGCAGGAATCGCAGGCAAAAAAGACAAACAACGCGTCGAAAGGATCATCGACGAAGTAACCGGACTGATCGACAACACACAGACAAACACCACCGACCCACACCACACCATCCTCATCGTCGACGGATGGCACGTCCTGGGCCACGACCACGAACACCTACTCGACCGATGCGCCCGAATCGCCGCAGACGGACCCAGCAACGGAATCCACCTAGTGATGAGCACCCAACGCTGGACAACCGTACGCCCCGTCATCCGCGACCTCATCCACCACCGAATCGAACTCAAACTCGCCGAACCCATGGACTCACTCATCGACAGGAAAGCACAAATTGCGCTGGTGGGCGCGCCGGGCAGAGGGCTCACCCCAGCAGGCGAACACATGCTGATCGCGCACACATCACCCCAAGACACCGCCCACGTAAGCTCCATGACCCAGGGCATGCCACCAGTACCAGCACTCAGAGTGCTACCGACACACCTATCGCTGCAAGAAGTCCAAGCAGAACTCGACGCAATGGCAGCCAGGGGGCAAGCCCCCACGCCACAAACCAACACCCACTGGATTCCCCTAGGAATAGGCGGAAGCGACCTCGCACCCGTCGGCTGGACACCACACACCAGCCCACACCTACTAGTCATCGGTGCACGTGCCTGCGGAAAATCCACAACCCTACGCACCATCATGCAAGGCATCAGCGCCATAGGAAGAGAACAGGCACGAATGATTGTCATCGACCACCGACGACGCCACCTCGGCATGCTTGAGCAAGACATGCTGGCGGCCTACTGCCCCGCGACGTCAACAAGCACAGAAGCAATAAAAAACCTCTGCGTCACGCTGAAAAGCCGACTGCCTGGGCCCGACATCAGCCCAGAACAACTACGCAAACGCAACTGGTGGAGCGGACCAGAACTATATCTCTGCATCGACGACGCAGACCTACTGGAAGAACAACTACTGCTGCCCCTGAAAGAATTCCTACCCCTATCAGCAGACATCGGACTTCACGTAGTCCTAGCGCGCAAAGCCGGAGGCTTCAACCGCAGCCTCTTCGGCCCACTCATGAGCGAACTCAAAGACCAAGTACCGGACGTCATCGTGATGGACGCCGACCGCGAAGACGGGCCAATCTTCGGGGTGAAAACCACCACCCAACAACCCGGCAGAGCCATCCTGGTGACACACGGCCATAACGCAGGAACCATCCACATCGCCCAACCCGACACTCCACCGAACCAAACGGAACAACAATCATGAACACCGCACACACCGACAAAGCCACACGCTGGACAGTCAACGTAGCCCTCGGACGAGCCGCCACGGTGTTCAGCATCATCGACGGCAACACCAGCCAACAACACGGGACAAAAACCTACCGCTTCGACCTACCCTACGAAGGACTACAAGATGGCTGGGCAGTAGCCGGGATCATCCAACAAATGAGCGACCTGATCGACGCTGCCGAACGCGATGCAGGCGACCCACAAGCCGCAAGCCCGCAAGACATCGCCATCAACATCACCGAAGAACCCAGCCGCAGCGACTCCGATGCCAGCCAAGAAACCGAACAAACCTCAGCGGGAGTACAACACCTTATAACCGCGCTGCAACAAAAAGGCTACGACGTCGACGCGCAGAACCCCCAGGAACCCACAGAAGAGACCCCCAGTGCACCACAGCCGACGCACACCACGCAGGCAGAACAAACCCAGCCACAAGCCACACCGCAACGCTCGCACATAGAGCGACCCACGCGACGTCAGCACCCAAAGAAACACCGCATGCGGCCACAAGGTCGGGGAAAAACACGCATCCAAACGACCACCATCGCGGCAGCAGCAACTTTAGTGGTCGCCCTGTCTGCCTTTTCATCCTGACCTCCAACGGAAGTAGCCAAGAGCACGAGCAGTCGCGCACACAGTCCACCAGCCGTGCCGCAGCCCCGACCCAGAGAACCCCAAGCACAACCACACTCACCCCAGCCCCCGCGACGTCATCAAGTCAAGCGCAACAGCCCGCCACCACCCGAGAACTGCACGGCCTGAGCTTTCACGCACCACATGGCTACGAGGCGCAAGAGCTACCCGACGGGCGCATCCAACTAGCAGGCCAACATCCAGAGCTGAGGATCTACCTGGCACGTGACGACCTTCATGGGACTGACGCCGACCTGATCTTGGAACAAATGAGGCAGGAAATCACCCAATCGCCGGGCACCGAACTCGCAACGGACAGCGCTTTCGGTGCTGAAGCAAGAGACACCGGACTGTTTTACACGGAAGACCCAGGTGACGGCAGCGCGACCTATTGGGCGGCATGGATTGAACAGGGGCAACTGATCAGCGTCGGATGTCACGCGCAGCATTCACTAGAGATCAGCCACCGGGCACTGTGCCGCGCAGTAGAGCACACCGTGAAACTCAGCGGCTAACAATGACTATGTAACTGGGGTTGAAAAACTGCAGCTCAGATGGGGTTGTGAAAAAAATTTAAAAATTTTTAGATTCTGGGGAACCTGCCTCAAAGGCACTACGTCTAATACGTATGAAGGGAATTTAAGGGAAAAATTCTCTAACGGGGGGACAACCACCGTGAAGCACCCTTCTGAAAACAGCAAGCATCGTTTAACAACGAAAGGTGGGACGACACAATGTCGACACTATTTAGGACTGAAGCTGATGTGATGGTCGCGACCGCTGGTCGAGTCGATGACGTCAACAACCAAGTGCAAGGTGAACTCGGCCGGCTGCGGGGAGTCGTCGACGGGGTCCGCTCCAGCTGGGAGGGTGCTGCACAAGTGTCCTTCGACAGCTTGATGCAGCGCTGGAACACCAGCGCACGCGACCTTCAAGACGCGCTAGCGAGCATTTCGGACAACATCCGGTCCAACGCGAAGCACTTCGAAAACGTGGAAGCCGACAACGCTGCGGCATTCAACCAGGTTGGCGGCCAGGGGCTGGCCCTCTAACAACTGCCAGATCCACAGTCCAGACAATCTCACGAGGAGACAACACACTATGAACAGTGCAATCAAGTACCAATTCGGTGCGATCGAAGCAGCCGCCGCAGACATCAATGCTTCCAGCGGACAGATCAACGCCATGCTGGATGACCTAAAAAGAGGTATCCAGCCGATGGTCGCCACCTGGGAAGGTGACGCTGCAACCGCCTACCAAGAAGCCCAGATGAAGTGGGATAAAGCAGCCGCAGAGCTCAACCAGATTCTTGCGACCATTGCTCAAGCAGTGCGCCAGGGTAACGACCACATGTCGGAAATGAACCGCGCGGCAGCTTCGAGCTGGATGTAACAAGCCTGCTGCGTTCGCCGTGAGCACGGTGTGCAGCACATTAAAAAATAGATCGATTGACCAATGTAGAGAAAGGAGGCTGCTTGGAACGACACTAGGAAAAAACTATGAGGACACCCTCCCGGTTGCGCAGGTACTGTTGAACTAGACCGATCCCCCGGAAAAACAAACGCGCAGCCGGGAGGACGCATGTTCGGGGAACTTTAACATTTGTTTCGGACCTGCTTTTCCGTTATTATTCTTGAGTTCGAGTTTGGAAGCTTCCAGCAGTTGTCAAGTCCTGCTGAAAGCAGCAGGCTAGTGCGGGTCTCCACCGGCCGCCGTACCTAACGCCTTTCTGATCTTGTGTGGCTGGCAGTCCTAGACAGACTTATAAGGAGTCATTTTGTCTACTTTCCACCCTAAGAGCGGTGACATTACCCGTAAGTGGTACGTCATCGACGCCACTGACGTGGTTTTGGGTCGCCTGGCTTCCCAGGTTGCAGACCTGCTGCGCGGCAAGGGCAAGCCCTACTTCGCACCCAACGTTGATTGCGGTGACTACGTCATCATCGTCAACGCTGACAAGGTTCACATTTCCTCCAACAAGCGCGACCGTGAGTTCCGTTACCGCCACTCCGGTTACCCGGGTGGTCTGACGACCATGACCCTGGGTCGTTCCATGGAGCTGCACCCCGAGCGCGTCGTCTTCGAGGCTATCGAGGGCATGATGCCGCACAACAAGCTGACCCGCCAGTCCGTTAAGAAGCTGCGCGTGTTCGCTGGCGCTGAGCACCCCTACGCTGCTCAGAAGCCTGAAACCTACGAGATCAAGCAGGTGGCACAGTGACCGATCAGAACATCAACGACAACTTGGTAGCTGAAGCTGCTGCTGCAGCTAGCGAAGAGTTCACCAACACCATTGGTGATGCAGTTGCAGTCGAGGCTGAGGCTGAGGTTGCTGCTCCCGTTATCATGGATGGCCCCATCCAGACTGTTGGTCGCCGTAAGCGCGCCATCGTCCGTGTTCGCATGGTCGAGGGCAGCGGTAAGTTCGTCTGCAACGGTCGTAGCCTGGAAGAGTACTTCCCGAACAAGCTGCACCAGCAGCTGATCAAGGCTCCGCTGGTCCTTCTGGACCGCGATGGCCAGTTCGACATCCACGCTAACCTCACCGGTGGTGGCGCTAGCGGTCAGGCAGGCGCTTTCCGTCTGGCAATCGCTCGTGCACTGAACCTCTACAACCCGGCTGAGCGTGCCGCCCTCAAGAAGGCCGGCTTCCTCACCCGTGACTCCCGTGCCGTGGAGCGCAAGAAGGCTGGTCTGCACAAGGCCCGTCGCGCACCGCAGTACTCCAAGCGTTAAGTCTTACTTTTACGCTGCTCGACACCGCGCCGTTCACTGCTCGTCAGTGGGGGCGCGGTGTTTGTGTTTTTCAGACGCTTACTCAAGCGCTTTTACCCCCGGGGTACCGGGTGGGGGTGAACAGGGGATCAACGGCTGTGGCAGTGATCGCTCCAGCGGTCCATGCAGCACCCACCGCGAATGCCGCTGAGTCAAAATACGGTGCAATTGAATGCAATTATGTATTCGCGAGCCGAAAAGCTGAGCTACAAAAGAGCACCTACTTTCTCGCTAAACTAAAAACACCCGATGAGGTCGTGGTTGGTAAGCCCGCTACTTTGTCGCTGAGCATTCCCAGTGTGGCGATGAAGAAGTCCGCCCGGCAGGTTCAAAAAGAACTCGGAATCACTAAAGACTGGAACACTCCGGTGTGGGTGACGCTCGATGAACCCACGCTTCACCTCGAAGCCACTGACGGCCAAGGGGATATTGACGAGTCTTCTGCTGTTGCAGCTAAGAAGGATCTCGGAAGGAGCGTTGGCGGTGGCGGATCCCAAAAGATCAACTTCAATCTGGGTAATGATTGGTCAGTGACTTTCACCCCTCAAGAGGTCGGGGACCTGACCCTTCAGCAACTCCTTCACTACTGAGTTGCTGGCAGGCACTAGTGAAAGTGAACAGAAGAACATCGGAAAAGTTGATTGCACGATTTCTAAGTCCGCAGTCAGCTTGAAGGTCCTTGAAGATCCGGATGCGCCTAAGCCGGAAGAGCCTGGCCAACCGGGTGAGAAAGGTCCTCAGGGCGACAAGGAGCCCGACGGAGACAAAGGCCCCGGCTCCCGCACCTGCACCGGCTGCAGCTCCTGCTGAAGAACACGGTAAGGGTCTGCCCAAGAACTAAGACCTACGCGGTCACACATTAGTTCATGCATCGCCTGTTCTTTTGGTGCGAGCACTTTCTCGAAAAGGGGTGTGAGCGCTCAAAAGGGCAAACTTTTGCTCTTTTAAAAGGCGCGAAACTTTTTCACATCGGTCGCTGATACACTCTCCCATCGGGAGCTAATAGCGCTGCCGGATAAAGGGAGAACAGCTAACGTGGGACAGCCAGCACAAGTACAGCAATCGACGCATCGTATCGGATCGAGGATTCGCCGAGTCAGTGGTATCGACGGACTGCGTGGTGTTGCTGTTGCTGCTGTCGTCATTTATCACTTTTTCGGAGACGTCTTCCCCGGTGGGTATCTCGGCGTTGACGTATTCTTCGTGCTGTCTGGATTTTTGATTACCTCTCTGCTCGTCCGGGAAAAGGTCGCTAACGGCACGGTATCCCTGAAACAGTTCTGGATTCGTCGCGCTCGACGCATCTTGCCCGCCGCACTCACCGTGCTTGCTATTGTTACGGTTCTGTCAGCGATCATCGGTGGAGACGCAGGTGTCGGCCTCACAGCACAATTTCTCGGAACTCTGGTTTTTGCTAACAACTGGGTCCAGATAGCGGGGTCCCACAGCTACTTTGTAGACACCGGCGTGCAGGTATTCGCTCACTATTGGTCTCTGGCGGTCGAGGAGCAGTTTTATTTGCTGTGGCCGCCGTTGTTCGCAGCTATCACCGGGGGTCTTGTTGGCGGTCGTGCCCTGCGCGGTGCAGCCCTGCGCACCCGTTTGACCGCGGCTGCGGTCTTAGCGACGATCCTCGGCGCGGTGTCTTTTGCCCTGATGGTGGCGTTGTATAACCCCGAGGCAGACCCTACCCGTGTGTATTATGGGACCGATACGCACTCCTTCGGTTTGCTCGTGGGTGTAGTTCTGGCGATCGTGATGACTTCCGACAGTTCAGATGCGACGGATTCCTGGCCACAGCGACGAAACCCGTTGCGCATTCCGGTGGTTGCTGCATTGTTGGGAACCCTTGCGGCAGCAGGCTTAGTGGCGCTGTTTTTTACACTGCCAGATACTAGCCCCGTGACGTATAGGGGAGGTCTACTCGCGGGCTCGATTCTTACGGCGATCGTGCTGGCAAATGTCGTAATGGAAACGGGTCCGGTCAGCTACCTCATGCGGGTGCGTCCCCTTCGGTGGTTGGGGGAGCGTAGCTTTTCGCTTTACCTATGGCATTGGCCGGTGATTGTGCTACTGCGCGAGTTGTTGTTCGGTTATAGCTGGGGGCGTAATCCGTGGCTGCTGGGTGTGCTAGCGCTGGCGATTTCTGTACCATTGAGTCACTGGTCGTATGCCCGGGTGGAGACCCCGATTCGTCGTAAAGGGTACCGGGGCGCGATTCGCGGGTGGATCCGGGAGGCAGTATCGCCGGGGCCCCAGTCACGTCGTATCGCGGTGGGATATGCGGTGGTCACTATCTTCGCCACTGGCTCGATTGCTGCCTTCGCTTTGTCTCCGAATCAGACCACCTTGGAGCGGGACTTGGCAGAGATCAGTGCCGGTAGTGGTAACGATGCGCCCGAAAAGGCGCAGTCCGTTCAAGAGGTGACAGAAGTTCGGGCGATGCCTACGGGGGACCAGATCACGGCCATCGGCGATTCGGTGATGCTCGCTAGTGCACCAGCGCTTGAAGAACGCTACCCGGGTATCTACATTGATGCGGAAGTTTCCCGCGCGATGTTGTCGATTGGTCCGACGATCGACCAATTGGAGGCAACTGATTCGCTGGATCCGTTTGTGGTACTGGGCTTTGGCACAAATTCCGCGATCGAGCCAGAAGTGATCGACGAGGTCATGGACAAGCTAGGCCCGGATCGCATCGTGGTGGTGACGTTGCCTTATGGCGATCGCTACTGGATTCCGATTTCTCAACAGACAATTATTGACGCCGCGGAACGTCACCCTAACCTGTATGTTGCGGATTGGTGCCACGCCGCGCAGTCGGATCCGTTGGCGTTGCGTCAGGACTTGATCCACCCGACTGAGGAGGGTGCGGTGTTGTACGTGGATGCGGTGACGGCAGCGTTTGAGCAGTGGACCTTGCAGGACGAGGACGCCAAGGTGATCCCCGAGGTGTGCTCGTAAATCCTTGCCGGCTGTCTGTGCGGCCTGTGAAGACCACTTGAGGGCCCTTTGGGGGCATACTTGGTGGCTATGAGTCGACTTTTTGGTACTGATGGTGTGCGAGGCCTTGCTAATAAGGCTTTGACTGCGGAGCTTGCGTTGAAGCTGGGTGCGGCCGCAGCTCACGTTTTGACCAGCGAGAATCGCACATCCAAGCGTCGACCTGTTGCTATTGTTGGCCGCGATCCGCGTGTGTCGGGGGAGATGTTGGCGGCGGCGCTGTCTGCGGGCATGGCGAGCCGCGGCGTCGATGTGTTGCGCGTGGGTGTTTTGCCGACACCTGCTGTTGCTTTCCTGACCGATGATTATGGTGCGGACATGGGTGTGATGATTTCCGCATCGCATAACCCCATGCCCGACAATGGCATTAAGTTTTTCGCCGCCGGTGGCCACAAGCTAGCTGACGAGGTCGAAGACGAGATTGAGCGCGCGTTGCACTCCCTCCCAGAGACGGGCCCTACCGGCCATGGCATCGGTCGTGTCCTTGAGGAAGCCCATGACGCCCAGGAGCGATACTTGCAGCACCTGTCGGAGTCTATGCCGGCGAACTTGGATGGCATCAAGGTAGTTGTTGACGCCGCGAATGGTGCGGCTTCAGATATCGCACCGTTGGCGTATGGTGCTGCGGGTGCTGAAGTTGTGGCAATTCACCACGAGCCCAATGCCTATAACATCAACGATCACTGTGGTTCGACCTACATTGAAGAAACTCAGCGTGCCGTCGTTGAACACGGGGCTGATATCGGCTTGGCTCATGACGGTGACGCCGACCGTTGTCTTGCTGTGGATGCAGAAGGCAACGTTGTTGACGGGGATCAAATTATGGCGATTTTGGCGCTGGCGATGAAAGACAATGGCCAGCTGACCAAGAACACCCTCGTCGCCACGGTGATGAGCAACCTGGGACTTAAGCTCGCTATGGATGAAGCCGGCATTACCTTGCGCACCACGGCCGTTGGTGACCGCTATGTGCTCGCTGAGCTCACTAATGGGGGTTATTCTCTGGGTGGCGAGCAATCAGGCCACATTGTGCTACCTGACCACAGCACCACCGGTGATGGTGTTCTGACCGGGCTTGCCTTGATGTCTAGGATGGCCGAAACGGGACTGAGCCTCAAGGCTCTCGCCGGAGCCATGATGGTGTTGCCGCAGGTGCTGATTAACGTACCCGTCTCGGACAAGTCGATCATCGCTGAACACGAACGCGTAGTTGCCGCAATCGCCGCCGCAGAAAGTGAGCTGGGATCGTCTGGCCGCGTGCTGCTGCGCCCCTCTGGAACTGAGGAACTATTCCGAGTCATGGTGGAGGCAGCCGACGCAGAAACCGCCCGAAAAGTGGCTGGACGCCTCGCCGCAGTCGTCGCAGACGTCTAAAGTCACCTGGACGCCGCAACCCCCGCGACGTCATCAATAAAAAAATTTTAGACCCTCGTGGAACCCACGGGGGTTTCTCTACGTCCAAGTATGTGAGGGGAAAAAACCACCGAAAAAATTTTAAGCACAATAACGCAAGGGGGACACATGGGTCACGACATGGACGTTGACATTGATGCCGCCATTGATCTGCTCAATGAGCTTGTGCGTGAAGCACGCACCCAGCTCGCAGCGCACAATGCAGACTTACCCTTCCTACCTGCGCAGGCCTTGGGAAGGGACTTTCGAGACCATGCCATCGCCCTGCACGGGATGATGATGCGCGTTCATCGCAATAACTACCGACAAATGCGATGGATGGCAGGGGTTAGCGAGAAAGGAATCTCACTGGTCAAACAGTTGAAAGAACAGGACTTATCAGCACAGCGCTGGTTCGACACAGGGGGCAACGATGACTAGTTACCCAGCAGTAAGTGATTACGCCGCGTCTGTCGACGCACTCCATGCGGGCTCTCGTGGCCTGTACCGAGGGCCTGCGGTGGGCGCTGCGGAAATATCCGAACGTTTCGCGTCGACCGCAGGGCTGGACACAAACGCATTGCGCGCAAGCGGGCGAAGCACCCGCGGCTCTGCGGACATGAGCACGACGAAGTATCTGTGGCCGCTGCTTCGGCCGATCGTTCAAATCGCGGGCCGAGAGCTCATTGCCCAGGGCGTAGGCGGCATTGTTGGGATGGTGCTCAAGGGCCTCAGTGATGCGGATGAAGTCGAAAAAGACAGCAATGATGCAGGGAATACTATTGATGCGATTGAAGCGGATATGGATGCTCAGACGGCATTTATCGCGCGCCAACTTAAAAACCTGATCGATGGGGTGGTTGCCAAGCTGAGCGTAATTGACCCGGTTAAACATCCAGCAGTGGTCGCCCAAGTCGTTGAGATAGGTGCCGGGCTTATCGACCAAGCGGCCAGTATCCTTCTGGGGGCCGCCTCCGATCGCGACACCGCTCTGCACGAATTGCTCGAAGCTCTCACTGCGAAAGTTGAAGCGATAGCCTCCTGCGAGCAGCGATGCCCGGCGGTCCTGGAGACAGATGATCCGGCTGTACAGGAGGTAACTACGCAACCAGCAGGCGCATGTAACACACCCCAGCCCGTCGGGGGCGGCTCTGCGTCCGGTGGTGGGGTAGCCGGTGGCAGTGGTGGAGGAACCGGTGGTGGCGGGAGTGCCCCAGTTGGTGGGGCGCCCGTCGCTCCGGCGGCTGCAGGTGCACAGCAGGCTCCACCCGCTCAGTCAGCGGGGCAGGCACCAATGGACAGTGCTCCATCGGGACAGTGTGCATGCGCTGGCGCCCAGCACAGCCCAACGTGCGCGTGCGGCGACATGGCTGAAGAACAGAGGAAGCAATCGGGGCGGACTGGCTTGCGCACACCCGTGCAGACTTCTGCTGCGCATTGCGACACTGACGACACATGCGATCCCAAGCCTGGCACCCCCACTGTTGATGCTCATGACGAGGATCAAGACAGCGCTAGGGACACCGACGAGGGTGCGGATGAAGGAGCCAATGATGGGCAGTCGGACGACTCTGGCGATGGTGATAGCACCGGTGCGCAAGGGGGACTGTTGGCGCGGATCTTCGGGGTGGACTTTAACCTCGGCGACCTGTTGCACAAGGTGGTCGGCACCGGTGGAATTGGAATGCTTATTGCCGGAATCGGTCAGCTCGTGCAATACGCAATTGCTCATGGGGGCGAGCTTGTGAGCCACATCCAGCAGGGAATCGGACACGTGGTCAACCAGGTGAATCAAACCCTCGGGACATGGGGGATTGGCCCCCACGCTGCACCCGCGGTTGCCGCGGCCGAGCCCATCCAGGCTCCAGCGGCTGAGCACTCGGGCGTGGATATCTGCCCGTCTGAACCGGCTGATTCTGCACCGCAGCCTGTGGCGAAGAATGTGACTGCTCAGGCCACCCAAGAGCCTGTGTACGACTATCCGAAAGAGAAAACCGCGGCCGCCCAAGCTGCACCAGCTGTGAAAGGTATCGTCCGGACAGGAGGACAGTGGACATGAACCCGGAATTTTCCCGCATTTTAGATTCTTACAGGCAGCAAGCCGAAGAACGTCTTCGTCAATTTGATGCGGCTGTGGAAAAGGCGATTGAGCAGGCGAATGCCGTGGGTGAGAAAGCTGATCATGCGCCCAGCGGATCAACCGCAGATGCAAGTAATTCGCTGAGTGAGCACGAGCCCAACGAATCCGTAGACTACACGCCCCAAGTACCAGGCTTACGCCCACGCAAGCAGCGACGCCCGGCAGTGGAGCACAGCGGGGCGTCGCTATATGGGCTTGGTTGAGACTTTTAAATCAGGCTTGCGTGCGAAGCAATGTCCGAGTGGGGAATGGTGTCGAAACCCTTCCCCTTTGCCTCGTTGTCTGAAAAACCTGCGTATTTCTTTTCCCCGGCGAGTTGGTGAAGCAAGAAACCGGTGATGAGTCCGCGCGCAATTTCTCGGGGACCGGCTTTGGGCAAGCCCATGCCGATGGCCACGCTGAACATCGCGTTTTCCGCAAAACCGATAGATGTGGCCTTCTTGATTTCACGGTAAACCACGGGGCCGCCGTAGTTGAGTGCGACCTTTGCCGGGTTGCCGGCATCGAGCAGTTGGTTTTCGGCGGAGCCAATGATCAAACCCGGAACGTTAAGCAGACGGGCAATGTCTTCTGCCGGTGGGGTGGTCACAGCCGGATACGCGGCAACGACTGCTTTCAATGCGGGACGATCCGCGGCTACGAGGATGGCAGCGCCACCGCCCATCCCGTGGCCTACGACGCCTAGCTTGTTCGGGGAGACCGTCGTTTTACCGGTGCCGAGTTTGACCCCTGCGAGGATCTGCAGGCAGGTTTCTAAGTCGGAGGCAAACCCTTGGGTGTTGGGAGCGATACCTTTTTCGGTATTGGGAGCGGCGACGACAATGCCCCAACTAGCTAGGTGGCGCAGCGTCGCATGGTAGCGCGAAATATCAGTCATCCAATCGTGCCCGAAGGCTACTGCGGCACGCCCTGAACCGGATGCGGGGGCGTATACCTTGCCGGGAATGCCGGCATAGTCAAGGTCGCCGACGAGAACCCGTTCAGGTCCGCGTTTGGATAGATACGCTAGGAGCTTCTTCAAATTCTCAGCCACCCCCATAACAATAGTAGAAGGCAGGTACTATAGGCGGCATGTGTGGAATTGTCGGATATGTTGGTCACCGTAGTGGTTTGAATGTTGCCCTGGAAGCACTCCGTCGAATGGAATACCGAGGCTACGATTCCTCAGGCATCGCGGTTGCTGATGGCCAGGGCGGGTTGGGTGTCGTCAAACGCGCCGGCAAGCTCGCTAACCTGGATGATTTGATCGAGGAGGTTGGGGCTGACACCCTTCAAGGGTCAACGGCTATCGGCCACACTCGTTGGGCAACTCACGGCCGCCCCACCGATGTCAACGCGCACCCGCATGTCAGCTTCGACAACAAAGCTGCGATTGTTCATAACGGAATCATTGAAAACTTTGCGCCACTGCGAGCTGAGCTTGAAGCAGCTGGTGTTGAGTTGAAATCCGACACGGACTCTGAGGTAGCTGCTCACTTGCTCGCCCGTGCGTACAACGAGGGCGACACCGCCGGAGATTTTGAGGCCAGTGCACGCCTAGTGCTGAGCCGCCTGGAGGGTGCTTTCACGCTGCTGATGATGCATGCTGATCATCCAGACAAGATCATCGCCGGTCGCCGCTCCACCCCATTGATCGTTGGCGTGGGTGACAACGAGATGTTCTTGGGCTCTGACGTTGCTGCTTTCATCGAATACACGAAGGATGCCGTCGAGCTTAACCAGGACAATATGGTGATTATCACCGCTGATGGTTACGAGATTTTCAATTTTGATGGAAGCCCTGCCCAGGGCAAGCCCTTCCGCATCGACTGGGACCTGGCAGCTGCAGAAAAGGGTGGCTACGACTCCTTCATGATGAAGGAAATTCATGAGCAACCCGCAGCTGTGCGTGACACATTGGCAGGCCACTTCCGGGACGGTCGCGTGGTGCTGGACGAGCAGAACCTGAGCGAGTCTGACATGAAAAACCTCGACAAGGTTTATGTTGTCGCCTGCGGCTCTGCCTACCACTCTGGGCTACTCGCGAAATACGCCATCGAGCACTGGGTGCGTATCCCAGTTGAGATCGAGGTGGCTAGCGAGTTCCGCTACCGAGACCCGATTTTGGATTCTCGCACCCTAGTGGTTGCCATCTCACAGTCTGGTGAAACCGCAGATACGCTGGAAGCCGTGCGCCACGCGAAAGCACAGGGAGCGAAAGTTTTGGCGGTCTGCAACACCAACGGGGCGCAGATTCCTCGCGAAGCCGACGCTGTGCTCTACACCCATGCGGGACCTGAAATTGGTGTGGCTTCTACCAAGGCTTTCTTGGCCCAGGTCGCAGCTAACTACATCATTGGTTTGGCGTTGGCACAGGCTCGAGGCACCAAGTACCCGGATGAGATTGCCCGGATTTGGTCCGACCTGGAGTCCATTCCCGCGCAGATTGAACAGGTGCTGACTTGTGAGGAAGAAATCCTGCGGATCGGTAAGAACCTCGGTCCCATCCCGACCATGCTCTTCCTAGGCCGCGGGGTAGGTTTCCCGGTCGCCCTGGAAGGTGCGCTCAAGCTCAAGGAGCTCGCGTACATTCACGCGGAAGGCTTCCCCGCCGGCGAGCTCAAGCATGGTCCGATTGCCTTGATTGAGGATGATCTGCCGGTGGTTGTGATTGTTCCTTCCCCCCGCGGCGTCAAGACCCTGCATTCCAAAATCGTGTCCAACATTCAGGAAATCCGCGCCCGTGGTGCTAAGACAATTGTCATCGCGGAGGAAGGCGACACTGCAGTGGAACCGTTCGCAAACTGGTTGGTGCGGTTGCCTAAATCCTCAACCATTATGCAGCCGCTGTTGGCCACAGTTCCCCTGCAGTTCCTCGCTGCAGAAATCGCCCGCCAGTGCGGTAACGAAGACATTGATAAGCCCCGCAACCTGGCAAAATCCGTTACCGTCGAGTAGATATACAGCGTCGTTACCATCATGAAATCCCGTGCAGCAGTAGCTGCGGTGATCGTGAGTTCCCTCGTTTCTTCAACATTGTTAGGGCAGGTGTCGCCAGTAGCTCATGCTGCAGGCCTGCATTACCCTAATCCGCCGGCGCCTCGCGCACAGGCAGAGGATCCGCTTGCTCAAGCAGCCGCATACCTGGAGCTTGGCGACCCCGGCCACATGCAGCAGTGTGCAGGCGCACTGGTAGCACCCCAGTGGGTCATTACCGCACAGCACTGCTACGAACAGCAGTGGTGGAAAGATGGTGAGTCCTACAGCCTCATTCGCTTTGGGATAGACGACTCCGCCGAACCTTCTGAACCGGCAGTTTCCGAGCCTGTGGGTACTCAGCCGCTGCCAGTGCCTCCGAAGCAGGAGATCCCGAAGCAGGAGATCCCGAAAAAGCCTACCCCCGATGCTGGTAGTTCCTCGGCGTGGTGGATTCCGCTATTAGTGTTGTTGGCCCCACTAGTCGCTGTCTTCGGTTGGTTGCTTGACCATGGTGGGCATCCCGCAGGATTGATCGCCCCGTGGGGGCGTAGGGGCTAAGTGGTTGTGATGCCAGCACAGCATGCACGCGCCGGGATGACCTCTGGTAGTCGCGCTGAGACCGCAGCCGAGGGATTGTGCGGGACCCCGGTGTATACCCCGCAGCAGGTGCGTCGTGCTGAGCAGCCTTTGCTCGCGGCACAGGGTCTGGTCCTTATGCAGTCCGCTGCGTTTGCCGTGGCTGTCGAAGCCGCGGACATGTTGCGCTCCTGCTGTACCACGCGGCGGGTTTATGGGTCGAGGGTGCTGGTTTTGGTGGGGGCTGGGAACAACGGTGGGGACGCCCTGTTCGCCGCGGCAGAGCTGGCGCGTAGGGGTGCGCAGGTGAGGGTTGTTGCTTCCTCGGATTCTGTGCATGCGCAGGGGGCGGAAGCTGCGCGTCGGGCCGGTGTGCGGTGGCTTGATTCGCCGGGCGCCGTGGGTGCGTTTTGTCCTGATCTGATCGTTGATGGTTTGTTGGGTATTGGTGCGGAGGGGCCGCTGCGTGGTTCTGTGCGTGAAGTGATTGATGACGTCGCGGGGTGTGCGGCGGCAGGTACACCGGTGTTGGCGGTTGATCTTCCTTCTGGTGCTGACCCCATGGGTGGGGCGGTGGATCCGGCAACGTTAGTGGCGCAGCGTACAGTGACTTTTGGTGGTGTGAAGCCGGTGCATGTGTTGCGGCGGTCGGTTTGCGGTCGGGTTGTGTGCAGGGGTTTGGGGATTGACGAGCAGTTGCGCCGCGAGCTCCCATGGGGGCTTAGTGTGGATGGGGGTTGTTGGCCGGTTCCGGGGGAGGAGTCGAATAAGTACACCGGTGGTGTGGTGTCGGTGTATGCGGGTAGTTCTGCGTATCCGGGGGCAGCGGTGTTGGCGGTTGCGGGTGCGGTGAGGGCGACGTCGTCGATGGTTCGTTATGTGGGGCAGTGTGCTCAGCAGGTGCTGTCGGCGTTTCCGAGTGTTGTTGTTGGGGCGGGGCGTAGTGATTGTGTTGTTGTGGGGCCGGGGAATTCGACTGCTGTGGGGGATCTGCTCGACGTACTGCAGCGCGATGTTTCGGTGGTGGTTGATGCTGATGCGTTGACGGCGATTGCTTCGAGTGGGGATCCGGTGCGTGAGGTTCTTCGCGAGCGCTATCGTGCGGGTTTGTTGACTGTGTTGACGCCGCATGATGGGGAGTTTGAACGCATTATGGGGAGCTCGCCGTCCCATTATGCTTCGCGGGTGGATGCGGCGCGTGTGTTGGCGCAGGAATTCGGTGCGTGTGTGCTGCTCAAGGGCCATACCACGGTGGTGGTTAGTCCGGGTGATCATCAACCAGCGTTGATTATTCCTTCGCAGTCCTCGTGGGCGGCGACCCCGGGCTCGGGGGATGTGTTGTCGGGGGTGTTGGGCGCTGTGGTTGCTGCGCAGCCGCGTGTGGAGTCGGTGGCTGTGGCTGCCTATGCCCATGCGCTCGCGGCGTCATCATTTGATGCTCCATGTGATGCGCGCCAGTTAGCGGATGCGATCAGCCCGGCTGTTGCGGAGATCGTTGCGAGGTGGCGTCGTGGTGGGTCCTAGAATGGTTAGCTATGGATATGGCCTATACCGAGATCAATCTGGATGCTATTGCGTCTAACACCCGTGTGTTGTGTGATGCTGCGCGGGAGCGGGGGGCGCAGTTGATGGCTGTGGTCAAGGCCGATGGTTACAACCATGGGGCGGTGGATGTTGCTCGGGTGATGGTTGATAACGGGGCGGATCAGTTGGGGGTTGCCACGTTGGCGGAGGCGCATGCGCTGCGTGATGCGGGTATTGATGTGCCGGTGTTGTGTTGGATTTGGTCGCCGGAGCAGGATGTTGAGGCGGCGGTGAGTCGGGGGATTACCTTGGGTGTGCCGAGTGTGAGGCACGCACGCAGGGCGGTTGAGGCCGCCGATGTTGTGGGTGGGGAAGTGCCGGTGACGGTCAAGGTTGATACTGGTTTGAACCGTTCGGGTGTGGACGAAGCAGAGTGGGTGGAGTGTTTTGGGCTGTTGGCTGCTGCCCCACGCGTTCGTGTGACGGGTGTGTTTAGTCATTTCAGTTGTGCGGATGGGGGTGATGACGCCGCGGTGGCTGCGACGGATGCGCAGATTGCGGTGTTTGAGCGTGCTATTGGGTGCGCGCGGGAGTGTGGTTTGGAGGTGCCGGTGAATCATATTGCGAATTCTCCGGCGGTGTTGTCGCGCCCGGATGCGTATTTTGACATGGTTCGTCCGGGGTTGGCGTTGTATGGGATTGATCCTTTGGAGGAGCCGACTGAATTGTCGGCGCGGTTGCGTCCGGCGATGTCGTGGGCGGGCCGTGTCACTGTGGTGAAACCGATTGCTCGGGGGGAGGGCACGAGTTATGGGCTGACCTGGGTGGCGCCGACTGATGGTTTTACCGCGGTGGTTCCTATTGGGTATGCGGATGGTTTGGTTCGTGCTGCTCAGGGTGCATTAGAGGTCACTATCGCGGGGCGTCGTTACCCGCAGGTGGGCCGGGTGTGTATGGATCAGATTGTGGTGTGGTTGGGGGATAATGCGCATGGGGTCGCGCCGGGTGATGAGGCTGTGGTGTTTGGCTCGGGGGATCGGGGCGAGATGACGGCTGATCAGTTGGCGCGTGGTGTTGGCACGATTGCGTATGAGCTTGTGTGTAGCCCGAAGGGGCGTACGGTTCGACATGTGTTGCGTTCGCGTAGGTGCGAGTCTATGGCGGATACGCAAGCGTTGGGCCGTGAGATTGGTGCGCAGCTGGTGGCGGGCGACGTCATTATTTTGGATGGTCCTTTGGGGGCGGGTAAGACGACGTTTACGCAGGGGGTGGCGCAGGGGTTGCAGGTGAAGGGTCGTGTGACGTCGCCGACGTTTGTGATTGCTCGGGAGCATCGTTCGTTGGTTGGTGGGCCAAGTTTGGTGCATGTGGATGCTTATCGTTTGTTTGGGGAGGACCCTGAGGGGCATTCGGATGCCGGTGCGGATCCGTGGGGTGCGTTGGATGCGTTGGATTTGGATAGCGAGTTGGATGAGGCCGTGGTTGTCGCTGAGTGGGGTGGGGGTTTGGTGGAGGCTTTGTCGGATAGTTATGTGTTGGTTTCTTTCGATCGGGAGAGCGCGGTTGTGGCGGATCCGGAGTCGGAGGCTCGCTTAATTACGTGGAGGCGTGTGGGACGCGGCTAGACTGCTAGGCGTGCTTTTAACTATTGATACGTCGACGCCGGTGTTAGTTGTGGGCCTTGTGCGCGCGAGCGACATGCCTGGGGGGCGGGGGCCGGTTGTTGAGGTGTTGGCGACTCGCGAGATCGAGGATTGCCGGCAGCATAATGAGTTGCTTGTGCCGACGGTGTTGGCTGTGGTGGCTGAGGCTGGTGTTCAGCTTGATGACGTCGCGGGGGTTGTTGTGGGCTGTGGGCCTGGGCCGTTCACGGGGTTGCGTGTGGGGATGGCGTCTGCGATGGCGTTGGCGGATGCGTTGGGGGTGGAGTGTGTTGGTGTGCGGTCGTTGGATGCGATTGCGGTGGATGCGTTGCGGGGTGTGCCGGATGTGGTGGATGCGCGCAGTGTGCTTGTGGTGACGGATGCGCGGCGTCGTGAGGGGTATTGGGCGCGGTATGAGTGTGGCGGTGGGTTGCCGAGGTTGGTTGAGGGGCCGGAGGTTTCACCGCCCACGGAGATTGTGGGGGACGTGGATGTGTTGTGTGTGCCGGATGGTGCGTGGGAGCAGAAGGTTGGTGCGCGGGGCCGAGTGGTTGTTGGGCGCCCGTCGGCGTCGGCGTTGGCGGAGCTTGCTGTGGGTGGGGTGACGGTTGATGTTGTGCCGTTGTATTTGAGGCGTCCGGATGCGCAGGTTCCGAAGGCGATGCGTTAGTGATGGGCGTGGATGCTGTGTTGGCACAGTTGGGTGGTGGGGCGGTGCTGCGTGCGTTGACGGTGGGGGATGCTGCGCGTTGTGCGGAGTTAGAGCGGATGTTGTTTAAGGGGGATGATCCGTGGTCTGAGCAGGCATTTTTGTATGAGTTTGGGAATCCGTCGACGGTGTATGTGGGGGTGGAGGATGCTGATGGTGTGTTGGTGGGGTATGCGGGTTTGGCGCGTTTAGGTCCTGTGGATGATCCGGAATTTGAGGTGCATACGATTGGGGTGGATCCTGGATGTCAGCGGCGTGGTTTTGGTCGCGCGATGATGGATTGTCTGGTGGGGGTGGCTGACCAGGCTGGTGGGCCGGTGTTTTTGGAGGTCCGTATGGATAATGGGCCTGCGATTGCGATGTATGAGTCTTATGGGTTTGAGCGCATGGGGGTGCGTCGGAATTATTACCAGCCTTCTGGGGCGGATGCGTACACTATGGTTCGTCCGGCGGCTGTGTGAGCTGCTGTTGTGATGTTGGGGCGTGTTTGTCGCGTCGTCGTTTGTGATTGAGAGAGCCCGAGTTATGCCTGTTTCTTCTGTTGTGTCTGCTGCCAAGTCTTCGGTGGGGGAGTCGCTGTTGCAGCCGGGTGGTTCGTTGGTGGTTCTTGGGGTGGAGAGTTCCTGTGATGAGACTGGTGTGGGCATTGTTCGGGTGACGGCGTCTGCTCAGGGGGAGGATCCGCAGGTTGAGGTGTTGGCGGACGTGGTTGCTTCTTCGATGGAGCAGCATGCTCGTTTTGGTGGTGTGGTTCCGGAGATTGCGTCGCGGGCGCATTTGGAGTCGATTGTGCCGGTGATGCGTGAGGCGTTACAGGTGGCGGGTATTGAGCGACCGGATGTGGTTGCTGCGACGGTGGGGCCTGGTTTGTCTGGGGCGCTGTTGGTGGGGGCGAGTGCTGCGAAGGCCTATGCTGCGGGGTGGGGTGTTCCTTTTTATGGTGTGAATCATTTGGGTGGGCATGTGGCTGTGGCTGATCTTGATGGTGAGCCGTTGCCCGATTCGGTTGCGTTGTTGGTCTCGGGTGGCCATACGCAGTTGTTGGAGGTGACGGGGGTGGGCTTGCCGATGCGTGAGCTTGGTTCGACGCTTGATGACGCCGCGGGGGAGGCGTACGACAAGGTGGCGCGTTTGCTGGGGTTGGGCTATCCCGGTGGTCCGGTGATTGATAAGCATGCGGCGCGTGGTGACCGTAAGGCTATTGATTTTCCTAGGGGGTTGGCGAAGAAGTCGGATCCGGCTTACGACTTTTCTTTTTCGGGTTTGAAGACGGCTGTTGCTCGTTATGTTGAGTCTGCTCAGCGGGAGGGGCGGGAGATCAACGTTGATGATGTGTGTGCGTCATTCCAGGAGGCTGTGTGCGATGTGTTGACGAAGAAAGCTGTGCGGGCGTGCGTGGATACGGGGGCGCGAGTGTTGTTGCTGAGTGGGGGAGTGGCGGCTAATTCTCGTTTGCGTCAACTGGCGGAGGATCGGTGTGGTTCGGCTGGTATTGAGTTGAGGGTGCCGAGGTTGAAGTTGTGTACGGATAATGGGGTGATGATTGCGGCGTTGGCGAGCCAGTTGATTGCGGCTGGGGTGCAGCCTAGCGATCTGAGCGTCGGGGTGGATCCTTCGTTGGGGGTAGAGATCCCGAGCGTGTAGCCGGTGTGTGCTGGCTGTGTGGGGGCTGCGGTGCGGGAGCGTTGAAAGTTGGCACTCTCGTGGGTAGAGTGCCAGTAGACCCAGTTGTTCACCCGCGACGACGGCTGTGGTTGATTTTCGAAGTCAACTTTCACACGGAGGAATACTCGTGGCAAACGTCAATATCAAGCCGCTCGAAGACAAGATTCTTGTCCAGATCAACGAAGCTGAGACCACCACTGCATCTGGTCTGGTTATCCCGGATTCCGCTAAGGAAAAGCCTCAGGAAGCTACCGTCATCGCTGTCGGCGCCGGCCGCTTCGATGAGTCCGGCAACCGTATCCCCGTTGACGTCAATGAGGGCGATGTTGTGATCTTCTCTAAGTACGGCGGTACCGAGATTAAGTACCAGGGTCAGGAGTACTTGATCCTCGCCCAGCGTGACATCCTCGCCGTAATCGAAAAGTAAGAAGGCCCTTTTATGGCTAAACTCATTGCTTTTGACCAGGAAGCCCGCAAGGGTATTCAGGCGGGCGTTGATACCTTGGCTGACGCTGTCAAGGTCACTTTGGGCCCTCGTGGTCGCAACGTCGTGTTGGACAAGGCGTATGGCGGCCCCACTGTCACTAACGATGGTGTGACTATCGCCCGTGACATCGATGTCGAGGATCCTTTCGAAAACCTCGGTGCTCAGTTGGTGAAGTCTGTGGCTGTGAAGACCAACGACATCGCTGGCGATGGCACCACCACTGCTACGTTGTTGGCGCAGGCCTTGATTCATGAGGGTCTCCGCGTGGTTGCTGCGGGTGCTAACCCCATCGAGCTCAACCGGGGTATCGCTGCGGGTGCTGAAAAGACTGTCGAGTTGCTGCTGGCCCGCGCAACTGAGGTCTCCGATAAGCAGGAGATCGCCAACGTGGCTACCGTTTCTTCGCGTGACCCTGAGGTTGGCGAGATGGTTGCCGCTGCGATGGACAAGGTGGGCAAAGACGGCGTCGTGACTGTGGAGGAATCCCAGTCCATCGAGACGACCGTTGATATCACCGAGGGTGTCTCCTTTGACAAGGGCTTCTTGTCGCCCTACTTCATCACCGATGTTGACGCCCAGCAGGCTGTTCTGGACGATGCTTTGGTGCTGTTGGTCCGCAACAAGATTTCTTCCCTTCCGGATTTCCTTCCGGCGTTGGAGAAGATTGTGGAGTCCGGCAAGCAGGTGCTGATCATTGCCGAGGACATCGAGGGTGAGCCCCTGCAGATGCTTGTGGTGAACTCCATCCGTAAGACCTTGAAGGTTGTTGCGGTGAAATCGCCGTACTTCGGCGATCGTCGTAAGGCGTTCATGGATGACCTCGCTGTGGTTACTGCCGCAACGGTGGTCGATCCGGAGGTTGGGGTGAACCTGAACGAGATCGACATGGACGCTTTCGGTGCGGCCCGTCGTATTACCGTCACCAAGGATCGGACTGTGATTGTTGACGGCGCGGGAACTCACGAGGCCTTGGAGGCCCGCCGCAGCCAGATTCGCCGCGAGATCGACAACACTGATTCCACCTGGGACCGCGAGAAGGCGCAGGAGCGTTTGGCTAAGCTCTCCGGCGGCATTGCGGTTATCAAGGTGGGTGCCGCTACGGAAACCGAGGTCGGTGAGCGCAAGCTGCGCGTTGAGGACGCTATCAACGCGGCTAAGGCTGCCGCTGACGAAGGCATCATCGCTGGTGGCGGTTCTGTGTTGGTTCAGATTGCTGCTGAACTGGATGAGTACGCAGACCAGTTTGAAGGCGATGCGCAGATTGGTGTGAAGGCATTGGCCCGTGCATTGCGTAAGCCCGCCTACTGGATTGCTTCTAACGCTGGCTTGGATGGTTCTGTGGTCGTGTCGAAGATTGCTCAGCTGCCCAATGGTGAAGGCTTTAACGCTGCCACTTTGGAATACGGCAATCTGATCGAGCAGGGAATCATTGACCCTGTGAAGGTGACGCACTCCGCTGTCGTTAATGCCACCTCGGTTGCCCGCATGGTGCTTACTACTGAGGCTTCGGTAGTTGAAAAGCCTGCGGAGGAAGCCCCCGCCGCGGAAGCTCATCATCACCACCACTAGAGCATTGTAGTCTGCTGCCGGAGGTTGTGCTCCAGCAGCGGGCTGGTGTGTGAGAACAAGGGGTGTTGTCGTGCACGCTGCAGTGTCGACCGCATCCCTTTTTGCATGCCCGGGGACGGCTGTGAACAGCCAAGTGTATGTGCTTTATGACTGATCGCGATAGTGTTAAAGGCCGATGGTTGAACATGATGTGTGAAGGAGTTGTCAGTGGCCGCTGCAGAAGCAGACCGCGAGCTTGATGCGCTAGTGCCTCAAGCTGCAGCTGGCGACCAAGCTGCGCTGGCTCGCATCATGGCTATTATCCAGCCTCCACTGCTGCGTTATACCCGCGCTAGGATCACCGGTGGCAGGCATCCCAATGCGGAAGATGTGACGCAGGAAATCTGCCTGGCTGTCGCGACGTCGATTCCCAATTATGTGGACCGGGGCCGCCCTTTTATGGCTTTTGTGTATGGCATTGCCGCCAACAAGGTGGCGGATGCGCACCGTTTTTTTGCCAGGGATGTTGCTAACCCGACCGAGGATGTTCCAGAAACCGAGCATGACTCCTTCACACCAGAGCAGTTTGCGCTGGTCAGCGAGGGTAGTAACAGAGTGCGCCTTCTTCTCGATTCATTAAATGACAAAGCGAGAGAAGTTATCACCTTGCGCGTGTTCGTTGGTCTTAGTGCAGAAGAAACTGCGGAGATCGTCGGTAGCACGCCTGGGGCGGTTCGCGTGGTGCAGCATCGTGCGTTGGCGTCTCTCCGTAAAACACTTGAAGAGCAGGAGCTGCAATGAGTCGCGAGTTTGAGCCTACTGAAGCCGACCTTGCCGCTACCGACGCATACCTTGATGCGCTCTCTCGTGGTATTGATCCCAGCGATGGAAGTGACGCGCTGGCGGCTATGCTGCTAGACCTGCGTCAAGAAGTCCATGGCGATGTTGCAGCTGCTCCTGTTGCAGCCGTTGCTCGTGATCACGGCAATGGGGGAGCGCAGGTTGTCGACTTGCGGTCCCGTCGCGTCCGCAGGGCGGCGCATAGCGTGGATGATTCACGACGCCGCGGTCGTCGCGTCGGCCCGTTTGTGAGCGGCCTCATGGGTGCTGCGGCTGCCACCCTGCTGATCGCAGGTGGTGGGGCAGCCGTGTACAACTCTGAACCAGGCGACGCCCTATTTGGTATGAACCAGGCACTGTTTGGCGATCATGCTGCTGTGATCGAATTGGCCACCACCCTGGAAGAAGCCAACACCCGCAACGCCAACGGGGATGTTGAAGGGGCTTTGCAGCTGCTAGAGCAGGCTAAGGCCATGGTTGCGGATATCAACACTAAGAATGTTGAGCCGAAGAAGCCCGCAGAAGAGCCCCGTACTCGAGCAACTGTCACCGAAACGGTCACCACCACGGTTGCTCCGGAGCCAGCCCCGGCAGAGCCCAAGTCCAGCGAAGCGCCGACACCCGCTCCGACGTCAGCGGCGCCGACTGTGACCGTCACGGTTGTTCCTGCTCCTGGAAATCCCGCCTTCCCCGTAGACGGTAACGGCATTGAGGTAGACGAGGGCGGCAGCCCCCTGCCGACCACCAACATCCCCGTTCCTTTGAATCCCGACGCTGAACCCGGCGTCATTGTGAACCCCAAAACCCCCTAGCGCGGCGCGCTATGCTCCGCGTTCTGGCTCCTCGCCGTCAGTGGGGCCATCAGAGTCAGTGACTGGGCCGTCATCCACACCGGTTTCCAAAAACCAGTAGGAGTATTCCTCTGCTGACATGTTCTCGAACATTTCAGCTTCGGACTCCTCTGGGGACGGGCCAATGTATTCGTCGGTTTCCTCGTCGTACAGTTCCTGATCGGTGAAGAACATGTCCTTCACCGCTTTCAATGCTTCCATGTGCTGTTTGCGCTCAGCGGTTTCGGCACACGCTAACCAGCCGTGGCAGAAGTCCCAGGTCACATAGCGCATCGGGTCTGGATTGGGGGAAGGCTCGTGCACTGGCGCAAGCTCGCCTCTGAGGCTGGCAAGCATGTTGGTGCGCATGATTTCCCAATCGTAGTAATGCATTGCGTCACAGTCGGGGCACGTCATGCAAATACCCAGATAGCCTTCGGGCTCCAAGTGGGCTTTGAACGTGCAGAGCAGATCGTAATCCTCCCGAACTTGCTGTTCTTCCTCAGGCGTCAACGGCAGCATCTCGGCTGCATCGTCTTCATCACTGATGAAGGACGCAGGGTCGTTTGGGTCCCCCTCGAACGGGTCTGGTGGCATTATGTGGTCGTCCGTCACAAGCACCAGATTAGAGCAACCCACGCACTGGGGGTAAAAGGGGCTAATTGGGGTAGGGTAATGGCTTATGACTAGCACACGCGTACCTACAGGTGGGGATGACCCAAACAAGGTGGCCTTGGTCGGCCTGACATTCGATGATGTTCTTCTGATTCCGGACGAATCCAACATCATTCCGTCCGAGGTAAACACCTCTAGTCAGCTCACACGCAATATTCGCCTGAATATTCCGCTGATTTCTGCTGCTATGGATACCGTCACCGAGGGGCGCATGGCTATCGCCATGGCTCGCCAGGGTGGTATGGGTGTGCTGCACCGTAACCTTTCCATCGAGGACCAGGCCGAACAAGTCGAGATGGTTAAGCGCTCCGAGTCCGGCATGGTGACAAACCCTGCGACCTGCACCCCCGATATGACCATCGGCGAGGTCGACGCATTGTGTGCACGCTACCGTATCTCGGGCCTGCCGGTAGTCGATGCTGACGGAACCTTGCTGGGTATTTGCACCAACCGTGACATGCGCTTCGAACATGACTTTGATCGCCGCGTCTCGGAGGTCATGACCCGGATGCCACTGGTTGTGGCGCGCGAAGGTGTCTCCAAGCAGGAAGCACTGGAGCTGCTGAGCAAGAACAAGGTAGAAAAGCTCCCGATCGTTGACGCCGATAATAAGCTCGTTGGCCTGATTACGGTCAAAGACTTCGTCAAGACCGAGCAATACCCCCATGCGTCCAAGGACGCCTCAGGTCGTCTGCTGGTAGGCGCTGGCATTGGCACGGGTGCTGACTCGTGGTCGCGCGCAGGTTCGCTCGTGGACGCTGGCGTAGACGTGCTCGTCGTCGACACCGCCCACGCGCACAACTTGGGCGTGCTGGAAATGGTGTCGAAGGTGAAGCGTGAATTCGGTGACCGGGTCGACGTCATTGGTGGCAACCTCGCGACCCGCGCTGCTGCGCAAGCGATGATTGACGCCGGTGCGGACGCCATCAAGGTTGGTATTGGCCCCGGTTCTATCTGCACGACCCGCGTTGTTGCGGGTGTGGGCGCACCCCAGATCACCGCGATCATGGAGGCATCCGTCCCCGCACGCAAAGCTGGTGTCCCGATCATTGCCGATGGCGGTATGCAGTTCTCCGGCGACATTGCCAAGGCTTTGGCAGCCGGCGCATCCACCGTGATGTTGGGTTCGCTTCTCGCAGGTACCGCTGAGGCTCCCGGAGAGACCGTCCTGGTCAATGGCAAGCAATACAAGATGTACCGCGGCATGGGCTCCTTGGGGGCTATGCAGGGTCGCGGACTGTCGGGCGAAAAGCGTTCTTTCTCCAAGGACCGCTACTTCCAAGCCGACGTCAAGAGCGAAGAAAAGCTTGTTCCTGAAGGCATCGAGGGGCGCGTGCCCTTCCGCGGCCCGCTCGACCAGATCACCCACCAATTGGTCGGTGGTTTGCGCGCAGCAATGGGCTACACCGGTTCGGCCACCATCGAGGACCTCCACAATGCGAAGTTCGTCCAAATCACCGCTGCGGGCCTGCGTGAGTCCCACCCCCACGACATTCAAATGACCGTCGAGGCACCCAACTACTACCAGCGCTAGTTCGTTTAAGTGCTGGAACTGTATTAAAGAAAAGAAGACAACACCGCTATGCGTGACTACGTAGAAATTGGCATGGGCCGCGAGGCTCGTCGCTACTACAGCTTGAACGACATTGCCATCGTCCCCTCCCGCCGCACCCGCAGCTCCAAGGACGTGGACACCACCTGGCATATCGATGCCTACACATTCAACATTCCCTTTGTTTCTCACCCCACCGATGCGCTCGCGACCCCAGAGTTCGTCATCGAGATGGACCGCCAGGGCGGCCTCGGTGTCATTAACGCTGAGGGTCTCTGGGGGCGCCACGCTGATCTAGAGGGTGCCATCCAGCAGGTTGTGGAGGCCGCCCGTGATGAGTTCGACTTCATCAATGAAGGCAACACGCAAGGCATCGCAAAACTGCAGGAGCTTCACGCAGCACCCCTGGACACCGAATTGCTGAGCGAACGCATCGCCCAGGTTCGTGCCTCTGGGGCCACCGTGGCTGTGCGAGTATCGCCGCAAAATGCTCGAGAACTCGCGCCCGTCGTGATCAAGGCAGGTGCCGAATTGCTGTTCATCCAGGGCACCATCATCTCCGCTGAACATGTGGAGGCCGGTGGGGAGCCCCTCAACCTCAAAGAGTTTGTGGGTTCCCTCGATGTTCCTGTGATCGCAGGTGGCGTTGGTGACTACACAACCGCACTGCATTTGATGCGCTCCGGTGTTGCGGGTGTCATCGTTGGTTCTGGCCAGTCCACTAACGACCTTGCCTTGGGCGTGAGCTCGTATATGGCAACCGCCATTGCTGACGTCGCAGCAGCTCGCCGTGACTACCTGGACGAAACCGAAGGTCGATACGTCCACGTCATCGCCGACGGGGAAGTGTACCGCTCCGGGCAGGCTGTGAAGGCTTTCGCTTGCGGAGCTGACGCAGTGATGCTGGGTATGCCGCTGTGCATCGCACAGGAAGCCCCCGCCCCCAACACCTACTGGCCTTCCGTCGCAGCACACCCGCGTTTCCCACGAGGTGCAGTTGACGAGGTCTTCCTCGAAAACTTCGCTGGCGGCCAGCCCACCCTTGAGACCGTGCTGCATGGTCCTTCGGCTTCGGCTGGCGGTGAACTTAACTTTGTAGGCGCGCTGCGCCGTACCCTCGCGAAGTGTGGATACACCAACCTTAAGAGTTTCCAGAAGGTTGATCTTGCAGTAGAGCGCTAGGCGCAAACAAGCAGCGAGCACGAACACACAACCCGCAGGTATCACGTAGGTAGCCTAACCACGGGTGCGGTAGGGTAGTGGACGTGACTGATAATGCGACCGTAAACCACCGCCCAGTGCTGGTTGTCGACTTCGGAGCCCAGTACGCGCAGCTCATCGCACGCCGCGTACGCGAGGCCAACATGTACTCCGAAGTCGTCCCGCACACCGCAACAGCCGAAGACATTCGCGCTAAAGATCCAGCAGCGTTGATTCTCTCAGGTGGACCCTCCTCTGTGTACGAAGACGGCGCACCCAAACTCGATCCCGAAATCCTTGAACTTGGTGTTCCCGTATTCGGTATCTGCTACGGCTTCCAAGCGATGACCCACGCCCTCGGCGGCGTTGTCGCCAACACCGGCATCCGCGAATACGGCCGCACAGACATGATGGTCGACGGCGGAATCCTCCACGAAGGCCTCGACACCACCCACAAAGTCTGGATGAGCCACGGCGACGCCGTCCACCAAGCCCCAGAAGGCTTTACCGTAACCGCGCACTCCGAAGGCGCCCCCGTCGCAGCCTTCGAATGCAAAGAGCGCCGCATGGCAGGCGTGCAATACCACCCAGAAGTACTGCACTCCCCGCATGGCCAACAGGTTCTCGTACGCTTCCTCACCGACATCGCCGGCCTGGAACAAAACTGGACCGCCGCCAACATCGCCGAAGAACTTATTGACGCCGTCCGTTCACAGGTAGGCGACACCGGCCGCGCCATCTGCGGACTCTCCGGCGGCGTCGACTCCGCCGTCGCAGCAGCCCTCGTACAACGAGCCATCGGAGACCGACTCACCTGCGTCTTCGTCGACCACGGCCTCCTCCGAGCAGGCGAACGCGAACAAGTCGAAAACGACTTCGTCGCAGCAACCGGCGCAAAACTCGTCACCGTCGACGAACGCGCCAACTTCCTCAACAAACTCGCCGGCGTCACCGAACCAGAAGCCAAACGCAAAGCCATCGGCGCAGAATTCATCCGCTCCTTCGAACGCGCAGTCGCCGGAGTCCTAGAAGACGCCCCCGAAGGCTCAACCGTCGACTACCTCGTCCAAGGCACCCTCTACCCAGACGTCGTCGAATCCGGCGGTGGCACCGGCACCGCCAACATCAAAAGCCACCACAACGTCGGCGGCCTCCCCGACGACGTAGAATTCGAACTCGTCGAACCCCTACGCCTACTCTTCAAAGACGAAGTCCGCGCAGTCGGCCGTGAACTAGGCCTCCCCGAAGAAATCGTCAACCGCCAACCCTTCCCCGGGCCCGGCCTCGGCATCCGCATCATCGGCGAAGTCACTGAAGAACGCCTCGACACCCTCCGCGCTGCCGACCTCATCGCCCGCACGGAACTGACCAACGCAGGCCTCGACGACCAAATATGGCAATGTCCCGTCGTACTCCTCGCAGACGTTCGCTCCGTCGGCGTCCAAGGCGACGGCCGCACCTACGGACACCCCATCGTCCTACGCCCCGTCTCCTCCGAAGACGCCATGACCGCCGACTGGACCCGCATCCCCTACGACGTCCTCGAAAAAATCTCCACCCGCATCACCAACGAAGTCCCCGACGTCAACCGCGTCGTACTCGACTGCACCTCCAAGCCCCCAGGAACCATCGAATGGGAGTAAATAAGTAGATTCTCGGTTGCTGTAGCGGCGGGTCAGGGTTCAGCCACTCACTTGGCTTCGCCTCGACTGCTTCACGGTCGAGGCTGCAGAATCGTTCGTGTCAGAACCCTGACCCGCCGCTTCGATAAAGCTCAAGACTTACTTAGCCTCCCTGAGAAGAAGATAAGGTGCGCTGCGGATTTTTCCACAGCGCACCTTTTGCATCCCACCCGCTAAAAAGAGCTAACCGCTAGTTGTTAGCACTCGTAGGCTCGGGAGCAACCGTCTTGGTAACAGTCACAGTCGGGATAGGCGTTGCACTACCACCGGTAGCTGCATCTGCATCGTCAGAATCCATGATGGGGTTGCCTTCCTCATCGAACTCTCCGGTCTCTCCGGGCTGCAGCGGCGGGCCATCGATGCTGTTGTTGGTGTTCACTTCGCCAATACGTGCATGCAAGTCGATGGTCAAGCGCTCACCAGAAAGCATGTCATCCAAGTATCGATTGTCCTGGCAGAAGGTGGTACCCACTCTCACGGAGCATTCAACAGTCACAGGCACGTGGTGGGGCAGTATCACGGTAAACGATCCCACACCACCGTCGACCGTGATACGACGGGGTTCATCGAGAGGCTCCAGATCACTTAGGTCCAACACAGCTTCACCATTGCCCAAGTCGTAGTAGTCCGCTAAGGATTCAGTATCGGGAACATAGATCTCTTGGCTCTGGGCGACAATCGTGGTGTCGCGATCGATGGAACCAATACCAATCACTATGCCAGCGATACCAGTGAGCGTTGCCAGAACAAACGCCCCCAAAGCAGCCCATCCTCGCGCGTATGCCGCGAAAGTGAAGATCGCGAAGAACGCAACGATGGAGATCGCGAAGATCACAGCCGTAAACGTTTCAGCCGCACCCCCTCCGAGCAGCATCGTGGTAGCCAAGACAAGCAGCGCAATACCCACGCCAAAGACGAAGAAGAACCATCCGAGGACCCGCAAAAACACACTGGTTGGAGCGGTAGTATTCGTCTCTGCCACAGGCGCGGTGATGGGAGCGTAAGGCGTTGCGGTAGGCATGCTCTCTGTGCCAGGCAACCCTTCAGACATCTCGCCGTATGGCTCAGACGATGTGTCGGAGGTTTCTCCGGTGACGGGATCCTGCGCAGCACTGTCGAACTCTGGTGCGTCGCTTTGCTCCGGCATCTGTGCCTGCTGGTCCGGATCATTTAAGTTTGGGTCTTGAGGACCAGGGTCGTTCGAGGGAGGAGTGCTCATGAGGGGGCTCGTTTCGTAGCTAGGTTGATAAAAAGACTGTTCAGTCGCCGTTTGTGGTCCGTAAGCCTGCGGATTCGGGTTTGCCCGTGGCCCCGTAGTGGGGGGGAAACCTGCAGGGGGCTGGGGCTGCTTCATGTACAAAAGCCATGCGACCAGGGCCACTCCGACGAGGGCAACCATCGCACCGATGGAAAACAGTGGCATGTCCCCGGCGAAGAAGCGGAAGGGGAAGAACCCGAACAGTGCCGACAGTACGATCAAGACGATCGCAAGGTCGCGGTCACGCGAGACACGCGGGTCTTTGTTCCAGTTGATCAGTGCGCCGGCGGGGCTGACAGTCAGTCCCTCCCGCGGCATTAGCAACCAGCACAGGACGTACAGCCCTACGCCGATGCCCACCAGCGTGGTGAGTATGAAGATGATGCGGATAAGGATGGGGTCGATCTGGTAGCGGATGCCGATACCTTCACAGACACCGCCGACGACCTTCTTGTTGGCGCGGAAGGGGCGTGTAGACCACGCTGCGCTGAGGGAACTTTGTGCCGGCTCCTGCGGGGGAGGGGGCGGCAGTTGGGGGTTGTTGGTGTTCATGCTTTAAGTATCGGCGTGGGTTGACAGGAAAACATCAGGGTTTTCCCCGATTTTTTAAAGATCAGGGTGTGGTTGGATTGTGAGCATGAGTTCTTATCCCGCGTTCGTGCGCAGCGCCGATGATCGGATTATTGGGGGCGTGGCAGCAGGCATCGCCGCCCAGTTTGGCGTTAATGTGTTTTTGATGCGCCTGTGCGTGGCGGTGATTTCTGGCGTGATGCCTCTGTTCGTGCTGCTGTATGCCGCTTTGTGGGTATTGCGTCCGGTGGGGAAGGTGCAGGGTGTGGGGTCGAAGGTTCCCCAGCCTGTGCAGTTGTTGTTTGGCGTGGCTGTGTGGGCGGTGCTGTTGTTTGTGGTGTTTCCGAGTACGTATTTCGCGGTGTCGTTGTTGCCTTTGGGGGCTATTGCGGTGGGGGCTGTGTTGGTGTGGCGCGCGTGGGATAAGAATTTGGATGCTGCTGGGGGGCTTCAGGAGCGCGGTTTTGTTGTGCCTGTGGGCGCTGGGATGGCGTTGGTGTTTGCAGGGTTGTTGTTGATTTTGGCGAATTGGGAGAACCGCGCGGCGTTTGTGGGCAGTATGGTTGCTGCTGCGCTGACGTTTGCTGGGATGGTGGCGTTGAGTTTGCCGTTGGGGGTGCGGTTGTGGCAGGAGCGTACGGCGCGTGCGGCGCAGGATGAGCGTGCTGCGATTGCTTCTCAGTTGCATGATTCTGTGCTGCAGACGTTGGCGCTGATTCAGAAGCGCAGTGATGACGCCGCGGAGGTTGCGCGTTTGGCGCGTGGGCAGGAGCGTCAGTTGCGTGCCTGGTTGTTTGATTCTCCGGTGGAGCAGGAGTCTGTGTTTTTGGCGATTGATCAGGCTGTGGCTGAGGTTGAGGATTTGTTTGGGGTGCGTATCGATACGGTGAAGGTGGGGGAGGATGTTGTGGCTGATGCTGCTGGTAGTGCTGCTGTGGGGGCTGCGCGTGAGGCGATGATGAATGCTGCGAAGCATTCGGATGCGGAGTCGATCAATGTGTTTGTGGAGCATCGGGGTTCGCGGTTGGAGATTTTTGTTCGAGATAGGGGGAAAGGTTTTGACGTCGCGTCGGTGGCGGCTGATCGTCATGGGGTTGCGGAGTCGATTGTGGGTCGGGTTGAGGGTGTTGGGGGTAAGGCGTTGGTGAAAAGTGGTGCGGGGTATGGAACTGAGGTTTCTTTGAGTGTTCCTGTTGTAGGGTGACAGTCATGGTTAAGGTCTTTTTGGTGGATGATCACCCGGTGTTCCGTTCTGGTTTGCGTGCGGAGTTGGGTGCTTTTGCTTCGCTGGAGATCGTGGGGGAGGCCGGTTGTGTTGGTGAGGCTGTCGAGGGGATTGTGCGTACTGCTCCGGATGTGGTGTTGCTGGATGTGCACATGCCTGATGGTGGTGGTGTGGGGGTTATTCGTGGTGTGCGGGCGTCGGGGACGGTGGAGCGTCCACAGTTTTTGGCGTTGAGTGTTTCGGATGCTGCTGAGGATGTTATTTCGGTGATTCGTGCGGGGGCTCGGGGGTATGTGACGAAGAGTATTGGGGGTGCGGAGCTCGCGGAGGCTGTCGCCCGGGTGGATTTGGGAGATGCTGTGTTTTCTCCTCGTTTGGCTGGTTTTGTGTTGGACGCGTTTGCTCAGCCGGATCCGTCGGTGGACCAGTCTCGTGGGGGTGCTGAGGCGCTGAAGCCTGATGTGGATTTGGTGGACCAATTGACGCCTCGGGAGTTGGAGGTGTTGAGGCTTTTGGCCCGGGGGTATACGTATAAGGAGATTGCGTCGGATTTGTTCATTTCTGTGAAGACTGTGGAGACGCATGCGTCAAATATTTTGCGTAAGACTCAGCAGTCGAATCGTTATGCCTTGTCGCGGTGGGCGAGGGAGCGCGACCTCGATTAGGGGAGGCTAAAAGTGTAGAACACTCGGGCATTGTCTTTCGCACACATGTATGCCATGATGTGCTTATGGTTGGAACGAGTGTTCGGAGCATCCCTAAGGGGGAGGTTCACGCAGACAAGCAGGCTGTCATTAGTCAACTGCGTTCTCGTTTGCCCGGTGTTCCACAGTGGAGCGCCCCTGTCCCTGCAGTAACCACGCTGTGTGAGGGGGTGGAGTTGAAGCGCCGCAGCATGAACATTATTAATGATTGCCCAGCGCTTGTAGTCGAGCTCGCTGCCCGAATAAGTGCTGATGGTGGGTGGGTTGTCCTCATTGCTTGCCCGGATCTTAACCTAGCGAACGTTGCGGAAAGGGGACGATTGGACCGCATCGTGTGGATCCCCAACCCGGGGTCTATAACTACTGCAGTGCAGCTTTTTGTTGAATCTGCAGATCTTATTGTTTGTGGTGGCTTCGACGCTCACCCCGCCGCTATCCGCGCATTACGGTCGAAAATAAACTCTAAAGATTCTTCCGCAGCGGTGATGTTCATCGATTCGCACGTATCGCACACAGCGCACGGTATGCGCAAGGCATCTGCTTTTGGGACGGGCAGCATGGACCTAGAGATCGACGCCCACGTCCAACACCTGCACGGCCTCGGGCAGGGGATGGGGCGTATCCGTGGCGTTGATATCGCGATCAGCGCGCAGACACGCAGCGGCCACAAACATCGCGGCGTCATTACAGTCGGTGAACAAGACAGGCGGGCCATCATCAATATGCACAGCGCTAGGCACACGCAGGAGGAAGATTATGCGTACGGCAGTGCTGTGGTTTCCTGACTGGCCGGTCGTGGCAGTTCGGCGCGCACACGGTGAAGCACACTCAACACCCGTGATTATTGCCCAACAACATGCGGTTTACGCCTGCTGCGGGGCAGCACGAGCCCACGGCATACGCAGGACAATGCGGCTACGCCACGCCAGGGCACTAGCGCCCGAGGCATTAGTATTCGACCGCGACGACAACCTGGCGGCGCGCATGTTCGAACCCATCGTGCAATCGCTATCCCACATCGCAGCCACATGCGAAGTGCTCCGCCCCGGGCTACTGGCGCTCAACATGGATGCGGTGCAGCGCTACTACAAGAAACCCGAAGACACCCTAGCCCAAATGCTCATCGACGCCAGCGCATCCGCAGGGGTGGACTGCTTCATCGGCATCGCCGACACCATGCACACCGCACTCATCGCCGCACGCCAACAACATATTGTGCCGCCGGGCGGCTGCGTGGACTTCCTAGCGCAGCAACCAGTAGGGGCACTGCACGCCTGTGACGAGGAAGGCACCGAACTACCAGGACTGCTGACCGAGATGGGAATACGAACACTAGGGCAGTTCGTCGAACTTGGGCGCACAGGCATCAGCGACATTGCCTCGCGTTTCGGTGCGGCAGGCATAGAGGCCTACGAGATCGCAACAGCCAGAGCGCAACGCGACGTCATCACCCAAGAAAAACAAGAAGAGCTCGCGGTGTTCGTGGAACCAGAATCGCCGATTACCCGCGTAGACGAGGCCGCATTTATCGCCAGAACACTAGCCTCACAATTACACGAAAAGCTTGCAGCAGCCGGTGTGGTCTGCGATCGCGTAAAAATCCGCGCCTACAGTAACCACGACGACATGCACGAACGCGTCTGGCGCACCCGTGACGCACTGACAGAAGCCGCAACCGCGGAACGTGTTCGCTGGCAGCTCGCCGGATGGGTCAGCGGCCCCCTTCGCGCCATCGAACTCATCCCACTAAGCATGCACACCCCCAGCACACGAAGCGTGCTAGACGATGACGCCGCGGACGATAGCGCCATCGCCAGGGCCATCGCAACCGCACAAGCCCAATGGGGCGCCGAACAAGTGATGATTGCCCACGCCGCAGACGGGCGTTGCCCCACGCAACGCGTCGAGTTCTTCCCCTACGGAGACCGACCACTAGAAAACGAATGCACGACCACTCCCTGGGCGGGAGCGATCCCCGGACCCCACCCTTCACGCATACTTAGCAAACACGTGGATGTCGTCGATTACGCAGGACAAGCAGTCATCGTCAACGCTGAGGCCGAATTGAACACACCGGTTGCCGCACTGATCGTAGAAGGTACGACGCACGCAGTCACCGCATGGGCGGGGCCCTGGGCAGAAGACACCGGATGGTGGACTGCTACGCCGACACGCAGAGCATTCCTACACGTCGCCACCAGCGAACAAGCATTGCTTCTAACCTGGTCAGACGGCCGGTGGATACTCAGCGGAGCCTACTAACCCCCAACCACTAGCCGCGGATGTCGACAACCACGCGGGTGGGATTGTCAAGAAGCTCAATGGAATGAGGGTGCTTGCCCTTCATACCAATGATGAACTGGCTATGCCCCTCAAAAGTGCCACCGTTAACAACCTGCTGAACCACAGGCCCATGGCCAGGAACCGGCGCCAACACAGGATCCTCAATACCCAACTCGAAAGGATAAGTAGTCCCATCGATATTGATATTGAGGAAGGTATCGCCCTCCACCTCAATCGGATGCCCACTAGCCTGCTGAGTCGGAGCATCAACATAATCAGCAAACCAGCCTGGAGTCCCCTGCCCCTGAAGCTCGAAAACCACACGATCGAAACCCTCGTGGGTGCCGGTGCGCATGGTGGTCACAACCAACTGGGCAGGGGCGCCAGCGGGCTGAGTCTTCTTAGCTTCGTTCGCCTCACCCAAAGGCAACAAACCAGCCTGCGGAGATGACGCGGCGGTGCTGCTATCCAACGTCGTGGAGTCTGTCGTTGACGGTGCCTGGCTGCACGCCGACAAGCCCACGAACAAGCCTGCAACACACAGGCCAGAAAAGGCGCGTACTCGGCGCGTGCTGAATGCACTGGAGACATGAAACATATCCGGTAGCCTAACCGAGCAGTCGCCAGGGGAGGGAGCCCATAGGGCTATTCTGCACAGGTCGTAACGCGATTGTTAGACAATTGTGAAGTTTCGACCCAGCCAGCATCACCCCCAAGACGCCTATAGTAAGAGCATGACTACATGCTCCACCAACGTCACAGAACCGCTAGCCGGAACCGCAAAAACCGGCACCCTCTACGTCGCCCTGGAGCACCTCCACGGGTGGGGACGCGACGTCAGCGATGGCGAAGCGTTCGGCCACGAACTCAACGAAAAAATCACCGCCCACCTAAGGGCTGCGCGAGCATCACTACAACTCATCCGCAAACCCGGACGCAGCGGCCAACACCGCAAACAACGCTGGCTCTACCTGTGCTACACCGGCGACGGACACACCGAACCATGGATGGAAAAAATGGCCGTCGACGGGCCCGAAGACCTCCTACGGCTCGACCTCAGCGGACCCGGACGAAACACCCACCTAGGTGCACAACCCACCGAAGACCCCATCGTCTTAGTCTGCACCCACGGCAAACGAGACAAATGCTGCGCTCTCAAAGGCCGCCCACTAGCCGCCTCCATGCAAACCTGCTTCTACGGCGACGACGTCTGGGAATCCTCCCACACCAAAGGCCACCGCTTCGCCCCCTCCATGATCCTGCTGCCCTGGGGATACTCCTTCGGCCGCCTAGCATCCGGCCCCGCAATCGAGATGCTCAAAACCTTCCACCAAGGCCAACTATTCCTCCCCGGCAACCGCGGCCGCGGATGCTTCGACGCCCCCGGCCAAGTCGCAGAACTAGTAGTAGCCAACGCCCTCATCGGCGAAGGCGAAACCGTCGCGCCGGGCAGCCTCATCGTCGAAGCAGCCGACAATGAGCATGAAAAAAGCGCCGGAGAAGCACTCCGGCGCGTCATCCACCCTGACGGCCGAACCTGGGATGTCTACCTGGAGCAACGCGACGTCAACAATGTCATCACGTCCTGCGGCGACGAACCCAAAAAGGGCCGAGCATGGGTAGCTGTTAGCGGCGCATAATCTTCTTGGACAACCAGTTGCCGAACAACTGAGCAACCTGCACGATCACGATAATCACAGCGGTCGCCACCCAGGTGACATTCCAGTCAAACGCTTGGTAACCGTAGGTGATGGCGAAGTTACCCAAACCGCCGCCGCCGACATAGCCGGCCATCGCCGACATATCGACAACCGCGATAAAGGCAAAGGTGTAGCCCAGCACCAGCGGGCCAAGGGCCTCGGGGATAATCACCGTGCGAATGATCTGCCACGGGCTTGCACCCATCGCACGAGCCGCCTCGATGACACCAGGATCAATACTGACCAGGTTTTGTTCCACGATGCGGGCGATACCGAACGATGCGGCCACAATCATCACGAACATGGCAGCGTTTGTACCGATGGTGGTGCCAACAACACCGCGGGTCACCGGGCCAAGAGCCGCCAACAAAATAATGAACGGGATGGGGCGAATAAGGTTCACCACCACGTTCAACAAGCTGTACAGACCCTTGTTCGACAAGATTCCGCGCGAACGCGTGGTGTACAGCAGCACACCCAGTCCCAAACCAATGATGCCGGCAATAATCAGAGTGCTGACAACCATGTACAGGGTGTCAACGATAGCTTCTTCGAGTTTGGGAGTCAGACGATCCCAATTGGTTGCAACATAGGTGACGTTCATCGGATTTCCTCGCAGTCAGTGGTGGAGCGCAGACGGTCGTAGAACCCCTGCACAGCATCCTCATCGCCAGTCAGACGAACGGTCACTTTGCCGAAACTGTGGCGCTGCAGGGTAGTCACACCGCCATGGACGATGGAGATGCGGGCGCCGGCCTCTCGGGCAGCGGCAGCGGCAGCGAAGAATCCGGAATCCTCGGTGAGGTTAACGGTAAACAGTCGCCCCTCGCCGGCAAGCAGATCATCGACCTCAACCATGTCTGGGGTGTTACGCAATGACGTCGCGACAAAGCGCTGCGCCACGTCCGTTTTCGGCGCGGAAAAGATGTCGTAGACCGAACCGAACTCCACCACGCGGCCATCCTCCATCACGGCGACTTTGTCGGCGATGGAACGCACCACATCCATTTCGTGGGTGATGACAACGATGGTGATGCCAAGCTCCTTGTTGACCTTTCGCAGAAGCTTGAGCACCTCCTGGGTGGTGTCAGGGTCGAGGGCGCTGGTGGCCTCGTCCGCCAACAGAAGCTGCGGATTTGTCGCTAGCGCTCGGGCAATGCCGACGCGCTGCTTCTGGCCACCCGACAGCTGCTCCGGGTAGTTGTTACCGCGATCGCTCAGACCAACGAACTCCAGGAGCTCATTGACCCGAGCCTGGCGTTCACGCTTCGGCATTCCGGCAAGCTGCAAGGGGTATTCAATGTTTCCCGCAGCTGTACGCGACGTCAGCAAATTAAATTGCTGGAAAATCATGCCGATGCCTCGTCGAACATCGCGCAGCTTCTTTTCCGGCATACCAACAATGTTGGTTTCGCCGACCAGAACCTGCCCACTGGTGGGGGTTTCAAGGCCGTTGATCATACGGACAAGGGTGGATTTGCCGGCGCCAGAGTAGCCGATAATGCCAATGACTTCGCCCGGCTCGACAGACAGGTTGATGTTGTCGAGCGCAGTGACGCTGCCGCCCTTGGTGTCAAAAACTTTGGTCAGGTCGCGAAATTCTACGCGCGTTCCTGTCGCCATGGTGGTCCAATCTAGCTGGGTTTTTAAGAAAGCTTCTTGAGGATTTCTATGAGCTCAGCCTTGGGGCGGTTGACTCGGATGGAAGTTCCGTTGGTGTCTTCAGCCTGAGCCTCAGCGACCTCGGGGGTGTGGTAGATCTCGATGAACTTCTGGATGGCCGGATCATCTTGGTTTTCTTCGCGGGTGGCGATGACGTTGATGTACGGATCCGAGGTTTCACCGGTGGGGTTATCCTTGTACGCTGCGCTCGCTGGGTCAATTCCGGCGCGGCCCAGGAAGTTGTTGTTGATGACAGCAGGCTTGCCCTCACCATATGCAACGGTGGTTTGCTCAGGGGCGATTGGATTGATCTTCACCTTCGACGCTGCTTCGTCAATATCGGAAGGGTTGGGGGTGATCAAGCCTTCTTCTTTGAGCTTTAGCAGACCAGCGGTGGCGAGAACGTTGATCGCACGAGCCTGGTTGGTCGGATCGGAGGGAATAGCGATGGTTTCGCCCTCGATGCCGTCGATGGAATCGTGGCCCTTCCAGAACACCGACAGGGGAACAATGTAGGTTGAGGCCACCGGCACGAGGTTATCGTTTTCGCCCTTGTTGTACTGGGCGAGGAACTTCAAATGCTGGAAGGCGTTGGCGTCGATGGTTCCCTCGGACAATGCCTTGTTGGGTGTGGAGTAGTCGCTGAAATCGACTACTTCAAGATCCAGGCCAGCGGCGTCTGCTTGCTGCTCGATAACTTCCCACGCCTTGGAGGACGCTTCGGTGGTGCCGACGCGCAGCTTTAGATTTTGGTCGTCATGGGAGCACGCAGCCAGGGTAGAAACGCTGATGGCGGCTGCGGCTACGAGGCCGGTGATGCGGGTGAAACGGCGGGTAGTGGAGTTAGTCATGTTAGTTACGCTCGCTGTTCTCGATGCGCTCGAGGATCTTCTTCAGGTCTTCCTTGGAACGCTTGACGGGGACAGAGGTGCCGCGGGAGTCCTCAGCCACAGCTTCGGTGACCTCGGGGCTCTGCCAGATTTCGACCAGCTTGGCGATGTTTTCGTTGTCCTGGTCCTCTTCGCGGGTGACGAAGGCGTTGATGTAGGGCTCGGCCTCTTCGGAAGAAGGATCATCCTGGAACACGGAGGACTTGGGGTCGATGCCCGCGCGGTCGAGGAAGGAGTTGTTGATGATGGCCGGGCGGCCTTCGCCGTAGGCGACCGGGGTCTGGGCGGCATCGACTGGGGTGACGGTCACCTTGGACTTGGCCGGGTCAATGTCGGAAGGGTTGGGGGTGACCAGGCCGTTTTCCTTCAGGGTGACAAGCCCTGCTTGGACCAGCACGTTGATTGCGCGGCCCTGGTTGGTCGCGTCAGAGGGGATAACGACCGACTGACCTTCGATGCCGTCGAGGGAGTCGTGATCCTTCCAGAACAGTGCGAGGGGGACGATCTCGGTCGAACCGACGGGAACCAGGGTGTCGTTTTCGCCTACGTTGTACTGGGCTAGGAATTTCAGGTGCTGGAAGAGGTTTACGTCGATGTTGCCTTCCGACAAAGCCTTGTTGGGTGTGGTGTAGTCGGAGAAGTCGACGACCTCAAGGTTGATGCCTTCATCTTTGGCCTTGCTTTCGAAGACTTCCCAAGCCTTCTTGGAACCATCGGTGGTGCCGATCTTAATGGTGTCGCCGTCGTTGGCATTTGAGCATGCTGCGAGGCTCAAAGACAGTGCGCCGGCGAGGGCTAGCGCACCGATGCGGCGGATGTTGCGGTTGGACATGGTGTCTCCTCAAATTTAATAGACAGAGCTTTCTAGTTTCGTCGGGTAGCTTAGCAGCAGATCGCAAAAGTGTACAGCTCGGTCTAAAAATTGTTTTAGATGTCCGAAAAAATTGCCCGACTGTTCTATTTTCGCTATTATGTTCGCATGTCTACGTTCGACCCGGGGTATGGTTGGAACGGCGCAGGTTTTCTGGGGCCGGCCGACTCTAAAGGTTCACCTTTGCCCTGGTCAAGCCTGTCTAGCCTGCTCGATTCTGGCACGGTCGGAACCTTGAAACCCGTCCGGAATGTGCTGTCTTTAAAGGAAAAGGGCGCAAGTAGGATCGCTGAAGAGTGCGAAGGTGGTATTGAACAGCATGGTACAGCTGCGCAATCGGCGGTACCCTTCGCGGAACTCCACGCCAGCAGTAACTACAGCTTTCTCATCGGGGCGAGCTCCCCGGCAGACATGGTCCGGGCTGCACAAGCGAGCAGCCTGAGCGCACTCGCCCTATTAGAACGCGATGGGCTCTACAGCGCTGTGCAATGTGCAGAAGCCGCGGCGCAGACAAGCGTCGGCACCATCTTCGGCGCCGAACTCACCCTGAGCCCAAGTATCATCCTTCCCGTAGTGGTCACTGGGTCGGAAGGCTACAGGCGACTATCGCGGACAATTAGTGACGCCGCGTTGGCTGCAGGCTCCAAAGGACAACGCTGCTATCCGAGTGTTGAGGAGCTAGCGGATATCGCCCAAGGCCATTGGATTGTCCTGGTAGACGCCTCGCACGATGAGGAACTCATCACAAGGATTCTCGCTGCCTTCGGCCACGACAACGTGTTTGCAGAACTTCCGGCAACTGGACAAGCCGATGACTACGATCACCACGTGTGCTTGCGTGCAACCGGGGCGCGATGCATCATCAGTACTCGCCCGCGGGCAGCAACCAAAGGGGACGCCCGGGTCGCAGCAGCAAAACAAGCACTCCACAATAAGCAACACTTGGGCGCTGCTCAAGGGCAGTTGCACCCTCTGGGTGCCACGTGGATCAAAAGCGGCGCATCCATCCTCCGACGGTACCCAGATTGCGCAGATGCCGTGGCCGCCACAATAGAAGTCGCGGAGCGCTGCACCTTCGATCTAGACCTAGCCACCGCGCATCTACCCCCCTTTCCCGTGCCAGAAGGTACTACGGAGATCTCCTGGTTGCGCCAACTATGCGAAAAAGGGTGGAGACGCCGCTATGGTGGCGCGCCTGCGGACGTTGCGCGCGCAGCATGGCTGCAGGCAGTGCATGAACTCGACGTCATTGAACAATTGGGATTTCCGGGATACTTCCTTATCGTTCACGACCTCACCGAATTCGCCAGACGCAAAACCATCTTGTGCCAAGGCAGGGGCAGTGCCGCCAATTCGGTCGTGTGCTTTTGCCTGGGCATCACCAACGTGGAACCCATCGCAAACAAGCTGCTGTTTGAGCGCTTCCTGTCCGCAGAGCGCGATGGCCCACCCGACATCGACATCGATTTCGAATCCGGCCGCCGCGAAGAAGTCATCCAATACGTCTACCAACGCTACGGTCGCAACAACGCAGCGCAGGTCGCCAACGTCATCACCTACCGCACCAAAGGAGCTATACGTGACGCCGCCCGCGCACTCGGCTACCCCCAAGGAGTATGCGATGCGTGGGCCTCAGGGCAGGCAGCAAGTCAGCCGCCCGAACGCGTGCTCGAACTCGCCCAACAGTTGAAGTCGAGCCCACGACACCTAGGCATTCACTCGGGCGGAATGGTGATCTGCGACCGCCCCATTGCAGAGATCGTTCCAGTGGAATGGGCGCGCAAGAAAGGGCGAAGCGTCATCCAATGGGACAAAGACGACTGCGCCGCAGCCGGCTTGGTGAAATTCGACCTCCTGGGCCTAGGGATGCTCGAAGCCCTGCATCACGCCATCGACCTAGTCCAAGAGCAACACAATAGGACGATCGAGCTGTGGCAGATCGACTGCCAAGACCCAAAGGTCTACGAAATGCTGTCACGGGCAGACGCAGTGGGCGTGTTCCAAGTGGAGTCCCGGGCGCAACTCAACACACTGCCACGGTTAAAACCGCGCACCTTTTTCGATCTGGTGGTCGAGGTTGCCTTGATCCGCCCAGGCCCCATCCAAGGCGGCTCGGTGCACCCCTATATTCGTCGGCGCAATGGTTTGGAGCCAGTTACCTACGACCATCCGTGCCTGAAACCTGCTTTGGAAAAAACCCTCGGCGTGCCGCTGTTTCAGGAACAACTCATGCAGATAGCCAAAGACGCCGCGGGTTTCAGCGGGGCAGAGGCCGACAGTCTGCGCCGAGCAATGGGTTCGAAGCGTTCGCCCGAGCGCATGAACGCCCTCAAGCAGCGCTTTTTCGAAGGGCTGAAAACCGCCCAAGGCATCGAGGGTGCCACAGCTGAGGTTCTGTGGAACAAAATGGTGGCCTTCGCCTCCTATGGTTTCCCCGAGTCTCACTCGCAATCCTTCGCTTCATTGGTGTTTTATTCTGCCTGGTTCAAGCTGTATTACCCTGCGGAGTTTTGCGTGGCACTGTTGCGCGCCCAACCGATGGGTTTCTATTCGCCGCAGTCGCTCATTAGCGATGCCAGGCGTCACGGCGTCAAGGTTTTGCCCGTGTGCGTGCAGGCCTCTGCTGATCAGGCGCGGGTGGAAAATGGCGCTATCCGCCTAGGTTTGGGCAGTATCAAGGGGGTGGGTTCTCGGGCTGCGCAAAGGATTGAGGGCGCCGCACAGGACGGCCCTTTTAGCTCGATTGCTGACGTCGCGTCGCGCGCCGGGTTGGGCGTGGCGCAGGCGGAATCCTTGGCGCGGGCGGGGGCGTTTGCGTGCTTTGGTCTGACGCGGCGTCAGGCGTTGTGGGAGGCAGGGGTGGCTGCGACGCACAATCCGGGGATGCTTCCGGGGATCGACATTATTCATGCCCCTGCGTTGCCCGGGATGAGCGAGTTGGAGCTGCTCAGTGCAGATATTGCGAGCACCGGGGTGACACCAGACAAGCAGCCGATGGAGTTGTTGCGTGAGGCGTTGGACGCACGCGGCGTCATCAGTGCAGATAACTTGATGGCTGTGGAGGATGGCACGCGCATATGGGTTGCGGGGGTTGTTACCCACCGGCAGCGCCCTAGAACTGCTGGTGGTGTGACATTTCTGGGCATGGAAGATGAGACAGGTTTGATCAACGTTGTTCTCAGTCCGGGTGTGTGGCGGCGCTATGCCCATGTAGCGGGCAGCGTGAAGACCCTGATGGTCCGGGGGATCGTGCGTAATGCCTCTGGTGCGGTCAGCATCGACGCTGATGCGTTGGCTCCTTTGCATGCAGAATCACTTAGTCGAGGTAGTCGAGATTTCCGTTGATGCTTATGTATAAAGGTCTGTATGGATAACAATGACGTCGCGGGACCTGCCGTCGCTTTCGACGCTGTGGGTGCGGTGGGGCAGCAGTTGCGTCCGGTGTCGGACAGTTTGATTAAGGCGCGTCTTTTAGCGCGGATGCCTGTGTATGTGGTTGCGTTTGTTGCTGCGGTGGCTGCGGCGGTGCTGCATAGCCCGTGGTGGTGGATTGCGGCAGCTCTAGCTGGGGTGACTGTTGGGTGGCAGTTGTGGTTGATTCCGCATCAGGTGCGTTGCATTGGGTGGGCTGAGGGGGAGGACGATCTGTTTATTTCCCGCGGTAAGTTGTGGCATACGACAACCATCGTTCCTTATGGGCGGATTCAATATATTGATATTGATTCGGGTCCGATCGATTCGCGTTATGGTTTGGCCAACGTGAGTTTGAATACCGCCAGCACGACGAGCATCACGAAAATTCCCGGTTTGCCTGCGCAGGAGGCGGAGGAGTTGCGGCGGCGTGTGTCGCAGAAGGCGAAGACACGAATGAGTGGTATGTGATGCGTAAGGTTGCGCGCGTTACCCCGTTGATTGAGGCGTGGCAGTTATTTGTTGCGCTGGCATTTTTTGCGATTACACAGGGGCGTCGTGGGATTGTTGACGCCGCGGTGGCTGTGCAGAGCAGTTCACTTGTGGGATCCCATAAGGTGGCAATAGCTGCGGTTGCTGTGGTGGCTGCGGTTGTGGTTGCTTGTGTGGCGTGGCTGTTGTCGGGCATTTGGTGGCGGGCACGTGGCTACAGTCTCGATGGGGAAGAGATTGTGTTGAAATTTGGTGTGCTGTCGAAGGAACAACGGGTTGCTCGCTACGACAGGATCCAAGCGATCGATATTGTGGAGCCGCTGCTTGCTAGGTTGTTCGGTCTGGCTGCGGTGCATGTGGAAACCGCGGGCGGGGAGGATTCCCGGCTGGAGATTAAGTATTTGACTCGCGCGGATGCTGATGCGTTGAAGCGGGAAATTTTGGGTGTCACCGCAGACACACATGTTGACGTCGCGACGGCCGCTGCCACCACTGATGTTGCGGTTGATGCCTCCACTGCTGACCCTGCTCCCACTGCTGACGCTGCCGTGATTCCGATGAAGCGTTCGTTGATCGCTGCCGCCTGCACCGTGTCCACTGTGGTGGGTGCCGTGTGGTTGATCGTTTCCTTCGCGGTGGGGCAGTGGGTGTCAGCTTTTGCTGCGGTGTCGATGGTGGCGGGCGCTGGGTGGAAGATCGTCAATGGTTCATGGCTGTATCGCTATCGCGTGGCGCGGGTGGATGGGCGGCCTGCTTTAGCTGTTGAGTATGGTTTGAGTACTCGGACCAGCAAGAATGTGCGCCTGGACAAGATTCGTGGTGTGCAGATTACTCAGCCTGTGCTGTGGCGGCTGCTCGGCTGGTGGCGCGTGGAGGTTTCTGTCGCCGGCTACGGGGTGCTTGATGACGCCCCGGTGGTTCTGCCTGTTGGGCAGTGGGACGACGTGGTTGACGTCTTGGGCTTGGTGGCGCCCGGTGTGCGGGTGGAGCCGACGCCTCCGCCCCGCGTTGCTGATGAGGACTACTTAGGCTCTGGTGACGGTAGAGCTGAACAGGCAGGTGGCTTTATGCGCCGTGGCGCAGTGGGGGTCTATCAGTGCCCGCCTGTTGCGCGGAGATTGTGGCCGGTGCATGCGCGGGTTTTAAGGCTGGTTTTCGGTGGTGAGGATGCGGCATCTGTGCTTTATAAGGGCTGGTTGCGACGCAAGATTAGCATTGTGAAGCCCGCCGATGTTCAAGAGGTGAGTGTGACGCGAGGGCCGGTGAGCCGGGTACTCGGGATCGGGACTGTCCGCTTCGATTTGGTGAAGGGGCCAACCTCCTTCGAGGTGGATGACCTGCTGTGGGAGGACGCCGTTGGTATTGCCGCAGTGATGCGTGGGCGTCGCTTAGATCAGCTTGCCTCCCCCTAATTGGGTAAAAATTTAAACAAAATATTCAATGGGCTGAACTTTGCTCTAAGGTATGATGTGAACATCCGCTTAAAGGGAAGGTTAACAACCATGTCCATTCGATCCAGGCGCCTTAACGGGCCTGCAGCTCGTGGCACTGCTCTTGCAGTAGCCGCACTGATCGGAGCAGGCAGCCTCGCAGCATGCAGCAGCGATGATGCTTCCTCCAGCAGCTCACCAGAAAAGGCTGGTACCGGCGAACTCAATGTCGTAGCTACTACAACCCAGATCTGCGACTACGTCAAGCAGATCGACGCACCCGACACAAACCTCACCTGCCTCCTTGCCCCCAACGCATCTGCGCACGAACACGAGATGACCAAGGAGCAGATGAAGGCACTGTCCGAGGCGGACTTGATGCTCGTCAACGGTGTCGACTTGGAGCACTTCCTCGACCAGGCCGTTGATTCCAGCGGTTTCAAGGGCACGATGGTTGTGACCACCGGTATCCTCAGCGCGACTGATCTTGATGGCAAGCCGGTCAGTGACGCAGACCTTCCCTACACCATCGACCGTGGCATCAAGAAGATCGACGTGCAGCCCTGGCCCTTCCCACCGGAGGAAGGCGAAACCCAGGCGGAGTTCGCGTACGACCCGCACGTGTGGACTTCCCCAGAAAACGCGAAGATCCAGGTCGAAAACATCGGCCATGCATTCGAGGAAGCCCGCCCCGACCAAGCAGATGTGTACAAGAAGCATGTGGAGGCCTACACCCACAAGCTTGATGAACTCAACACCTGGGTGAAGGAGCAGATCAACACGATCCCCGAACCCAACCGTGTGTTGTTCACCAGCCATGATGCTTTTGGTTACTTCTCTAAGACCTACGGCATTAAGTTCATCGGTGCAGCTCTGAGTGACTTCAACGAGCAGCAGGATGCGACCGCTGAGCACATCGCCAACGAAGCACAAAAGGTTAAGGACTCCGGTGCCGTTGCCTTGTTCGCGGAGAACTCCAACAACCCCAAGTCCATCGAAGCAATCGCCAAGGCTGCTGGCGTGAAGGCCGTCATCGGTGACGACGCCCTTTACGGCGACTCCCTCGGCCCGGCTGGTAGCGAAGGTGAAACCTACATTGGTTCCATCGTCCACAACGTCACGAACCTCGTGGATGCTTGGGGCGGACACGCAACCCCGCCGAACTTCAACTAAGACCCTCTTTATCTGGAACACAGGCTAGCCGCCGCCACATCCTGACACCATCGGGACTCCTTATGAACACTCTAAAATTCCACTCCTCCAACCTCACATACCCAGGGGCGGGCTCGAACGTCGCAGTCACAGGACTCGACCTCGAGCTCGCCCCCGGGCGTGCACTGGCCCTCATTGGGCCCAACGGTTCAGGAAAAACCACCTTCCTCAAAGCCATCCTCGGACAGGTCCACGCCAGTGGGACCGCAGAAGTCCTTGGACGCGAACCCGGCAATGCGCCATCTGGCAGCATCGGCTACGTCCCACAACTGGCAGACCTCGACGCAACCTTCCCCGTCCGTGCACGCGACGTCGTCACCATGGGGCTCATCCACAAACAGGGGCTCTTCGGCAGACTCAAGTCCGCCGATGCACAACGCGTTGACTCCGCACTGGCACAAGTAGACCTCCTCGACAAAGCACAACAACGATTCGGCACTATGTCCGGCGGGCAAAAACAACGCGTCCTCCTCGCGCGTGCCATCGCCGCACAACCCAAACTCATCCTGCTTGACGAACCCTTCAACGGGCTCGACCAACCCAACCGCGACGCCCTGCTCAGCATCATCGAAGCAGTAAAAGCCGAAGGGGTATCCGTCGTCGTGTCCACCCACGATATTTCGCTAGCGGAAGCCGTCGCAGAACAACTCCTACTGCTCGCCGGCCGACAGGTGGCCTGCGGCAGCCTCAAAGAGGTCATGACAGACGCCAACATGGCCGCCGCATACGGAGGTCGGGCTCGCGAAGTGGCAACGGAGATCGCCTGTGCTTGACATGCTGCTGGAACCCATCACCGGCGCACCCTACCTCACGCGAGCATTCATCATGCTCATGGCGCTGGGAATCGTCTCGGGCCTCGTCGGAGTGATCGTGAACCTCCGCGCACTCGAATTTAACGCCGAAGCCTGCGTGCACTCCATCTTCCCCGGAGTAGTCGCCGGTGCACTCTTCGGCGGAATCGACGCGATCATCCCCTGGGCTGCAGCGGTGGGGGCTATCGTTGCCATCGTGTTGACAGCGGTTCACCGCAAACACCCCTCCGAAGCAGGCACCGCAGTCGTGCTCACAAGCTTCTTTTCCCTCGGCATCGTCCTGTCACTCAAAAAAGGCGAAATGTCCGGACAACTCGAAGCCCTGATGTTCGGCAGGCTCCTCGAAATCAGCGAACCGCGCCTCATACAATCCCTCATCGTCTGCGCCTTCGCCTACGCCGTGATCGCGCTGTCATGGAACAAACAAGTCTTCGTCGCTTTTGATCGCCAAGGCGCGAGTGCCTCGGGGATCAACGTCACCCTCATCGATCTACTACTCAACGGTGCGATCGCTGCAGTAGTTGTCGCAGCATCCACCGCAGTGGGCGTACTGCTCGTCATCGGATACCTTGTTATCCCCGGTGCGGCAGGCAGACTCGTAGCGGGCAGCATTAAAACCATGGCCACCATCGCCGTGCTCCTCGGAGCGATCGGCGGCTACATCGGCATGCTGGCCCTCGACATCCCCACAAGCCATTCCATTTCCCCCCAAGCCTCCGTCGCGCTATCGGTCGTCGGGCTGTACTTCATCATGCTCGCAGTATCTAAAGCAGCACCCAGCGCCTTCGCAAGCTCCGCTACGGAAGGAGCCCGCTCATGATACTCAATGTCCTAGCCCTCCCCATCGTCGAGGTCATTATCATCGGCGCACTCGCGGGACTAGTCGGGGTGTACGCAGTACTCAACAACAAGGTCTTCTTCACCGAATCCATCACCCACGGAACATTCCCCGGTGCCGTCATCGGCGTCGTCCTGGGCGCGCACTTTGGACTCGACCATGCAGGGCTGTCCCTCATGCTTTTCGCTGGCGCCACAGCAGCTTGCGTCCCCTTAAGTTGGCTGATGTTCGTGCTGGCTCGCAAATCAACCATGTCGCCACAGTCAGCGGCAGGTGTTGTTCTCACACTCGGTTTTGCGCTCGGATACTTCCTCAACAAATGGTTTGCGCCACTACCACTGAAAATCGAAGGCTTTCTCGCCGGCAGCGTTCTCAACATCCACCGAACTGATGTGCTCGCCGCAGCAATCGTCTTCGCAATATCACTCGCTATCACCGCCCGGTGGGGCAACACCCTCATCTTCTACGCCTTCGACCGCAGCGGATTCCAAGCACTCAACAGTAAACACGCAAGCATTGCAGGACGCAGCATAGCGCCCACCGCGCTCGCCGAAATCGCAATGCTCACCATGATTACCTCGACCATCGTGGTGCTCATTCCCGCAGTCGGAACCATCCTTGCCATCGCTCTAGTCGCAGCACCAGCAGCGGGGCTTGCGCCGCGCATGAACAGCCCGCAAGCCTTAATGATCGCAGCGCCCATAGCCGGCGTCATCATTGGACTTGCAGGACTCGCAGTCGCGATCGTATTTAATCTTTCTGCAGGTGGAACCATCGCACTGGCCGCGGGTGCGTTCTACCTAGGGTGCCGACTACTATAAGCATCCATGCACATTCAGTCGTTGTCACAAAAAACCCAGGACTATCTCAAAGTAATTTGGGAGATCTGTGAACGCACTGAAACCCCAGCATCCAACAGCGCAATCGCCGACGCACTAGAAGAAAAAAACTCCACGGTATCCGAGGCAATCAAACGCCTCAGAGCCCAAAAACTCGTCGAGCACAAACCCTACCAAGGGGTCACCCTCACAGAAGAAGGCGCCAGCCTAGCCGTCGCAATGGTCCGCCGCCACCGGCTCATCGAAATGTTCCTATGCGACACACTTGGCTACACCTGGGACGAAGTACACGACGAGGCCGAAATCCTCGAGCACGCAGTCAGCGACACATTCCTAGACCGCGTCGACACCCTACTGGGCCACCCACATCGCGACCCCCACGGTGACCCCATCCCCCGCGCCGACGGCACCATAGACACCGTTGGAATCCGCGACCTATCCAGCGTCAACATCGGCGAAAGCGCCACCGTCGAACGTATCCGCGACCGCGACCCGGAACTCCTGCGCTACCTCGCACAACGAGGCATCCTGCCAGGCGTAACCGTCAGTGTCGTCGACACCCCACATTCCTCGCTCAAAATGCTCAAAGTAGCAGGCGCCGATGAACCCGTGACTCTCGCCGACAGTCAATCCTGCGCGATCGTCGTCAGCTCCCAGAAAAACCAAGCTGCCGCCACGCCTCGTACACAGCAATAGCCGCACAATTAGCCAAATTTAGACTCCGGCGCCCCTCCAACATCGGAATCTTCAACTGCTCGGTCACACGAGGATGCGCCAGCGCCTGCTTAGACAAACCCGTGGGCTCCGTCCCAAACAACAACACATCGCCAGGGACAAACTCGATATCGGTATAACGCGTCGACGCATGCGCAGTGAACGCAAACACGCGCGCACCCGGCAGCGCATCCAACGCGGCGTCAAGATCATCATGAACACTAACATCCGCCAAATCGTGATAATCCAAACCCGCCCGCTTGAGATTCTTATCCTCAAAGTTGAACCCCAACGGGCCAGCGAGATGCAACCGCGCCCCAGTACACGCACATAAACGAATCGCATTACCCGTATTCGGAGGGATGACAGGCTGATCAAAAATCACGTTGAGCACCTGCAACAGTCTAGACTAGGGGGCGTGACTGCAGTGAAGCTAGATGGAACCCTCTACCGCAACGAAATCTTTGAAGAGCTACAACGTGATGTAGCCACGCTCAAAGAACACGGCATCGTGCCGGGCCTAGCCACCGTGCTTGTAGGCGACGACCCCGCAAGCCACGCCTACGTCAACATGAAGCACCGCGACTGCGAATCCATCGGAGTGCGATCCATTCGCAAAGACCTCCCCGCGGACGTCACCCAAGAGCAACTACTCGCTGTCATCGACGAGCTCAACGCAGACCCGGAATGCACCGGCTACATCGTGCAGCTCCCCCTACCTAAGCACCTCGACGAAAATGCAGTCCTCGAACACATCGATCCAGCCAAAGACGCCGACGGGCTACACCCCGTCAACCTAGGGAAACTCGTCCTGGGGGAGCCTGCCCCGCTGCCGTGCACCCCCAACGGTGCCATCCACTTGCTTCGTCGTTTCGGCGTAGAGATCGCGGGTAAAGAAGTAGTCGTCATCGGACGCGGCGTCACCGTAGGTCGACCTATCGGGCTGATGCTCACCCGGCGCAGCGAAAACGCCACCGTCACCCTGTGTCACACCGGCACCGTCGACCTAGCAAAGCACACGCGCGAAGCGGACATCATCATCGCGGCCGCAGGGGTGCCGCACATGCTCACTGCTGACATGGTCAAACCCGGTGCCGCCATTCTCGACGTTGGGGTGTCGCGCAAAGACGGCAAACTGTTGGGCGACGTCGCACCAGAGGTGTGGGACACCGCAGGTTTCGTTTCCCCCAACCCCGGCGGCGTTGGGCCCCTCACGCGCGCCTTCTTGGTTCGCAACGTCGTCAAAAGTGCACTCAAAGCACTCGAATCCTAAACCAAACCGCTACGGTCACTACCCGCACACATGACTCAAGTCAGCGACAGGGACAGCACGGTTAACCTGGAGGACAACCCCCACGACCGTGCCTTGCCGCCGTCAACACTAACCCCTTTACAGCAACGGTTGGCACTCGTCCTGTTCGTGATCGGTTTTGTGCTTTCGGGAGTATTTTCGCTGACGGAGCACTGGCGCCGAGCCACCTTCATGCTCGGACTATCGCTCGCGTGGCTAGCAGTCGTGCGCGCGCGATGCGACTCGCGCATACTCGGGGTGCTGTCGGTGCGAAGTAGGAAATTTGATGTGCTGTTCTGCTCGGGGCTGGGCGCCGTGATGATGTTCCTCGCAGCCTCCGTCGATGCACTAGGAAGCTAGGCCTCCACTAGGCGGCGGTTAGTCGAGGCTACCGAGGAAACGCCGCACGATATTGTCCATCTGGCGGGTTTCGGTGAGGAACGCGTCGTGGCCGCAGGGGGAGGAAATCTTTGCCATCCCCAGCAGGTTGCCTAGATTGCGGGACAGGTGTTCCTGCTGGTGGTAGGGGTAGAGGATGTCGGTGTCGACCCCGACGATCATGGTGGGCACTGTGATGGAGGCTAGAGCCTTGTTAAGACCACCTCGGTCGCGGCCAATATTGTGTCGGTTGAGCGCGTCAGTGAGGATCACATAAGACCCAGGGTCGAAGCGCTCAACAAGCTTTTCGGCCTGGTAGTCCAGGTAGCTATCCACCGCGAAGCGCTGATGCTGGTCCCAAAAAGGCCCCATGGGATTTTCGCCCCGTTGCGCATCAGCCCCGAAACGCTCATCAATTTCCAATTCGCCCCTGTAGGTCAGGTGTGCGAGCCTGCGTGCTGATGCGAGGCCTTGATCTGGGCGGACTCCGCTTTCGTAATAGTCCCCGCCTTGCCAATGCGGATCGTTGACGATTGCTAAGATCTGCGTGCTCTGGATGCCGATTTGCCAAGCGCTAGCCCGAGCTGAGACTGCGATGACCATGGCTGCGCCTACACGATCCGGGTAGAGCGCCGCCCACTCAAGCGCGCGTGCACCGCCCATCGATCCACCAATGACGCCGTGGAGGTGATCGATGCCGATCTGCTCCAAGGCTGCGGCCTCCGCACGGACCATGTCTCGAATGGACAGGGCGGGGAAGCGGCTGCCCCACACACCCCCATCTGGGTGGGGAGAGCTGGGGCCGGTTGAGCCGCTACAGCCTCCAAGAACGTTGGTGGAAATGATGCAGTAGTGCTCGGGGTCCAGAGCCTTGTTCGGCCCGAGAAGCTCTGACCACCAATCTGATACGTCGCTATCCCCAGTGAGGGCGTGCTCCACGAGTAGGTATTTCGCCCCCGGATGGGGGTCTCCCCACATCTGCCAAGCAATGGAGGCATCGCGGATGGTGGCGCCCGCTTCGGTGGTGAAATCTCCAATAGATTGGATGCGTAGGGTCATGCACACAGCTTAAATGGACAGCTTGGTCTATTGCAAAGATTGCTAGGCGCGCAACAAAAAAGGGGCGCGTAATGCGCCCCTATACTGCTGCTTTAACTATTTGCCTTCGCCCCATGCTTCGAAAACGGTCGTGTCCGCGACGTCATCAATGGTGCTTTTGCTGGCGCGTGCCCCGGCTGTAGCAGATAGAGTGGTCGGCGTGTGAGGCTCAGAGTATTCATCAAGGTCTTCATCGCCGGATGTGGTCGCCCAGATGGGGGAGACGCCAGGCAGGATCAGGATGACTAAGAAAGCTAAAACGCCGCAAATAGCTGCGGAAATAGTGGAATAGTCCGCAGGTACATACCACAGGCACGCCGCGCTAATCGCCATGACGGTCAGCCAACCCAAAGGCAGGATCCACTGAAGTTTCAGGTTGCGGGTGGCCGAATATTCAGCCCAATCCTCACGGGGGAAGCGGGCCCGGGCCTCATTTCGGATACGGCGCAAGCCATTGGCCGACAAGCCGATAACCGCGAGAATCATTAAGCCCGCTCCGATCAGGCAAATATACAGCTGACCTGCTGCGAATCCATAAGTTGCGACCGCTGCTGCCATGGCCAAAGAAACAGCCTCGCCCCACCGCGCAGGGGGAAGAGTGGTGGGGTCAATGTCGGGGTACAGCCGGGTGAATTCTTCAGATCGCATGGTGATAAGGCATCTTTTCGTTAAAGTGTCGCAGGTCTGGATCAAATTAACTGTGGAGCTGAGGATAGTTATCTAGTTGCTATCGACTAGCTCGCGGTGCTGTGTTCGGTTATTCTAAATCAGTCCTAATAGGAAAGCCTAAAGCAACACCCCCTATCCTCGTGCAGGAGCATGAATTGAACAAGCTGACCGCGCGCCGACTGGGCGCCTTTATCGTATCCGCAGCATGCGTCGTTATGGTTCCGGTCGTCGGCACAGGAACTGCCCACGCCGCTGGATGCGGTGAATTCGACTGGGGCTTCCGACAGAGCTTCCGAAACTACCTCCGCGGGCCCATCGCCAACGGCAAATGGGAACTCGACGGCGTCGGGTTTAAAGGTAGCGAAAAGGGTGCCGACGGCGCATTCGTTTTCGAGCCAAGCTCCATCGAAAAAGACAGCGCCACCTCCGGCACCATCAACCTCGGCGGCAGCGTCCACTTCCTTGGCCACAAGCACGGTGAGTGGTTGTTGGACATGGACATGACCGACTTCAAGATCAAGGTCGATGGCACCACCGCCAAGATCCAACTGGATTACAAGTCTTACACCTCTGACATGGATTTTTCGAACCTCGTCAAAGGTACCCCGATCAGCGGCGATGATGTCACCATCGCAAACATCGCTCTGAACAACACCCCCAACTTTGATGGCGAGATCGACCTTTCCGGCAACGTCACGCTGACTTCTGAAGGCAACGACCTCTTCCTCGGCCAGTACGGCTCCGGGGGACAGATGGACCCGGCTAGCGGAAAAGTCAACGCTAAGGGCCAGTGCACCGGCTCCAGCTCCGGGGGCGGCTCGGGATCCGGCTCCGGTGGTGGAAGCAATAACGATGCCAAAGAGATGAAGATCAACGACAACGACCACCCGTTGATCAAGAGCATCAAAGAGATGAACAACACTATGTTTGCCACTAACCAGACCATGCTGACCGGCGGTGCTCTGATCGACAACTCCGAGAAGTTTGCTTCGAAGGCTTTCCCCAACAGTGGCGGCAATTCTAACGGTGGATCCGGTAACTCCAACGGTGGTAACAGCGGTGGAACAACATCCGGTGCCTCCGGCCGTGGTGCATCAGGTGCATCTGGTAATGGTGCAAGTGGCGACGCAACCGGCGGTGCTAGCGGTGCTGCTGGCGGCGGTTCAGGTGCAGCAGCAGGTGCCGCCAGCGGTGGGGGAGCAGCGGGTACGTCGCGCTCCGCAGGTGCAGCCCAGGCCGGCAAAGCTGCAACCTGTGATGCCGAAGGCTCCAAGGGTGTTGAGCAAGCTACTGCGGCGTGGGGTGTGAAAAAGTCCTTCCAAACCTACATTTCGGGCTCTATTGCTAAGGGAAAGTGGGACCTGGACAGCGTGGGCTTTGGCGACGGTGCCTTCCAATGGAGTGGGAGCCAAGGCGCAGTCGATACCGATGCCAAGTCCGGTACCGTCTACTTCCCGGGATCCATCCACTTCACCGGTCACCACGGCATCCTCGACATGACTATCGCGAACCTCGAGATTCAGTTCGAGGGCAACTCCGGCAGCCTGATCGCTGACGTTAACTCCAACGATATGGAGGGGAACAACACCGATTACGGTCGCGTCACCCTAGCCAACCTGCAGTTCAGCAACCTGACCGTGGGCAACACTAGCGTCAGTGGCAGCACTAGTTCTGTGGCTTTGAGCGCAGCCGGTGCGTCTGCATTCGCAGACTTCTACGAACCTGGTATCGAGCTTGACCCGTTGAGCTTTAACGCAACCCTTGGCGGTAGTGCCGACTGTGCCACCGGCCAAGGCGGTTCCGGTGCAGGCGGCGGCAGCGGCGCCAAGTCCGGCGCGGCAGCATCCTCTGCTAAAAATGCCGCAGCCAAGATGGGTAAAGACGGCGCATCCTCGAACGAAGGAGGCAGTGAGTTCAGCAACAACGGCGGTGGCAACTTCAAGATCAAGTCCACCTCTGAAGAAGGCAGCAAGCAACCCCTGGGCTTCACCGAAACCCTCCTGCTGATGATCGCAGCCTTTGTTGTTGCGGGCGGTGCGCTCGGATCCTTCGTGTTCCGTAACCCGGCTGGCCGCTAAAACCACGTTTCTACATAAGGATGACCCTCGTCGTGAAGAAAACTTTCCGAAGCACACTCGCAGCACTAGTGTGCGGAGCCGTAGCACTCGTCGGCTGCTCTACCGGTTCGGTGAGCACCAACACCACTGATCAAGAGCTTCGCGAAAAGATCAGCAACTCGGGCGAGCTGCCAAACCCCCGTGACCTCGAAGGTGTCGACGAGGTCAAGGACTTCGGCGAGCCCGTCCCCGTAGCCGGAAACCCGAGCCCCACCCTTCCGGTCGAGCTCACAGATGCTGATGGCTACGAGGTGACGGTCACCGACATTTCGCGCATCCTGGCGCTGGATCTGTACGGTAGCTACACCAAAACCCTCATCGGTCTTGGCCTGGGCGACAACATCGTTGGCCGCACCGTTTCATCGACGGAAGAGTCCCTCAAGGACCGCCCGCTGGTGACCCAAGGCGGCCACAACCTCAACGTCGAAGCTGTGCTGAGCCTTGAACCTTCGCTGGTGATCGTCGATCACTCTGTGGGACCCCGTGACGCAATCGATCAGATTCGTGATGCCGGCGTCACCGTGGTCGTGATGGAACCCGAACGCACCATCGACAGCGTCGGTCGTGACATCGAAAACGTCGCAGGAGTTGTTGGTGTGCCCGAGGTTGGCGAGAAGCTCGCCAAGCGTTCAATGGACGACATCGTCAAGGACCGAGAGGCTATCGCAGACCTCATCCCCGAAGAACCCATGCGCATGGCATTTTTGTACGCACGTGGCAACGGCGGCGTCTTCTTCATCCTTGGTGAAGGTACCGGTGCGCAGGACCTGATCGAAGGCATTGGGGGTATTGACGTCGCGGCAGAAAACGGACTCAAAGACGCAGCGCCCGCCAACGCGGAAGCGCTCGCCAAAATCAACCCGGACATGTTCATCATGATGACCGACGGTTTGAAGTCCACTGGTGGTGTCGAAGGCTTGCTCCAACGCCCGGGCGTTTTGCAGACCACAGCAGGCCAGAAGCAGCGCATCGTGACCTTGCCCGACGGACAGTCCTTGGCATTTGGTCCGAACACTGGTGAGGTGCTGCTGCGTGCCGCATTGGCCGCATACAACCCTGACGTCACCAAGTGAGCGGCACGGCAGTAGCGGGCGCGCACAGTCACGCGCCCGATGTGTTCGCGCGGCGTGCGCGCAGGCGGGTTGTGTTGTTCATTGTGCTGGTAGCGCTACTTTTCGCTTCCGCCATCGCATCCATCATGATGGGGCAGTATTCGCTACCGATGTCGCGTGTCCCCGAGGTGTTGTTCAATGGCCCCTCGGCTCAAGGTATTGACGCATCAGTGGTGTGGAATATCCGCTTGCCCCGCATCGTGCTTGGTTTGTTGGTGGGCGCTGCCCTTGGTGTCGCCGGTGCATTGATGCAGGCAGTCTTCGCGAACCCTTTGGCGGAACCCTCCGTTATCGGTGTCAATAGTGGTGCCGGTGTGGGAGCCGCCATCGCCATCGTCTTCGAGTGGAAGTTCCTTGGGGCATCCACTGTTGCTTTCGCGGCGTTTATCACCGCAGTGCTCACCACCGCAGTTGTATACCAGCTGGCTCGCTACCAGGGGCGGGTACATGTGGTGAACCTAATCCTCACTGGTATCGCCATCAACGCTGTCTGCGGCGCGGCCATTTCTTTCATGCTCTACCTGGCACCCACTACCAACCGTGAGCAAATCATCTTCTGGCAGATGGGTTCCCTCAACGGATCACAATGGAAGCATGTGTGGGTTGTCCTTCCTATCGTGGCTGCAGGTTTATTGTTCTCTCTCACGCTCGGGAGCAAGCTCGATACCCTCGCGCTAGGTGACAAAGCTGCCCGCCACCTTGGCATTAATGTGCCGGCATTGCGGTTGGCTGCAATCGGTGCATCGACCCTATTGACGGCGGGTGCGGTGGCTTACGCGGGCCTCATCGGATTTGTCGGTTTGATCATTCCCCATCTTCTGCGTGGAATCACGGGCCCATCCAACAAGGTTCTTTTACCGGCTTGTGCTCTGGCAGGTGCCGCGCTTATCGGCATCGCCGACTTGGTAGCACGCACGATCATCCCCTTCGCAGATTTGCCCATTGGTATTTTCACCGCGCTGGTCGGCGGCCCGACGTTCTTCATCTTGCTACGACGCATGATGGTTAAGGGGGCTCACTAACATGGCAACTCGCCTTAACACCGGTGTGCAGGCTCGTTCCGTGGGCGTATCCATCGGCGACAAAGAGCTTCTACGCGACGTCACGATGGAGGCAAAGCCCGGCACCGTCACTGGGCTCATCGGCCCCAATGGCGCCGGCAAATCCACGCTGCTTGCTGCACTCAGCGGCGACCTTTCCTACACGGGCGAGGTCGACTTGTGCGGACTATCGCCCGACAGTGCCACGGCCCTGGACATGGCCCAGGTTCGATCCGTGATGCTCCAGGACGTCGGAGTGTCCTTCGCCTTCTTGGTTCGCGACGTGGTCAGCATGGGTCGCCGCCCCTGGTCCCGCACCGAATCGGCCGACAATGACGACGCGATTATTGACGCCGCGATGGCCGCTACCGAAGTTGGACACCTGGCGCACCGCGACGTCATGACCCTGTCTGGAGGCGAACGCGCACGCGTAGCCTTCGCGCGAGTCATCGCCCAGCAAACACCCATCGTCATGTTGGACGAACCAACAGCCGCGTTGGACATTGGGCACCAAGAACAAGCAATGGGGCTGGTCCGGGCGATGGCTGCACGCGGGGCCGCAGTCATTGTGGTCCTACATGATCTCAACGCTGCGGCAACCTACTGCGATCATATCGTGTGCCTTGCCGACGGGACCGTCGCAGCGTCCGGGACTGTGGAAGAGGTGTACACCTCTGAAACACTGAGCCGGGTGTACGGATGGGATATTGACGTCGTGCACCTGCCTGACGCTTGCCCCGCTGATCAACCAAGAATTCACGTAGCCCCACGTCGTGGGCAGATAGCCGCCGATGATTTCCACGGCATCGGCACACACACCTTCTAAGGAGACCACCATGAACCGTTTCACCCGCGCAGCTATCGCGCCCGTCGTCGTGGCCAGTGTGCTCTCCGGCGCAGTCGTAGCACCCCAGGCTCAGGCAGCCGAAGATGCAGGCGCATGTAAAGGGCTGATTACCGATGGCACCTTTGACTGGGCCATCAAAGAGTCCTTCCAGAACTACCTTGTCGGCAAGATCGCCAAGGGCAAGATGGAACTCGACGAGGGGGTGAAGCGCAGCGACAGCACCAAGGTATTCACCTTCCCGGTCAACGCAGCGAAGTCCAAGCTGGAGGGCAAGAGTTCCGCCACTATCGCGCTCGATGGAAAAGTGCACTTCACCGGGCACGATCACGGCACCGGCCCGATACTGGATATGACGCTGTACGACCTTAAGGTGGAGGTCATCGGCGATACCTTGACCCTGTACACGGACTACGACTCCCGTGCTTTCGTCAACATGTCGACCAAGGGTGACATGTTGCATGGCGACGACGAACCGATGGTGCGTGTCAAGCTTGATAAGGCCCCGGACTTCAGCAAATCCGGCGCGTTTTCGGCAACGGCTAAAAAAGTATTCCTGACGAAGACTGGCGTCGATGTGTGGGGTGGCTTCTATGACACAGAAACTGAGCTGGCTCCGCTGACAATCAACCTGACGACCGATGGCACATGTGACGGCGGCGACAACGGCGGCGGCCAGGGCGGTAACGGCTCCGGCAGCAGCACTGGAAGCAGTGCGGATAGTGGTTCCTCCGCCGTCGAAAACCTGTGGGACAGAATGTTTGAAGTACTCGGTGTGCTCGGCTTGTTTGCTGGTTTCTTCGGTGGGTTCTATGCCTTCGCTAAGACGCGTGGTTTCATTCGCTAAGGCGCCTAGCTGGAGCTCCGTACACGGAGCTCCACCCCGGAAAGGGGTGAGCTACTAAACCGAGCTGTCTACTTAAAACACCAGTTGAATGCTGGGGTTTTTTTATTTTCGCGGCGTACCTGTTTGTAAATAGACCGAGCGGTACGTTAGTGTTGGGGTCAACGCACGAGTGGTACCCCCCATCCTCTGCTGGGCGGGGACGCTCCAACAATGAAAGGTAAAAATGACTGACAACACTCACCGCAGCTATGACAATTCCGGTGCCGATGCTTGGGCCCTTGAAACCCGCTCTATCCACGCCGGCCAGCCGGTCGATAGCGACACAGGTTCGCGCAACCTCCCCATTTACCTCACCTCTTCCTTTTTGTTCAATAGCGCAGAACATGCGCGCCAGCGTTTCGCACTGGAAGACTTGGGCCCGGTATACAGCCGCTTGACCAACCCCACCGTTGAAGCAGTCGAGCAGCGTATCGCGTCCCTCGAAGGTGGCGTGCACGCTGTGCTGTTCGCTTCGGGGCAGGCTGCAGAAACTGCAGCGATCCTCAACGTAGCGCGCGCCGGCAGCCACATTGTTTCCTCCCCTCGCTTGTATGGCGGTACCGAGACTTTGTTCGCAGTTACCTTTGCGCGCTTGGGTATCGAAACCACCTTCGTTGACAACCCCGACGATCCTGAATCCTGGGCCGCAGCCGTTAAGCCAAACACCGTTGCCTTCTATGGTGAGACCTTCGCCAACCCTCAGGCTGATGTGCTCGACATCCCGGCTATCGCTGAGGTTGCACACGCCCATCAGGTGCCGCTGATCGTTGACAACACCTTGGCAACTGCGGCACTCGTTCGTCCGCTCGAGCTCGGTGCAGACATTGTGGTCGCGTCGGTGACGAAGTTCTACACCGGTAACGGCTCCGGGCTGGGTGGCGTGCTCGTCGACGGTGGTTCCTTCGATTGGACAGTCGAACGTGACGCCCAGCCTGTCTTCCCGGATTTCGTCACCCCGGATCCCGCCTACCATGGTCTGAAGTATGCAGACCTCGGCCCAGCAGCTTTCGGATTGAAGGCTCGTGTTGGCCTGCTGCGTGACACGGGTGCGGCACCTTCCCCCTTCAATGCGTGGGTGACTGCCCAGGGTCTGGATACGTTGAGCCTGCGAGTCGAACGCCACAACGAAAACGCGTTGGCCGTCGCAAAGTTCCTGGACGTCCACCCCAAGGTGGAGCGGGTTAACTACGCTGGGCTTGAGAGCTCCCCGTGGTTTGAGGTCAAGGAAAAGCTTGGTCTGCGCTACACGGGATCCGTATTGTCCTTCGATATTAAGGGGGGCAAGGATGAAGCGTGGGCCTTCATCGATGCGTTGAAGCTGCACTCCAACTTGGCAAACGTTGGTGACGTACGCTCCCTGGTGGTTCACCCGGCAACCACGACGCACTCTCAGTCCGACGAGGAGTCCCTGCGGCGCGCTGGTATTAATCAGGCAACGGTACGTCTGTCGGTCGGTATCGAGCATATTGACGACATCATTGCTGACCTTTCCCAGGCATTCGACGCAGTCTAGGGGCTAGGCTTGCGAGGTTCTCGTCCTCGTGCGATCGTGTCTGTGTGTTAAACGACCTTTATCCCTGGTGGGCTGTGTGCCTGCCAGGGATTTTTCCGTTTCTTCTGTTTCGGTGCGGAGTGAATGGTTCCCCAGGGGGAGTGTGACCTCCATCTGGCGGTTGATGCTGCTGTGTCTCGATATCGGCTTGTTTAAGTCAAGGATAGACTACCCCAGGTGAGGGTAATTTATTGTTTTTTGTCAATATTCATTGCCTTGCTGCCCTGTGGTCTTTAAGATAAGCCTTGCTTGTTGCTCATACGCGGCGATGGTGTCCCTCGGATGTAAGGGCGGATTATTCGCCCGTTGAGCAGCGAAAATGCGAACCTTTTATCCCCACACTTTGAGGAGACCTAATAGATGGCTATCCGCACCCGCGCTGTAAGCGCCCTGGCCGTTTTTGCCCTGACCGTTCCCACCCTGGCAGCCGTTCCCGCTGCACACGCTGAAGAAGCACCCCAGGTTACCTGCAACAAGGTTGACAGTGGTTCAGTCGACTGGGGCTTGCGCGCAAGCTTCCTCAGCTACCTGAAGATGAAAAACTTCAAGGCTTCCTACTCCTTCAATGGCCAGGAAAACCCTGAGAAGCTCATCTGGGAAGTCAAAGACGCCCCCATTGAAGTCGACAGCGCCTCCAAGGCTGTCATCCCGCTAAAGGGAGAATTCAAGGGGCAGTCCCACCCCGCAGGTGATCAGTTCATCCTCGATATGGCCCTTAGCGACGGCAAGCTCCACGTTGACGGTAAGAAGGGCTTCCTGACCTTCGACGTGAAGTACCGTCCCCTCGAAGGCGAGATGGTGCAAGGTGCACCGGCCCAGCCTTTCAAGACCAAGAATGACGTGAAACTGGTTGAGTTTGACTTGAATGAGGCAGCTAACTTCAAGGAAGGCGAGGTGGCTCTTCACGCGGACAAGACTGTGGTCACCGCTGACGGTAACGAAGTGTTCGGTGGTAACTATGGCGCCGACAACAACACTTTTGCTCCCCTCGACGGAACTTTCACTGTTTCCAAGAGCACCGACTGCAAGCCCCCGGCAGGCAACGACCCCGGTTCCTCCGCTGGCAACGGCGCGCTGATCGGCATCCTCGCCGGCCTCGGCATCATCGGCGCAATCATCGCGGCTCTGATGAACTTCGCAGGCGGCGCAGGTTTCGCACTGCCCTTCCTGCCCCGCTAAGCACTGGCGACACAGTCTAGTTGGCGCGACATCCGCGTAGCCCGACTAGTGTGCAGCGCCCGGACCACGGCAGTGGCCGGGCGCTTTTGCATACATACTAAGTCGCCGCCTACCTAGCAAGAAGTGGGGCTATGCGCTGTGCCGGGAAGGCTTTCGTGAATTGGACACAGCACGGACAATCATCGCAATGATTCCCACCCCGATAAGCCCCGGAATGACAAACTTCAGTGCCGTAACAACGGGTGAAGGGGGATCCAGCTCCTTAGCGCACCGTTGCAAGCCTTCAGCAATATCGTGTTCCAAGCTATTGAAATCCCCGGCACGGTCGTGGAATAGCTGGGCGCGCAGCTTATCTAGCTCGGTGCCACTGGCTGCCTGACTATCCAGTGCCTTGGCGATATCTTCCGCCGGGTTATCTCCGATTCCAGCGGCCGCCGAAAGGGCCTCCTCGCGTGAGTAGCGCTGGGTCTTATCCGTGCCCCCACCCAACTGATCTGACAGGGGAGAGGAGTCGACGCCGGCATCCTCCGCGGTCACATCAATGAGCTGCCCAATACCCTCCTTAGCCCCCACAGCGTCCATGCGGCGTTGCAACTCGGCAAAGTCTTCGCCAGCAGGACCGTTCATGGTGAAGTTACGAATTGCCGTGCCCAAACCCGGATCGGCCTCGTCTAACTGATCGAGCCTCTTTTGCTTCGCGTCAGACTCAAGAGTCGACCAAAACTTCGTCAGCGGTGAAGACTGGTCGGATGCTTGCACCACGCATTGGCCTGCTTGGTGGTCAGTGACCACCACGGCGTCATCACCCTCGGCGACAGCGATGCCGCTACCGGTCGCAAGAGTCACGCATAGCATGGCGCCGGAGAGCGAAGCCCAGGCAGTGCCCTTTAATACGGGAGCCGTGGTGGGGGACAAGCGCATGAATAAACCTCCGGTAGATGACAGCCTTAACTGCAGAGAATTCTACTCCGCAACAGTAAAGCCCCGCCTCTCGTTAGTGATGATCACAGTCGACTGTGCCACGCGACAATGCCATACAAACTCAATAACGTTTGGTGGATAGCACTCATAAGGTAGCAGTATCGCCAGAATGTATAAACACTCACTAGCGGTCCTCTGTGTCGCAACCGTAGCCCTGTCCGGTGTCGTCGCCCCGCCCGCGCCCGCAGCAGAAGACAACGGCTGCAAGCCCGGCATGATCTCCGGTGACTTCAACTCGGGCGTATCTAAGGAATTCACCGACTACCTCGGCCGCTACCGCACCCTCGATGACTTCACTTTGAAGCACAACGAAGGGGATGTCTGCCCTCCGCTCAAGCCCGCACCTCCGGCGCCCCCGGTCGATCCCGGCAACCCCGGTCAGCCCGGTGACCCGGGTGATACCACTCCGCCGCCCGCTGACCAGAACCCCGACAACGGTTCTTCCGGCAGCTCCGCAGGCCTCGGTATTTTCGGTGCTCTTGCCGGCCTGGGCATTATTGGTGCGATCATCGCGTTCTTCCTGAACAACCACCAAGGGGCAAACCCCATTCAGCAATTGCTGGCTGGCCTGCCTTTCGGCCGCCGCTAGTACAGCGTTAGTCCACGGTGCCCTGCATGTAGGGCACCGATAGAAAAGATAACTCCTCAGCACCAGGGTGCTGAGGAGTTATCTTTTTAAACGTCTAAGGCTTATTTCTTAAGGCCGTCGACGATAGCGTTGAACTTCTCGGAGGGACGCATAGCGGCGGTAGCCTTAGCGTCGTTCGGGTTGTAGTAGCCGTCCAGTTCGACAGCCTTACCCTGGACCTCGAGCAGCTCAGCGGCAATGGCATCAGCGTTGTCGGAAAGCTCCTTGGCCACAGGCGCGAAGATCTCAGCAAGCTCAGCATCGTCGGTCTGCTTGGCTAATTCATCTGCCCAGTAGGTGGTCAGGTAGAAGTGGGAGCCGCGGTTGTCGATCTCGCCGACCTTGCGGGAGGGGGACTTACCGTCGTTGAGCAGGCGCTCGGTGGCCTTGTCCAGCGCATCCGCGAGGACGGCTGCCTTAGCATTGCCATCGGTGTTGGCGAAGTGGCGCAGGGACTCGCCCAGAGCCAGGAACTCACCCAGGGAGTCCCAACGCAGGTGGTTTTCTTCCACCAGCTGCTGGACGTGCTTCGGTGCGGAGCCGCCGGCACCGGTCTCGAACAGGCCGCCGCCAGCCATCAACGGGACGACGGACAGCATCTTGGCGGAGGTGCCCAGCTCGAGGATCGGGAAGAGGTCGGTCAGGTAGTCACGCAGCACGTTACCGGTCACCGAGATGGTGTCCTCGCCCTTGCGGATGCGGTCGATGGAGAACTGGGTTGCCTCGACCGGGGACATGATGCGAATGTCAAGGCCCTCGGTGTCATGCTCGCCCAGGTACTTCTCAACAAGGGTGATGAGGTTGCGGTCGTGTGCACGCTCGGGGTCGAGCCAGAACACGGCGGGCATGCCGGACAGACGGGAGCGGGTGACGGCCAGCTTGACCCAGTCGCGGATGGGGGCATCCTTGGCCTGGCATGCACGCCAGATGTCGCCCTCGGAAACCTGGTGCTCCATGAGGGTTTCGCCTGCAGCGTTGCGGACAACGACCTTGCCGTCGCCGGCGATCTTGAAAGTCTTGTCGTGAGAGCCGTACTCTTCTGCCTTCTGTGCCATCAAACCGACGTTGGGAACGGTGCCCATGGTGGCCGGGTCGAATGCGCCGTTGGCGCGGCAGTCCTCGATGACGGTCTGGTAGACGCCAGCGTAGGAGGAGTCGGGCAGCACAGCCAGGGTGTCCTGCTCCTCGCCTGCGGCATTCCACATGTGGCCAGAGGTGCGGATCATGGCCGGCATGGAAGCATCGACGATGACGTCAGAAGGCACATGCAGGTTGGTGATGCCCTTGTCGGAGTTAACCATTGCAACGGCGGGGCCTTCAGCAAGAGCCTTGTCGAACGCTGCCTTGATCTCTGCGCCGTTGTCCAGGTTATCCAGGCCTGCGTAAACGGCAGCCAAGCCGTTTTCGCCGTCCAGGCCAGCAGCCAGGAGCTGCTCGCCGTACTGTGCGTAGACGTCAGCGAAGAACGCGCGAACGACATGGCCGAAGATGATCGGGTCGGAGACCTTCATCATGGTGGCTTTCAGGTGGGTGGAGAACAGCACGCCCTCTTCCTTAGCGCGCTTGACCTGGGCTGCGAGGAATTCGTCGAGTGCTGCGGCACGCATGACGGTGGCGTCAACAACTTCGCCCTCCAGGACCTTGAGGCCGGACTTCAGTGCGGTTTCGGTGCCATCAGCTGCAATGTGGACGATGCTGAGCTCGTCGGCTGCCGGCATGATGACGGACTGTTCATTGTGGCGGAAGTCGTTGTCGGACATGGTCGCCACATTGGTCTTGGAGTCCTTGGTCCAGGCACCCATGCGGTGGGGGTGTGCCTTGGCGAAGTTCTTCACGGCGATGGGGGCGCGGCGGTCGGAGTTTCCTTCGCGCAGAACCGGGTTAACAGCGGAGCCCTTGACGGAGTCGTAGCGGGCACGGATGTCCTTTTCCTCATCGGTGGAGGGGTTATCCGGGTAGTCGGGCAGTGCGAAGCCCTGTGCCTGCAGTTCCTTAACTGCGGCCTTCAGCTGCGGCACGGATGCAGAAATGTTGGGCAGCTTGATGATGTTTGCTTCGGGAGTTTTAGCCAGTTCACCGAGTTCAGCGAGGGCGTCTGCAACCTTCTGGTCTTCGCCCAGGTAGTCGGGGAATTGGGCGAGGATGCGGCCTGCGAGTGAAATATCGCGGGTTTCCACATCGATGCCTGCGGTGGAAGCGAAGGCCTCCACGACGGGCTTGAGTGAGTAGGTTGCGAGAAGCGGGGCTTCATCAGTGCGGGTGTAGATAATCTTAGCCAAGATAACTCCCAAAAAAAGTTGACAAAATATGCATGTTGAATGATACCTGGTGTGTTGTGGGCACGTGGCACCGCTACACCAAATGTGGTGGAGCGGGCCTATATATAAGGGTGTGAGGTTAATGACGTCGCGGGGGTTCCGGCGCGGAGGTAGCCCGGGTTGGCGTGTACGGTTGGCGTGTGAATACGCCAGCCCGACGCCCTGTACCTCTGCAAACTCAGCTTTCTGATGCCCGCCGCACGTGGGTGATGCTCGCTTTAGCTTTGGGTGGATTTGCTATTGGTGTCACCGAGTTTGTGTCTATGGGCCTGCTGGGTCTGATCGCTGATGATTTTTCGATTACCGAAGATCAGGCCGGCCGTATTATTGCGGCTTACGCTTTGGGCGTAGTGGTTGGTGCACCTTTGATCGCAACGCTGACGGGTAAGCTGCCGCGGCGTCGTCTTCTGCTGTTGCTGACGGCTGGGTTGGTGATTGGCAACGGTTTGTCTGCGATTGCGACGACGTATCCAATGCTGATCGTTGCCCGTTTTATTGCAGGCGTTCCCCACGGGGCGTACTTCTCGGTAGCGGGGTTGTCGGCGGCATCGATGGCCGCTCAGGGGGCTCGTGGCCGCGCGATCGCCTTCCTCGGTTTCGGCTTCGCCTTCGCTACTGTGGGCGGTGTCCCAGCGGTCCAGGCGTTGGGGGCGCACTTCCATTGGAGTCTCGCCTACGCGATTGTGACAGTGCTGGCTGCTGCAACCTTGGTGAGCTTGTGGTTCCTCATGCCGCACATGACGCAGATGCCTTCGACTAATGCGCGCACCGAATTGTCTGCATTCAAGCATCCTCAAGTTCTGTTAACCCTGCTGACGGGTGCTGTTGGTTTCGGAGGCATGTTCGCCGTATATACGTATATTTCGTGGACGATGACGCAGCGCGCTGGTCTGAACATCGAATGGATGTGGGTCGTGCTGATGGCCTACGGCTTGGGTATGTTGGCCGGAAACTGGTTGGGGGGCCGACTGTCCGACCGCAGCGTGGAGTTTACGGTGACGCTGGCGTTGTCTGCTATCGCGATCTGTCTAGTCGCTTTCTATTTCACCAGCGCCAACGCGATTGCTGGCACCATCAACTTTGGGCTTATCGGCATGTTTGGTTCGGTTCTTGTTCCCGCGCTCCAAGTGCGTTTGATGGATACCGCAGGCGAGGCGCAGACGCTAGCTGCCGCGTTGAATCACTCTGCGCTGAACTTCGCTAACGCCGGTGGTGCAGCACTTGGCGGTGCTGTGATCGCCCACGGCTTTGGCTATTCCGCACCTGCCTTAGTCGGTGCAGCACTGTCTGTTGTCGCTCTGGGGATTTTTATTCCAACGGCGAAAGCTGCAGCCAAGTAGATCCGGGCGACCAAACTGCCCTTTAGTGGGCGACCAAAACGTCCTTTCTGTGGCGACCAAACTGCCCTCAGGTGGGAAGATATTTCCGATTATGCCGCTCGTTTCCTGCAAATTTAGCTTTCTAACTGCTGTAATCGTGAGTTTTACAGGCGACCAAACTGCCCTTTGGTAGGCGACCAAAACCCCCTTTCTCGGGCGACCAAACTGCCCTCGAAGGGGTCGTGTAGCGGTGCGGCTATGCTTGTGCCCCATGAGCATCACGATTTCAAGCATCAACGTCAATGGCATTCGTGCGGCTGTGAAACAGCGCAGCGAGACAAACCTGGGTTTCCATGCGTGGTTGGAGTCTGCTGGCTCCGATGTTGTGCTACTTCAGGAGGTTCGCGCCAACGAGAAGCAAACCTTGGAAGCCTTGGCCCCGGCGTTGGATAACGGCTGGCATTATGTGGGCGCGGAGGCTGCGGCGAAGGGCCGGGCGGGCGTCGGCATTTTGTCACGCTTTGAGCTTGATGACGTCGCGGTGGGCATTGAAGGATTTGAGGATTCCGGCCGCTACATCCAGGCGACGCTGCGCGGTGTTGAGCTTGGTGGCGAGTCTGTGACGGTTGCTTCTCTGTATTTGCCCAGCGGTAGTGCCGGGACAGAGAAGCAGGATGAAAAGTACCGCTTTGTGGACGTATTTGAAGGTTTTCTTACCCAGGCGGCTCGAAGCCATACCAACATGGTGGTGGGCGGCGACTGGAATATTTGTCACCGCAGCCAGGATTTGAAAAACGACAAGACTAACCAGAAGAAGTCGGGCTTCATCGCATCCGAGCGAGCCTTCATGGATGCGGTATTCGGGACCTTCCCCGACGAGGCCTCCCAGATTGATCCCGATAAGGCTGCTGAGTTCTTCGGTGCCGTTGACTACACCCCTGGCGAGGTGGCGCGTGCACGCACAGTCGCAACCGAACCCGTGTGGTTTGATGTGGCGCGGCGTCTTCAACCAGAAGATGCGCCCTACACATGGTGGACCTATCGGGGCCAAGCTTTCGACACAGACGCAGGGTGGCGCATCGACTACCAAGCGGCAACCGAAGCGATGCTCGGTCACGCCACCAAGGCGTGGGTGGATAAGGCTGCAGCCTACGACCTCCGCTGGTCCGACCACGCACCGCTCAACGTGACATACAGCTAGGGGTGCAGCAACAGGGCAGTGTGCAGGCCTGTGGAAGTAGGGTAATGCACACTGACAGCAACCGGCGGAATAGACTGGCATGCATGTCGAGCGAAACCATTACGAAGCCGGAACGTAAACAACGCGTTGTCTCGGGCCTGCAGCCCACCAGCGACTCCTACCACCTCGGAAACTACCTGGGTGCCGTCCGGCAATTCATCGCACTGCAGGATGAATATGATGCGTTCTACTTCATCCCGGACCTGCACGCCATCACCGTCGACCAAGACCCCAAAGAACTGCGCCACCGCACTCTCGCTGGCGTCGCACAGCTTCTAGCCCTTGGTATCGACCCGGCCAAGTCCACACTGTTCGTCCAAAGCCACGTGCCTGAGCACGCGGAGCTTGGATGGGTCTTGACATGCATGACCGGCTTCGGCGAAGCGTCCCGCATGACCCAATTTAAGGACAAGTCCGCCAAGCGCGGAGCAGACCGCACCGGGGCAGGCCTGTTCGCCTACCCCATGCTGATGGCCGCAGACATCTTGCTGTACCGCCCCCAGCTTGTTCCCGTGGGTGAAGACCAGCGCCAACACATCGAGCTCACCCGCAACCTCGCGGAACGCTTCAACTCCCGCTACAAGAAAACATTTGTCGTACCCGAAGGGTTCATCCCCGAAGGTGCCGCGAAGATTTACGACCTGCAGGACGCAACCTCGAAGATGAGTAAGTCGGGTTCCAACCCCAAGGGCATCATCAACCTGTTGGACGATCCAAAGGTCTCTGCAAAGCGGATCCGTTCCGCAGTGACCGACAACGACGGCGTCATCACCTATGACAAAGAAAACAAGCCCGGCGTGTCCAACCTGCTTGTCATCCAGTCTGCGTTGACGGGAACCCCCATCGACAAGCTCGTTGAACACTACGACGGCCAGGGCTACGGCGTGCTCAAGGTTGAGACTGCGGAGGCACTCGAAGCCTTCACCACACCGCTCAAAGCCCAGTTTGACGAGTACATGGCGGACACCGCAGAGCTGGAAAAGATCCTGGCTGACGGCGCAGAAAAAGCACGCAGCATCGCTTCTAAGACCCTTGCGGACGTCTACGAACGCGTTGGGTTCCTCATGCCTAAGCGTTAACTACAAACAGTTGAGGCGAGTACAGCACAAGTGCTGCGCTTGAACCCGCGTAAACACACCTTCGAGTAGAGCAAACATAAGGAACATGGCGGCTATTACCCGTACAGCATCAGAAAACACCGACGAATACGGCATCGAACGCGTCCGTAAAAACGAGCCAGGGTTCGTCGACAAGTTGCGTGACAAGTGGCCGTGGTTTGACCACATCATGGCCATGCAGCAGCGCTACGCAAGCATGGGCGGCAACCAGTATTCCGCCGGCATTACGTACTTTTCGGTGCTGTCGATGTTCCCCATCCTCATGCTGGTGTTCGCCGCTGCCGGTTTCGTTTTGGCTGCCCGCCCAGAGACACTCAGCGACATTCAGATGCACATCACTGACTCCATCAGCGGAGACGTCGGAAGCCAGATTAACGAAATCATCGACACCGCCATTAAGCAGCGCAGCGCAATCGCCGGCATCGGTGCCCTGACCGCGCTGTGGTCGGGTCTAAACTGGATGAACAACCTGCGCTACGGCGTATCGAAAATCTGGAAGCTCGACCCCAGCGACGGCAACTTTGTTGTGAAGAAGCTGTGGGACCTCGTGGGTCTGATTGCTCTGCTGGTTGCGCTGATCATCGCGTTCGGTATCACCGCCGCAGGATCCTCCGGGTTGACCTCCATACTGCTGGAATACCTTAAGTTGGATCACATCGTCGGTATCGACGCCATCACCCGGGTTATCGCCATTACCGTCGGACTGATCGCCAACTACCTGGTGTTCTTCTGGCTAATCATCTTCCTGCCCCGCGGCAAAGTTCCGGTGAAATCCGCAGCTAAAGCAGCGGTCATCGGTGCTATCGGCTTCGAGCTGATCAAACAGCTCGGTAGCGTGTTCTTCTCCAGCGCTGTGAAAAACCCAGCCGGTGCGACCTTCGGGCCGATCATCGGTGTCATGGTGTTGCTCTACCTGATTTGGCGTATCCTGTTGTACTCGAGCGCATGGGCAGCCACCACCAAAGAATCACTGGAGCTGCTTGAACTTCCGGCTCCCGAGCCCGCAATCATTCGCGTGCGTACTGAAGTTGCGCAGGCACCGAGCCCTAAGGTCGCCGGTTCACTGTTCGGCGCCGGTGCAGTTGCCGGTATCGCTGCGATCATCGCAGCACGCCGCGGCAGAAAATAACCCCCTAACCCCGGGGGCTAGCGCCGGCGCACAGCAAACGCAACGCCGGCGACAACCAACACAGCGAGCGCGGTGAGGGACAGCGCTAGCGTTCCCGTCACCACACCAGAACCCAAGCCAGTGGAATGCGCATCAGCATCTCTGGTGGGGGAAGTAACCTCCCGCACCGAATCCTGCCCATCTGCCGGCTTTAATGAATTGCGCACGGAGCCAACCGGTTCGGAGCCTTCAGGCGTGGCATACGCGGCGTCAATAAGTGCCTCGGCCTGCTCCCAAGCGCGCCCCTTATCCACTGTGGTGTCGAGGACAATTGCGACGATACGACGCCCATCGCGCTCCACCGCACCAGCAAAAGTATGCCGAGCATCATCGGTGTAGCCGGTTTTGCCAGCGAACCCGCCCTCGGTGTTGTACAGCAAGCCATTGTCGTTCCATAGCTCGTAGCCGGGCCTGTCGCCCCACCCCGGAAAATCGACGTGGTCCGTGGCGAAGATCGGCAGCAGCACCTCATTGCTGAACACCTGCTGGTAGATCAGCGCAAGGTCGTAGGCAGAGGTTTGCATTCCAGGCGCATCCAGACCGGAATACGTAGCGGCATAGGTGTCCTGGGTGCCCAGAGAACGAGCGCGCGCGTTGATCGCCTTCAACGTGTCAGCGTCGCCACCCAGCAGTTGGGCGAGTGCATGCGCGGCGTCATTACCCGAAGCCAGCAGCAGGCCATTGAGCAAATCCCGCACCGTGTAGGTTCCTTCGGGGTGAATGCCCACCGCGGAACCTTCTGCTTCTGCAGAATCCAAACTGACGGGCGCAGGATCGTCTAGCTTGAGGCGCTCGGCAACCTCCAGGGCCAATAAACCCTTGATGACGCTCGCTGGGCGGTAGCGGCCGTGAGGATCCTTGGTGGCGAACACCTCGCCCGAGTCGAGGTCATAAACAATCCACGCGGAGGCCAAAATATCCGGAACCACAAAGCCGTCTTCAGCAACGATGCCGCACTCGGCCATCTTTTGGCCACCGGCGGGCTTAGAGGGGGCCGGCGGGGGAGTCGGAGTGCTAGACCCCGGGGCCACGACCTCCGAGGTGTCTGCGGCAGCTTCCGGCCTCTCACGGTGAGGGCATCCCGAGGTATCCGGGGCAGTGGAGCGCGGCGCGGGTGTTGCAGCCGTAGCTGGCGGAGCAGGCGGAAAAAGTCCGACAGTGCCGGCGCTCAGCAGAGCCACCAAACCAACACGTGAGGCGCGCACGCCTAGCCAGTCAACCATGGGGGCAAGTCTAGCGAAACACGGTTAACCTAAAGAACATGACTACGAACCCTAGTGATGTAACCGACCCGAAGAATCTTTCCCGCGAAGACATCGCGCAACTGCCTAAGGTTGTGTTGCACGACCACCTTGACGGCGGACTGCGCGCGGCCACCATCGTCGAGCTCGCCGAAGCCGCAGGCTATGGCAAGCTGCCCACCACTGATCCGGAAGAACTAGAGCATTGGTTCGTAGAGGCAGCAAATTCCGGTTCGCTGCCGAAGTACCTAGAGACCTTTGACCACACGACCGCAGTGATGCAAACAGCAGAAGCCATCACGCGCGTCACCGCCGAGGCAGTGGTGGACCTGGCGGCCGATAATGTTGTTTATGCAGAGCTGCGGTTCGCGCCTGAACAGCACCAGAGCCAAGGCCTAAGCCTTCAAGACATTGTTGATGCCGCGGTGGCCGGGTGCCAGCAAGGTGAGGCGCAGGCTGCACAGCAAGGCAAGCAGATCACCGCCCGGCTGATTTTGTGCGCGATGCGGCACACCGACCGCAGTGTCGAGATCGCCCAGTTGACCATCGACAACCACACACCGGATGGCTATGTTGCTGGGTTTGACATTGCCGGCCCGGAGGACGGGTTCCCGCCGTCGCGCCACCACGAAGCATTTGACATGCTGCGCCGCAACCATGTGCCGTTTACTATTCACGCCGGCGAGGCCGCTGGCCGTGACTCTTTGGAATCTGCAGTCTACGAGGGCGCGCAGCGGATCGGCCACGGGGCTCGGGTGTATGAGGATTTTTCTGCCGACCTGGATGGAATCCAAGCGGGTCGGTTGAGCAGCTACATTCGTGACCGTCGTACACCGCTCGAGCTGTGCCCAACCTCTAATGTCCACACCGGCGTTGTTGATGATCTGGCCGATCACCCCTTTGCGCTGCTGGATACTATGCATTTTGCGGTCACCGTCAACACCGACAACCGACTGGTCAGCGGAACCACCATGACGCAGGAAATGGCTGTGTTGGTGGAGCAGTTTAACTACGATCTGGACGGGCTGTTCAACGTCACCCAGAATGCGATCGAGCAGGCATTCATCCCCCAGGATCTGCGTGAAGAGATCCTGAATGATCAGATCATTCCGGGGTTTGAGAAGGTAGCAGGCATCGAATCCGACGAGCCAGAACCAGAGGCAACCCAGGGGCGACTAACGCAGGGGGAACTGGACGCCATCGATCCAGCACTGTTGGAAGAACTAGGCATCGATCCTAAAGACTTCCTCTAAGAACACGCAGGGCCCGGCTAAACAGCCGGGCCCTTAGTTCGTGTGCAGATTAGAACTTAGAGAAGCGAGCAACCAGGCCGTTTTCCAGCTGGCGCCAGCCTTCAACCTCTGCGGTGTACGGGGCAGAAGGCACGTAGCCAGAAGTAGAGCCCAGCATGTATGCCAGGTACTCCTGGGTCTGCGGGTTGGCGACAAGCACAGAGCTGACGGCGTCATCGCGCGCCCAGTCCGCGGCGTCAGCAATCAATTCGTAGGCACGGCCAAGCTGCTGGGTATCGACATTGTTGGGGCCATTGTTGATGTCTTCCGCCAGCCCGGTGAAGGTGTAGACGTTCAGCGGATCAACGATGACGTCGACCGTGCCGCCGTTGATCGCATCCATGACGTCCTGCCAGGTGCTGACGGCCGCGAGGTCATGCTCTCCATGTTCGGTCAACCAGCGGGTCATCGCCTTGCGGTTGTTGAAGGTGTAGATCTGGCCGTAGTGACCAAGGAACACGGGGCGGCCACCAACATAGGTGCGCAGCGTGTAGAGGGTGCGGCCTTCGATAGCGATCTTGATGGGGTCGATACCGCTGGCGCCCCACACGGAAGCATCGTAGGGGTCGATGTCCGCGATGGCTTTTTCTTTTTCTTCTTTTTCGCGTTCGACCTGGGCGTCTGCTTCGGCGATGGCTTGTTCGGCGTCCTTGACTGCGGCGTCATCAATGAGGTCGTCGGGGCGGTAGACGTGCTCGTCGAGGCTGTCAATGATGCTGTCCCAGTTGGTGGCGACCACGCGTCCGACAGCAGACCATTCGGACAGGCCATTTTCGCCCGCGTAGTGGTCGGAACCACGCTGCACATTGGCGAGCACCGAGTGGGAAGAGAAGGTGGACTGGATGGGCAGCAAGCTCAGGACGCTGGCCAGCGACTGTGTGATGCGGAAGCAACGAGCCACACACTTGACCGCATTGTGCGAAGGGCGGTCGGCGAGCATTTGGGGCACACCGATGAGGTCGTAGGTATCACCCGCTGTGGGGGTGACCCAGTTGGCGGGGCGTTGAGCAAAGTCGTTCCACGACGGGTGGGAATCTAGGTCGTGGGGCTGGCCGCTGCGGATGAACGCCAAAACCTCGGCAGGGGAGTTGAAGAAGTAGATGTGTTCCCCGTGGCCGAGGAAAGCCTGCCATTCTTCGTTGTGCTGCCTGTAGGTGGGGGCCCAGAGGGTGAAGTAGTCGCCCTCGGTGAGGGAGATCTTTACCGGGAGGATGCCTTGGTTCGCCTGAGGTTTAGCCATAGGCAAACATTCTACCCTGTGGGGCGGAAGTACCCTTTGAAAGCCATACCCAGATTTGTGGTGCGCAGTGGGGAGGTGCTCACTGGGTTGCCGGCTTCGATGATGGTGCCATCGCCGGCGTACATCGCAACGTGGCCGTCCCACACCAGCAGGTCTCCTTCGATCAACTCGTGGCTGCCGACGGGCCTACCGATGTTTTGTTCTTGCGCTAGGCGTGGAAGTTCGACGCCCGCTTGGCGCCATGCCCATTGTGTGAGCCCTGAGCAGTCGAAGCCGACGCCGGGTGTGCTTCCGCCCCACACATAAGGAACGCCGAGCTGGGAGCGTGCTGCCGCGACGGCGCGTGCGCCGGCATGCCCGCCAGAAGAATGCGCGATTGTGGATGACAGGGATGCGACGGGGGCGTCTGGTGCGGTGGCATTGGGGTGTGTTGGCGGTGGTGCCGCCTGGCCGCCGCTCGCGGCGATGGCGTGCAGCCGTTGGGTCAAGGGGGAAAGGTCGTCACCTAGCTGTGTCAGGCGGCTGATGGCGTAAGAGATCAGTTCGCCCGCACGGCTTTGGGCGGACAGCAAAGCCGCGGCGGCGGCGCCAGGGACGGGATTGAGCATGCCGATGATGTCCTGTTGGGCGAGGGCCAGCAGGCGCTGCGCTTCGCCCACTATGTCTGCTTGGGCGGCCATGATCAGCGGTTGGGCTTGCGCCGCGACGTCGCTAATGGTTGCCGCAGCCGCAGCTAGCTCGTGGTGGGCGCGCATGTAGCGGGTGGCGTGTCCGCCTAATTGTTGGGCTAGGTGTTCGGCGGCGCTTAAGTCCGGCAGAGTCGGCGGGGCTAGGACCACGTTGGCTACGGGAAGGGCACGTTCGATTAGGCCTACAACGTGGAGGATGTCTGTCAGTGGGGCTGGTGTCATGGAAGTGTCGTCCTTATGGTGGTGGTGCTCCTCAGCTGTTGAGGAGGCGCTCGAGTGTTTCGGCGGTGGCCCGGTCGAGTTCGTCGATTGCGCGGATGGTGCGCCCGCTGAACTCTCCAAGGTGTTGCATGGTGTCAGTCAGTGCCCGCGCCCTGTTGGTTGTGTGTTCGATGGCGCTGCCCGCGGCGGTGAGGAATTCTGCGTAACTATCGAGCATCCCTTCGCTGATCGCTGTGCTCTCTGGGCCGTGCCCGGGCCGGAAGCTCTCTAGCCCTTTGAGCAGTTCTGTTACCAAACTGAGCGATAGTCCAACATCGAGCTCTAGGCGTTGTCCGCAGGCTGGGTGCGGTGTGGGGTTATTGTGTGCGTCCATATGTTCTTAGACGTGTGCTGCGGGGTGGAGGTTCCACAGTCGGCGAGATTTTTGTGCGAGGTTATGATGGCCCTTATGGACATCACGGTTTGCGATCACCCCCTTGTTGCTTCTCGATTGACGTTGATGCGCGATGCGCGCAGTGATAACGCTGCGTTTCGCGCCGCGTTGAAGGATTTGGGCGCGATGCTGATTTTTGAGGCATCGCGTGACCTACCTGTCGAGGTTTTTGACGTCGCGACTCCCGTGGCGACTGCGAAGGGCGTGCGGTTGGAAAAGCCGCCGATTATTGTTCCGGTGATTCGCGCCGGGTTGGGGATGGTTGATCCTGCGTTGTCGATGATTCCCGATGCGCAGGTTGGTTTTATTGGTATTGCTCGGAATGAAAAGACCCACGAGCCGGTTCCGTATTTGGAGGCCCTGCCTGATGATTTGACGGGTCAGCCGGTGTTTGTGGTGGATCCGATGTTGGCGACGGGTGGTTCGTTGCTGCATGCGATCCGTTTGTTGGTGGAGCGTGGCGCGACGGATATTACTGCCGTGTGCATGGTGTCTGCGCAGCCGGGTGTGGATGCGTTGGCGGAGTCGGGGTTGCCGGTGCGTTTGGTGACGGCGACGATTGATCCGGAGCTCAACGCGGACGCCTACATTGTGCCTGGTTTGGGTGATGCGGGGGATCGTTTGTATGGCCCCCGTAACATCGACCTGTAGGTGTGTCGCTAGCTGACGTGTTGCTGGACGAATTGTTCAGCTAGCTGCAGCAGTTGTTGTGCTTGCGCGTGGGTGTGCGCGTGGGTTTCGATGTAGAACTTTGCTTTGGGTTCGGTGCCGGATGCCCGCCCGATGATCCTGACGGCGGGGATTGCGCCCGTGTGCTGCGGGCCGTCGCCTGCTTGTGTGGCGGTCAGTGTGAGCCCTTGGTTTTCTGGCAGCGAGCCGATTGCGAGGGGCATGCCTGCAAGGGTGTCGGGGCATGTGTTTTCTAATTGGGTGATGACGTCGCGGGGGTTGGGGGTGCGCACGAAAATCTGTGTCCCTTGGAAGTAACCGTGCTGCTGGTAGAGGGCTTCGAGTTGTTCTTCCAGGGTTGAGCCTTGTGCTTTGAGCTCTGCTGCCCAGGAGCAGGCGACGAGTGCAGTGGCGATGCCGTCTTTGTCGGCTACCATCCAGGGGGCGGGGCAGGTGCCGATGGCTTCTTCGTAGGCGAAGACGAGTTCTCCGGGGCGCCCGGTGGCTGCGCGGGCGAGGTGTTTGAATCCGGTGAGTGTTTCTTGGTAGTCCCAGCCGCGTTGTTTGGCGATGTTGCCAAGTAGTTGGGAGGACACGACGGTGGTGGCGACGACGGGCGCTGCTACTGTTCCGAATGCTTTGCGCGTGGTGGCCATGCGTGTGTCGACGATGCGGGTGGCTAGTAGTGGGCCGAGTTCGTCCCCGCGGAGCATGCGGAAGTGGCGGCGGCCGCTGTGTCCATCGGTATCTTCGGTGCGGATGCCGATGGCGCAGCGGTCAGCGTCGGGGTCGAGTGCGACGAGGATGTCAGCGTCGACTTGTTGCCCAAGCTCGATCAGTTGGTCTGTGGCGCCGGGTTCTTCCGGGTTGGGAAAGTCCACGGTGGGGAAGGTTGGGTCGGGGTGGTGTTGGCTGGCCACTGACCATGTCATGGCGAATCCGGCCCATTGGAGGGCTTGTTTGAGCGCTCGGCCGCCCACTCCGTGTAGTGCGGTGTAGGCGACTTTAAAGTCGGCGCGTTCGTTATTGACGCGCAGACGGTCGGAGGAGGCTGGTTCGACGAGGCTGACGACAGCGTCTAGGTAGTGGCGTAGTTGATCGGGCGCGGGACGCACAGTGACGCGAGGGATGTTCGCGACGTCATCAAGGCTGATGCGCGCGATGTGTTTTTCGATTTCCCGGTCGTCGGGGGAGATCAGTTGGCTGCCGCCGTCTACGTAGACTTTGTATCCATTGTCGGAGGCGGGGTTGTGGCTGGCGGTGATTTGCACGCCCGCGTCCAGCCCTCGGTATTTGACCAGCCAGGCAAGCACAGGGGTGGGGGTCGGGGTGGGCAACAAGGTGACTTCGAAACCTGCTCCGGCGAACACCTCTGCGGCGGTGACGGCGAAGGTGTGGGAGCCGTAGCGGGCGTCGAATCCGACGGCTACTTTGAGGGCACCGTCGTCGATGTTGCCGTGGATTTCGCCGAGCAGGGCCTCGGTGTCCGGGTCGAGGTGGTGCTGCTGGGCGCCGGATGCAGCCCTGGCTGCTGCACGTTCGGCAAGCCAACTTGCGACGCCCGCGGTAGTGCGGGTGACTTGGGTGACGTTCATTTCTTGTGCCCCGGGCCCAACGGGCGCGCGCAGGCCAGCGGTACCGAAACGCAGGCCCTCGGTCACTGGTTGTTGGTCGTTAATGTTCATAGTTCGCGCACCACCTGTGCCAGGAGGCTGCCCATCATCTCGGCTGCCTGGGCGCCTGCCTCAAGGACTTCTTCGTGGTTGAGAGGCTGCCCGCTGATACCGGCCGCCAGGTTGGTCACCAGTGAGATGCCTAAGACTTCCATGCCGGCCTCGCGCGCAGCGATGGTTTCGTACACCGTTGACATGCCGACCAGGCCGGCGCCGAGTGTGCGCAGCATGGCAATTTCAGCGGGGGTTTCGTACTGGGGGCCGGGCATCATGGCGTAGACCGCCTCGCGCAGCGCGGCAGTGCCGGTTGATGCTGTGGAACCAGCACGCGACGCGACGTCATTGGCCAGGGCGCGCAGGCGTGGTGAATAGGCGTCGGTTAAGTCGACGAAACGCGCGCCCACCAGCGGGGTTCGGGCGGTGAAGTTGATGTGGTCGCTGATCAACACGGGCTCGCCGACGCGCATCCCTTCTGCGAGGCCACCGGCGGCATTCGTCAACACCACTGTGCGCGCACCGCAGGCTGCCATCGTGCGGACCATGTGGGTGGTTCGCCACAGTTCGTTGTCCCGATAGCCCTCGTAGGCGTGGATTCTTCCCAAACACACAGCGACTATTTGCGGTGGTTGCGCATCTGCATCCCGCGCAACTGAATACAGCCGTACTTGGCCGCCGTGGCCTTGAGCAGTCGGTGCGACACACCCGGGGATCTCCGCCATGGGGATGGTTGTGAGGTGCTCAGCGCCACTGCGCGCGAAGGAATCTGCGGCGTCGCGCCAACCGGAGCCCAGGACGATCGCGGCGTCAACATTTTCGACCGCATGGGTGGGGCACTGCGTACGAGCAGTATGCAGCAGGAATTCTGCGGCGGTGTCGGCGAGCTCGTAGGGGTTCGGGTCAACCTTGGCAACCATAGTGTTCATGATGGCACAATGTGGGCTGCGGTGGGCCCCTCTTGTGTGGGCAGGTCGTCGATGGGGGTAAGTTGGTGCTTAATAGTGCGCTTTGGGCGCGCGATTGTCAGGGTTTGAAGCAGGAAGGGTGTTGGGTGTCAACGACAGCGGTGGATTCGGCGCAGGACGTACCGGGTGGGCTGCTTGAAGCGGTGACCGCGTGGCTGGCAGAACACGAACGCGAGGTAACTGCGTGGCGCGAGCACCTGCATTCTTACCCCGAGACATCACACAATGAGGTCGAGACGACGGCGTTCATCGCCAAAGTGTTGCGCCATCATGGGTTGGAACCTGTGCTGTTTCCCGCCACCGGCCTGTATGTCGACATTGATGATCTTCATTCGGTTAATGACGCCGCGTCTGATGGCACTGAACACGATGACGCCGCGGGTTTGCCGAAACCAGGGGCCCTGCGGGTGGCTTTTCGTGCGGATATTGATGCGCTGCCGATTGCGGAGAACACGGGTTTGCCTTTCGCGTCGAAGAATCCTGGTGTGATGCATGCGTGTGGCCATGACGTGCACGCCGCGGTGTTGTTGGGTTTTGCGTGCGCTGTGGCTGATGCGGTGAAGCAAGGTGTTGCTTTGCCGCAGGGTATTCGATGCGTTTTCCAGCCGGCCGAGGAGGTCATGGATGGAGGTGCTCCCTCGGTGATCAGCTGGGGTGCGTTGTCGGGTGTGTCGACAATTTTTGCCTTGCACGTGGAGCCCAAGTTGGCGGTGGGGCGTATCGGTATCCGCGAGGGTGCGATTACGTCGGCGGCGGACGTTATCAATATTGAGGTGGTGGGCCCCGGTGGGCATACGTCTCGTCCTCACCGCAGTGCGGACGTGGTGTACGCGCTGTCGAGGGTTGTGACCGAACTTCCGGCAGTGTTGTCGCGGCGGATCGACCCCCGCAGCGGCACCGTCATGGTGTTTGGCGCCATTCAGGCTGGTGCCGCAGCCAACGCAATCCCTAAGAGGGGAGTGGCGAAAGGGACCATCCGCACGGCCGATATTGCGGTGTGGAATATGGTGGAGCCGCTGCTACGTGAACTCATTGGCGATATTGTGCGACCGACAGGATGCGACGTCATTGTTAATTATCAAAGGGGCGTGCCCCCTGTGGTTAACGATGCGGTCGCGACAGTGGTATGCGCCGATGCCGTCCGCGCCATCGACCCAGAGGCCGTCGTGCAGGCCCCGCAGTCCAGCGGAGGCGAAGACTTCTCCTGGTACCTGCAGCACATCCCGGGAGCGATGGTCCGACTAGGCGCCTGGAATGGGCAGGGCAAGCGCTCCGATCTGCACCAAGAAGACATGATGGTCGACCCGCGAGCCGTTGGGATAGGTATTAAATTCTTCGCCAGCATACTGGACCGTTTGTTCGGTTGAGCACGCCCTGATGTGCCCCGGCACTGCCTGAACACCTAGACTGCTAATAAATTATTGTTTTTTCAGTGGAGGATTCTTGACTAGGCGAATTGTCATCATCGGCGGCGGACCTGCCGGCTACGAAGCAGCATTGGCTGGTGCGAAGTACGGGGCCGACATCACTTTGATCGAAGACCAGGGGCTCGGCGGCTCCGCAGTCTTGCACGATTGCGTGCCCTCAAAGTCCTTCATCGCCGCCACCGGTATCAAAACCGACCTGCGTCGAGCTGACGACATGGGCTTCGACAAGTCCTTGGCCGACAGCTTCCTGCACATCGACGCCGTCAACGCACGTGTGAAAGACCTGGCGCGCAGCCAGTCCCAGGACATTGGCCGCCAAATGGAACGCGCCGGGATTCGCGTGATCAACGGCCGTGGCCGTTTTGACGATTACAACCCGAAGCAAACCACCCACTACATTGCGGTGGACAAGATCGACGGTTCTTCAGAAATCATCGAGTGCGACCTGGTGCTGCTTGCCACGGGTGCATCGCCTCGTATCCTGCCGGGTGCGCAGCCGGACGGCGAGCGTATCTTGACCTGGCGTCAGGTTTACGACATTGATGAACTGCCCGAGCACCTGATTGTTGTGGGTTCCGGTGTGACCGGTGCAGAATTCGTCTCCGCTTTTGCTGAGCTGGGTGTGAAGGTCACGATGGTCGCCTCCCGCGACCGCATCCTGCCCCACGACGATGCTGATGCCGCAGACGTGTTGGAAACCGTGCTCGCAGAGCGCGGCGTCCAGCTGGAAAAGGATGCCCGCGTTGACACCGTGACCCGCACCGAGGACGGTGGAGTATGCGTGCGTACCGCTGACGGCCGCGAGATCTTCGGTTCCCACGCGCTGATGACTGTCGGTTCTGTGCCGAATACCTCCGGCCTTGGTTTGGAAACCATTGGTGTTGAGACCCAAAAGTCGGGGCACATCAAGGTCGACCGCGTGTCCCGGACGACGGTTCCCGGTATTTACGCTGCTGGTGACTGCACAGACTTGTTCCCCTTGGCTTCCGTCGCTGCTATGCAGGGCCGCATCGCCATGTACCACGCGTTGGGTGAAGGCGTCTCCCCGATCCGTTTGAAGACTGTTGCGACGGCTGTGTTTACTCGCCCTGAGATCGCAGCTGTGGGCGTGACCCATGCTCAGGTGGAATCGGGCGAGGTCAACGCACGCGTGATCGTTCTTCCCCTGACGACTAACGCTCGTGCCAAAATGCGCTCGCTGCGCCACGGTTTTGTGAAGCTGTTCTGCCGTAAGAACTCCGGTTTGGTTATTGGCGGCGTGGTTGTTGCTCCGACGGCGTCGGAGTTGATCCTTCCGATTGCGTTGGCCGTGGATAAGGGCCTGACGGTGTCGGATTTGGCTAGCACGTTTGCGGTGTATCCGACGTTGTCTGGTTCGATCACTGAGGCTGCTCGTCAGCTGGTCCAGCACGACGACCTCGGCTAGTCCGAGAAATTTCTGGGTGTTTTGAGAGGGCAATTTCTCAACCTTAAGGGGTTGGGAGATTGCCCTTCATGCTGTCTGCACCTGCTGCGGTTGTGTAGCACTTTTACGGCAGTTGTATCGGGTTTGCGCTGTGGTAGTCTACCCCTTGTTGTTACGTCCGTGACGGGCGCCATAGTTGGAGTGTTCTGAGTCCTGCACCAAAGGTTCCCGTCGCAACCCTCCAGGGCACCGATGAATAATCTCTGTCACGTCTACCCACCCTTCTTTTGAGGAAAGGTCCATCCCTCCAGTGAAAAAACAGCCCACGTCGTTTAAGAAAATCCTGGTCGCCAACCGTGGCGAGATCGCAGTTCGCGCATTCCGTGCTGCATACGAGATCGGTGCAGAAACCGTTGCAGTCTACCCGCGTGAAGACCGCAATTCTTTCCACCGCAGCCATGCATCCGAGGCCTACCGTATTGGTACCGAGGGCTCGCCGGTCAAGGCTTACCTGGATATTGATGAGATCCTGCGGGCAGCCAAGGAATCTCACGCGGACGCTGTCTACCCGGGTTATGGCTTCCTGTCTGAAAATGCTCAGCTTGCTCGCGAATGTGCGGAAAATGGGCTTGTTTTTATCGGCCCCACCCCGGAAGTACTCGATCTGACCGGTGATAAGTCTCGTGCTGTGACGGCTGCTCGCGAAGCTGGCCTGCCCACTCTGGACGAGTCCACCCCGAGCGACGATATTGATGTGTTGGTGGAGCAGGCTAAGGGCCAGCAGTACCCGCTGTTCGTTAAAGCTGTGGCCGGTGGTGGCGGCCGCGGTATGCGCTTTATCCCCAACGAAAAAGAACTTCGCCACTTGGCGGCGGAAGCTTCCCGCGAGGCCTTGTCGGCCTTTGGTGATGCGCGGGTCTACATCGAGCGGGCAGTGGTTAATCCGCAGCACATCGAGGTTCAGATCCTGGGCGATGCGTCCGGCGACGTCATTCACCTTTTCGAGCGTGACTGCTCTGTGCAGCGTCGTCACCAGAAGGTTGTAGAGATTGCGCCTGCCCAGCACATCACCCAGGAGCAGCGCGAAAAGATTTGTGCCGATGCGGTGAAGTTCTGCAAGCACATCGGTTACATCGGTGCCGGCACCGTGGAGTTCTTGGTCGATGAGCAAGGCAACCACGTCTTCATCGAGATGAACCCCCGCATCCAGGTCGAACACACCGTCACTGAGGAAGTCACTCAGGTGGACTTGGTGAAGGCCCAGATGCAGATCGCCGCAGGTGCCACATTGAAGGAACTGGGGCTCACACAGGATGCTGTCCAGTTGCACGGTGCTGCCTTGCAGTGCCGTATCACCACCGAAGATCCGTCGAACGGGTTCCGCCCGGATACGGGCACAATTACTTCGTACCGATCCCCGGGTGGTGCGGGTGTGCGCCTTGACGGAGCGATCCAGTTGGGTGGCGAAATCACCGCTCACTTCGATTCGATGCTGGTGAAGATGACCTGCCGCGGTTCGGATTTTGCCACCGCTGTTGCTCGTGCTCAGCGTGCGTTGGCGGAGTTCCATGTTTCCGGCGTGGCAACCAACATTGGCTTCCTCCGCGCCTTGCTGCGCGAGCCTGATTTCACTGAAAAGCGCGTTGCGACGAGCTTTATCGCCGAGCACCCCTGGTTGTTGTCCGCGCCGCCCGCTGATGACGAGCCTGGCCGTATCCTCGACTACCTCGCTGACGTGACGGTCAACCGCCCGCATGGTCAGCCGCCGGCGTCAATCACCCCTGCAGATAAGTTGCCGAAGCTGCCGCACAGCCCGCGGCCTCGTGGATCGCGTGATCTTCTCCGCGACGTCGGGCCTGTGGAGTTCGCTAAGCAGCTGCGCGCCCAGGATCGTTTGGCCGTCACCGACACGACGTTCCGTGATGCGCACCAGTCCTTGCTCGCCACCCGTGTGCGTTCCAGCGCCCTGGTGGATGCTGCCCGCTACGTGTCCTATTTGACGCCTGAGTTGTTGTCGGTGGAAGCGTGGGGTGGTGCGACCTATGACGTCGCGTTGCGCTTCCTGCACGAAGATCCCTGGGCACGTCTGGATGAACTGCGCGAGGCTATGCCCAACGTCAACATCCAGATGCTGCTGCGCGGACGCAATGCGGTGGGCTACACCCCGTACCCGGACCACGTGTGCAACAAGTTCGTGGATGAGGCGGCGCGTTCCGGTGTCGACATTTTCCGCATTTTTGACGCCTTGAATGATGTCTCGCAGATGCGTCCCGCGATCGAGGCTGTTCTGTCCACCGACACCTGTGTAGCAGAGGTAGCGATGGCTTACTCCGGTAACCTCGCCGACCCGAATGAGAAGCTATACACGCTGGACTACTACCTCAAGCTCGCAGAGCAGATCGTGGAGTCCGGCGCGCACATCCTGGCGATTAAAGACATGGCCGGCCTTATGCGCCCGGCTGCCGCAACCAAGCTTGTGACGGCGTTGCGACGCGAGTTTGATCTGCCCGTTCACGTGCACACTCACGACACCGCTGGTGGCCAGTTGGCTACCTACCTGGCGGCAGCTAACGCTGGTGCTGATGCAGTGGATGGTGCTTCGGCACCTTTGTCAGGTACGACGTCGCAACCGTCGCTGTCGGCGATTGTCGCAGCGTTTGCAGACACCTACCGCGACACAGGCTTGAGCCTGAAGAACGTCTCCGACATGGAGCCCTACTGGGAGGCTGTGCGCACGATGTACGCTCCCTTCGAGTCCGGCACCCCGGGGCCGACCGGTCGCGTGTACCGCCACGAGATCCCTGGCGGGCAGTTGTCCAACCTGCGTGCCCAAGCAGTTGCGCTGGGTCTTGCCGACCGCTTTGAGCTGATCGAAGACAACTATGCTGCGGTCAACGAGATGCTGGGTCGCCCCACCAAGGTGACCCCCTCGTCCAAGGTCGTTGGTGATCTGGCGCTTCACCTGGTGGGTGCCAACGTGGATCCCGCAGACTTTGTTGCCGATCCCCACAAGTACGACATCCCGGATTCCGTGATCGCATTCTTGCGTGGCGAGCTGGGCACCCCTCCCGGCGGTTGGCCCGAGCCTTTGCGCAGCCGCATTCTCGAAGGCCGCGCCGAAACCTCCGCAGCGCTGGTGGATGTGCCGGAAGAGGAAGCGGACAACCTCGAGTCGAAGGATCAAGCAACCCGTCGTGCGGCACTGGACCGTTTGATGTTCGCTAAGCCCGCCGCCGAGTTCGTCGAGCACCGCCGCCGTTTCGGTAACACCTCCATTTTGGAAGATCGTGAGTTCTTCTATGGTTTGGTCGAGGGTGAAGAAACCGTCATCGACCTGGGTGATTCCGTCCAGCTGGTCGTTCGCCTCGACGCAATTTCTGAGCCTGATGACAAGGGCATGCGCACGGTCGTGTTCAACGTTAACGGCCAGATCCGCCCGTTGCGTGTGCGTGACCACTCCGTCGAATCCACCACGCAGGCCGCTGAAAAGGCCGACCCGTCCAAGGCTGGAGACGTTGCTGCGCCGTTCGCTGGTGTAGTGACAGTCACCGCCGTTGAGGGCGACGAGGTCAAGGCTGGCGACCCGGTGGCAATCATCGAGGCTATGAAGATGGAAGCAACCATCACCGCGCCGACTGGTGGCACGATCAGCCGAGTGGTGCTATCCCAGGCTGCGAAGGTCGAAGGTGGGGATCTGCTACTCGTTATCGAGTAAACTTGCCCATGTTTGGTTACAACGCAGCGTCCACACCTGAGCAGGCAGCAGACCTCCTGCCTGAGGTAGTGGACGGCAAGCAGGTTAACCGGACAAAATCGCGGGCGTACAAGATCGCTGTGATGTCCGGGGTGACCGGCATTCACTACGGCTTTTTGGGTATGCCCCGCAAGGCTTTAGCGCACGGTTTGTTCTGGACTGTCGCACCGGTGGTCTCCATCTTTGTGTTTGTGTTCGCCAGAGTGCTGGATAACCCCCATGGGTGGCTGATGTGGTTGATCGTGTTGTGGCCGTTGGCCGGTTGGCTGTTGGAGATTTTGCTTATGGCCAGGATCCCCGGGAACCACCCTTGGTTCGGTGGGGCCACCCCTGGAGGCTATTTCCCGATTGACTGGTGGAAAACCAATTGACAGTGGTGGCAGCCAGAGATGTTCAGCAGAAAACTCGACCCCGACACCCGTAAGCACGCTGTCGAAGCGTTGAAGAACACCGACCCCGTGTAGATGCCAGATCGGTGTCGGCTCGTCGAATTTCTAGGCCGGCTTTAGCTCTAGGAAGCCTTCCGCCCAGCGTCTAATAGTCCCCATAATTTCTGACGCCGCGTCGCCGACCGTCTTCGGCGCTAAGACCGGGTCGTTGGGCAACACCCGGGAGGTATCGCCGCACGGGGTCACCGACACCATGCAAGTTTTTTCCTCCCAATCGGGCACCAGGCGAGCCAAGGCGAGCATCTCCACGCTGGTCTGCTCACATACCGCCCACGTCAGCGCCGATTCCTGTGCCCACTGTTGCCGTGCGCGCGCAACATAGTCCACCGCGGCGTCATCATCCATGATTAGTGATAGTGCGGGGCGATCATCAATGCGATTGTCGTCGTGGAGGGGGCGGGCATAAAAACGGCCGCCGTTGATCTCAATCGGGTCCATAGGGCACCAGTGTAGTCAGCGCTGTGGGCGGGGGAGTGGCTAGCCGAAGAACTTGCGGGTGGTGTCGTTGGCTTTATCTGCGAAACGTTTGGTTGCCTCCGAAGCGATACGTGCAGACTCTTCAAAATTGCCCAGGATCTCCGCGCGACGCTGTGCAGACTCGATGGCTAATTGCTGGCGCATTTGCTGGGTTTGCATAGCTGCAATCTGCTTCTGGCGCCGAAATTCCTGCTTCTGCAACTGCTTTTTCGTCGGCGCAAACCAGCTCTTGGGGCCGATCTTCATCCCGTAGATCAAGATGGCTAGCACGGGGATGATCAGCGTCAGAGCTTCGACGTCTGACAGGTTAGCTGCAGCGACAACACAGATCGCCGTGATGGCCATAAAGCCGTCGCGAATATGACGGCCTTCTCGGGGGGACTCGATCGCGTCCGGGACTGGATAGGACATGCCTTGAGTCCACAGTTGGGGTGCAGACGGCACACCGTAGGTGGCTGGGAGGTTTGGCGTGTAGGCGTTGCCAGGGGAGCCCTCGAACGCGGACGCCGGAACGTCGGTGAATAGGGCGTTGAGTTCGTTGCGTGTCACCGCAGCAGCGGCGCTGCGGGAGCGTTCGTCGAACTCGGGGAGGGTGATGTAGCCGCGGCTTGCGAGCGTGGACAAGGAATCCAGGGCTGCTGTCCGATCTGCGTCGCCTACGCGAAAATCACCGTTGTTCATAGCAAACGAGTGTAACGCAAAAAGCGCCTGCATGCGGGCCGATTTGGCCGAGCATGCAGGCGCTAAGTGCGTGAAGCTACTTGATTTCCATCAGGACAGCACCCTTGGTGACGCCCTCACCCGCAGCAGCGGACAGGCCGGTGACAACACCAGACTTGTGAGCCTTGACCGGGTTTTCCATCTTCATAGCCTCGAGGACCACGACGGTGTCACCCTCGTTAACCTCTTGGCCTTCTTCGACGTTGACCTTGATGACAGTGCCCTGCATGGGGGCTGCCACAGCGTCACCAGAGACGGCCTTCTTGCCGCCGCCAGCGCGACGCTTCTTGGCCTTCTTCTTGGCGCCACCAGCGCCGCCACCAGCCAGGGCAAGATCGCCGGGAAGAGCGATTTCGACGCGGCGGCCGTCGATCTCAACGACAACCTTCTGCTTCGGGGTTGCCTCTTCCTCTTCCTCAACCTCAGCAGGATCGACGTAAGCGGGGATCGGGTTATCCCACTCTTCTTCAATCCACTTGGTGTAGACGTCGAACTTCTCGCCGTCACCAACGAAGGCGGGGTTTTCCACGATGTGAGCGTGGAAAGGAAGAACTGTGGGCATGCCCTCGATGACGTACTCGCTCAGGGCACGGCGTGCACGCTGCAGCGCCTCTTCACGGGTCTCACCGAAGACGATCAGCTTGGCGAGCATGGAGTCGAACTGGCCGCCGATAACGGAGCCTTCGACGATGCCGGAATCCATACGGACACCGGGGCCTGCGGGCTCGATGTACTTGGTGATCTTGCCCGGAGCTGGCATGAAGTTGGAGCCGGCGTCCTCGCCGTTGATGCGGAACTCGAAAGCGTGACCGCGCGGGGTCGGATCTTCCTTGATGTGGAGCTCGCGGCCCTCAGCAATGCGGAACTGCTCGCGAACCAGGTCGAGGCCAGTGGTGACCTCGGTGACGGGGTGCTCCACCTGCAGACGGGTGTTGACCTCAAGGAAGGAGATCAGGCCGTCGGAACCGACCAGGTACTCAACGGTGCCCGCACCGTAGTAGCCGGCTTCCTTACAGATAGCCTTAGCGGACTCGTGGAGGCGGGTGCGCTGTTCGTCGGTCAGGAAGGGGGCCGGAGCCTCCTCAACAAGCTTCTGGAAACGACGCTGCAGGGAGCAGTCACGAGTACCAGCAACCACAACGTTGCCGTGCATGTCAGCAACAACCTGGCACTCGACGTGGCGAGCCTTGTCCAAGTAGCGCTCGACGAAGCACTCGCCGCGACCGAAGGCTGCAACAGCCTCGCGGGTAGCGGACTCGTAGAGGTCCTCGACCTCATCCATTTCGTAAGCGACCTTCATGCCGCGGCCGCCGCCACCAAACGCAGCCTTAATGGCGATCGGCAGTCCGTGCTCTTCCGCGAATGCACGAACCTCAGCGGCGTCTTTCACGGGCTCCTTGGAACCCGGAGCCATCGGAGCGTTAGCACGCATAGCAATGTGGCGGGCAGTGACCTTGTCGCCCAATTCGCGGATGGACTGCGGGGAGGGGCCGATCCAGATCAAACCAGCGTCGATCACGGCCTGAGCAAAGTCGCCATTCTCGGACAGGAAGCCGTAGCCGGGGTGGATAGCGTCAGCGCCGGACTTCTTCGCGGCGTCAAGAATCTTGTCGAAGACAAGGTAGGATTCGGCAGAATTCTGGCCGCCGAGGGCGAACGCCTCATCCGCCATGGAGACGAAAGGTGCGTCGGCATCGGGCTCTGCGTACACGGCGACACTGGCGATACCAGCGTCACGGGCTGCGCGGATCACGCGGATGGCGATCTCACCGCGGTTGGCCACAAGGACCTTAGTAATTTTCTTGGTCTCGACAGACACTAAACGCCTCCTGGATGAATGCACTAACACTGTTATGTGCTGCCGTACACACGATAATCGTTTGGGCAGCGAACACCACTATTGTTACACATCACACGCCCGAGTGAGGGGCCAATGCCAAGGAAAATGTGGCAATGGGGGTAAACGAAGGGGTGTCGTAAGCGCTAAAAAGCCCCTACCCTGCACAGTTGAACTGCGTTCAGGAGTAGGGGGTGGGGTGAACAAACACCACCTTTTAGGCCGTGGGCTCCCCAGGCTGCTCGCCCTGAACAATCGGCATACGCACCATGTTGCCCCACTCGACCCACGAACCGTCGTAGTTACGAACGTTCTTAAAACCAAGCAGGTAGGTCAACACAAACCAGGAATGCGCCGAGCGGTCACCAATGCGGCAATACACCACGGTCGGGTCATTCGGATCGAAATCCTTATAAATCTCATCCAGCTCCGCGCGGCTACGGAAACGGCTGTTCGGGTATACCGACAAATTCCACGGAACACTCACAGCAGTCGGCACGTGGCCCGGACGCTGCACACCCTCCTGCGGGTATCCCTCCATGTTACGGAGCTCACCGGTGTACTCCTCATGGGAACGAGCATCAATGATCGGCCCCTTGCCGATGTGCTTCAAGACACCATCGACAAAAACGCGGACGGTCTTATCGTCACGAGTCGGCACCGGGTAGTCACTGCGCGGAAATTCCGGAACCTCGTATGAAGTGTCGCGCTCCTCGGCCATCCACGCATCACGCCCACCGTTGAGCAAACGCACATCTTTGTGTCCAAACAGCTCAAACACCCACATCGTAAACGCTGCCCACCAGTTGGACTTATCGCCGTAAACGACGATGGTGTCGTCAGGATGAATGCCCTTAGAACGCATCAATTCAGCGAAGGCTTCGCCGTCAATGTAGTCGCGAATCTCGACGTCATTGAGATCCTTCAGCCAATCAATACGCACAGCTCCCGCAATGTGGCCAATGTCGTAAAGCAAAGAATCCTCGTCGGATTCCACCACACGCAGCCCCGGGGTGCCCAGGCGAGCGCTCAACCACGAAGCCGAAACCAACTTCTCCGGATGGGCATACTCAGCAAAGTTAGGATGAGGATCAAAGGGGGCAGGCATGAGAAAATGACCTTTCAACTAACACGTGGGGGCAATCTACAACGGGTACCAAAAACCCTATTACTGCCCTAGCTTAGCGCAGACCCAGGCTCACCGTGGACCATAGTTGTGTTCTTGCGCACCAAAGGGCCTTCTGGCGTGCAATACCACTGTGAAGGGAATAGCTTTAGAAGTAGGTACAAGGCCACAGCGCACCGCGTCGAACACTGACTCGGATGCAACAAGCCGCGCGCCTGAACGCACATTGAGCAACAATCAAGGAGAAGCACGTGCACAAAGCTATCGTCGTATTTGAGGTCGAAGGCGGCAACGACAAACAGTTCAACGGCCACCGTAAAGACACCCTCCCCATCGTCGACGCCATCAAGGCAAAGGGATGGAACGCAGAGGTCGTCTACTACCGCCCCGAATGGGCCGAGCAACTTTTCGAATACGTCTCCAACAACTTCGACGCCTACATCTCCCGCGTCAACCCGGGCAACATCCCCGGTGGCGAAAAGGGCTACTTCGACCTCCTGACACGTCTGTCCAAGGATGCTGGACTTGTCGGAATGTCCACCCCGGAAGAGATGATGGCCTACGGCGCCAAGGACGCACTGGTCAAGCTGGCCGACACCGACCTGGTTCCCAGCGACACCTACGCCTACTACGACGTCGAGTCCTTCCACAAGACCTTCCCCTCCTCCCTGTCCTACGGCGAGCGCGTCCTCAAGCAGAACCGTGGCTCCACCGGCTCCGGCATCTGGCGCGTCCAGCTCGAGGACAAGGAACTGGCCGCCAAGATTGAGCCCGGCACCGAGCTTCCTCCAGACACCAAGCTGCGCTGCACCGAAGCTGTCGACAACCACACTGAGATCCGCGAACTCGGTGAGTTCATGGACTTCTGTGACCAGTACATCGTCGGTGACAACGGCATGCTCGTCGACATGCGCTTCATGCCTCGCATCGTTGAGGGCGAAATCCGCATCCTCCTCGTCGGTCCCCACCCTGTCTTCGTGGTTCACAAGAAGCCTGCCGCCGGCGGCGACAACTTCTCTGCCACCCTGTTCTCCGGTGCTACTTACACCTACGACAAACCCTCCGATTGGCAGGAACTCGTCGACATGTTCGCCGAAGCACGCCCCGTCATCGCTGAGAAGCTCGGTGGCGACAATATCCCGCTGATCTGGACCGCAGACTTCATGCTTGATGATGCGAAGGACGGTGGCGACACCTACGTCCTCGGCGAGATCAACTGCTCTTGCGTCGGCTTCACCTCTGAGCTCGACATGGGCATCCAGGAAATGGTTGCTGATGAGGCGATTAAGCGCGTCGAAGCAAAGCACGCTTAAACTACCGATGTAGTTTCTGCGTTAAATAGCGCTTAAAAAACAGGGCGTCTGACGGAAAACCGTCAGACGCCCTTGATATATTTGTCAACCCTTCTCTGGGGCTTTGTCGGGAGGGCCGCGCGGTGATCGGCTACTGGTAGCTCACAGGTTCCAACTGAGCGGCGCCGGATTGCACATTTATAAACTTATGGGGTGGATGACATCTAAATCTAGGAGGGTAGCGAGTTGAGAGTGACGATGATTCCTGAATGATCGGATACTGCGGAAGAGGTATCATCCGCGAAGACGACTTCGTGTTTGCATGCAGCAATCCCCGCGGAGGTAAACACATAGTCAATCCGCAGAGCCTTCGTGTTATCCGACCAGCCATGGATCTTCTTGTGCACCGTCGCTTCCCCCGACACAGATTCGGCGGTCAAGAAACTGTCGGACCAGCACCCATCGGCCATGACCAACTCGTAGCCCTGACTAACAACATCAGCAGCATTGTTAAAGTCGCCGGCGATAACCACCGGCAGCTCCGACTCTTCACGCAATCGCGCACACGCGGCAGATACCTGCCGCCACTCATGCGGGAACAATAAACCATCACTACCCTCTGGTAACATCCCAATCGGGAACCCCGGATCTTCGTCAGGATTAGCCGCCGGATCGGCCCACCAGGAAAAGTGGCTACTGACCACCCACACAGGCTCACCACCATCCAGCCGCACCGCAATGGAAGCCCGCCGGCGGACATTGTCGTATTCGTCCGCAAACGCAGAACAATGATCTATACGGCGAACCTCAGCGATGGGCACCCTAGACAGCACGGCAATACCTTCGTCGAAATGACCAAAACCCAGATGGGCGCTGTCCCATGTCCAATAGAACGGCTTGGCGCCATAATGCGCTAGAGCTTCCACCAAGATCCGCGCATAATTGTCCACCCGCACAGGGCGCTGCGGATCCCCGACGAACAAACCGCCGCCCGCAACCCCCGCGACGTCATCAACAATTGGGGACTCAATGAACTGGTTGACCTCCTGTAAGCACACAACGTCGACATCGCGCTGAATAATCTCATGCGCCAGAGCATAAATCTTGGGGATCTGCGCGACCTCAAGCCAGGCGTGAACATTGAGCGTTAACAGCTTCATCATGGACCCATCATAAAAAACGACGTGCCACGCTCCCAGTTGGGGGAGCGAAGCACGCCGCTTCGTGAAGGCAGAAAAACCTAGCGCGTGAGCTTGCGGTGCGTTACACGCGAGGGGCGTGCGGCATCCGCGCCAAGACGTTCAACCTTGTTCTTTTCGTACTCTTCGAAGTTGCCTTCGAACCAGAACCACTTGCCTTCTTCCACATTGCCCTCCCAAGCGAGGATGTGGGTACAGGTGCGGTCCAAGAACCAGCGGTCGTGGGAAATAACCACAGCACAACCCGGGAACTGCTGGAGTGCATTTTCCAGGGAAGACAGGGTTTCGACGTCCAAGTCGTTGGTCGGCTCGTCCAGGAGGATAAGGTTGCCGCCCTGTTTGAGAGTCAGCGCCAGGTTGAGGCGGTTGCGCTCACCACCGGACAAAACCTTAGAGGGTTTCTGCTGATCCGGGCCCTTGAAACCAAAGGCAGACAGGTAGGCGCGGGACGGCATTTCGTTCTGGCCAACGTGAATGTAGTCCAGGCCATCAGAAACGACCTCCCACACAGTCTTCTCCGGGTCGATGTTCTCACGGCCCTGGTCCACATAGCTCAACTGGACAGTCTGGCCGACCTTCACGTCGCCGCCGTCAGGCTGCTCCAAACCAACGATGGTCTTAAACAGCGTCGACTTACCAACACCGTTGGGGCCGATCACGCCGACAATGCCGTTACGAGGCAGGGTGAAAGACAGGTCCTTGATCAGCACGCGGCCATCAAAGCCCTTGTCCAGGTTAGAGACCTCTACAACCTGGTTGCCCAAGCGCGGCGGCGTGGGGATCTGGATCTCTTCGAAGTCAAGCTTCTTGTACTTTTCAGCCTCTGCCACCATCTCGTCGTAACGAGCCAAACGAGCCTTGTTCTTAGCCTGACGAGCCTTCGCACCAGAGCGGACCCAGGCGAGCTCTTCCTTCAGGCGTTTCTGCAGCTTCTGATCCTTCTTGCCGGCAACTTCAAGGCGCTCAGCCTTCTTTTCCAAGTAGGTGGAGTAGTTACCCTCGTAGGGGTAGAGCTTTCCGCGGTCGACCTCACAGATCCACTGGGCGACGTGGTCCAGGAAGTAACGGTCGTGGGTAACAGCCAAAACAGCACCAGGGTACTTAGCGAGGTGCTGCTCCAACCAGAGCACGCTCTCTGCGTCGAGGTGGTTAGTGGGCTCGTCGAGAAGCAGGAGATCCGGCTCGCTCAGAAGCAACTTTGCCAACGCGACGCGGCGGCGCTCACCACCAGACAAGTGCGTGACGGGCTCATCACCAGGAGGGCAGCGCAAAGCATCGAGAGCCTGCTCAATCTTGGAGTCAATCTCCCAAGCATCAGCGTGGTCGAGTTCCTCCTGCAACTTGCCCATTTCTTCCATGAGTTCGTCGGTGTAATTGGTGGCCATCTCCTCAGCGATAGCCTCAAAACGCTGCTTCTTTTCGAAGATTTCCCCCAAACCTTCTTCAACGTTTTCGCGGACGGTCTTCTCCTCGTTCAGCGGCGGCTCCTGCAGCAAGATACCGACCGTTGCACCGGGCTCCAGGTACGCCTCGCCATTGGACGGCTGGTCAATACCAGCCATGATCTTCAAGATAGAGGACTTACCGGCGCCGTTCGGGCCGACGACACCGATCTTGGCACCCGGGTAAAACGCCATGGTGACGTTGTCCAGAATGACCTTCTCGCCGTGCGCCTTGCGCACGTTTTTCATTGTGTAGATAAATTCGCCCATTAAGTGGCCTTCCTTGAGCCTAGAAAAAACGGAAGTTCTGTCAGCACAAAGGGTACCACCCGGCCATCTTGTTCAATGGCTGCCTGTGGAACCGGCCCTTCAACCCAATGGAAACGCGCCGGGCGTCCCCTAAACACAGCATCTACCACATCCGAACGAGGATCGAGATGCGGAATGTGGAGCTCGCCGACAGCAACCTCAAACACTGCTGCATCCACCCGAAGCGACCAGATGCCAGGCTTACCACTAGACCAGCCACCTGCTTGCAGCAAACGAGTACGCGGTACAGGGGCAGAGACACTGATGCGCTCGCTCACCTCACCATCGACAGTGGGCAGCCAAGGATCCACCATGGCGATCTCCGAACCATCACCCGTCAGCGCAGTGATCATGGTCATGCGCCCATCACCCACATTGTGCTGCCGGCCAGCAGAATCTAAATAATGGCCATCCCACAGGGGAGTGTTGACGCTCAACGACCATCCACCGTCCCATGTCTCAGGCAGACGTTGGCCGGGGGCGAACCAGAAAGGAAAACCCTACAAACTACTCAAGTTCCACTGCCGCGGCGAATCCGAAATGCGGTCGAGGGTGAAAATCCTCGCATCGTGGGAAATGATCACCAACTCGTCATCGTCGGCACTGATCCCAGCAACCTTTCCCTCCAAACACCCCGGAAGGTTAATCCAGTGCCAACGGCAATTGTGCGGTGCCAACAAATGAGAAATCCCCAGGTATCGCTACTTCGGTCACGGCGTGAACAGGCGCTGCGAGCGTCGCAGCGGAGCAGACAGTCGTTGCGGCTAGAGCAGCGGCAATCAGGCTAGTTTTTTGCACGCAGGGAAGTGTAGCGGGGCATCATCCGACCGGAACCCTGTCACCTCAAGCACGGGGATCCGCCATGGCATGGGCGTCGGGCTCGTTGGGGGCTGGTGAGCGGTTGGGCTGCTGGGTTTGTGTGTCTGCTTCGGTGTCACGAACATTCCTCAGATCGTGCCCGACCGTCATCGCCTTGCACACCACCTTGACGGCCTTGTGTTTGTCCTTGGTTTCGTAGGTTTCGGTGATGATCTGCCCGACAACAATCGCTCGGTCTTTTTGCTTCAGGTTGGCGTGGACACGGGTTGCAAGGTCGCCCCAGCATTCAACTGTCACCCAGCATTCGTTCACTGTTTCCCATTCCCCTGAATGGTTTTGGCGCCGGTTGCTGGCGCAGAAGCGGAAGGTCGTTAGTTTGGTTTTATTCTGTCCGAGTTCTTTGTATTGGGGTTGGGTGCCGACGATACCTACCAGGACGGAAGAATGAAGAGTCATTGGATAATCTCCTGCAGCTAGTGAAGTTTTATGATGGTGTGCGGGATGTGCACAACCATTGGCTTCACAGTGCCCTCGTCCGCATAGCTGGCGCAGCCGCCAGGTCACTGGCCCTGTGGATAACCTTGCCCGCGGCACCCCCGTTTTATCCACAGACTTACGTGGCGGCAATGAGAAACGCGACGTCATTACCATTAGTGAAATGGGGTGATGACGCCGCGTCGGTTGCTGTCGGCACGCGCACGCATTGTGCCCGGCCGGAGGTGGTAGCTAGAGCTGGCGGAAGGTGTCTTTTCCAGCGCTCATGTCGCCCAGACCATTGGCACGGATAACCGTGAGCCAGAGATGCCGTCGCAGCGTGATCGTGTGACCATGACGCGTCGCGTGCGCGGTTACGTGATGTCGAACAACCGCTCGTCTGGGGCGTCCGCCTTTAGCGGTGCTACAGACGGCGTGAACGCCCGTGAGCGCAAAGCGCTAGCCACGATGGGACGTAAGGGCGAGCCGTAAAGCCGCGAGTAACCGGGGAACTGCGCGCCGGTGCCGTATTCGCGGACCTGGGTGGTTTCACACTGCGACTGCAGGCCCTGGCGACACATGAAGCAATGCTCGCAGGAAACGTTGAAGGGGATGACCACCCGATCCCCCGGCTTGATGTGGGTGACGGCTGAGCCGACCCCCTCGACGATGCCCATGGGCTCATGGCCGATGATGTCGCCCTCATCCATGAACGGAGCCAGCACCCCATAGAGGTGCAGGTCAGATCCGCAGATGGCGGTCGAGGTGACCCGGATGATCGCATCGGTGGGTTCCTGGATCTGTGGGTCCCGGACCTCCTCCACGCTCACCGTATTTGACGCCTGCCAGGTCAATGCTTTTATGTGTCCTCCTCGCAAGGGCGGCTGCCTCAGCTGAAACGGCGCCACTGTTTGGTTGGTTGAGGCCGACTGTACTGAAAACACGGTGGGCGGGTTGCCCACGTCGCGGCCGGGGTCTCACATCCCGACGGGGCCCTAGGGAGTGTTTTCTACATGACCGTGGCCTGAGCTTATTAAAGGCCGAAGGCGCCGCCGCTGACGAGGATGAAGATACCCAGGCCAATCAAAACGATCGGGAACAGCACATGCTCCCAGCGTTCGAGAACCTCCGCGACCGGTGGACGGGTGGCCACGAACTTCGCCAACAGGACCAGGCCCGCCACCAGGATCAGAAAGACGACGCAGTAGATGATAACGGTAGCGGTACCCACGTTGAGAAAAACCGGGACATAGACGCCGATATTGTCGCCACCGTTGGCAAAGGTCACCCCGGCGACGATCAAGGCGCTTACGTTCTTTCCGCTGACTTTCGCGTCATCGTCGTCGTCATCGTCTCCCTGCCAGGCTTGCCAGGCCGCCCACAGCCCCAGGGCCAGGGGGATCAGCCCGAAGTAGGGGATCGCCTCGGTGGGCAGGAAGGCATCCGCCCCTAGGGTGACCAGGATCGTGGCTGCGAGGATGCCCGCGAAACCAAGGTACTGCCCGGCCAGGATCCGAAGTGTGGTCCCTGCTTGGCCGGCTCCACGGGCGAAGAACAGCGAGAGCACGATGATGTCGTCGATATTGGTGGCGATAAACAGACCAACCGCCCCCAGGAGATCAGTTACCACTTACCTGTTCCTCTCTCCGGTGGCGCACCCGGACACGTCACATGCCGAGTCAATACATGGGGCATTCTCGTCGGCAGCCAGAGTGGTATCCAGCAGTGAGTTCAGCGCCTGGACAAGATGGGCGTCGACGATCTCGTAGCGGGTCTTCCGCCCCTGCGGTTCGGCGACCACAATTCCGCAGTCCCGTAGGCAAGTGAGGTGGTTCGACACATTTGACCGCGTCAGTTCCAGCTCCCGGGCGAGAGCGGCCGGGTAGGCCGGGCCGCCCAGCAGGGTCAGGAGAATACGGGATCGGGTGGGATCGGCCATCGCCCGACCCAATCGGTTCATCACGTCCAAGCGCGAAGAAATAGTCAGCATGCACTGAACTATACAGCTGTTGCTGAACTGTTGCCACGAGGGGCGAACGTCGGCCCGACGGTGTTGTGTTTCTGAGCCTGTTTCCGCGCGGCTTTAGTGTCTTCCCTTTTTGTGTTTGTGTGGTTGTTGAATCTGTGCCTGTGGCGCAACCTGCTTGTCCCCTACTTTTTACAAACCCTCGTGAACTTTAGTTCGCGACGGAGATTTTAATGACCCCAGTTCGTGCCCGTCTAAGTGGGGCACACCCTAAGTGAACAGCACCCCGACGAGAGGGGAGACGCCTCTTTTGTGGTGCAGGTCGTTGCGATTTATTGGGAGGATTTGAACCCGGCGTTAGACGACCGGCTAACGCCGGTGGAATCTGCCAGCCATGTGGTTGGATACTAGTATGGATAGAAGGCATATTGTCGACCGATTGTCGGATGCTCGCATGCAACCGTTTTTGGATGAGTGTGACGGGAACTATAAGGGCGCGCTGGCGTTATATGGATGGCATGCAGAGTTATCGTCTGCTGTTAAAGATCTTTTGGCGTTAACAGAAATCTTTCTGAGAAACGCAATTGACAAGGAATTGCTTGCCTGGAACGCCCGTAATAATGGTCCTCAAAGCTGGCTACTTGAGTCGCCTCCTCGCCCCTTGCGCTCAATCGTCGGCTCCCAAAGGGAAAATGCGATTAGGCGTGCGCAAACAGCGGTAGATTGCCGTCCTTCATCCCATCCTCGTCACGGCTGTGCTATCACCCACGATGATGTGCTTTCCCATACGACTTTCGGTCTTTGGCGTACGCTACTACCGAATCATCACCCTAACGCTAATCACGCTGCACCCGAGAATGTAGGACGACAAGTTTTATGGAAGCTGGCTATTAAGTCTGCGTTCCCTAATGTGACCGACCCCGACGGATCGATTACGTACTGGAACGTATCGCACTGTAACGATTTGCGTAATAAAGTCGCTCACATGGACAGCCTTCTGAATGTGAACGTGATTGCCGAATCGCGGAGAGCGTTTGAATTGATTGATTCGATGGATCATCAAATTGCAACGTGGGTATCGTCCCGAAGCCAGGTATCAAAGGTATTTAATAAGCGTCCTGGTTAATAAAAAAGGGCCATCTGGCGCATACGTCCAGAAG
>ERZ773246.13-NODE-13-length-161524-cov-197.226_pt1 | contig 161524 bp, 110 predicted proteins | sample MGYA00580519_ERZ773246 | MGnify/ENA primary metagenome ERZ773246 (study PRJEB29015, sample SAMEA2738153) | human oral metagenome | biome: human oral; feature: human-associated habitat; material: saliva | place: China | collected 2246 ...
GAGGCGTACGAGGCGAAGCGCCCCTCCTGGATGCCCCGCACCCAGGAGCTCTAAAACCTAGAGATATAAAGCTCGAAGGTGGCGACTGAATCAGTCGCCGCCTTCGAGCTTTTCTGCATCCGAACCTCGGCACCCAAAACCTCTGGGCACGCATATAAATTGGCACACATATAAATGCGCCTCCCCGGAGCATCAGCTTCCGGGGAGGCGCATTGATTCAATACCTAGAGCTTAGGCGCCCTCAGTGATGGGGGTGTTCAGGGTCGCGTTCTCGGTGCAACTGTACAGCGCCGCCGAACCGGGGGAGCGCACGTCCGCGGTCGGGTTGGCGTTCTGCGCGGTGGCAAGAGCGAAGTCAGAAACCACCTCGTGGTTAATGTAGCTGCCGCCTGCACCGCCGCCGCTGCTCAGAGAGCTGAGCGAGTAGATGTTTCCTTCGCTCTCGAACTGCACCTGACGGCCGAAAACGCTCTCGTAGTACGCGCCGACGGTCCAGATGTTCAGGCCTGCGCCGCCGCCGCCGTAGCCGGCGCCTCCGCCGGAAGCAACGGTGGTGAGGGAGAGCTTGGCGTAGGTGTGGGAGAGCAGAGCGCCGGAGCCGCCCTTACCGCGGTAGGAGCCGGTAGCATCCGCACCGCCGGTGCCCTTCTCCTTCTCACTCACAGAGTCGCCCTCGTAGCGGTAGTAGCGCGGGAAGCTGTACGAATCGAACCAGGGCTCGGACATAGGCAGGAGCTTCAGCTCGTTGTTCTCGTCGAGGACGCCAATCAATGCCTCACCGAGGGTACCCGCGACGCCGGAGCGACCAGCGGTACCGCCGGTGACCATGAGGCGCATGTCGAGGGTCTTGTCGTCCTCGTCGAGGGGCATGAATTCCTGGTAGGGGCTTGCCATGAGCATGCCGCCCTGACCGGTGTTGTCGGTGCCCAGGTCGCCGCCTGCGCTGCCGCCTGCGGTGGTGGATGCGTCGCGGCTGTCCAGTGCCACGCGCAGTGCCGGGTTCAGCTGATCCTTGGGCTGGGTGTCGAAGAGGCTCTGGTGGGTGGTGAGGGTTCCCAGCTGTGCGCCGCCGCCACCTGCACCCGCAACGGCTACGACGGTGACTGCACCGTCACGGACCAGCTCGACCGCGGAGGAACCGCCGCCGGATGCACCGTACACGTAGCCGCTGTCAGTACCCACTACCTGCGCTGCGCCGGTTGCGGTGCTGGAGCCGGTGGAGTCGCCGCCCGCTGCGTAGCCTTCGCCGCCGAGTGCGGGCTTCGCGCCGGACGCCGAACCGACACCGCCGTTACCTGCCCAGACGCGCAGGATATCGCCGGATTTGACCGCCAGAACGCCGCTGAGCTGCGCGCCGGCACCGCCGCCAGCCAGGGATGCGTTCGTGACGTCGGTCAGGTAGCTGGGGGTGAAGGAAGAAGCAGCACCGCCGGCACCTCCCACGAGGTCGAAGCGGACTCGTCCAACGCCTTCGGGAACGAGCCATTCGGTGTATGCACCAGCCTTGTCGTCGAAGCCGGTTGCGGTCGGCTTGAGGGTCAGGGCGGGGGAGCAGGTGGGCTCGCCGCTTGCCGCCCATGCAGGGACGGTTGCGCTGGCGATGATAACGGGGGCGCTCCATGCCGCACCCTGTACGAGGCGGCGGCGTGAAATGCGTGATGCAGTGTTGTGATGTGTCATATTGGGTCCTCCGGTTGTTTCGCGGATGCAGCCGCGAAATAACCTGTGGTTGGTTGCGATGTGCCCTGGTTTTTAGTTGACTTTCGAATATTTACGGTGATGTTGAGGTGAATTTTTGAAGTTGAAGTGAAGCAGGAAGCCGAACCGTTGTGGTTGGGCGTCATCGCAGGGTTTATGCAGTGAATACACGCCCGTTCCCTGCCGTGAGGCTCCGTACTGCATGGAGTAACGGCAATGCCGGCGCCAATGCCGCAGTGTAGAGCCGATTGGCTCCTCGGTGAGAGTGGAGGCGCCGTTCAGTGGGCACGAGTGTGCACGTTATTGTAGGGGTGAGGTTACTCTCAAGTTCAAATTCGTGCGTCAAAAAGACGAAACTGGCGTCAAATTTCGGTGAAGAACCAGAAAATGTTTGCATTAGTGTGAATGTTTGTGTATCTTTTTGTTTTTTCTAGCTCTGAATCTGGAGGGGGTCAGAGCGGTTTATCACACATACAACAGAGCAAAATCCCAGTCACGAGTTCCAAAGGCTCTTCGGTGTTTGGAGCACCTTTACGCAGGGCTTAGAATAATGATGAATATATGCGCCCGTTTCGCCCTGCTACCGGCAGAGGGCACGGCACGTATGAGCGTATGAGAACGCGGCGCATCGGCACACTGTTAAAGTTCGGCCTAAACCAGCCGACTCCACAAAGGATTTTTAATGACTGAGAACATCAGCAAGCTTCGCATTGAAGGTGGCACTCCGCTCGTTGGTGAGGTCCACGTTCGAGGCGCCAAGAACCTGGTGCCCAAGGCGATGGTCGCAGCACTGCACGGTTCGACCCCCTCGACCCTGCGTAACGTCCCTGACCTGAGCGATGTCGAAATCGTTACCACCCTCGTGGAGCTGCACGGCGCAAAGGTCGACTACGACCGCGAAGCTGGTGTTCTGACCCTCAACCCCGCACAGGATGCAACCACCGCTGCAAAGAACGCAGAGGAGATTCAGCTCTTCGGCGGTAACTCCCGCATCCCGATTCTGATGGTGGGCCCGCTGCTGCACACCCTCGGTACCGCACGCATCCCCAACCTGGGTGGCTGCAAGATCGGTGACCGCCCCATCGACTACCATATGTCTGCACTGCGCAAGTTCGGCGCAGTCGTTGAGAAGGACGACGAAACCGGCACCACCCTGATCGTTCCCGAAGAGGGTCTGAAGGGTGCAGAGATTGTGCTGAACTACCCCTCCGTGGGCGCTACCGAGCAGGTTCTGCTCACCGGTGTGCGTGCTAAGGGTAAGACCGTCCTGCGCAACGCAGCGATTGAGCCCGAAATTATTGACCTGATTGCTGTTCTGCAGAAGATGGGTGCCATCATCTTCATTAACGAGGACCGCACCATCGTCATTGAGGGCGTGGACGAGCTGACTGGCTACGATCACGCGTCCCTGCCCGACCGCAACGAGTCCGCTTCCTGGGCTTCTGCAGCTCTGGCTACCGGCGGCGACATTTTCGTTCGCGGTGCAGCTCAGAAGGATATGACCGCGTTCCTGAACCAGTTCCGCAAGATGGGTGGCCTGTACGAGGTGACCGCTGACGGTATCCGCTTCACCCACCCGGCTCAGCGCACCCCCGGTGCTCAGCTGAAGCCCATCGTCTTTGAGACCAACGTGCACCCCGGCTTCATGACCGACTGGCAACAGCCCCTCGTTGTGGCGCTGACCCAGGCTAAGGGCGCGTCCATTGTGCACGAGACCGTGTACGAGGAGCGTTTCGGCTTCACCAACGCGCTGAAGCAGATGGGTGCAGATATTGTCGTCATGCGTGACTGCGTGGGCGGCGCACCCTGCCGTTTCGAGGGTAAGGGCTACGGCCACTCCGCTATTATTTCTGGCCCCACCCCGCTGACCGGCGCCGACATTGAGGTTCCGGATCTGCGCGGCGGCTTCTCCCACATCATTGCTGCTCTGACTGCTAAGGGCACCTCTCACGTGAGCGGCGTTGAGCTGATTGCTCGCGGCTACGAGAACTTCGAGGAGAAGCTCAAGGGCCTGGGTGCCAACTTTGAGGTGCTGGCACGCAAGGCGTCGAAGGCTCCCAAACCCGATGCGGCAATCGTCGTTGTTGAGCCCGAGGAAGTTGAGGTTCAGGACTAGTGAGCGGACAGCAGGGAAAGCAGGCTCTGCCTGAGATTGAGCCCACCGCCTCCGGTGACGCTCTGTACAAGGTGCTCGGTAACGCTGCGCGCGGGCTGTACAAGCTCATCGCACGCGTTGAGATTACCGGCCGTGAGAACCTGCCCAAGAGCGGCGGGTACATTATCGTGGCTAACCACACCACCGAGCTTGACCCGGTGACCGTGGCTTTCCCTGCTTTCGTTGAGGGTGCCCTGCCGCGCTTCTTGGCGAAGGATTCACTCTTCCGCGCACCCGTGCTCGGCTACATTATGCGCAAGCTCGCGCATATTCCCGTGGTTCGCGGCTCAGTGGATGCGCGTAAGTCCCTGATTACTGCCCGCAAGATTGTTGAGGCTGGCGGTGCCGTCGTGATTTTCCCGGAGGGCACCACCACCCACGATCCGCAGTTGTGGCCCATGCAGGCGCGTACCGGCGCGGCTCGTTTGGCGCTTGCGACCGGTGCGCCCGTCTTCCCGGTGGCGCACTGGGGTGATGAGCAGATTCTCGGTTACGTGGATGAGCCCGGAGAGGACGGCCGCATCAAGGAGAAGCGTAAGATTTCGCTGTTCCCGCGCAAGACCGTCCGCGTGAAGGTTGGTAAGGCACTGGACATTGCCTCCCTCGTTGAGGACGCCAGCCCCGAGGCTAAGCACACCCGCACCGAACTGGGCGTGGTCACCGACGCCATGCTGGATGCTATTACCGCCGAGCTGGAGAAGATCCGCGGCGAGAAGGCTCCTGAGGGTCGTTGGAACCCGCGCACGAAGCGTCGTGAAGCCCCCGGCACCCCCTCCGGCCCGGTCGGTGGTGCGCTCGGCGAACCGGACGAAAAGTAGTATTCCCGCTGGGAACCATTGAGAGCCCCGATAGGTACCCGACCGGGCGCCTATCAGGGGGCTCACCCAAGGACCTCATCCAAGGACCTCACAAGGAAGATGGTGTTTTCGTGACCTTCTTTGGACGCACCCCCGCAGCAAGCCCTGAATTTACCCCTCCGGCAACCGTACAGTCTATTGCGGTGCTCGGCGCCGGTAGCTGGGGCACCGCTTTCGCTAAGATCGCGGCGGATGCTGCCCGTGAGCGCGGCGATAACACTCGCGTGACCCTCATCGGTCGTGATGAGCAGGTGATGGCTGAGTGCGAGCGCACCCGCGAGAACGCCCGCTATTTTCCGGGAATGAAGCTGCCGGACAACATGCACTTCACGGCGGATGCCCCCGCGGCGCTGACTGGCGCCGATATTGTGGTTCTTGCTCTGCCCGCGCAGGTTCTGCGTTCGCAGTTGCAGAGCTTCGCCCGCTACATTGAGCCGAATGCAATGCTGGTGTCTTTGGCGAAGGGCCTGGAGACCGGTACGGGTCTGCGCATGTCGCAGGTCATTACCGAGGAGTTGGAAGAGGCTATGGCTCTGCGTGGTGCTGATGTGCGCGCGATCGGTCATATTCCGCACCGCGTGTGCGTGCTGTCGGGCCCGAACCTGGCGAAGGAAATCATGGGGGAGGAGCCTACCGCCTCCGTGGTTGCGGCTCGTACCTTGCCGGTGGCTGAGTCTGTTGCTCACGCAATTGCGTGCGCGTACTTCCGCCCGTACACCAACACGGATGTGGTGGGTACCGAAATTGGCGGCCTGGTGAAGAACGTGATTGCCCTTTGCGTGGGTATTTGTGAGGGTCGCAATTACGGCGATAACTCGAAGGCGTCCATTATGACTCGCGGTCTGGCGGAGATTACCCGTCTGGCGGTGGCGTTGGGTGGCGAGGCTGCGACGATGAGCGGTCTTGCCGGTATGGGCGACTTGATTGCGACCTGCTCTTCGCCGCTGTCTCGTAACCACACGGCGGGCCGTCTGCTGGCGCAGGGTATTACGCCTGACCGCCTGCATGAGCACATGAGTCAGACTGCTGAGTCGATTAAGTCGGCGCCGGTGGTGGCTGAGTTGGCTCGTCGTCACGGCGTGGAGATGCCCATTGTTGAGGCTGTTGTGGCTGTGCTTTCGGGCCGTATTGGCATTGAGGATTTGGCGCCTCAGTTGCTGGGTCGCCGCCTCAAGCATGAGGGCCACTAGGTTTTGAAGCTTTCTGGTGTGCTGGCAACCCTTGATTAGTGGTGTGTGCCAGGACATACTAGAAGAAGATTGAATGTAGACATCCGAGGACGGATACCGTTGCGAAGAGCCGGTGCGTGAGAAACGTATCAGTGACCGCGACGGTATTCGTGCGTTAGGATTATTGACGCATTGCCGTTCCACCTTCCGGACCTGAGGGTAGGGGAACATTGACTAGGAGAAATATATGACCGAGAAGAAGACCGTCGCCCTGCTGTGCGGTGGCCGCTCCTCCGAGCACCCGATTTCGCTCATTACCGCTGCCGGCGTTCTGGGCGCTATTGACCGCACCGCCTACGACGTCATCACTATCGGTATTACCCGTGACGGCCGCTGGTACCTGACCGATGAGCAGCAGCTCGCCGAGCTGACCGCTGGCACTCGCGGTACCGCAGAGTTCCCCGAGGGTACCCAGCAGGTGTTCCTGCCGATGGGTGCCGGCGATTCCCGCCTGACCCTGGTGGATGCTGAGGGTAACGTTACCCGCACCGCACCGGTGGACGTTGTGTTCCCGCTGCTGCACGGCCCCTTCGGCGAGGACGGCACCGTGCAGGGTCTGCTGGAAATGGCTGACCTGCACTATGTGGGTTGCGGCGTGACCGCATCCGCTGTGGGTATGGACAAGCACTTCATGAAGGTTGCTTTCGAGTCCGCTGGCCTGGAGGTCGGCCCCTACGAGGTCGTCACCAACCGCCAGTGGGAGCACGAGGACCGCGAGCAGATTCTGGAGCGCGTGCTGAAGCTGGGCTTCCCCATGTTCGTGAAGCCGACCCGCGCAGGTTCTTCCTTCGGTATTACCAAGGTGGATTCGGTGGAGGAGCTCGTGCCCGCGATTGAAGAGGCGCGTCGCCACGACCCGAAGATCATTATTGAGGCCGGTATTGTGGGCCGCGAAATTGAGTGCGCTGTGCTCGACGGCCACCACGGCGAGATGCCCCGCGCATCCTACCCCGGCGAGATTGAGGTTGTGGATCAGGATCACGGCTTCTACGATTTCGAGGCGAAGTACGTTTCGGAGTCGTCCGCTGTGACCGTGTGCCCGGCGAACCTGCCGCAGGATGTGCAGGATCGCCTGCGCGAGCTGGCCGTGAAGGCGTTCCTGGCGTTGGATGGCGAGGGTCTGTCGCGTGCAGACTTCTTCTACACCGAGGATGGCCGCCTGGTCATCAACGAGGTGAACACCATGCCCGGCTTCACCCCGATTTCGATGTACAAGACCATGTGGGAGAACACCGGTATTTCCTACACCGATCTGATTAGCGAGCTGCTGACCCTGGCGATGGAACGCCCCCTGGGTCTGCGTTAGAGATCTTAGGTCTGCGCTAGTTTTTGAATACGTAGCAGTGGGGGAGTAGCCCCTGCTAAGAGATGCCCCGCCACGGATTCTTGAGGAATTGCGGCGGGGCGTTTTTTTGCGCGGTGGGCAAGTTAATGTCTGTGTGGGCGGGGTAATTGGTACGTATTAGCCTCTAAATCTTGATGAGAATCGCTCTAGATTCACCAATGAGAAAAATCACTTAAACTCGCCTCGGGGTCCCTTAAATAGGGGAGTGCAAATTCTAAAGCGGTGTTGATAAGGTGAAACGTAATTCTGCTCACAAGTGCATGAAATGATGCTTCTGGGTGATGGAAAGGTGTCGTTGATAGTCTTTGCACATCGTGAAGCTCAAAGATTGGTATGAAAGCGCTAAAATGAGTAATGAAGAAAAAGCCGATTCGGTAGAATAGACGAAGCCATATCCAATCTGCCCTAGCGATTGGGTATCTATTCACTCACAACGTATCAGAAAGTCAAGGACAACCTTTTGGGAAAACGAAACCGTAAGGTGGTCTCTGCGAGTCTGGCGACAGCACTGGTTGCTTCCGGAAGCCCATACGTAGCCTCATTTGCTCAAGATGTGCAGGAGGCAGCGTCACAGCTTCCGCCGAACCCTGTCGGCACCGCAGAACAAACCCTGGACCCCGCCGCGACCGCGGCATCTTCCTCTCGGACAGCAGTACCTACGCTCGCAACCGTGAGCGCATGGCCCACCGCCCAGGGGGATAATAAGACTGACAATGCGCAGGCAGAGCCCACCGCTCAGCCTAGCGCTTCTTCGAGTGCTCAGCCCACCGCTAGTGCTGAGCCTTCTGCAAGTGCTACCGCTACGGCGAGTCCTAGCGTAGAGCCCTCTAAGGACGCGACACCCACTCCGGATGCCACTGCGCAGCCCACTGCCGAGCCCTCCGCTTCTGCGAGTGCTACCGCTACGGCAAGTCCTAGCGCAGAGCCCTCTAAGGAGGCGACCGCTGAGCCTACCGTAGCTCCCAGTGCAAGTGCCGAACCGAGCGTTGCTCCTACCGCAACCCCGACGGCAGAACCTACTGTTGCTCCCACTCCGGAGCCGACTGTAGCTCCGACTGCTGAGCCGACCGTTGCACCTACTGCGGAGCCCACCGCGGAACCCACTCAGGACCCGACCCCGGAACCCACTCAGGACCCGACTCCCGAGCCTACGGTAGAGCCCACCCCTGAACCTACTCCCGAGCCGACGAAGGATGTAACTCCCGAACCGACCCCGGAACCTACTCCCGAACCCACTCCCGAGCCAACTAAGGACGTAACCCCGGAACCAAATCCGGAGCCTACCCCTGAACCGACTCAGGACCCTATCCCGGAACCGGAGCCTACTCCCGAACCGACTAAGGATCCCATCCCGGAACCGAATCCGGAACCCACTCCTGAGCCGACCAAGGATGTAACTCCCGAGCCGACTCAGGAACCGAGTGAGGCACCCTCCCAGGATCCGACCCAGGCCCCGGTAGTGCCCGCGCCGACTCAGGAACCCTCCAAGGAACCCACTAAGGATGCAGAAATCCCCGTGATTCCGGTAGTTCCCGTAGCTCCGGTAGAGGACCCCAAGGACAGCTCAGACGCCAAGATCGTTACCCCGATTGAGACTGAGCCTGTTGCCCCGATTCCTCCGGCGAACAACCCGGTGACCGTCCCTGGAAACCGTCAGGAAACCTCGGGGGAAGATGTCGTCATCTCCATCGAGCTTCCGCGACCGGGCAAATCCTCTGAATCCTCAAGCTCCTCTTCGGGATCTTCAAGTTCTTCACCGAGCACCAAGGCACCGAATGACAGGCTTGATGACAACGAGGACGATCCGTTGCGTTCTGGTGGTACCACCCTCGGACGAATCGCAGCCAATAATGGCTCGAATGACTCCATCCCGGGTGCGGCAGACTGGGTTGCTGGATACCTCTCGCGCAATAAGACCGACGAGGACCACTCCCAGGAGACAAGCCCCTCGAGCTCCTCAAGCTCGGTATCGGCTTCGAAGTCGCCCAGCTCCTCCACCTCGGCTAGCGCCAGCCGCTCCGCAAAGAGTGTGACAAAGGCTGACGGTGCGAACGCCGCTCAGGAACAGGCCGTGAAGAATGCGGACGCGGACGATTCCGGACTTTCCGGCATTGCACCGCTGATTCTCTTCTCGCTCATCGGTCTGGTGCTGATTGCTCTGGCGATCCGCTACTTCAGCCGCGGAGCATAAGGCGAACATAACGCGTAAGAATACGCGATAATAGAGGATGTGAATCCTCAGACTTTTAGCGAAACGCGGGACAACCCCATGCGAGAGACACCTCTCTCAAAGCTGGGGGAGTCCCGCGTTCTGCGCGCTTTCATGCCGATTATCAACGCCCACAATGAGCAGGTTGCCGCTACGGCACGCCAGGCGGGGCACATTGAACCGCTCGATGTGGGTCCGGGCGACGACTGCGCCGTCCTCGCCGCGCCCGCGCCCGGTCAGCGTACCGTGGTCACCACCGACACTCTCGTTGAGGACCAGGACTTCATGAACCTGTGGCCCGGCGGTATCGCACGGACGGATGAGCGTGCGGGTGAGGCCGGCGAGTTCATTCTGGAACCCGCCCGCAGTAGTGGCTACGATGTGGGGCGCAAAGCAGCGACCCAGAACCTTGCCGACGTTGCCGCCATGGGTGCGCGCCCGGCGAGCCTCTTCATCTCCTTGAGCCTGCCCGGTAGCACGCCTTACGGCTGGATTGACGGCTTTGCCCACGGCATTGTGGACGGAATCAACGCCTGCGGAGCCACCGAATGTGTGATTGGCGGCGGCGATATTGGCGACTCCACCGAAATGTCGGTGACCGTCACCGCCCTCGGCTACACGGACCGCGCCGTGCTACGCTCCGGCGCACGCCCCGGCGACACTATCGCCCTGGCGGGACGTACCGCCTGGTCCGATGCCGGCCTGCGCGTGTTGCTCAACCCGCTCTCCCTACCCGCCACGGCAGTGCTACGTGCCATTGCCGCAGGTCAGGATGCTGAGGAGGCGCTGGACGCGGTGAGCCGGGCGTGGGCTCGGCAGCAACCGGAAGATGCTGGTGCTCTTCCCGAAGGGCTCGTTGAGCTTGCCCGCACCCTCACCCCCGAAGACGCCGCGCACATGATTGCGGTCTGCGAGCGCGCCGTCGACTCGCAGCACCACCCGGTCAGCCCCATCCCCGCCGGTGAGGTAGCACACCAGCATAAGGCAAGCTCCATGCTGGACCTCTCGGACGGACTCGTCAAGGACGCTGGGCGAGTTGCCGCCGCCTCCGGGGTGCAGATGCGCCTCGACCGCGCCGCCGTGGATGCGTTCGCCGAGCCGCTGCTACCGCTGGCGCGCCTGCTGCTGGCGATTGGTGAGCGCAATGAGGCGGGGGAGAGCCCCGCATCCCTGGCGCGTACCTTCGTGCTGGTCGGTGGAGAAGACCACGGCCTGCTGGCGACCTTCCCCGGTGAGGTGCCTGAAGAGTTTGTGCCCCTGGGTACCTGCGTGGCGGACGCCCCGGAGCGCGGTCTGAGCGCCGAACTTTACGGTGCCGAACGCCGCCACAATGCGGTGACCGGCGCGGCGGTCGTGATGGACGGCCGCTCCCTGGACGGCATGGGCTGGGAACACTACGGAGCGTCCGCGTAGAAGCTTGACCCAGTACCGCAAGTCACCGAGCGCCGCGAGGTGCGGGCGGTTTGTGCGTTCCGTCCGTGCTTTCATTCCGCGGGATGGGTGGCGGGCAATACCGTACATTTAACCGAAATTGCTTAGAATAGAAGTACGAAATAGGCTGGATTCTGCCCGTGCCGCGGGCGCTGAGATATCAGTTGGGAACTAGCCGAGAAATCAGTCGGGAACTGACCGGAAATCAGTCGAGAACCAGCCGAGAATCAGTCGATAACCAGCCGAGAACCAGTCGAGAACTACGCGAAACTGATAGGGAGGGTAGCGTGAACGCAGAACAGAACCAGCGCACCGAAGAGCGCGAGATTTACCGCCGCGCCTGCGTGCGCGCCTACCGCTTCGGCGTAGCGTGGTCCGCCGCCGCCCGCACCACCATCGAACGCTACCGTGAGGCGCTCAACGAGCTCAACGGGTTCCCCGTGCCCGATAAGGACACCGGCTCCAATATCGCCCACACCCTGCTGACCCTGACTGAAGAGTTTGAGCGGGGCATGGAACAGGTTCTGCCCAACGAGAGTCTGCCCAGTGAGGTTCTGCCCGCTGGCGAAATTCCCGGCGGGGAGGGCGCGTGCGTGCCCGAGGCGGCGGGCGCCTCCGAAACCCTCGCCCACCTGTGGATTCAGCTGGGTGGTATCTACGAGCACGCGATTATGCGCGCATCCCGCGTGGCGCGCGGCAACTCGGGTACCCTGCTCTGCGCCTGGGCGCTGGAGGCGGTGCGCAGCTACTGGTTCCTGCCCGGAAACCTCGCGCAGGAGCTCGGCGACGCAGCCGATGAGCTGCCGCTCGTGCGCGCCCTGGAAGCAGACTACGAGCGCGTTATTGCTCGCGGATCCCTGCCGAAGCATCGCGAAGTGAAGCTGGAGTACGCCCACGCGGAGGCGCGCGCGATGGCGTTCGCGGCTGAGCGTATTCGCGCCAGTGTGGGGGAGCAGATGGTGCCCTCCACGATGCTGTCGGTCATGGTGGAGCTTGCCCGCCTGGAGGCACACTACGATGCATCACAGGACGCAGAAGCTGCTGACGAAGCGCTGAAAGAGCGCCGACGTGCGCTGATGCGTGCCGCCTTGGAACGTACCGCGCAGTTCCCGCCCTCACCCGAGCTTGCCGGTTTCGTGGATGCCGGCGCGCTCGGCTTCTACCTTGCCGTGGTGCACTCCAACCCGCGATGGGAGGGAGCAACCCTGAACGAGGCGCAGGTGCAGTCTATGCTCCGCGCGCCCTCGGCTGCGGATGCGGCGCGGGCGGGCTCTGAACCCGCTGAGCACGTAGAAGATGAGCACGCAGAACATGCGGGGCGGAGCGGCTGGGAGCTCATGGGTACGCTGACCTGCGAGCCCCTCGCCCTGGCGCAGCTGCGCCCCGAACTTGAAGCCATGGGCGACAGCCTGCTCATTACGCCCCTGGACATGGCGGCTGGACTCTGGGCGCTGCACGTGCACGTGCCCGAAATTGACCCCGCCCGCGAGCTGATTATGGGTTACGGCCAGTGGTCGGATGAGCGTATTTCCTCCCTGGTGGACGGCCACCACGCCGACCACGCGTGCGGTGCGGAGGGCGGCGTATGAGCCCCGCCCGACGTTCCGTAAACCCGCAGCAGGAAGCCCTGGACTTGGGGCTTCCTGAGCCTGCACCTAACAAGAGTGCGCCGGTCAAAGCTGCGTCGGCTAAAAGTGCAACAGCTGAGGCTACGAAGAGCAAGGCTTCGCAGGCCAAGCCTGCGAAGGTTGAGGCAGCGCAGGGTGAGCCCGTAGATTCAACGGTTGTCGAGCCTACCCGTACTGCTTCTGCGGCTCGAGCTCAGCAGGGGACAAAAGATGCGCCGCTACTGAGCGATGAGCAGCTCCGCACCACCGCCGAGCTGACCGTGCGGGATCTTGCCGCCTACGCCCGAGGCGAGGTGAGCCGCACCGAGCTGAGCGAACGCGCGGCACAGCGCGCCAGCGCGCCCTACCGTAAGGCGCTCAAGACGCTCAAACATTCGCTGGGCCCCGCCGCGCACACCATGACCGACGACGCTATCTACGAGCTGGTCGATATTGCGTTGGCGGCACGGCAGGCAACTCAGTCGGAAGTGCATCAGCCGAAGGAACCGGCTCGGAAAGCACCCGCGCGGAAGAATCCGACTCAGAAGAAAACAGTTCAGAAGGAACTAGCTCAGAACAAGCCGAGCCCGCAGGAGAACGATACTGCCGCGCGGGCTACTTCGGCGCGCCCGCAGAAGGTAACGAAAGCGAGCGAAGAGGCCGAGCAGAAGCCTGCTCCGAAGAAGAGCACGCCCGAAGTAGAAGCTGATAAGCCTGCACCCAAAAAACCGGCCTCCACAAAGGTCGTAGCGAAGAAGACTCCCGCAAAGAAAGCTCCCGCTTCCAAAGCCTCGGTGACGAAGGGCGCTGATTCCAAGGCCGCTACGCCGAAAACCGCCGCGCCGAAAACCCCCGCACCGAAAACCGCTGTCAAGAAGGTAACACCCACGCCGAAGACCCCGGCGAAGAAGGGTCCCGCACAGAAGGAACCTGTACATAAGGCTTCCGCGAAGAAGGCAGCTACTGAGAAGGTTGCGGCTGCGAAGCCCGCATCAGCTGCCGCGGAGGCTAAGAGCCGCGCCCTGGCGCGCTACGCCTCCGAAGACCGCATCGAAAATGCGCCGCTCAAAAAGTACCTTCCCGCACCCAGTGCCAAGGCAATCTCCACGCACCTTGACCTGCACACCGTTGGGGAGATGCTCGATTACTTCCCGCGCAAGTACCTGCCGCGAGGTGAGCTCAGCTCCTTCGCCGAACTCGTTGAGGGCCAGGACGTCACCATCATCGCCCGCGTGGTGCACGTGAGCACCCGAACCATGGCGGCGCGCCGCGGCAAAATCACGGAAGTGATCATCACCGACCGGCTCTCCGATGCCACCGGGCAGGATGCGCCCGCCGGTTTTGGCGCCGCTGGTTTTGGTGCTGCTGGCCTCAACGCTGGTGGCCCTGTATTCGTGGTGCCCGGGCGCGCTAACCGCCCCGGCGCATCCGGCGCGTCTAGAGTATCCGGCGCGCCCGCGCAGAACTGGCAGGCAACCGGGATGCACAACCCGCGCATCAACGCGCTCGTTCATTCCACGCACAACCCAGCCACGCAGAACCCTGCACAGGGCAGGGGAGCGCAACCCGCCTCCTACAGCGGCTACGCAGACAGCTACGGCCAAGATTCATTTGGCCAGGACAGCTTCGCGCAGGATAGTTTCGCCCAGGGAGGCCTCTTTGGCGTGCCCGCACCCAGCATGACGAACCCCGGCGCGGGCGTGCTCATTGGCTCGCAGCTGAAGCTCTCCTTCTTCAACGCCTGGACCGCCGCCCGCGAAATCCGCGAGGGCGAAACCATGATGTTCTCCGGCAGGGTCGGCATCTACCGCGGCGAATACACCCTCACCAACCCGCACTACGCCCTGCTCTCAAAGGATGCCTCCGGCGCGGACGTCACCGACGCCGCCACCGCCCCCGTGCCTGTCTACCGCGCCCCCGCGAAGCTGCCCACCGACCGCATCAGCGGCTACATGGTGCAGCTGCTCGAAAAGGTGCCACTCAAAGAACTCGAAGACCCGGTGCCCTACACGATTCGTCGCGCCCGCAAGGTGCCCTCGCTGGAGTGGACGTACCGCGCCCTGCACACCCCCGACTCGGAGGACACCTGGCGTGCCGCGCAGGCGCAGATGCGTTACCGCGAGGCATTCGTGCTGCAGAGCGCGCTCGCTCGCCTGCATTCGGCGCGTGCCGCGCACCTGACCCAGCCGCGCCCCGCCGTGGAGGGCGGACTCGCCGATCAGCTGCTGAAGGTCCTGCCCTACGAGCTGACCGAGGGGCAGCAGAAGGTAGGCGCTGAGATTGCCGCGGATCTGTCGAGCGAATCGCCCATGAACCGCCTGTTGCAGGGTGATGTGGGTTCCGGTAAGACCGTGGTGGCTCTGCGCGCCATGCTGCAGGTTGCCGATGCGGGTGGCCAGTCCGCGATGCTCGCCCCGACCGAGGTGCTTGCCGAGCAGCATTTGCGTTCGGTGCTGGATATCCTGGGGGATATGGCGGCGCCCGAAGACTCAGACGCTGACGATTCAGCCGACGGTTCTGCCGAGGGAACTCCCACGGGGAACGGGGAGGAACCCCGCCGTGTGCGCGTGCGCCTGCTGACCGCCTCCATGGGTACCCGCGCCAAGCGCAAGGTACTGCAGGAGCTCGCCGACGGCACCGCCCAGATCGTGATTGGCACCCACGCCCTGCTCTCCGATGAGGTGAGCTTCCACGATTTGGGTCTGGTCGTCGTGGACGAGCAGCACCGCTTCGGCGTGGAGCAGCGCGACGGCCTGCGCGGCACCGACGGCGCCCTGCCGCACCGCCTGGTCATGACCGCAACGCCCATTCCGCGTACCGTCGCGATGACCGTGTTCGGTGATCTGGATGTGTCTGTGCTCGACACCCTGCCCGCCGGTCGCCAGAAAATCTCAACGCACGTGGTACCCCTTGCCGAGAAGCCCGCCTGGGCGTCCCGCCTGTGGAGGCGCGCCCGCGAAGAAATCGACGCGGGCCACCAAGTGTATGTTGTCGTACCCAAAATCGGGGAGGACGGCGACAGCCTGGAGGAAGGCGCCGCGTTCTTTGGCGCATCCAGCCTGAACGGTGCTGGAACCGGCGCGGGCAACTCTGCTCAAGGTTATTTCGGTCAGGGCGGTAACGCCAGCAGCGACGGCAAGGTTCAGCTGACCTCGGTCGCCTCAATGTACTCCTACCTGAGCGCTGAGGACGCCCTCGTCGGCGTGCGTATCGGCACCCTGCACGGCCGCATGGACCCGGCGGAGAAGACCGCCGTCATGACCGCTTTCGAGCGCGGCGAAATTGACCTGCTCATTAGCACCACCGTCATTGAGGTGGGCGTGAACGTCCCGAACGCCACGCTCATGATCATCATGGACGCCGACCGCTTCGGCATCTCGGGCCTGCACCAGCTGCGCGGTCGTGTGGGCCGCGGCGGCTACGCGGGCACCTGCCTGCTGGTGACTCGCCAGGAGGAAGGTGGCGTGTCCCGCGAGCGCCTGGATGCGGTCGCCTCCACCACGGACGGCTTTGAACTCTCCCGCATCGACCTGGCGCAGCGCCGCGAGGGTGATATTCTGGGTGCTGCACAATCGGGCTCGAAAAGCACCCTGCGGTTCTTGCGGGCGCTCGCCGATGCCGACATTATTGAGCGTGCCCGTGAGGATGCCCGCTCGGTGGTGGAGAAGGACCCGACGCTGGCTAAGCATCCGTCGCTGGCGCGTACGATTGACCGTGCCCTGGACGCTGACCGTGAGGCGTTCCTCGGCAGGGGATAAGCGCCCCACGAGGCAGAACGCGCCACTGATCCGCCCCCCTCCCGCCCTGCCCACCACCCGCTGAAACCGTGACTTCAACACACCGCACTAGTTAAGAGGAGAAACCCTATGAGCCGTATTATTTCCGGTGCCGCCGGAGGCGTTCGCCTTGCCTCGGTTCCGGGGGATAATACTCGCCCCACCACCGACCGGGTGAAGGAATCCCTCTTCTCCAAGCTGGAGAGCTACGACATTATTCGTGGCGCCCGCGTGCTGGACGCTTTTGGCGGCTCGGGCGCGCTGGGCTGTGAGGCGCTCTCGCGCGGTGCCGCCTCCGTGACTCTGCTGGACACCTACCCGAAGGCTGTTGCGGTGATTCGCAAGAACGTTGCCGCGGTGGAGAAGGCGATGGGCCGCACCGGTTCTGGTTCTTCTAGCGCTACCGGTTCTGCGGTGCGCGTGCAGCAGTCTCAGGCGCTGACCTACGTGAAGTCCGCTTCCGGTCCGTGGGACCTGGTGTTTGTTGACCCGCCCTACGCCATGCCGAACGAGCAGGTCAGTGAGCTGCTGGAGGCGCTCACCCCCAAGCTTGCCGAGGGTGCCGTGGTCGTGGTGGAGCGTTCTTCGCGCGATGCGGAGCCGGTGTGGGGCGAGGGCCTGTACTGTTTTTCGACCCGTCAGCACGGCGAGACGGTTCTCTACTACGTGGAGCCTGACGAGGTGGAGGAACAGACGGGTGACGAATCCAGCGACGAGCCCGGCAACGAATCCGGCGAGGAGGCTGAAGAGCTCGCCGCCTAAGTTTGCCGCCTCATCTCACCGCGCCCCTAGCCTTTCTGCCTCATCTTTCCCCCTCAGCCTGCGCTCGCCCGCATGCCGCTATCCCGCATCCTAAATTCGCCCGCATCTAGCCATTTCAACCTCTGATATTTATTCGTGAAGGGACCGCCATGATTGCCCTCTGCCCCGGATCTTTTGACCCCGTGCACCACGGCCACCTGGAAATCATTGCCCGCGCCGCTCAGCTCTTTGACGAGGTGATTGTGGGCGTGGCGCACAATAGCGCCAAGAAGTACCGCTTCTCCCTGGAGGAGCGTGTGCAGCTGGTGCGTGAGTCCCTGCAGGAGCTCGGTATTGAGGGTGTGAGCGTGGAGCCGATTCCGCCGGGCGTGCTGCTTGCCGAGTATGCGGCGGAGCGTGGCGCGAAGGTGCTGGTGAAGGGTCTGCGTTCGGCGACGGACTACAGCTATGAGGCTCCGATGGCGAGCATGAACCGTCACCTGGCGCAGGTTGAGACGGTGTTCTTGGCGGGTGAGGACCGCTACGGTGCGGTGTCGTCCACGATTATTCGTGAGGTGGCGTCGCTGGGTGGTGACGTGACTCCCTTCGTGCCGGAGGCGGTCGCCCGCGCCCTGAAAAATGCCTAAAACACCTCATCAACCCGGGCAACCCGGGTGCGCACCCACCCGACACGCCCGACATGCCCACCGGCAGGGCCCCGGCAGAATAACTCGCACCGCCGACCGGGCAATTAAGTCCCCCAGCAGTAGCCCCGGCCGGCTGGTTATGTGCCGCGCGGCGCCTCCTTAAGGGGATATTTAAGAGGTGAGCGCCACTTAAAGAGATTTAAAAGGCGCTTAATCTTGATTAACGGTGCGAACCACCCCTAAAATGGGACTTTGGTTTATACATTTCGTAAGGAGAAACGCCATTTCACGTGCAGACGCATCGCCGCTGGTTGTATCAGTCACTAACCTGATTCACCGCCCCGGCACCATGGAAACTCTCACTGAGGTTCTGCCCGCACCGGCAGACCTGGGTAACACGCTCATCGGCGTGGAAGAGGGTTCGGATATTGACCTCGATATTCGTATGGAGTCTGTTGTTGATGGTATCCTAGTAACCGGCTCCGTTGTTGTGGATGTACACGGCGAGTGTAGCCTTTGCTTGGATCCGATTGATTACGAGATGTCGGCCAATATTCAAGAGCTTTTCGTCTTTGAGAAGGCCCCGGCTGGCGGCCCCGAAGACGAAGTAGATGAGCAGTACGCCGTTGAGGATGATTCCATCGACCTTGAACCGGCTCTGCGGGACGCAGTAATCCTTCAACTGCCGTTCCAGCCTGTTTGTAGGGACACCTGCCAGGGTCTGTGCGCCGATTGCGGTGCGCGCCTGGAGGATGACCCCGGGCATCATCACGAGGTGTTGGATCCGCGCTGGTCGGCCCTACAGGGCCTGCTCGGTGCAGATACCGAAAACTAAATTGTTGTTACTAGAGATTGTGAGATAGCTGTGGCTGTTCCCAAGCGCAAGATGTCCCGCGCTAACACCCGCGCACGCCGTTCCCAGTGGAAGGCATCCGTGCCCCAGCTGGTTAAGACCGTTGAAAACGGTCGCGTGACCTACAGCCTGCCCCACCAGGCAAAGGTTGTAACCGACGCTGCAGGCAACGCCCTGTTCCTGGAGTACAAGGGCCGTAAGGTTGCAGACGCCTAAGAAGCGGTGAATCCTTATGTTTGAATTTCCTAGTGTTGATACTAGGGAGTTGCGTAAACGTCTCGGGGTCGATATCGACGCCGAGACGTTTTTGCTATCCCTAACGCACCGTTCCTACGCCTTCGAGAACCCCGGGGTGGAGCATAACGAGCGCCTGGAGTTCCTGGGCGATTCGGTGCTTTCCCTGGCAATTGCTGAAGAAGTGTACCGACGCTACCCCGACCTGCCCGAGGGTGAGCTCGTGAAGCTGCACCACGTGGTGGTGTCTACGGTGGCGTTGGCGAAGGTGGCACGCGACCTGGATCTGGGCCGGTACATCCTGCTCGGTAAGGGCGAGATTCACACCGGCGGCGCCGATAAGGACTCGATCCTTGCCGACACCATGGAGGCGATTTTCGGCCTGACCTACCTGGAGTGCGGTCGCGAGGCGGCTCGTGACCTGGTGCTGCGCCTGATTGCGCCGCTGCTCGATGATGAGAAGGTCCTGAACTCTGGACGCGACTGGAAGACCGAGCTGCTGAACCTCGCCACCGCCCGCGGTTGGGGAGACGTGCGCTATGAGGTCACCGGTGAGGGCCCCGATCACGCGCGCGTGTACACTGCGGTCGCTATTGTGGCGAACCAGCAGGCCGGTACCGGTGTGGGTCCGAGCAAGAAGGAGGCGGAGCGCCTTGCCGCTGAGCAGGCGTACCGCGTTCTGGTTTAGGGTGCTTCTCTGGCGCGCTGTCTAGGTTTCTCGACGGGGTAGCTCAGTTGAGCCTGCGCCTGTTGAGCCCCGCTGATTGGAGTAATTCATGCCCGAACTGCCCGAGGTAGAAACCGTTCGCGCAGGCATCGCCGACCATTCGTTGGGCCGCCCCGTGCGGGCGGTGCGCGTGGTCGATGCCCGTTCGCTGCGCAGGCACCTGCCCGGTCCCGCCCACTTTGAGGCGGCACTCACCGGCAGGGCACTGCGCGGTGCCTACCGCCGCGGCAAGTACCTGTGGCTGACCCTGAGCGAGGCGGACGGCACGCTTGCCGACGAGGCGCTCGTGGTGCATCTGGGCATGAGCGGTCAGCTGCTCGTGCGCGATGAGCCGGGCGGCGAATCGGACAGCAACTCGGGCAGCGACTCGGGTAATGAGTTGGGGGCTCGTGCGGCGTTTGATGAGCAGCCGCGGCACCTGCGCGTGGCACTCGAGCTAGGACCGGCTGGAGCTACCGGTAGCGCGGCGAGCACCAACCGGGCAAGCACCGGGCAGCGGTTGCTCTTCGTGGATCAGCGCATCTTCGGTGGCATGTTCCTCAGCCCGCTGGTACCGGACGTACCCGCGGCGGTTGTAGCGAATGAAGTAGCGCCCGGTGAATTGGGGCAGAGCGAAGTACCTGAGCGTTTTCTTGTGCCCGAGGCGGTTAAGCACATTGCCCGCGACCCGCTGGACGAGTTCTTCGACCCCGCGGCGGTGCGCCGTAAGTTCCTGCGCACCTCCAGCGGCATTAAGAAGGTGCTGCTGGATCAGTCGGTCATCTCCGGGGTGGGCAATATCTACGCCGACGAGGCACTGTGGCGTGCGCGGTTGCACTACGCGAAGCCCGCACGCACCCTCAGCGCCGCCCAGACCCGCGAACTGCTGGAGGCGGTCACCCAGGTGCTGCGCGAGTCCCTGGCGGCTGGCGGCACAAGCTTCGACGCCCTGTACGTGAACGTGCTCGGCGAATCGGGCTACTTTGAGCGCTCGCTGAACGCCTACGGTCGTGCTGGGGAGCCCTGCCACCGTTGCGCGGAGGCAGGCCGCACCTCCCTGATGGTGCGCGAACCGTTCCAGAACCGCTCATCCTACCGTTGCCCGCACTGCCAGCGGGCGCCGCGTGCTCGATAAGTTAAGGGCTCTCGATAGGCACAAACTCACGCTAGATATGCACACGACGGCGTAGCTACGTTCCTCCCAGGAGAGGGATGTAGCTACGCCGCCATTCGTTTAAACCTGATTCGTTTAAGCTTCAATCGTTGAAATCAGGGCAGGGGAGCCACCCCGAAAAGAGGTAATTATCGGCTGTACTTATCCCCGTAGAACAAGCCCAGACGCTCGTAGCCTTCCTCAATCGACACCGAGGGTTCCCACTGCAGAAGCTCGCGGGTGCGGCGCTGATCAAACCAGTGCGCGGTCGACAGCTGCTCGGCGAGGAACTCCGTCATCGGCGGCTCATCACCGGCGGTCACGTTCTTCGGCAGACGCTCCCACACGCGCTCAATGACCTTACCCGCAAGAGCCGCAACCTTCGCCGGAACCGAGAAACGCGGGGCGGGAACGCCCACTGCCTCACAGAAACCACCGAGTAGCTCAGCGATAGTGCGCGGCTGACCGTTCGTCACCACCAGCGCCTGACCCGCAAAAGCGTCGAGGCGCTGATAGCCGCGCACCAGCGCATCCGCGGCGTTATCAATGTAGAGCGTATCAATCAGACCCGTACCGCCGGAGAGCAGCGGCAGGCGGCCCGCGGCGGAACGCTCCAGAATACGCTCGACCAGCTGGGTATCGCCCGGACCCCACATGATGTGAGGACGCAACGCACCCACGCGCAACACCCCGCCACCGGGCAGGGGAGTGCCGTTTGCCTCCAGAGCAAGGAGCTCAGCGGCAGCCTTCGAACGCGCATAGTTACCGCGCGCATGCTCCGGGGACGCAACGCCGGCACCATCACCCACAATCGCCGCACCGGCATGAGCCACCGACGGCGAAGAAATGTACAGGAACGAACCCACCGAATGGTTCAGCGCCGCCTGCAGCAGGGTGCGGGTGCCCTCAATGTTGATGCGCTCATAATCAGCCCACTCGCCGCTGACCGAAACCTTCGCCGCAGCATGCACCACACCGTTCACGCCGGTCATCGCCAGATCCACAGCCTGCGCGTTCGTAATATCGCCGCGCACCTGCTCAAAACGCGGGCGCACCGAATCGGGCAGCAGAGCCGCAATACCCGAATCGCCACGCTGAAAAACGCGCACATCGTAGCCGGCACGCAACAACGCCAGCACGCTCTCACGACCCAGCAGGCCGCTCGCACCGGTAAAGAGGATGCGCTCGCCAATACGCGGCGCAAAATCAGGCTCCTCAACCGGGCGCAGCGAACGCGGGGCGGGGTCGGTGTAGCGGGCGGCCAGGGGGCGCGCCGGCTTGCGGAACCGAGCCGTCGGGGAGGTCACCGCATGCGAGGTCGACAGGCGGGATTCAGACAAACGGGGTACAGACTCGTGGGACGAGGACTCACGCGAAGAATGAGGGGACATCATACTCCTTAGACTTAGGGATCCGGCAGGCGCTTACGCCCCCGCGAGGACCTTCGACGCCCACTCACCCAGGGCGGGGCGGTCAATCTTCGAATTGTGGCGAATATCGGTCGGATGCTCGTGCACTACCAGCACCGCGGCAAGTTCCACGCCGGTATCCTCGGCAACCTTCTGACGTACCAGCTGCGAGAGCTCGAAGGGTGCCACACCCTCCGCAATGGGGAAGCGGTTGGTGCCGGGCACGCGATCGAGCAGGGCACGCTTGAGACCCGATGCCGACTGGCGCGCCTCCAAAGCGGCAGTATTTGCGGACGCCTCAATGACCAGCACCGGGGCGGCGGTACCTGCAGGGCCCACCGCGACCAGGGCGGCGCGGCGCACCTCGGGCAGGGACTCGGCGGACTGCTCAGCCGCAACCGGGGTCAGTACACCCTGCGAAGTCAGCAGCACGTGCGCGAGGCGACCCTCAACCCACAGGCGACCCGAAGCGTCCAGGTGACCGACATCACCGGTGTGATGCCAACCCGGGGTGCTAATGGACTGCTCCTCGGTGACCCACAGGGTGTCGTAGCGGTCCTTCACGTGTGGTGCCGAGACCAGAATCTCGCCGGTCACACCGGGCTCATGGGTCATCTCATCCGCGACCGAACCGTCCTGCAGCAGCGGCGCAATAGCCACCGCCGCGCCGTACACCGCGAAACCAACGCACACGCCGTCACGGGCGAACGGGTCAAGCACCTCACCGGCGGCATTCGGGGTACCCTCAGCGATCGCCTGGCGAATCATCTCGAAAGACACATCGGTCACCGGCAGACCCTCGGTCATGCCGTACGGGGTGTGTAGGGAAGCGTTCGGCACCAGGGCGGAGAGCTCCTCCAGCAGCGGCACGGGAATCGGCGCGCCAGCACTCAGCACGGTCTGAACCTTAGCCAACGCCGCACGCTGCTCAGCGTTCAGCTCATCGGCGGTCGCCACCACATTCACCAGGGCGGCGGGGGAGGCAAACACGACCGTCGCATCAATAGCCGCCGCAGCCGAGGCCAGGGCAGAAGCCGTCAGGGTCTTCGGGCGGGTCACATCCATTGTCGGGGTCACACTGGTAGCACCCAGCGCCGGACCCAACAGCGCAAACGGCGCGAAGCCAGCCACCAGACCGCTACCGGGCGCAAAACCGTACGTATTCGCAATGGCGTCGCGCATACCCGCCAGCTGACGTTGCGTGTACACCACACCCTTAGCCGGGCCGGTCGAACCGGAAGTGTACAGCACCGCCGCATCAGCATCCGGCACGGGGGATGGGAACTCCACCACGGTCGGGGTGGGCACCGGCGCACCCGGAGTGCCGTCAGCGGCGGGCGCGGTAAACACCGAACCGGCAACGCCCAACAGCTTCTCCTGCACCGAACCCAGCGGCTCCACAGAAATACGCACACCTGGCCACAGCAGGGTACGGGCGGCACTGAGCGCGGCGGGAATACCCACCAGGAAGCTCGGGTTAGCACCCTTCAACGCGCGAGTCAGACCCGGAATACCCAGACCGGTATCAGCCACCACAATGACAGCGCCCAGCTTCATGCAGGCGTAAATCAGGGTGGTCAGGCGGGCACCCGGAGGCACCATCAGGTTCACGCGGTCACCCGGACGCACGCCCAGGGCGTGCAGGCGGGTCGCGGCGGCGTTGACCTGCTGGTTCAGCTCAGCCCAGGTCAGGGTCACAGAAACGGAGGTGCCGTCGCCCTTGGGATCCATGTCCACCACTGCGGTGGAGGCGTCATTGGCGCGTTCGGTGAGGGCAGCGAGCATGGGGCGAAACGCCGCGGGAACAGCACCCCCAGCGGCGGTGCCCTCAGCGCCCTCAGCTGTAATACCCTCAGCGGTAGCGCCCTCGCCGGTCGTCAGGCCGTGGCGGCGTGCGCGGGCGGCACGATGCTCCGCCTCCGCATTACGCGGCGGAACCAGCACGCTATCCTCCAGCGTGCCAAAGGTCTGCGCAAGCCACGAAATCATGGGGGTGGCAATATCGTAATCCTCAATGACCAGGTGCGACGCCTTCTCGTAGCGGTGCACCTTCGCCTGCGGCATGCGCTCCATCAGATCAAACAGGTAGCGGCGCTGGAACACCGGGTCCTTCGTGCCCCACTGGAAGAACGCGGGCACATCCAGGTCACGGATCTGCTCGGCAATACGCTGCATCGGGGCGTAGGAAGGAATATCGGTACCGGTCGGAATATCACCCACAAAATTACGCACACCCTCACGCCACGCCGAATGAGCGTACGGCGCACGGTACGTACGGTAAATCGCCTCGTTTAGAGGGCTCGGGTACAGGCGCTTAGGCTGCGGACCCACCGGCTGCGGCAGGGTACCATCAAGCGCCCCGGCACCGGCAGAACCCGGCGCGGGCAGGCGGCCCTCATTCTGAGCCAAACCCAAGGTCACATCAATAAACGCGGTCGAATCGTGAGTACCCCACTCGTGCACGCCCAACGCCAGACGCAGGGCGGCAGGGATATTCTCAATGCCGTCATGGTAGACTGCGGTGTTCGTCAGCATCACGCCCGAAAGAATCTCACGATGCTCCAGCGCCCAACCGAACGACACCAGCCCACCCCAGTCATGGGCGAGGGTCACGACCGGCTTATCGGTCTCATCCAGGCCGAGCGCCTTCGTGAAATCACCCAGGTCAGCAATACGGTCGGTCAGGGAGCGGCGCTCACCCTCCAAATCCAGGTGGGTGCGCTCCGAATAACCCATATCAATCTGATCAACCGCAACCACACGCCACGGGGCGCGCTCATTCACGCCCGCATCCAGCACGGTACGCCACAGGTACGACCAGGTCGGGTTACCGTGCACGCACAGGATCGTGCCAATCGGCTCCAAACCCTGCTCGACCAGCACCGGAAGGTTATCCAGGTAGTGCCAGCGGCGCGCGCCAGCCTGCTGCGCCCGCTGCTCAATGGGGGCGGTGGTGGGCACCTCCAGAAGGTGGGAGTAGCGCGGGTTCACGCCCGCCCATTCCTCCGGGTTATACGGGGGCTGAGCCTTAGGGAAGTTCAAATGGCGCATGCTGGGAATCCTTCCGGATCGAATCGGTGAATGTCTACCGCACAGAGGTTAAGGGCTGCCGGCTAACGGGTTACCACTGAATCTCAAGCAGGGCAGTGTTCAGGCCAGAACCCACACCCATGCACAGAATACGGTCGCCCTTCGTGTAGGTCGGCGCGCACTCGGCGAGAGTCATCGGCAGAGCCGCCGCAGCCACATTGCCCCACTTCGGGAAGGTCAAGGGGATGCGCTCACGCTCAATACCGACCGCCTCAATAATGGCGTTTGTGTGGGCGTTAGAAATCTGATGGGTCACGTAGGAGGTCATATCGTTCCACTCCCAGCCGTCCTGATGCGCCTGCTCCCACGCCTGCGCCACCAGCTCCAGACCGTGCTTGAGCAGGCCCTCAGCGTCAGTGTTCATGCCCTGATCCGCCTCGCCACCGATGCACAGGTTACGGTGCTCAGTGCCCGCGCGGGACACCGAACCGACGATGCGGTGACCCTCCGGGTGGCGGTCAGCACGGCCAATCACAGCCGCCGCCGCACCCGAACCGAGGGTCAGGGTCGCAAACTGAGCCAGCACATCCTCGCGGGTCGAATCGGGGTTGTTCAGGATGCGCACCGCGGTACGGTGCCACGGAGAGGGGTCCTCGCCAGCGACAATCAGGGCGTAGTCGATAGCGCCCGCATCAATCATGGTGGAGGCGACAGTCATTGCGTTCACAAAGCCCAGGCAGGCATTCGTAATATCGAAGTTCAGGGCGTGACGCGGCAACTCCAGGCGGTCGTGCACACCCACCGAAACGGCGGGCTCAAAGTTATCGCGAGTCACCGAAGCGTTAATCAGCAGGCCAATCTGGGAGCGGTCAATACCCGCCTGCTCGATAGCCTTCTCGGCTGCGGCAACAACGCCGTCCTCGAAGGTCTGGCCCTCAGCCCAACCGCGGCGAGTGCTAATACCGGCAAGACGCTCCAGCAGGCCCTTCGGCATGCGCAGACGCTTATAGGTTTGGGCCAGCTGCTCATCGAAGTAGTCGCTCGTGACGACCTCCGGAGGCAGCTCATGGGTAATAGACAGCAGAGCTGCATTAGCGTGGCGAATGTCAGAGTTCGTGCCGACCTTCTCGGCGGATGCATTCAACAATGGTGTGGCCCTTGTAAATAGAAGTCAGTGGGATACATAGAAAAACGCGGGGATGCGAACAGCGGCCCCGCAGAATTCGTGATGCTCATTCCAATCTACCGCACCGACCGGGCGAACCCGTATCCGTAGACCCAATATGAACGCGCCCGTTCACCCCGCGCGTAAGATGATGCACAATGAGGAACTTTGAACCCCCTTCCCCCCGTGCACGTTCACGCCGCCCGCCCGCCGCACCGCGTACACTAGAGGGATGCCGCCACGCACCACAGAACGTGCCCGGCACACACCAGTTCTTCTGCAGAAAGGCCCCTTGTGCACCTGATGTCGCTGACCCTGCGCGGGTTCAAGTCTTTCGCCTCCGCAACCACTTTTGAGTTCGCCCCCGGCATTAACGCGGTGGTCGGACCCAACGGCTCCGGCAAGTCCAATGTGCTGGATGCGCTCGCCTGGGTTATGGGCGAGCAGGGCGCTAAGAGCCTGCGCGGCGGCAGCATGAAGGACGTTATCTTCGCGGGCTCCGGCGAGGCCGGTTCAGGCGACGGCGCCCAGCGTGCACCCCTGGGCCGCGCCAAAGTCACCCTGACTTTCGATAATTCTGACGGCACCCTCAGCATTCCCGCTGATCGGGTGCAGATTTCGCGCACCATGTTCCGCTCCGGCGGCAGCGAGTACGAGATTAACGGCTCCCCGGCGCGTCTTGCTGACATTCAGGACCTGCTCTCGGAGGCGGGTCTGGGTCAGCAGATGCACGTGCTCGTCGGCCAGGGTCAGCTGGATGCGGTCCTGCACGCCACCGCGCAGCAGCGCCGCGACATGATCGAGCAGGCGGCGGGCGTGGTCAAGTACCGCCGCCGCCAGGAGAAGACCAGCCGCAAGCTGGAGTCTGTGGCATCGAACGTTACCCGCCTGAGCGACCTGGTTGCCGAGCTGGATTCGCAGCTGCAGCCGCTGAGCGAGCAGGCAGAATCCGCCGCGACCGCGCGCCAGCTGCAGGCGCGCATCCGCCAGCTGGAGGCGGTACTTTTGGCTCGTCAGCTGGGTGTTCTGCAGGCTGAGCAGGCGCAGGCTCTCGCCTCCGAGGCGGAAGGTACCCGCCGCGCCGAAACCCTGAAAGAACAACTGGAGGCGGCGCGTGCCGCATCCGCGAAGCATCAGCAGGAGCAGAACCGTCTGAACGCCGAGGTCACCGCCTGCCAGAAGGCCGTGTCGACCCTGCGCGAGTCCGCCGCGCGCGTGCGCACCGTGCAGTCCATCGCCGCCGAGCGCGTGCGCACCTACCGCGTGGAACTGACCGAGGCGACCGCCGCCGCCCGCGCCGGATACGAACGCGCCCTGGAACTGCTGGAAGAACGCCGCGAAGAGGCAGAGCGCGCGGTGGAAAGCTACGCCAGCTTTGAGGAGCGCTACGATGCGGCGCTGAAGAACGTTGAGAAGGCAGCGTCCGAGGTGGCGCAGACTGAGCGCGCCTCGGGTGAGGCGGCGCAGTCTCGTGCCCGCGCGCAGGCTCAGCTGGATGCCGCCCGCGCCGCTGTGGTGGAGGCGACCCGCGCCTACGCGGCGGCGGCTGAGCGTGCCGCAACCCTGAGTGAGGCGCTGGGCCAGAGCCTGGGTGAAGCACCCGCCGAGCTCGGTGCTGAATCCGCCGAGGCGGTGTTCGACCCCGAGACCGGCGAGCTCATGGATTCTTCGAGCGAGGGCGCGAGCCTGCTGCGCGTGCTGGATGCCGTGCAGATTGACCCCGAGTATGCGCGCGCGGCTTCTGCGGCGCTGACCTCACTGGCAACCGCGGCGTTGAGCGTGCCGGTTGAGGGCGCCGAGGTGTCGCATCTGCGCGGTGATAAGGGTGATGAAAGTAGCGAATCTGCCGCGAAGGAACTTTCAACAGAACTGCCCGAATTCTGTGCCGCCGAGCTGCGCGAGCTGGGTATCCGCCCCGCAACCGAGATTATTGAACCGCTCAGCGAGGATGCCGCCGCGCTCGCCGGCATCGACGAGCACGCCCTGGCGCGCGTCACCGCGGCGCTGAGTGAACGCCTGGCGGGCGTGCTGTTCGCGCCGGATGCCGCCTCCGCAGAGCACGCCCTGCACCTGCTCACCAAGAATGTAGACGCAGGTCAGCGCACTATCTGGCGTATTTTTGACCCCGCGGGCACCGAGCACACCCGCTACAGCCTGCTCTACCCGGCTGAGGGCGCCAGCCCCCTGGAACTTGCCGCCGCATACCGCGCCGCATCCCAGGTCGTGACCCGCACCCGCGCCGAACTGGACGAAGCCGAGCAGGCCGTTCAGCAGGCTCAGACCGCGGCAGAATCGGCGGTTGAAGCGGAACGTGAGGCTGCGAAGGCGGCGGGCGTGGCGAGCGCCGAGCATGCCCGCGCCCGCGCTCAGGCGGAATCCCTGGAGGCATCCGCGCAGAACATTCAGAATGAGCGCGCCCGCCTGAACGAGCGCCTTGCCGCTGCGGAGGAATCCGTGGCGCAGGCGCGCACCGCCTACGAGTCGGCGCGCACCCGCGAGGATTCCTACCTGGCGGGCACGGGGGAGCAGGCTCCCGCCGCGACCATTGAGCGCCGCGCCCAGCGTCTGGGGGAGGTGCTTGCCGAGCAGGTGAGCGAGCGTGAGCAGCAGTTGCACGAGCTGAGCACCGCCCTGAAGAACGCCCAGGAGGGTCTGACCAGCACCAATGATGAGGTGCAGGACCTGCAGGCGGCGCACGCGGCGGCGCTGACCCTGCTGGCGCGCACCCAGACGGAGGCGGCGCGCGTGCAGGAGCGCGTGCAGGCGCTGGCTGAGCGTGCCCGCCTGGTGACCGGTTTGACCCTGGAGCAGCTGGAGGAGGAGTACTCCGAGCAGCTGCCGGTTGACGTGCCCGCGGAGGAGACGTCCGAAAACGCCGCATCCGAAAACGCGGCTTCCGAAAACGCCGCCGCTGAAAATACTGCTACCGAAGCCTCCACCGAGAGCGTCCGCGCTCGCCTCAAGGCAACCCGCGCCGAACTGGAGGCGCTCGGCGCCATTAACCCGCTGGCGCTGGAGGAGTACGAGGCGCTGTCCGAACGCCACGCTTACCTGAACCAGCAGATTGAGGATTTGAAGGCGACCCGCCGCGACCTGAACACGGTCATGGACGAGGTCAGCAGCCACATTGCGGAGGTGTTCACCGCCGCGCTGGAGGACATTAACACCCACTACCGCCGCATCTTTGAGACCCTCTTCCCGGGAGGCGAGGGCCACCTGGAGCTGGACGACCCGTCCGATCCGTTGAATTCGGGTGTGGAGATTCACGCGCGCCCGGCGGGTAAGAAGGTCAAGCGCCTGTCGTTGCTGTCTGGCGGTGAGCGTTCGCTCGCTTCGCTGGCGCTGTTGATTGCGATCTATATGTCTCGTCCTTCGCCGTTCTACGCTCTCGATGAGGTTGAGGCGGCGCTGGATGACCGTAACCTCTCGCGCCTGCTGCAGGTGATTGGTGAGCTGGGGGAGCGTTCGCAGCTGATTGTGGTGACGCATCAGAAGCGCACGATGCAGATTGCGGAGACCCTGTACGGGGTGTCGATGCGCGGTGGCGTGTCGACGGTGCTTTCTCAGCAGATGGAGGAGCTACGCGAGCTACTGTAGCCCGCCGCGCCTTCCCAGCGTTTAAACCTTCCCATGCGAGCCGTCCATACCCGCGGGCGCACCCACCCCGGCGAACGTCACATGTCCTAGGAATGGTCATGTGCATTCCGGGGTACAGGTCACCGCCTGCGCCCGGGTACTATAGGGGGATATGTGCGAACACCGCCCACCTATTCGCGGTTGGCGTGGTGTTTCGCTGTGATCAGGCCTGATGCCCCGCCCTACCCGCGGTGCGCATCCGGCGGCAACCATCCAGGGAAGGAATAGTGATGAGCGAGAACCTGGCAGATGCTTTCCTCAACGGCGAGTCGTTGAAGAATGCCCCCGGCCCTTATTTTGGTGAGTACGGCGGGCGGGGGATGCCCGAGTCGCTGATTGCCGCCATGGATGAGCTGGAGGCAACCTTTAACGAGGCGAAGAACGACCCCGAGTTCATTGCCGAGTTCCAGCGTCTTTCTGCTGAGTATTCGAACCGTCCGTCGCTGCTGACTGAGGTTCCGAAGTTCTCTGAGCATGCTGGTGCGCGTGTGTTCCTCAAGCGTGAGGACCTGAACCACACGGGTAGCCACAAGATTAATAACGTGATTGGTCAGGCTCTGCTGGCTAAGCGTATGGGTAAGACCCGTCTGATTGCTGAGACCGGTGCGGGTCAGCACGGTGTTGCGACTGCTACCGCGGCTGCGCTCTTCGGTATGGAGTGCGTGGTCTACATGGGTGAGGAAGACACTGAGCGTCAGTCGCTGAACGTGGCTCGTATGCAGCTGCTGGGCGCGAAGGTGATTGCGGTTCAGAACGGTTCCCGCACCCTCAAGGACGCCATTAATGAGGCGCTGCGCGACTGGGTTTCGAACGTTGAGAACACCCACTACCTGCTGGGTACCGCTGCGGGTGCGCACCCGTTCCCGGCGATGGTGCGTTTCTTCCACGACGCTATTGGTTCTGAGGCGCGCGAGCAGATTCTGGCTGAGACCGGCCGCCTGCCCGATGGTATTGCTGCCTGCGTGGGTGGCGGTTCGAACGCGATTGGTCTGTTCCACGCGTTCTTGGACGATGCAACGGTTGAGATTTACGGTTTTGAGGCTGGCGGTGACGGCGTGGAGACCGGCCGTCACGCGGCGACCATTACTCTGGGCCGCCCGGGCATGCTGCACGGCGCGATGACCTACCTGATGCAGGATGAGGACGGTCAGACCATTGAGTCCCACTCGATTTCTGCCGGTCTGGATTACCCGGGTGTGGGTCCGGAGCACTCCTACCTGTCCGATATTGGTCGCGTGACCTACGAGCCGGTGACTGACACCGAGGCGATGGACGCTCTGCGTCTGCTCTGCCGTACCGAGGGCATTATCCCGGCGATTGAGTCCTCGCACGCTCTGGCGGGTGCGCTGCGCGTGTGCCAGCGTTGGGCTGCCGAGGATCCGGAGGCGGCACGCGAGAAGACGATGATTGTCTGCCTGTCGGGTCGTGGCGATAAGGACATGGAGACCGCGCTGAAGTGGTTCGGCCTGGGTAAGGCGATTCCGTCCTCGACCCTGATGACCGGTAATAAGGAAGCTGCCGCATCCGCTGCGCAGAACGCACAGGCTGAAAGTGAGGCTAAGTAATGAGCTACCAGGACGCTATTTCTCAGGCGGCACCCTTTGAGGTGTTGGACGGTACGTTCCCGACTGCTAACCCCGATTCGCCTCTGGCGGCTCGTCTGGCTGAGTGTGAGAAGCAGGGCCGTGCGGCGCTGATTGGCTACCTGCCGGTGGGCTTCCCGACCCTGGAGGAGTCGATTGATGCGGCGATTGCTTTGGGCAATAACGGCGCGGACATTATTGAGCTGGGCGTGCCTTATTCTGATCCGGTCATGGATGGCTCGGTGATTCAGAAGGCGACCGGCGTGGCGCTGGAGAACGGTTTCAAGCTTCCTCAGCTGTTTGAGGCGGTCCGCCGTATTACCGAGGCGACCGACGCTGTGGTTGTCGTGATGACGTACTGGAACCCGGTTCTGGCGTACGGTGTGAAGAATTTTGCGCGTGATTTGGCGGCTGCCGGCGGCGCGGGCATGATCACCCCGGACCTGGTGCCTGATGAGGCGTCGGCATGGTTTGAGGCTTCTGACGAGTACGGTCTGGATCGTATTTTCTTGGCTGCTCTGTCTTCTTCGCCGGAGCGTCTGGCGACCATTGCGAAGGCGTCGAGCGGCTTCGTGTACGCCGTGTCGGTGATGGGCGTGACCGGTGCCCGCACCTCCGTGTCGGAGGCGGCTCGCACCCTGGTTGCGGACATCAAGGCCGCCGGTGCGCCTCGTGCGTGCGTGGGTCTGGGCGTTTCGACTCGTGCCCACGTTGAGGAGATCGGCGAGTATGCGGACGGCGTGATTGTCGGTACCGCGCTGGTGAAGGCTTTGGCTTCTGGCGGTGTTGAGGCGGTGGCTAAGCTGACCCGTGAGCTGGCGGGGCGTGAAGGCTAATGTCTGATGTGCTGTCGCTGGCGAGCGTGCCGGTAGCTAACGTGCTGGCGTCGATTCCGTCACCGAGCGTTTCGTATCTGCAACTGGGCCCGTTCCGTGTGCATTTCTATGCCCTGTGTATTCTTGCGGGTATGGCGGTGTGCTTGTGGCTGGGTTCTCGCCGTTGGAAGGCGGCGGGCGGTACCCCTGAACGCGTGTTTGACGTGGCGATGTGGGCTATTCCGGCGGGCATTATTGGGGCCCGCGCCTACCACGTGCTGATTACTGACCCGGGTAGCTATTTCGGTCCGAATGTTGCTGATCCGTGGGCTTTCCTGAAGATTTGGGAGGGCGGCATCGGCATTATGGGTGCCGTGTCGGTCGGTGCGTTGGGTGCCTGGTATGGTTGCCGCCGCTACGGCATGAATTTCCCGGCATTTGCGGATGCGGTAGCGCCGGGTATTCTGCTGGCTCAGGCGTTTGGCCGCTGGGGTAACTGGTTCAACCAGGAGCTGTTCGGCAAGCCGACGACTCTGCCGTGGGGCCTGGAGATTAGCGCTTCGAGCGGTAATTTCCCGCCCCAGTATCCGGCGGGTACGCTGTTCCATCCGACGTTCCTGTACGAGTCGCTGTGGAACTTGCTGGGTGTGGCGTTGCTGCTGTGGCTGGGCCGTAAGGGCGTGCTGAAGCTGGGTCAGACTCTGTGGCTGTACGTGTTCTACTACGGTGTGGGTCGCCTCTTCATTGAGATGTTCTTGCGTATTGATACGTCGGAGATGCTTTGGGGCGTTCGTATTCACGTGTGGACTGCTCTGCTGTTGGTTCTGCTGGGTGCTGCTGGTTTTGTGGTGGCTGGTCGTCGTGCGGCGGCGAAGGCTGCTGCGGGTATTGAGCCGGCTCCTGCGGAGTTCGCTCCGAAGTCTGCCGCAGATGAGTCTGCAGAGGACGCTGAGGAGAAGGCATCCGAGAAGGCACCTGAGAAGGCGTCCGAGAAGGCAGAGCTCGCCGAGGATTCTGACTCTTCTGAGTCTTCGACGAAGGGCTCCCAGGCGAAGGACTCCCAGACGAAGGGCTCCTAGCTTTCATCTAAATTCATAGAAAACCGCCGGACAGGGGAGTACACCCCCGTCCGGCGGTTTTTTGTACCTGTTTCTTGCGCTCTGTTGTTCTTCCACTCTGGCGCTTCCGCACTGGCATTCTGTCGCTCTGGCGTTCTCCTGCGCGCGTGTAGCATTCACACAGTGGTATGTGACGGTGCCGTGCGTGGATTTAGGCCGCTGAGAAGGCATAATAGAGGTATTGCATGTGGTGGGCATCCGCTTCAGTAGTATGAGGCTCTTCGAATGGTGATACCTGCCGCGTCTGCGTTTAGAAACACCCACTCAACGTACAGGATTTTATCGTGAGCTCTTCATCCGGCGATTCTTCGCGCGCCGTTTCTCCTTCTTCTCGTCCGGGCCTGTCGCGCCGCCGCCTGGTGGCTGGTGCGGCGTGGGCTGCCCCGGTTGTTGTGGCGTCGTCGGTGATTCCGGCGTATGCGGCTTCTGACGAGGAAGGCGAGTGCACCGGTCCCTACGAGGATTCGACGATGGTTACTGCCGGTGACGGCGTGAAGAAGGTTGCCGTGCTGACGGTTCCTGCGGGCGCTAAGCGTATGCGTTTTACCGCTGTGGGCGGTGCTGGCGGCACGAACTACACTGTGGCGGATGCCGGTTCCGGCGCCATGGTGGAGGGCTCTATGGCTGTGCGCGGCGGCCAGACTATTACTCTGACTGCCGGTTCGGGCGGTATTGGCAACGGTGAGCTGAAGCCTGCTGAGGGCGGCGACGGCTACGGCGTGGGCGGCTCCTCGAAGGCTTCTTCGCCGGTTCCCGCGAACGTTGTTTCGGCGATTAATGATTTGACCCGCATTTCTGGCGGTGTGACCGGTCGCGGCGGCATGAGCGCTGTGCTGTATTCGGCGTCCGGCGGTGGCTCCTCCGCTATTGAGGTGGACGGCGTGCCGATGATTGTTGCCGGTGGCGGCGGCGGTGCCGGTGTGCTGGCGTCGTATGCGACGGTTCTGCCGAACCCCGCGAATGCGGGTGCCGTGCGCCCGACCGCGCACTATTCGCTGGATAGTTCCGGCGGCGAGCACCAGTTCAGCACCGGTGGTGGCGCTGGTTCGGGTGATGGCGACGGTTCGCCCGGTTTTGTTGGTTTCACCTCGTACGAGGCGCAGTCTAATCCGATTCTGACGGTGAACCCGGGTTCGGGCGCTGCCGGTGGTGTGGGCGGTGCTGGCGGCGAGAAGCTGAACCCGCCGACTGCTGATGGTTCGGTGATTGGTTTTTCGAGCACTTCCACCCAGAAGCTGGTGAGCACTGCGACTGCCGGTGCGGCGGGTGCGAGCGGTTTCCGTGCGAAGGGCGCCGATGGTGTGGCGAGCTATTCGTACCAGTGGGATCAGACTCCGGAGGGTACCGATAACCGCCCGTCGAACGCTGGCGAGCTGTTTAACGGCTACCAGTCGGTGGTTTCTGGAGGCGGTGGCGCCGGTTATGGCGGCGGCGGATCCGGCGCTGCGTTGAGCGTTTCGGCTCGTGTGGTGTCGCAGAAGTGGAATAATGATTCGGCTCGTGCCCGCTATGCGGTGGGTTCGGTGCAGCTGGCTGGCGGTGGTGCTGGTGGCGGTACGTTCATGGATTCTACGGTGCGCATCATGGATCTGGGTTGGGCGTTGAATGCTCCGAATGGTCCGGGTGAGCGCGGTGCAGGCTATATTGAGGTTGCTTTCTGCTTCTAGGCAGCTAAGTCTCATCGGCTAAGAGTTCCTATGTGCCTGTAGGAATCGTATAGGTGTAGATTGAACCCTTTCTTTAGGGTGGTGTGCGCCTCAAACTTAATATTTAAATTTTTTTCTGAGTGCCTCCCAAACCGCTTGTTTGGGAGGCATTCTCATCTTCTGCGTTGTTTCTCATAGCGTCATATATTAACATTTGGCAGTTTAGCGCATTGGTCGGAATGGATCTTATCGAAAGATCATCCTTGCTTGTGAGAATGATTCTAACTAACCCCTCTGTCATATTCGGGGAAGGTTTTTTAGATTGGCGACTCATTATGTTACGGTGGAAATGTGATGTAAATAATATGCGCGCCCACCCCGCTAGGTTGCAAAGCGCAGATTGCAGATTGCAGCTTGCGGCTTGAGTGCGGCTACCAATGACAAAGGAGTTTAGATCATGTGCAAGGAAACCATGAAGGCTGTTGTTGTCCCTGAGAAGGTTGACGGTTCGGTTGTTGTCCGTGAGGTTCCCGTTCCGGCTGTCGGTCACGGCCAGGCGCTCGTGAAGATTGAGTACTCGGGCGTGTGCCACACTGACCTGCACGTGGCTGCTGGTGATTTCGGTGAGCTTCCGGGCCGTATTCTGGGCCACGAGGGCGTTGGTCGTGTCGTCAAGGTCGGCGAGGGTGTTGAGTCCCTGAAGGAAGGCGACCGCGTGTCGGTGGCTTGGTTCTTTGAGGGCTGCGGCCACTGTGAGTACTGCACCTCGGGTCGTGAGACCCTGTGCCGTTCGGTCAAGAACGCAGGCTACTCGGTCGACGGCGCCATGAGCGAGTACACCCTGGTGCCCGCTGATTACGCTGTGAAGGTTCCCGAGGGCCTTGACCCGGCGCAGGCTAGCTCCATTACCTGCGCTGGTGTGACCACCTACAAGGCAACCAAGGAGTCGCTGGTTCGCCCGGGTCAGTGGCTGGTTGCTTACGGCGCTGGCGGTCTGGGCAACCTGGCTGTTCAGTACGCTAAGAAGGTTTTCGGTGCCAAGGTTATCGCTGTTGATATCAACGACGACAAGCTGGCTCTGGCTCGTAAGGTCGGTGCTGATCACGTCATCAACGGCCGTGAGGTTGAGGACGTTCCGGCTCGTATTCGCGAGCTGACCGGCGGCGGCGCTCACGCTGCTGTGGTGACCGCTGTGTCGAAGGTTGCGTTCAACCAGGCTATCGAGTCGGTTCGTGCGGGCGGTTCCGTGGTGGCTGTTGGTCTGCCTTCGGAGATGATGGAGCTGTCCATTGTGAAGATCGTTCTGGACGGCATCCGCGTGGTGGGCTCCCTGGTGGGTACCCGTCAGGATCTGGCGGAGGCGTTCCAGTTCGGTGCTGACGGCATCGTGGTTCCGGTGGTTCAGCTGCGTGAGGTTGACGAGGCACCGGCTGTCTTCGAGGAAATGACTGCGGGTAAGATTACCGGCCGTATGGTTCTGGACTTCGCTAGCCTCTAAGCTGGCGGATGGTTCGAGGCGCCCGGTAGGGCTTCAAGGTCTCACTCGACTGGGGTCTTGCCGGTAGTTTCGATGGTTATAGCGCCTAGGGCGCATCCCGTGTGGCGGGGGAGTAGGGGTACTCTTTCTGCTGTGCATACGACGCGGGGTGCGCCTTAGTGTTTAATAGTGTTTTTAATGCGGCGTTTTAGGGCTCCGGTTTATAGCTACCGGTTTATAGCTGCGGGTTTTTGAGAGCCGTTATCGTAAGAAACTGAAAACCTCTGTGAGTACTGGGCACCTAAACGTAATATACGCGGGAATTTATTTTTGAAATATCCGCGGAAATATATCAAAATTCCCACCAAATTAGTTCAATAGAGCATCTTGTTTGACGTCTAAAGACCTTAAAATGCATGCTTAAATTGTAAATATTCAACCACTGATTGAGACGTAATATTTGTCGAAGAGATAGGTTTTGAACACCCTTGCACATACCCTTGATGTAACGGGATATGACGTGCGAAGGTTTCGGCCCTCCTAGATATCGATTCCTTCTCCCGGAACGTTATACCCGGGTGAATTTCAGCATCTTCGTACCGTGCCGTTATTCACCGCTGAGTCCTACTTCCGGTCAGGCGCCCATCTAGACACCTTCGGAAGAGGTCTCACAAAGATTAGTGTGGGCCCCACGGACATAGTCAATGGGGACTATGTCCGCCACACTAATCCGAACTTCTTGGACAATTCCGCAATAACGCTTCGCGGCGGCGCACCGCCTCGACATAAATTTACCTGCCGGCACGGGTAACATAGCCGGGTTCTCTACTCACTCGGTAACCCACCCGCTACAGAACGCATCTTGATTTTTGTGTTGTTCAGAAGATGCGCCCTGTAGCAAAGGAACGAGGGGCACCTCTGTCGGGTGTCCCTCGTTTTCATATGCGCGTTTTATGGTCGGCTAGATTCCACGCTCTTTAGTAGCTACTGCGCTCTTTCGTAGATTCCACGCAGCTTAGTAGATGCCACGCCGTGCGGTCCAGCGGATCGTGCCGCGCTCAAAATCCATGTAGTACACGCCGTTTACATAGGTTTCGTCGCCGCGTGCCGCACCGTAGCGGGCGGTGTTCTTCTCCCAGTGCTTGAAGATTGCGCCATTACCGTTGGTCTCGTACGCGCCGTACGCATCCGACCAAAGCAGTACCTTGCCGGAGGCGAATCGCACCTGAGCACCCGTGGGGGTGACGGTCTCGTCGGTCGCCGGGGCGCCCCAGGTGCCGCGGTGCTGCAGGAAGCGGTGGTAGAACGCGCCGCCGGTGTGCAGACGGTGGGTGCCGGTCTGTGCGGACCACACGTAGGTGGTGCTGCCGGTGAATTCCTGCTTGAAGATGCCGTTGCCCAGGTTCTGCTCATCGGTGGTGGGGGCGCCCTTCATACCGGCTGCACGCCAGGTTGCGTAGATGGCGCCGCGCTCGTTGATGATGCGGGTGCCGGTAGCGGCAGACCAGTACGCGCCCTCACCGTTGGCGAAGGAGACCGCGATGGTGTCGGATCGGGTTTCCTCGTTGGTGGTTAGGCCGCGGAATCGTGCCACGTCGGAGCGGAACTTCTGGTCCAGGCCGCCGTTGGTGACCAGCCAGTGCGAGCCGTGAGAGTTCGTCCAGTAGATGGTCTTGTTGTTGGTGAACTTCTGCGCGTACACGCCGTGACCCAGGGAGTACTCGGTGCCAATTGGGTTGCCGTAGAACGCGCGGTTCTTATTCCAGAAGCCACCGATGCCGGTGCGAATATCAATCGAACCGGTTGCAGTGGTCACCACGTTCGAATCCTGAGCGGCGCGGTCTTCTACCGCACGCTCTTCAACCGCGCGGTCTTGACCGTTCGCCCAGTTGCGGTGCACCGCGTGGGGGTTCTTCGCTAGAACCTTCAGATCGTTCACAGTACCGGGGAAGAAGTTCGAGTCACCCACGAACGGGCCGGAGTCGGTGAACTGCCAAATGTCGTAGCCGCTCCAACCCGCCGGAATTGCGCCGACCACGGTCGAGTAGCTTGCCAGGTGCAACGGCAGAGTGCCGAACTGCGTCGAACCCACGCACTGCGACCACCAGGAAGTTGCGGTGTACACCATCGGGGCGCGGCCGGTCAGCGAACGGTAGGTGTCCACAAAGTCGCGGGTCCAGGCGGTCAGCTGCGCCGGGGTCATGTTGAAGCAGGTGTTGCCGTACTCGGGGTAGGGATTGAATTCAATGTCCAGCAGGCCCGGCAGGGTCTGGCCGTCAGCAGTCCACGCGCCGCCATTCTGCACGAAGTAGCGCGCCTGATCGGCGCCAGAAGAAGTGCTGGGGTTCGCGAAGTGGTAGGCGCCGCGCACCATGCCAACCTGCGCCGAGCCGTTGTACTGCTGAGCGAAGTAGGGGTTGGTGTAGTAGGTGCCCTCGGTTGCCTTCACGTAGGCGAAGCGGGAACCTGCGGCGTAGGCGCTCACCCAGTCCACGTTCTGCTGGTGCGAGGAGACATCCATGCCGAGGGTGCCGCCAGAGGGGGTCCAGTAGGAGCGGCCCTGAGCCAGTGCCTGACCGGGTGCCAGCGCTTGACCGGATGCCAGACCCTGACCAGCCGCCTGACCCTGCGCGGAGCGCTGGGTCGCGGAAATACCGCTTGCAGAAATACCGCTCAGGGTTGCGGTAGAAGCGGGGGAGGTGGCACCGGTTCGTGCGTTTGCGGTGCCCAGTCGTTCGCGTTCGCCCGCGCCCATGGCGGGGTTGGAGCGTTCGACCAGGGACGAATCCGGGGCGGGAGCGTAGCTGAGCTCTTCGTAGGATGCGTTGGGGTTGACGGGGTTGACATCCGCGGCTGCGCTTGCGCTGGGAGCGGCAAATGCGGCGGGAACGGAGGTGAGGGATGCGGCGACCAGGGCGAGTGCACCTGCGGACGCCACGATGGAGCGGGCTGCCGCGGAGCGCGCGGCAGTCTGGAGTTTCTTCATAGGTTTTTTGCCTGTGTTTGAGAGGTGGATGCGTCGATGTGGCCCTGTGTGGGGGCTTCTGGCGCGAGTGAATAGGGGTGCAGTTGAGTGAGGTTGATGTGTCAATTGTTGCCGTGTCAAGCGACCGGCACAGCTAACAGCCTACGGTACCTGCACCGCTGTGCGCAATGCTATCGGGGTGTCGTCATCGCGGGATGATTTTCACGGAGTGCACAGTAGTTTGGGGTCTTTGGACAGCATGTTTTGTTTTGGGGCTTGTCGGTGCATTTATTGGGCTCAAATTTTTGCGAAAAATTTTAGGTGCGCGACACGCCGGGGAGCTACGAATTTCACTCTGTGGACTGCCATTTCGGTATGTCGCTGGAGCGCAGTCGGGGCATAAGGAAAGGGGTGGGCCGCACACACAAAGACCCACCCCTCATGTTCCGGGTACTGTAATTGGCGCGGCCTCGCACCGGTACCCGGAGTTTCATGGCCGATGCAGGAGAGATGAATAGTCATCGGCCACGCTATGGTGCCTGTTGGCACGTTTATCTCGGTGAGCCCCGCCCGCTCTCTCGGCTTCTCGGCGTGCCTACCCGAGAGGGGCAGGCGGGGTCAACGAAAGTTAGTGTTTCCCGAAAGGCTTAGAGGAACTTTGCGATGTCCTCAACCAGCGGCTTGAGAGTCTCACGATCGATGTACTCAGCCTTGCCGGTCTTGTAGCATTCGAGCATCTGCTGAATACCTTCGTTCGGGTTCGGGTTTGCCATGAGCCATGCGCGCACCGGGCCCTTCAGGGCGGTCTTGTGAGCCAGCGAAATCTTGTCGAAGTCGATGCCGCCACGCAGGTGGTAGACGGGGCGACCCTCGGTCAGTTCGGGGGTGTAGCTCTTGGCGACGGCCTTGTCCAGCAGCTTCTTGGAGTATTCACCGGTGAAGGAGACGGTGAAGAACGCGGTGCGGTTCTTCTTGGGTGCAATGACCGGCAGGATCTTCTTGCGAAGTGCCGGTGCGCCGTTGAGGAATCCACCGTAGTCGCTGCCGGCAATCACGAAGGCGTCGAATGCCTCTGCCTGCTCGGGGGTGACCTTGGAGGCGGGGACAGTCTCAACTTCGGGAGCCTGCGGGAGTGCACGCAAATCTTCTGCCAGCCAGGTGGCGTACTGTTCGGTGTAGCCATAGGTGGAGCCGAAGATAATCAGCACGCGAGTAGTCATCTGTGAACCTTCCAGATATATTTCGCATTTCAAATACTAATTATGGGTTCCAATATAGGCTAGGCGCGCGAAAATGTGAAATCGCCCAGCTTTTGGATGCCCCATCTATCTTCTCATAGCCCACTCTGAGTGTCTCTATGTTTTTGAAACACGCCCGAAGGTTCTCGAGTGTGACTAAATATTGCGCAATGGCTGGTTTCTATGGGTAAAAAGCACCCTAATATACTTTCCAGGGCGAGGATGGGCAGTGGATGTGAAAACTGGCTTTCCGTGGCATACCTGGCGGGTGGGAGGTGGTGCTCAGGGTGCGACGTGAAACACAAATTCTTCGGTGGAAAGAGTTGGGGGAACCATACCCAAGCGGGCTTAAAACCCCTATAATTGAGAAAGAGTCCCACACATCCGGCACGTGGTTAACTGTTAGAACGCGTGGGAATAATTGGGAATTTGACGTTAGTCTTCCCCGGAAAACCAGTGTGAACCTCCAATGGTCACACAAAACAACACACAAAGGTTAGGTACATGAGGCGCGCAAAAATCGTTGCAACCATCGGTCCGGCAATCGAGTCCCCCGAGAAGATCTCCGAGGCAATCAAGGCTGGCCTGAACGTCGCCCGTCTGAACATGAGCCACGGTGACCACGCCGAGCACCAGGCACGCTACAACACCATCCGTGAAGAGTCTGCGAAGCTCGGTAAGGACGTTGCAATCCTCGCCGACCTGCAGGGCCCCAAGATTCGCCTCGAGCGCTTCGCAAACGGCAAGGAATACCTTGAGCCCGGCGCAGACTTCACCATCACCTCCGAAGACGTTGAAGGTACCGCAGAAATCTGTGGCACCACCTACAAGGGCCTGCCCGGCGACGTCAAGCTCGGCGACAAGCTCCTGCTCGACGACGGCAAGATCCGCCTCGAAGCAATTGAGGTTACCCCCACCCGCGTTCGCACCCGCGTTATCGTTGGCGGTCCCATCTCCAACAACAAGGGTATTAACCTGCCCGGCGCAGCAGTCTCCCTGCCCGCGCTGACCGAGAAGGACGCAAACGACCTGCGCTTCGCACTGAAGATGGGTGCAGACATTATCGCGCTCTCCTTCGTTCGTACCGGTGCAGACGTTGACCCCGTCCACAAGATCATGGACGAAGAGGGTATTCGCGTGCCCGTCATCGCCAAGATTGAGAAGCCCCAGGCTGTCGATAACCTGCAGGACATTATCGACAAGTTCGACGGCATTATGGTTGCACGCGGTGACCTCGGTGTTGAGCTACCCTTCTCCGAGGTTCCCCTCGTGCAGAAGAAGGCCATCGACATGGCACGCCGCTGGGCAAAGCCCGTCATCGTGGCAACCCAGGTGCTCGAGTCTATGACCGACAACCCCGTTCCCACCCGTGCAGAGGTTTCTGACTGCGCTAACGCAATCCTCGACGGCGCAGACGCAGTAATGCTCTCCGGTGAGACCTCGGTCGGTAAGTACCCGATTCTGACCCTGCAGGCTATGGCTGCCATCATTGAGGACACCGAGAAGGGCGGCCTGTACCGCGTGCCCGAGCTGGACCGCAAGCCCCGCACCCGCGGTGGCGCCATCACCCGCGCAGCAGTGAACATCGCTGACCAGCTGGACGCAAAGCTCATCGTGACCTTCACTCAGTCCGGCGACTCGGCACGCCGTCTGGCACGTCTGCGCCCCGAGACCCCGATTGTTGCGTTCACCACCAGCTCGAAGGTTCGTTCCTTCCTGTCCATGCTGTGGGGCGTTGACGCTGAGCAGGTTGAGATGATCACCGATCAGGAAGGTCTGTTCCATTTCGTGGACGAGTACCTGCTGAAGAATGGTCTGGCAGAAGCTGGCGACCTGGTCGTCGTTGCTGCCGGTGCTCCCGCAGGCCGCGCAGGTACCACCAACATGGTTCAGGTACACCGCGTCTACGGTGCTGAGGGCGAGCGCGAGGCTCTGCGTCCTTACGAGGAGGACGAGGTCAAGCGCTAAGCCGCTCGCTCTTTCTGAGTGGTCTTTTGAAGGGTAGCCGGGGCTAGTTCCCGGAACATACTGCCCGATGTATAGAAACCACTCGATGCATAGAAACCGCCGCCCGGTCGTGAATTCTCACGGCTGGGCGGCGGTTTCTTGTGTCTCTTCTCGTGCCTCTATCGTTGCCGCATCTGATACGCGGGCGGGCGTAGAAGTTCGCGTGCAGGGTGGATACAGAAAACGTGGGGTGGATGCAGAAAAGCGGCGGGAAAGCTTCAAACTTTCCCGCCGCTTGTGCGTTGGTGCCCGAGGTGGGACTCGAACCCACACTCCGAAGAACCTGATTTTGAGTCAGGCGCGTCTGCCAATTCCGCCACTCGGGCGTATCACGCATTCGTGCGTAACACCTTTAGAATTCTAACCCAGGCTGTCTAGAAAATCTAATCTATCTGACGTGTTGAGCAGGTTGAGGCGGGGCGCAGAATGTTGGATGAGTGCATCTGTAGAAGGGACACAGGGTTGTTGGCCGTGTGTCAGTCGCGTGTCAGCTGCGTGTCAGCTGGGTGTTGTTGGTTGTCCGTTGAGCGTAATTCCTGAGCTCAGGGTGAACCGGCGCCACTTATCCACAGGTGGAGGCGGGGGAGAAAGCGCGCATCCTGTATCCTTAAAGACTGACTAACCATCCCCGTTCGCCTTCGCGGCTGGGGGCCACCTCAACGTTAAGAAAGTGATCACGGCTCGTGTTCAATTCTCTCTCCGACCGCTTGACGGCAACTTTTAAGAACCTGCGCGGCAAGGGCCGCCTCTCCGAGGCAGACATTGATGCAACCGTCCGCGAAATCCGCCGCGCCCTGCTCGACGCTGACGTCGCCGTCCCCGTGGTCCGCGAATTTACCGCCCACGTGAAGGAACGCGCTCTCGGTGCGGAAGTTTCCGAGGCGCTGAACCCCTCCCAGCAGATCGTCAAGATCGTGAACGAGGAGCTGGTGAGCATCCTCGGCGGTTCGACCCGCCGCATCAACATGGCGAAGAGCGGCCCGACCATCATCATGCTGGCGGGTCTGCAGGGTGCCGGTAAGACCACCCTGGCTGGCAAGCTGGCTCACTGGCTGAAGGGCCAGGGCCACACCCCGATGCTGATTGCATCCGACCTGCAGCGCCCCAACGCGGTGACCCAGCTGAAGGTCGTTGGTGAGCGTGCGGGTGTGCCCGTGTACGCGCCGCACCCCGGTGTGACCAGCGAGTTTGACGTGCCCACCGGCGATCCCGTGCAGGTGGCGCGTGATGGTGTGGCTGAGGCTCGCGCTAAGCTGCACGATGTGGTGATTGTCGATACTGCGGGTCGTCTGGGTGTTGACGCTGAGCTCATGCAGCAGGCACGTAATATTCGTGACGCTATTGAGCCGCACGAAGTCCTGTTCGTCATCGACGCGATGATCGGTCAGGACGCCGTGAACACCGCTAACGCCTTCAACGAGGGCGTGGACTTCACCGGTGTGGTCCTGTCTAAGCTTGATGGTGACGCCCGCGGTGGTGCGGCGCTGTCGGTGGCTTCGGTGACCGGCAAGCCGATTATGTTCGCGTCCACCGGTGAGAACGTCACTGACTTTGAGCAGTTCCACCCGGACCGTATGGCAAGCCGCATCCTGGATATGGGTGACATCCTGACTCTGATTGAGCAGGCTGAAGCTCAGTGGGATAAGGCTGAAGCCGATCGCATGGCGAAGAAGTTCATCGATCAGGAAGACTTCACGTTTGAGGACTTCCTGGCTCAGATGCAGCAGATTCGTAAGCTCGGTTCCATGAAGAAGCTACTCATGATGATGCCCGGTGCGGCTCAGATGCGTCAGCAGCTTGAGGCTTTTGACGAGCGTGAGATTGACCGCGTGGAGGCGATTGTTCGCTCCATGACCCCGCACGAGCGTGTGGCTCCGCGCATCATTAACGGTTCTCGCCGTGCCCGTATTGCTAAGGGTGCGGGTGTGACCGTGTCTGAGGTGAACCAGCTGATGGAGCGTTTCGCTCAGGCGCAGAAGATGATGAAGAAGCTCGCTTCGGGCAAGATGCCCGGCATGCCCGGTGGTATGCAGATGCCCGGTATGGCGGCTGCGGCGGGTGGCGCTCGTAAGAACGCGAAGGGTAACAAGAAGAAGAAGGCTCGCTCCGGCAACCCGCAGAAGCGTGCGGCGCAGGAGGCTGCAGCAGCTAAGGCGCAGCAGGCTCGCGCCGGTGCTGCATTCGGTCAGCAGGCTCAGAACCAGGAGATGGATCTGTCTAGCATGAACCTGCCGAAGGGCTTCGAGAAGTTCCTGCAGTAAGAGCAAATATGAGCCCCGTGAGGGGGGGTACGGGTGCGCACGTGGTGACGGGGCGCACCCGTACCGGTATGGTGCCCGGTTTGGGCATATGAATGGGTGTGTGAAGGGAAGGTATCAATGGCTCAGAATGAGCAGAATTGGGATCGAGAGAATGCGGATGATCAGCTGAATGAGCAGGTTGCGCCGTGGTCTCAGCGCGCCTTCGCTGATGATGCTGTAGAGGACCCTGCCGGCGAATCTGCCGGCGAATCTGTAGACGAGTCTGCAGGTGAGTCTGTAGCTGAGAAGGGCTCGCTGGGCTTCTCCGATGCTCCCGCAGAAGATGGTGTAGACGAACTTTCAGGCGATTTTGCAGACGACTTTGCGGATGATTTTGTGGGCGGCTTCGACAATAATTCGAGCATCCTTCCCGGGTACACCCCCGTCTGGGCGCGTATCGCCCTCGAGTACGGGGAGCATGCCGCCGAACTGGCGGGCGACCTCGTCTACTCCAGTGAGAGCGACGACCCCGCCGTTGACGACGTTGCCGCAACCATCCTGAACCTCATTCGTGAAGCCCGTAGCATGCACGAGGAGGTGAAGGCGGAAGACCCCGATAAGCAGCGCGCCTGGAACGACCGCACGAAGGTTGACCGCCTCGCCGTCGCCCTGGAGAGCGAAGAGTGGACCGTCGATAAGCTCACCGGCATGTGGGACGACGCCCCCGCACCCGCCGGAACCGGCGAATCGGATAGCCCCGAGTACCTGCGCGCCCAGGATGAGCAGCACACCGCCGAGAAGCAGCGCAATGAGCGCATCGAGCAGACCATGGAGCTGGAGGAGAAGATTCAGCGCCGCCGCATCATGGCTCGCTCCACCACCGATGAGGAGCTGATTGCCGCCCTCATTGAGGCGACCGCCGCCTCCCCGGAGCTGATCGCCTACGAGATGGGTGAGCATCAGGTGCAGCTCTACGTGCTGTGCGCCGTGGATTATGAGGGCTACATGAACGTGCTGGAGGTCGCCGACGGCCACCTGCACGTGGGTACTCCCGTTGAGGATTACGTGGCGCAGCTGGTGGATCAGCTGCCGGTGACCGGTGCCGCCCTCGAGGGTGAGGCGACCGTGTGGGAGGAGCTGCCCGGCGGACAGGGTGAGCTGGAGTTCCTGGTGGACGGCGACGCCGCCATGCTCGTTGACCTGCCCATTGACATGATTACGGGGCTTCTTTTGGCATACCTTCCTGCCGGTACTCGGCAGGTTGTTGCCGCGCCGGCGGGGGAATGGACCCTCATTTCTGCCGACCCGGTGGATCTGATGGCGCTGCTGGGCCTGCTGAACTGCAACGCCCTGATTGCTGAGGGCAACGCGAACCAGCAGCACCTGGTGGTCTATGAGGAGCCCGCCCGCGAACCCTACTCGGATGAGGAATGGTACCTGGAGGCGTTCGGTGAACCCTACGAGAACATCGTGGAGGAGTTCACCTGGCAGCGCGTGCCTAAGCGCCTGAACCGTGCCCTCAGCCGTGAGGAAGTCGCACGTTTTGGCGGGGTGCTGGAGGATCTGCTCTCGGAGCTTCCCGGTAGCGCCCCGGAGCTGTCGGGTTCGAAGATTTTCGGTTCCGATGAGGATGAGATCGAGCAGGGCATCGCTAATGTCATGGCGATGTTTGGTGTGGAGGCTGACTCCATTACCGGTCGCCGCCTGAACGCGTACCTGCGCGATACGAGCAATACCCTGGCGTTGGAGTCGGTGCTGCAGCTGCTGGATGTTCCCACGGAGCTGGCGTTGGTGCCGACCACCGGTTTTGATGTGGCCTCGATTAGCACGGCGCGCGTCTTCGGCAACGAGGATGAGGGTTTCGCGCAGCCTGCAGATGCGGCTGAACCCGCTGAGGCGGATGCGGCTGATTCGGCGCAGACTTCTGAAGCCTTGGATGTTACCTTCCCGCTGGATGACTCCGTTGCTGAGGCTACCTTCTCTGAGAACCCTGTTCCTGAGAACACCTTCGCAGAGGACGCATCCTTCGAGGATGAATCCTTCGAGGATGATGAGGAGATTGAACCCTACCCGGGCGGCTACACCTCGCCCATGGAGCGTAGCTACCGGCTGGTGGCGACCGGCCGCCGCGTGACCCTCGCCGAGTGGATGGATGCCATTAGCGAAGGTCATATTCCCTTCGAGTACACTCATATGTCTTTCCCGGAAGACGCTTTTGATGAGGAAGAAGACGTCCTGGACTCTGAGGCGTTTGATGACTTCGAGGCTCACTACGAACAGGACCGTGATTCCGATATGGACGAGGCGAACCAGCCTACGGGTGGCAGGAATTTCACCCCGGAGGAAGAAGAAGCTATTCTTGCGCATTTGAGGGCTGCCCTGGCACCGCATTCCGCTAAGTCTGCAACGGAACAGCCTGCCGCAGAACAGCCTGCGGTAGAGCAGTCTGCCGCATCGCAGGCCGAGGCGACCCCGGCTGAGGATGCACCTTCTGATGCTGCGGGCTCTGATGACGCACAGCCGGAGAACGTATCCGCTGAAGATGCTCCGTCTCAGGTAACGCAGGTAGCCCCCTCCGCACGGGCTACCTCGAAAAAGCCTACCTCGAAAAAGCGTCTGACCCCGGAGCAGATTCGCGCCAAGACCCGCCGTGTAGGTCTTGTCCTGGGCGCGGACGTGACCGCTCAGAGCGCTATCGCCCTGACCCTGGCGAAGGTGGCACGCCGCCGTCGTGCTCAGGGTAAGGCGAGCCGTAAGTTCTCGGTGGCTGCCGCACTCTTTGCGCTGAACGCCACCGTGGAATCTGCCCTGATTCCCACGGTGCTGCGTTCTTTTGAGCAGGCTCAGATGAAGAAGCACGCCCGCCCGGTGGCGGATGCTGAGCTGGTGCATCCGGGTGGTAGCGCGAGTGCTGAGCGCTCGACCAAGAAGCGCACTCTGATTGATGATTTGCGTGAGGGTCACTACCGCACGGTGGAGGATGTTGCCCCGTCCACGGAGCAGGCACCCTCTGGACTGCGTGAGCGTGCCCTGGGTATAGTGCGTAGCATCAGGCAGCGCGCTGCGAAGAAAACCGACCGCTAAAGGAAAGAAGCCATGAAGGATTCCTATCTGAGCGATGAAGAGCTGAAGGCTTTTATCGCCACCTTGCCCACGCGCCGTTTGGCGGCGGGCGCGCTGATTCGTAATGAGCGCGGCGAGATGCTGCTGGTGAAGCCGAACTATAAGGACGGCTGGATTCTTCCCGGCGGTACCGTGGAGGCGGGCGAGGCGCCCAAGCCCGGTTGTGAGCGTGAGATTGCGGAGGAGCTGGGCCTGGACGTGAAACTGGGTCGCGTGCTGCTGATTTTCCACGGCCTGGCGTTGGGCGTGTGGGGCGATTCGACCTACTACATGTATGACGGCGGCGTGATCGCAGCGGATACGAAGATTACCCTGCAGGATGCTGAACTGGTGACCTATGAGTGGGTTGCTCCGGAGAACCTGGACGGCTACGTGCGCTCGTCGATGGTGGAGCGTCTGCGTGAGTGCTACCGCGCCCTGGAGACGGGGGAGACTCTGGAGCTGAGCAACCTCGACTCCTAACAACCTCGATTAGCGGCGGCTACGCTGCGGCTTGCCGGGGAGCTACAGGGGTGCATCACGGGCATATCACGGGGTACAGAACGCTGTTTAAAAGTGATATTCGGTGCCTTGGGCAATTATTTTTCCGTGTCGCTAGCTTAAAATCTTGGGCTCTGATACCCTAGCTGAGTACCCGGCGACGCGCGACCCCTCTCTTCGCGCGCCGTTGTGTCCATAGAGGCGCCGTGAATGGCCCGCCCCACGGGTGCTGAACCGTGTGCCTCGCACCAAATTATGAAACAGGAGTAACCACTAAAGTGGCTGTTAAGATTCGTCTCAAGCGTATGGGTAAGATCCGCGATCCTCGTTACCGCATCGTGATCGCTGATTCGCGCGTCAAGCGCGACGGTAAGTCCATCGAAGAGATTGGTATTTACCACCCGACCGAGCACCCCTCGCGTATCGAGATCAACTCTGAGCGTGCTCAGTACTGGCTCTCCGTCGGCGCACAGCCGACCGAGCAGGTTCTGGCTCTGCTGAAGCTCTCGGGCGACTGGGCTGCATTCAAGGGCGAGAAGGCAGAGTCCAAGGTTCTGCCCGTCGAGGCTAAGGCTGAGTTCGTTGTTCCCGAAAAGGGTTCCGTGATCCTGCCCGAGGCTATCACCCCCAAGGCTGAGAAGGCTGAAGAGGCTGCTGAGGAAGCAGCACCCGAAGCTGAGGCTGAGGAAGCAGCTGAGTAATTATGTTGGCTGACGCACTCGAACACCTGGTTCGAGGGATTGTCGATCGTCCGGAGGACGTGAAAGTGCGCCTGCGCACCCAGCGTCACCGTGAAACCCTTGAGGTTCGCGTGCATCCGGATGACCTGGGCCGAGTTATCGGCAGGTCCGGTCGTACCGCCAAGAGCATCCGTCTGGTGATGGACGCTATTTCTGATGGCGAGCCGATGCGTATCGACATTATCGACACCGACAAAAAGCGACGCTAGCTCGTTAACGCTTGAAGCCCCCGCTCCCGGAATTTTCCGGAAGGCGGGGGCTTTCGCGTACCCGGGTACCGGCGGTAGTGCGGGCGGCAGAATGCGCCCGTCCCTAGTGCCCGGTAGAATAGTGGAAGCCATGCACGTGCACGGCGTAGGTTTTTGACTTGTACCCAGCGGAGGAAAATTATGCAGGTTGTGGTGGCTCGTATCGGTAAGCCTCACGGTATTCGTGGTGAGGTGACGGTTCAGCTCTTTACTGATGCCCCGCAGGAGCGTTTTGCCCGCGGTGAGGTGCTCGGTATCGAGAATTTCAAGCCCGGCTCTGCTGCCGCTTCGGTGGCGCCTACCGGCGAGCTGACGGTTGCCGGTGCCCGCTGGAACAAGAAGATTCTGGTGGTCCGTTTTGATGAGGTGACTACCCGCAACCAGGCTGAGGAGCTGCGCGGCAGCCGCCTGGTCTATGAGGTTCCCGAGGATGAGGGCGATGAAGAGGGCTTCTACGAGCAGGAGCTGGTGAACCTGCCCGTGTACCTGCTGGCGGATGTGCCCGAGGGCGAGAGCCCCGTGGATAACCCGGCTGTGGGTAAGCCGTTGGGTAAGGTGACCGGTCTGCAGACCATGCCGGTGCAGGATTTGCTGCTGATTAAGCTGGCTCGTTCGCCGCGTCTTGCATCCGGTGCGGGTGAAGAGATCATGATTCCTTTTGTTGAGGAGATTGTGCCCGAGGTGGTTCCCTCGACCGAAGATGAGCCCGGCTTTGTGCTGCTGACCCCTCCGGCGGGTTTGATTGACCTGGTCGAGGACGCTGAGCAGGATTCTGCGCAGGCGGCGGCAACTGAGCAGGTAACTGAGCAGGCGGGGGAGTAGTCCGTGCGCTACGATGTGGTCACGATTTTCCCCGAGTACCTGGAGCCGCTGAAGCTGTCCCTGCTGGGTAAGGCGCGTGAAAAGGGCCTGGTGGACCTGCACCTGCACGATCTGCGTGAGTACACCTTTGACCGTCACCGCACGGTGGATGACACCCCGTATGGCGGTGGCGCGGGCATGGTGATGAAGGCGGAGCCGTGGGGCTTGGCGCTGGATGAGGTGCTTGCCGCCTCCCCGCTGAAAGCCGCTGCCGAAGATGCTTCTGAGGGTGCTAAGTCTGAGGGTGCTGAGCCCGAGGCTGATACCCGCCCGCTGCTGATTGTCCCGTCCCCGGCGGGTGCTGTTTTCGATCAGGCGATGGCGTACAAGCTGGCGGAGGAGAAGCATATTGTCTTCGCTCCGGCGCGCTATGAGGGTATCGATGAGCGTGTGCTGGACTGGGCGCAGGAGAGCTTCCGTGTGATGCCCGTGTCCCTGGGCGACTACGTGCTTTACGGTGGTGAGGTTGCGGTCATGGCAATGATTGAGGCCATCACACGCCTGATTCCGGGCGCGATGGGTAACCCCGCCTCCCTGGAGGAGGAGTCGCATACGGGTGGTCTGTTGGAGTATCCGGTGTACACGAAGCCCGCCGTGTGGCGTGACCGTGAGGTTCCGGAGGTGCTGCTGTCGGGTAATCACGGTGCGATTGCGCGTTGGCGTCGTGATCGTCAGATTGAGCGTACCCTGGAGCGCCGCCCGGACCTGTTGGAGGCGTACCCGGTGGAGCAGTGGGATAAGAAGGACCGCCGCTTCTTGGCTGAGCGCGGGGTGCATTTTGCGAACCCGGCGAAGGCGGCTCAGAAGAAGGCGAAGAAGAACCCCGCACCGCAGACTGATAGCGTGGCTCAGGCAAATACCGCACAGCCTGAGGCCGCACGGCCTAATACAGTACAGCCTGATACAGCACAGCCTAATACCGTGCAAGCCCAGCCGGAGTCCTAAGCTTCGAACAGGTGCTCGTGGGCGCCTTGTGATTCTCTGAATGGGGGTTAGCGTCATATAACTGTTAGTTGGCGCTAACCCCTATTTTTTGTGCCCGTGAACCGTTATGCTGAGGTTGACCTCGCTAAGAATATAGCCTACCTATAGCTGGTGCGAGGTTGTAACCCGCTTTCATCGTTGAAAGCACGTACTCAACAGAAGGAGGACACATGTCCGTTGTTAAGGTTCACCGTTTGACTGTCGTTGACGACAACCACGCTGAGCTGGAGAAGCGCTTTGCCGCTGCTCGCCACATTGCTGACTCTTTCCCCGGCTTTGAGGGTTTTGAGCTCTGGCGCCCCCTGGATGAGGGTGGCGACTACTTTGTGGTGACCCGCTGGGTTGATGAGGCAAGCCACGATGCGTACGCGGCGGCTCGTCGTGAGCGTGACCCGAATACTGTTGTCTCTCACGCTGATGGCACCATGAGCTTCGAGAAGGTGGAGTTCGGCGAGTAACGGGTTGCTCTGAGTAACCGGTCACTCTGGGGAACTATAGATAAATCCCAACGATAATCGCCCTGATGAGGGGTTATCCTATTTTTATCTCACATACTGAGGGGTCGCACTAACTTTTCTACATATTGCTTTAAGTGGGTATTAGCCCATGTGGAGGCGATATAAGGAGAGTTTAGGGCGGCCCCTCCTTGATTTTTCAGGGGTTAAAGTCCGCGGGTATTTTGCCCTGATTGGATATGTGGGTTCAGTGCTACAAAACACCTGAAATATGCTCAATAAGTGCTTGCGGAATACCTCAATCCGAAAGTGACACCTTGATGCAAAAAGGTTATTATTGTTCCCGAGAGCACACATTCGTCCGTGCCGGTAGTTCGGGCGAAGACAGCAATCCCCTCTTGGCTGCATCGCATGACGTAGCTGAGTCACTCAAGGGAAATATTCAGTGCACCCATGTGAGTGCCTCCTCTGCATAGGAGGTCTGGCAAGGGAGCCAACTCAACTATCACGTATTCACACAAGTGGTGCATGGTACGGAACCCCGCAATATATGGATGGGAGCTTGGTGGTTCGAGCGTTCATTGTGGTTGATGACCCATTCAGTCGCGGATAGGAATGTGCTTTGCAAAGCGGGTGAGCGAGCCGGTGGTCCGGACCGGTGCTCACCCGCTCCGCTATTTAAAGATTCCTTCAGGCTCTAATGTTTTTCGGGTACCGGGCGCTCGCGGAACTCGATGGGTCGCTTCGCCTTAGGCAGCGAATACATGACGCGCAGGTACGCATCCTCCACCAGTTCCTCTAGCACTCGCTCGGTGACGCCCTCGCCGGCACCCACAGAAATCCAGTGTCGCTTATTCATATGCCATCCCGGAATGATGCTCGGGTAGATGCGCCGCAACACCTCTGATTCTTCCGGGTCGGTTTTCAGGTTCACGATGGGGTAGCCGATACCCTCCGTGTACATGGCAAATATCTTGCCGCCCACCCGGTACACCGTATGCTCGGGCCCGAACGGCTGATCGCGCGTCGCCAGCGGCATGGCGAGCGCGAGGCGGTCAACGGCATGTTCGAGGTCCTCGGGTGCCAGAAGTTTAGGGGAGGGGTTTGTGCTCATATCTTCGAGTCTAGTACCCGCGTGGTACTTCGCATAGCATGCAACCTAAAACTCTCGTACCCTCAGCCGAATCCACGCTAAAATAGGTAACTATGGCTGAATTTATTTATCAGATGATCAAGGCCCGCAAGACTGTGGGCGATAAGGTCATCCTTAACGACGTGACGATGTCGTTCTTCCCCGGCGCCAAGATCGGTATGGTTGGTCCGAACGGTGCGGGTAAGTCGACCATCCTGAAGATCATGGCTGGCCTCGACCAGCCCTCCAACGGTGAGGCACGCCTGACCCCCGGTTACACCGTGGGTATCCTCATGCAGGAGCCGCCGCTGAACGAAGAGAAGACCGTTCTGGGCAACGTTGAAGAAGGCGTGGGCGAAATCAAGTCCAAGCTGGACCGCTTCAACGAAATCTCCGCTCTCATGGCTGAGCCCGACGCTGACTTCGACGCCCTCATGGAAGAAATGGGTCAGCTGCAGGAAGCTATCGACGCCGCTAACGCATGGGACCTCGACTCCCAGCTGGAGCAGGCAATGGAGGCGCTGCGCTGCCCGCCCGCTGACATGCCCGTCACCCACCTCTCCGGTGGTGAGCGCCGCCGCGTGGCACTGTGCAAGCTGCTGCTGCAGAAGCCTGACCTGCTGCTGCTCGACGAGCCCACTAACCACCTGGACGCAGAGTCCGTGCTCTGGCTGGAGCAGCACCTGCAGTCCTACGAGGGTGCCGTCATCGCGATTACCCACGACCGTTACTTCCTCGACCACGTTGCCGAGTGGATCGCTGAGGTTGACCGCGGTAACCTGTACCCCTACGAGGGTAACTACTCCACCTACCTGGAGAAGAAGCGCTCCCGCCTCGAAGTTCAGGGCAAGAAGGACGCTAAGCTCGCTAAGCGCCTGAGCGAGGAACTGGACTGGGTCCGCTCCAACGCTAAGGGCCGCCAGGCTAAGTCGAAGGCTCGTCTGGCACGCTACGAGGAGATGGCTGCGGAGGCTGAGAAGACCCGCAAGCTTGACTTCGAAGAGATTCAGATTCCTCCGGGACCCCGCCTGGGTAACCTGGTTATTGAGGCTGAGAACCTGCAGAAGGGCTTCGATGGCCGCTCCCTGATCAACGGTCTGTCCTTCTCACTGCCCCGTAACGGCATTGTGGGTGTGATTGGTCCTAACGGTGTGGGTAAGTCCACCCTGTTCAAGACCATCGTTGGCCTGGAGCCCCTGGACGGCGGCGAGCTGAAGGTCGGCGAGACCGTGAAGATCTCGTACGTTGACCAGAACCGCGCGAACATCGACCCGGAGAAGAGCCTCTGGGAGGTCGTCTCTGACGGTCTGGACTACATCCAGGTCGGCAACGTTGAAATGCCTTCGCGTGCGTACGTTTCCGCGTTCGGCTTCAAGGGCCCGGACCAGCAGAAGAAGGCGGGTGTGCTCTCCGGTGGTGAGCGTAACCGCCTGAACCTGGCGCTGACCCTCAAGCAGGGCGGTAACCTGCTGCTGCTCGATGAGCCCACTAACGACCTGGACGTTGAGACCCTCGCATCCCTGGAAAATGCGCTGCTGGAATTCCCCGGCTGTGCAGTGGTCGTCTCCCACGACCGTTGGTTCCTGGACCGCGTGGCAACCCACATCCTGGCGTGGGAGGGCACCGATGAGAACCCGGATCAGTGGTACTGGTTCGAGGGTAACTTCGAGTCCTACGAGAAGAACAAGATTGAGCGCCTCGGCCCTGAGGCTGCTAAGCCGCACCGCGTGGTGCACCGCAAGCTGACCCGATAGGGTTTGGTGGTAAGCCCCGCCTCCTGATGCTGTTATGACGCAGGAGGCGGGGCTTCGCTGTGTCTGCTGGGGAAGGGGTATAGTCCTGCTATCTCACGTGTTGTTCCGCTACGTGGTGGGTTATTCGTCGGTAGAAATAGTTCGCTCAGTGGCGACCGATATATCGTGGCGGATTTCATATTCACGGTTTATAATGGGTATGCACGTAAGTGCAACTGACACATGTGATTACGAAGAGAAGAGCATTATGCTTTCAAAATATAACTGGATGTCCTTGGTTACCGGTCTGTTGCTGATTGCAGCGGCAATCTACATGTTCGCCAATCCCGCTATTCCGCTGGTAGTTCTGGGTTATGTGTTCTCCATTTCGGTGTGGCTTGGTGGCGTGTTTGAACTGGTGCGTTACTTCGGCACGCCAAAGCAGGCACGTACCGGCTGGGACCTGGTTGACGGCATCTTGACCGTGGTGGCTGGCCTGATTCTGCTGACTGCCTCGGTGGGTGCACAGGCAACCTTCATCCCGACCATTGTGGGTGCGTGGATGATTATGTGGGCGCTGATTCGTCTGATGACTGCCCAGGCCATGAAATACCTGAGCTACGCCGCCGGACGCCACCTGCAGCTCTCTGCTATTGGTACCCTTATTCTGGGCTTGCTCGTGGTGCTGTTCCCGATAATCTACGGCGTGGCGGCAGTATGGATGGCAGCACTGGGTCTTCTGGTGACCGGTCTGGTATTCGTGGGTGACTTCTTTGTTTCCCGCCGCACCAAGAGCACCGTGCACATTTCCCCGGACGGTGTGATTGACGTCGAAGCCAAATGAGAGCTTCCAAACGGCTTCTAGACCGTACACTAGAACATAAGAAGGACCGTGTGAGACAACCACCTCACACGGTCTTTCTGTATGCTCTGACGTTTTACGCTCTCGTAGCGCCGAAACTCTAGCGGTGCTCCGCTTTATCGATATTCCGGCAGGCGGAACATCATTTCCTGCGCCACGGTCGCCACCAGCTCACCGGAACGATTGAAAATCGAACCCTGCGCGAGCATCCTGCCGCCCTGCGCGCTCGGGGAATCCAGCACGTACAGCAGCCACTCATCGGCGCGCGCCGAACGGTGGAACCACATCGCGTGATCCAGCGAGGCGCTCTTGAGGCCCGGCTCCAGCCAGAACTTGCCGTGACGGCGCAGAGCCGGCTCCAGCGGCAGATAATCCGAAGCGTAGGCGATAGCGGCGCGGTGCTCCGCCTCCGATGCCTCAGAACCATCAGCACGCACCAGGCGGTCAAAGGTCTTGAACCACACACAGGCACGCGGCTGTGTCGAGGAGGCATCCGCCTGAGTGTACAGGGGCGCGTCCACGTGTCGCATATCAATCGGACGTTCCCACGAGACCGCCTGTGCAATGGGGTGGGGGAGCTGACCCAGGTAGTCGCTGACCATCGGCAATGATTCGGGGTCCGGCACCTCCGGCATGGTCACTGCGGTGTGCTCCGGGCCGCGGCTATCGGACTGGAACGACATAATCGCCGAGAACATGGGCGCCTCATCCTGGAACACCTGCACGCGGCGGGTCGAGAAGGAACGGCTATCATTCAGGCGCTGAGTGGCGAAGAACAGTTCACGCTCAATATCGCCGGGGCGCAGAAAGTAGGCGTGAATCGAGTGGATGTCCTTGCCCTCCACCGTGCGGTCGGCGGCAATAATCGACTGGGCAAGAACCTGACCACCGAAAGTACGCGGCTGTTCGCGGGTGAGCGTCACTCCGGTAGACACTTCATCGCTACCGAAGGAGGCGGGCGCCGCCTCCACGGGGGAGAGGTCCAGCATCCGCATGAGGTTTTGGGTCACAGTGGGCTTGGTCATGGTTTTATTCTCGCACGTTTTCAATGAACCGGTTTCTGGCGTAGAGTGGGAGAGCATACTCTGAGACAACCACGACGGGTTGATTTGGAGTATTGACTAGGAACAATGACACCGGATGATCGATTCGGAACGTCTACCTAACACACCATCGCACAATATCACCCACCAACTTGCCACCGAGCAGGCCAACGCCGAAAAGGAGCAGAAATGACTACGCCGTCTGAAACCACCCCTGACAATACCCCCGTGCAGGAGAACGCTCCCGACCAGAATAGCGCACCGAACGCGGCAGCACCTATCGAGCTTAAATACAACCCCCACGAAGGCGTGGAGGAGCCCTACCTGATTCTGCCCGGCGGCGCCCAGGGTGCAGCAGTGGTCAAGGACCTTGCCACCTACATTTCTCGTGCCCTGGCGGTGAACCCGGACGCCGCCATCCGCCTGACCGCGCGCGGCCGCGTGGTGGCGGTATTCGCCTGCTCCCTGGAGCCGGAGGACGCCTCCTCGAGCACCCCGGTCATCATGGGTCTGCGTGCCCTGCACCTGCTGGCTGACTCCACCCTGGACATGACCGTACAGGCGCAGGCGCTGCTGGACCGCCTGGCGCGTCTGCAGAAGCAGGCGGAAGAGCAGGTCAACGAAGAGAACCCGCAGCTGGTGCTGTTCATGCCGCCGGTGACCGTCAACGCTAGCTGGGCCGGTAAGTCAGCCCCGCTCAGCGGCTGGTACGAGGTCGGCACCGTCCCGGTTGAAGAGTTCCACCGCGCCACCGCAGAGGGCCTGGAGGCGGTAGAACGCGCCCTGCCCGAGAACCCCGGCGCCGCGGTGCTTTCCACGGTGCGCTCGCGTATTTGGTCTTCGGACATGGTGCTGGAGTACCTGCCCGAGTTTGATACCGTGCTTGTGCCGACCGGCGCAGCGTTTGCCCTGCGCGTGTTCGGTTTCATCCCGGAAGGCTTCACGGGCGATCTGCCCCTGTTCGCCGCGCATGTGGGCTCGGATGAGTGGCTGCGCATTGTGGCGCCCGCCGGTATGGTGCTGGTGCGCCGCGGTTCCGGTTCGCTGCTCTAACTCTCATCGAGACATATCTTGACTTGTACGCTGGTGGCGTGGGCTCTTAGCCTGCGCCACCAGCCGTTTTTCTATACCGCGTGACATCAACGGGGCAGTTGTAATAATGACACTCGATAGGGCATTACTTTACGAAAATAGGGTATTCTAGAAAAACTACGCCCTCTCACCGGGGCGTCTATGACACACCGATTTACCAGCCACACCGCACGGGAACTCTTCCGCAGCGCCCTCACCAGGCGCATCCTTCCCGTACGGATCGAAAGTGAGACCTATATGGATCTGATTGCAGTCGACATCGACGGCACCCTTGCCAGCAACCGAGATCAGATGGACAAGTACCTGACCGGTTTCTTCGCCAGCTACCGCCGATTCTTCAAGGCGATTCGCCACGCAACTGTTAACGTTGAAGTTGCTGACCGTGTTCTCGACATGGCGGCAGAAACTGGCGCAGAGATTGCAGTGATTACCGGTCGCGACGGCACCTACATGAAAGAGCTGAACCAGTTTATTGAGCGCGCAGGCCTGAACCCCAAGTACGTGTTCGCTAAGCCTGGCAACAACGGCTCCGATACCGCCGACTGGAAGGACTCCATCATTGAGTCCCTGGTTGCTGACGGCAACCGCATTATCCACGCTTTTGAAGATAAGGAACACGAAGTGTACCTGCGTCGCGGCATCCCCGTGACCTGGATTGCCCCGATTCGTGACTACATTGGCGAATGGCACTACGAGTCAATCGACATTGACCCCGTCGCCTGGGCTGCTGAACAGCGTGAGAAGGAAGCCGCGCGTGAGCGCCAGAAACGTCGCCTTGCGGAGGGCGTGCTCGCACACCAGAAGGCTGAGGCGAAGGAACGCCAGGCGAGCGTAACGGTATAAATCCCGCACACTAACTTAAGAGCTGCGGTGGGTAACCCACTCAAACGAATGAGGCGCCGGAAGGATTCAATCCTTCCGGCGCCTCATTCTAATGCTATATGCATGAATCAAAGCTGATGTACGCGGCTGATCAGGCGGTTAGTTTACACGGTGCTGAGCAGTTTATGCAGTGCCGAGCAGTTCACGCAGACGAGTCGCAAACGGTGCCGCCAGCTTGTGGTGCGCCTCCTTCTTCAGGTGCACGCCATCAGCCATGTCACCCTCAGTCAGGTAGATGCTCTGCCAATCCGCGGTGTCCATGAATAGCACACCGGTCTCGCGGGCACCCTGCCTTGCGACCTCGTTCGCCACGTGACGCTTATGGGCCAGCTGCTTATCCGTCGCAGCATCCTCGCTCATCGACACCACGCCACCGAACACAATCTTCGAAGAAGGGTACATGCGTCGCAGCTGCTCAATGACCTGAGTCTGGTGCGCATTCACGTGCTCGCGAGCCTTCGTCTCGTCCTCGTGAATGTAAATGTCGTTACCGGATGCGTCCAGGTAAATCACGCCGGGATTACCGCTCGGCAGAGCCCAACGGCCACCCATCACACCCTGATAGTAGGAGGGGCACACGCCCTCGCGGGCGGTCACAAAACCCACGCCGCCGCAACGGAACAGGTACGGGACGAAACCTGCCTGCTTCAGACCCAAACCAACCCAGGAGGTCGAGGTCACCTGCGAGTCACCAATCACCAGGGCATCCTTAGCGCCCAGGACGTTCGCGTTACGCGGCAGACCGTTCGCCTTATCCCAGTAGAGTTCAGCCTTCTCAAACTTGGTGTGCAGAACGCCGTTCTCGGAACGCCAGCTCACCGGCAGACCCTCCCAGCCGGCAAAATCGCTGTACTCGCGCTGCTTCCACCAGTGCGCGTAGACGCCGGACTCCACCGCAACCGGGCCGTACTTGGGGGTGTACATGACCACGCCACCCTTGAACTGCTGAACCAGCATGTCTGCGGCATCAGCGGAGGTCGAGAACGGCGCCTGAATCTCACCGGGTGCCTGCGCGCCCTCCTTACCGAAGGCGTTCTGCGCGGTGCGTTCCATCTTCTGTGCCGGAGTGGTCGGTTCCGGAGTCGGCTCGGGGGAGGGGGACTCACTGGGGCTTTCCTGCGCCGACTGGGTAGGCTCGGCGCCCGTAGCAGCGGTAGCGGCGGTGCTACCGGGCGCGGTGAAGCCTCCTGCGGAGTACATGCCAAAGGAACCGGCGGCAACCACAGCAAGGACTGCGCCGGTCAGAGAAACTTTCGCGATAGGAGACTTGATAGAAGGCATGCACAACAGTATACGATAGGCGCAACCCCAAGTAGAGAGCTTTTGAGGGATATTCAAATGAAAATAACAAAAAATATGCACCGCAGTGACAAGAATTAGACTCGGCGCGCAAACCGGTGTGCAACTTGGGGCACAACTCAAAATAGAACCGGCATAAACCCCCATATAGAAACGTCCCCTCCCACCCCGAATCTCGGGGTAGAAGGGGACGAATAAAAACCCATGAGCAAAAACCTATGAGAGCAGGTGGCGAACCCGCCTCAGCTCACAAGCATTGTTAGATGTCAGCCGCCTGAACCTTCAGCGCACGAGCCACGCCGTCGCGTGCCTCCGCAATCTGACGGTACAGAGCCGCAGCATCCTCAGGCAGAGAAGCCAGGTACGCCTCGGTACGCTCCAGCAGCTCAGCGGTCGGCTCGCTCGGGTACATACCACCAATAATCTGCATGGAAATCTCGTGCGAACGCGAACGCCAAATACCCTCAATCTGCTCGAAGTACGGCTCATCGTACTGGGCAATCAGCTCGGGCTTGCCGGACTTGAAACCGGAAATAGCGTAACGCTGAATCATGTTCGACAGCTCGCCGGTCACCATAATCTTGTTCCAGTACTCAGCCTTAGCCTCCGCAGTCGGAATCGATGCGTATGCCTGAGCGGCGTACTGCTGACCGTTCGCGGTGTTGTCGTTCTCCAGCTCCGCAGCGATCTGCTCGGCGGAGAAACGGCCACCGGTAGCCAGGCGGCACACCAGGTTCCAACGCAGGTCAGCATCAATCTCCAAGCCCTCAAGGGTCAGCTCGCCCTCGAAGAGGCGCTGCACGTTGTCGTACTGATCCTCGGTGCGGGTCTGGTTGATGAACGCCTGCAGCAGCTGCAACTGAGCATCCGAATCGGGCTCTGCAACGCATGCCAGCTCCCAGAGACGGTCAGCGGCACGGTGGCGGGTCTCCTCGCGAGCCTCGGGAGCCACGAAGGAGTGCAGGGTAGCGGACAGGTTGTTAATCTGGGTGCGCAGAGCGGTGGAGTTAGTCTCCTTGCCGATGTTGTTCAGCACCAGGTCAACGTACTTACGCGCCGGCATCTGAGCGTCACGCACGGTATCCCAGAGCGAACCCCAAACCACGCCGCGAGCCACGGAGGAATCAATGTCACCCAGGTGCTTGATAGCGGTCTCAATGGAACGCTCATCCAGGCGAATCTTGGCGTACGCCAGGTCCTCATCGTTCAGCAGCAGCAGGTCGGGGCGCTTCTTACCGAGAGCCTCCTCGACCACGGTCAGCTCGCCGTCAATGTCCAGCTCGATGCGGTCGGTACGGGTCAGCTTGCCGTCCACCAGGTTGTAGAAACCAATCACCGCACGGTGGGGGCGCAGGGTCTCGAAGCCCTCAGCGTAGGACTGGCGAATACCCAGCGAAGAAATGTTGCCAGCCTCGTCGTTCTCTACCTCAACAGCCAGAGTGTTCACGCCAGCAGTCTCAAGCCACTTAGCGCTCCACGCACGCACGTCACGGCCGGAGGTGCGCTCCAGCTCAACCAGCAGGTCGTCCAGGACGGTGTTGCCCCAGCTGTGCTTATCGAAGTACACCTTCAGCGCAGCCATGAAGTTCTCCTGGCCAACCCACGCCACCATCTGACGCAGCACCGAAGCGCCCTTCGCGTAGGTGATGCCGTCGAAGTTCACCTGAACATCGGCAAGGTCACGGATCTCAGCCACGATCGGGTGGGTCGAAGACAGCTGATCCTGACGGTACGCCCAGGTCTTCTCCGAAGCGGCGAAGGTAGCCCACGCCTCCTTGGCGTAGCGGGTGTTCTCCGCAGCAGCCAGAGTCGACATGAACTCAGCGAAAGACTCATTCAGCCACAGGTCATTCCACCACTTCATGGTGACCAGGTCACCGAACCACATGTGAGCCAGCTCGTGCAGAACGGTGATAGCGCGGCGCTCACGCAGAGCCTCCGCAACCTTGGAACGGAAGACGTAAGTCTCCAGGTAGGTCACGCAGCCCGCGTTCTCCATCGCACCGGCGTTGAACTCGGGCACGAACAGCTGATCGTACTTCTCGAACGGGTACGGGGTCTTGAACTGCTCCTCGTAGAACTCGAAGCCCTGGCGGGTCAGCTCAAACATGTCCTCAGCATCCACGAACGGCATGAGGGACTTACGGGCGTACACGCCCAGCGGAATCACGCGGCCCTCAGAGTTGGTCAGCTCGCTGGTGACCTTCTCGTAGGGGCCAGCCACAATCGCGGTAATGTACGAAGACATGCGCGGGGTCGGCTTGAAGAACCAGGTCTTCGCGCGGCCGCAACCGCATTCCTTGTCCTCAATCTTCACCTCGGGCTGGTTCGACACAACCACCCAGTGCGAGGGCACGCGCACGATGAACTCAAACTCAGCCTTCAGATCGGGCTGCTCGAAAACGGGGAACACGCGGCGGGAATCCGGCACCTCAAACTGGGAGTACAGGTACACTTCACCGTCGGCGGGGTCCACGAAACGGTGCAGACCCTCACCGGTGTTGGTGTAGAACATCTCTGCGTCAATGACCAGGGTGTTCTCAGCCGCCAGGTTCGGCAGCTGGATGCGCTCGCCGTCAGCCAGGTCGGTGCTCAGCTCTTCGCCGTTGAGGTTAATGGACTTGACCGAGGAAGTGATGGCGTCAATGAAGGTGGAGGCACCTTCCTGAGCGTCGAAGCGGATTTCAACCTTCGAGGAGAAGACGTCTTTGTCCTTCGGAAGGTCAAGTTCAATACGGTACGAGTGCACGCGCTTAATAATGGATGCGCGTTCGGTTGCCTCATTGCGGGTTAGGTTCAGGCCGGGCATAAAGCTCCCTCTCCTTAGATGTGAATAGCGTGCCGTGCTGACACGCCCTGTCATGGTGTGCTGGTTCCCGAGGTGCGCGGTTCCTGCGACGCTGCATACGTAGCGCTGGAGGCGTTCAAGCTTGGGCGCGGCGAATCGGGACCCCAAAAAGTGCCATATCCCACAGTCTACCGTATAGGTGGGGGTCTAGAAGGCTCCGCATTACCCGAACCCGCGCGAATTCGATACAGTTAAGACAGAAAAAACCCAAACGGGGAGCGTATCCCACCTGATGGATGCGCGGCGCACTCTAGCAACGGCGCTCAGAACTGAGACCCGGCGCCTCCCACGAACGCACAAACGCACGTCACACCAAATCACCAGGAGAGTACCATGCGCGTACACATCGCAACCGACCACGCAGGCCTCGAACTGAGCCACTACCTGATCGAATCCCTCACCGCCGAGGGCTACGAGATGATTGACCACGGCCCCGCCGACTACGACCCGCTGGATGACTACCCCTCGTTCTGCATTAACGCAGCCCTTGGTGTGAAGCGTGACCGCGAGGCCGGCCTGGACTCCCTCGGCATCGTGCTGGGCGGTAGCGGCAACGGCGAACAGATGGCTGCGAACAAGGTTGAGGGTATCCGCGCGGCTCTGGCGTGGAACCACGACACCGCGGCACTGGCTCGCGAGCACAACAACGCACAGGTCGTTGCTGTGGGTGGCCGCCAGCACAGCAAGGAAGAAGCACTGGAAATCATTAAGATCTTCCTGGCTACCCCCTGGACCAACGAGGAGCGTCACGCACGCCGTATCGGCCAGCTGGCTGAGTACGAGCAGACCGGCGACATTGCCGGCAAGCAGATTGACGCTGCCTAAGCTCTAAAATCTGAAGGCGCATAGTGCAGGCTATGCGCCTTAGTCGTTTCTGCACTCCAGATAATCCGTACTGTTTGTACCCGCGCTATTTCTAACCGACCAGTTTTCGAGGAGAACCCGTGCCCGAAGGCCACTCTATTCACCGTATCGCCCGCCAAATCAGCGACGTCTTCACCGGCGAGCGCGTGCAGGTTTCCTCCCCGCAGGGTCGCTACGCCGAGGGTGCCGCCCTGCTGGACGGGCACACCATCACCGGGGCGTACGCGCACGGCAAGCACCTGTTCGTGACCTTCGACAACGACCTGACCCTGAACGTGCACCTGGGTATTTACGGTAACTGGAGCTTCGGTGGGGACGAGACGTTCACGGGTGCTTCGAGCATTGGGGCGCCCCGCAAGATTGGCGAAAAAGAATACGCGGCGGGGGAGGAGGAGCCCTACGCCGGTCCTCCCGAGCCGAAGAGTACGGTGCGTTGCCGTATTGTTTCGGAGCACGGCTGGGCGGACCTGGTGGGCCCGACTATCTGCCGCACCCTCACCCCGGAGGAGGTGCGCACCGTCCGCTCCAAGCTTGGCCCCGACCCGCTCAACCCGGATGCCGACCCCGAGCAGTTCTACCGCGCCGCGCGTAAGAGCTCCCGCCCGATTGGTGTGATTTTGATGAATCAGGCGGCAATCTCCGGCGTGGGCAATATCTTCCGCGCCGAATCGCTCTACCGCCAGGAAATTGACCCGCTGCGCCCCGGCAAGACCCTCAGCGATGAGGAGCTGAAGCGACTCTGGGAGGACAATAAGCACCTGCTGGTCATCGGCGTGCGCGTGGGTCGCATCATCACTACCGAACCCGAAGACCGCCCCGGCGTACCCGAAACCGAAGCCTGGCCCGAGTACGCCAACTATGTGTACATGCACCACGGCGAGCCCTGCCGCCGCTGCGGAACCACCATCCGCGTGGAAGAAATCGCCGGCCGCAAACTCTACTGGTGCCCCGGCTGCCAGGTCTAAAAACTACTCAAATATTTGACAGTCCAGATGGAACCTCGATACTATAGTCAAGTTCCATTCCGGGGATGTAGCTTAATGGTAAAGCCTCAGTCTTCCAAACTGATTACGCGGGTTCGATTCCCGTCATCCCCTCGAGATTTAGGGTCTCGACGCTTTCGCGTCGAGGCCCTTTCTTTTTCCCTCGAGGGGATGACGGGAATCCCTTCCGCATGCGGATTTGTTTCCTCGCGCGCTCGGAATCCGCATGCTCCAGCTCGTTATCCCCTCACCGCGCATCCACACAAAACACCCCACAAAACCAAGGGAGATAGGGGAGTACGCGCTCAGTGGAAATAAACCGCGCACGAGCCGCTGTGTTGGGCATTTAGCGGGAAAACAGGTAAACTAGGGCACTGACTGTGTTAAACACGCAAGTGCGCAACACGGTCGGTTTCACGGGGCGTGGCGTAGCTTGGCTAACGCGCCTGCTTTGGGAGCAGGAGATCGCAGGTTCGAATCCTGTCGCCCCGACGTGAAACGGTTGCCGCGATGCTACAAGGTCGTGGCGCTCTTTCCACTAAGCAACCGCGGTACACACGATTCGTGCCGCACCGAAACTATATGAGGAGATCACGGACGTGAAGACCGCCGTCGAGAAGCTCAACCCGACCCTCGCAAAGATTGAGGTCGAGGTTCCCTTCGCAGAATTCAAGCCCTACCTGGACCGCACCTACAAGAACCTCTCGGGTCAGATCAGCGTTCCCGGCTTCCGCAAGGGTAAGCTGCCCAAGCAGCTCATCGAGCAGCGTGCGGGCTTCGACTACATCGTCGAGGCATCCCTGAACGACGCTCTGAACGACTACTACGCACAGGCACTGGGCGAGAACGAACTCTCCCCCCTGGCACAGCCCGAGCTGGACGTTCAGTCCCAGCCCTCCACTGAGAACCGTGAGGCAGACGTCAAGCTGACCATCACCGTCACCGTCCGCCCCGAAATCGAGCTGCCCAACTACGAGGGCCTCGAGGTTGAGGTTGACGAGGTAGAGGTCACCGCTGAGGACGAGGTCCAGGCACTGGACGCTCTGCGTGAGCGCTTCGGCACCCTGAAGACCGTTGAGCGCCCCGCAGCTGACAAGGACTTCGTGACCATCGACATCGCCGCAGAAATCGACGGCGAGCAGGTAGACGCAGCAAACGACCTGTCCTACCAGATTGGTTCCGGCACCATGCTCGACGGCATCGACGAGGCTCTGACCGGCCTGTCCGCTGGCGAGGACGCAACCTTCGAGACCAAGCTCTCCGGCGGCGAGCACGCAGGTGAGCAGGCAGTCATCAAGGTCAAGCTCTCCGCAGTCAAGGAGCGCGAGCTGCCCGCAGCTGACGACGAGTTCGCACAGCTGGCTTCCGAGTTCGACACCATCGACGAGCTGAAGGAAGACATCAAGAAGCAGGTTGCAGAAGCTAAGGTTGCCGAGCAGGGCACCCAGGCACGCGACAAGGTCCTCGCAAAGCTCGTTGAGCTCGTTGAGATCCCCGTCCCCGAGAAGGTTATCGAGGATCAGCTCGAGCAGCACTTCAACAACCCCAACGCTGAAGCAGGCCACGACACCGAGGAGCACCGCGCCGAGGTTCGCGAGAACACCGAGACCGCATTCAAGAACGAGATGGTTCTCGACGCTGTTGCGGACAAGGAAGAAGTGACCGTTGACCAGGCTGAGATGATTAACTACATCATCACCATGAGCTCCCAGTACGGCATGGACCCCAACCAGTTCGCACAGATGCTGGACGGCTCCGGCCAGGCTGGCGCACTGGTCGGCGAGGTTCGCCGCTCCAAGGCTCTGGCAGCAGTGCTGAAGACCGCAGTGGTCAAGGACACCAAGGGCAACGTTGTTGACCTGTCCAAGTACCTGGGCGAGGGCGAAGAGGCAGCTGCCTAAATCCCTGCCACGGTCTGCAAAAGCCACCCCGCTAGAGGGCGTGAGCTGATTGCTTGAAACGTGTAGCCTCAGCGGGCATCCACCGAATTACCGGTTGGGTGCCCGCTGAGGCTCTTTTCACCCCAAACTATTCCGCCCTCAAGTTATTCCGTACCGAGGTTTTCGCCTCTGCTTCACCCCCTGGCGAACGAACAACCCGAAGGGAAGCGGGGGAGAGCAACTATCGGTAAGGTAGTAGCAACGAAACTTTTCGCGTGCGCTCCGGCGCGTAAATCGCGCAAAGATGCAGCGAAGACCCATTAGAGAAGAAGAGGAAGAATGTCCAGCTACATGCCTCTGCCCATCGGCGCCTCCCAGGCAGCCGGCGTGGCGCCCGCGCCGTCTATGGCAACCCCCATCGTTGGTGCCCAGGAAGATTACGTCTACAACAGCCTCCTGAAGGAGCGCATTATCTGGCTCGGCTCCGAGGTGCGCGACTCCAACGCCAACCTCATCTGCTCCCAGATGCTGCTGCTCTCGGCTGAAGACCCCGAGGCAGACATCTACCTGTACATCAACTCTCCCGGCGGCTCCGTCACCGCCGGTATGGCTATCTACGACACCATGCAGCTCATCCCGAACGACGTGGTGACCGTGGTGACCGGCATGGCAGCATCCATGGGTCAGTTCCTGCTCACCGCAGGCACCATCGGCAAGCGCTACGCAACCCCGAACGCCCGCATCCTCATGCACCAGCCCCTCGGCGGCATTGGCGGTACCGCATCGGATATCCGCACCCAGGCTGAGCTGATTCTGGACATGAAGAAGCGCCTGGCAGAGATTACCGCTGAGCGCACCGGCAAGAGCCTGGAAACCATCCTGAAGGATAACGACCGCGACAACTGGTTCAACGCGGAAGAAGGCCTGGAATACGGCTTCTTCGACCACATTGCCACCACCGCCGGTAAGCTGCCCGAATCGAAGAACGCATAAGGGAGATGCACATGAACTACCTGCCGAACGATATCACCACCTCGGCGCCGGCTATGCCGAGCAACCGCTACGTGCTCCCCAGCTTCGAGGAGCGCACCCCCTACGGTTACAAGCGTCAGGACCCGTACGCAAAGCTGTTCGAGGACCGCATCATCTTCCTGGGCACCCAGGTGGACGACGCATCCGCTGACGACATCATGGCTCAGCTGCTGGTGCTGGAGGCGCAGGACCCCGAGCGTGACATCACCCTGTACATTAACTCGCCCGGCGGCTCCTTCACCGCAATGACCGCCATCTACGACACCATGCAGTTCATCCGCCCCGAGATCCAGACCGTGTGCCTGGGTCAGGCGGCATCCGCTGCGGCGGTTCTGCTGGCTGCCGGTACCCCCGGCAAGCGTCTGGCACTGCCGAACGCTCGCGTGCTGATTCACCAGCCCGCGCTGAGCGGCCAGCAGGGTGGTCAGGCATCTGACATTGAGATTCACGCGAACGAGGTTATGCGTATGCGTGAGTGGACTGCACAGACCCTAGCCCTGCACTCGGGCAAGACCTACGAGGAAGTTGACCGTTCCATTGAGCGTGACAACATTCTGACTGCGGCTGCTGCTCTGGAGTACGGCCTGGTCGATAAGGTGCTGGAGTCTCGTAAGCTGCGTAAGCCTGCGACCAACACCGCTATTTCCCACACCTAAACTTTAGTTTTGAGGAATACCCCGGAACGTTTTTCGGGGGAGGGGCGGCATCGCTCCGTGTGCGAGCCTTCGGGCTGGTGCGCGGTGCGGTGCCGCCCTTTTTGTGCCCGCCGGGGTACAGCAAGGCAGGCTGATATGTGGCGTTGACCTGCGCTTTCTTGCCGGGCTTTACCGTCACATGCCGGAGCATCAGCCCCCGCCGCCGTCATAAAAGACGCGCTTTGTCATATGCCCGGTAAGTCCGTCCATTTGCGGTGCGTAATTCTGAGTTCCGGGGTGAACTCCGGTAGCCTTAGAGAAGGAGAAAATTAGAGTATTTCATACCGGTTTCTCACTCAAACCAGGGCGCCACCACCGCCCCTCCTGAGAAATCACCGCAGATATCAGGTCACTGACCCTTCTGCACCGATTTCACCACGCCGATCGAAAGGGAATCTTCGTGGCCACAGACATCATTGTGCCTCCCGAACAGCCCAACGCCAGCATGCGATGCTCCTTCTGCAAGAAGACTCGCGCGCAGGTTTTCAAGATTGTGCTCGGCCCGAATGTTTCCATCTGCGACGAATGCGTGGAGCTGTGCGAAGAGATCCTCGCTGAAGAGCGTCTGAAGGTGAAGGCTCCCGCTGCCGCGCCCGCGCCTCAGCTGGCTACTCCGCGCGAAATTTACACCTACCTCAACGACTACGTCATCGGTCAGGACGCGGCGAAGCGCACCCTGGCGGTGGCGGTGTACAACCACTACAAGCGCATCCACGATATTGATAACCCGGTGCTGACCTCCCGCATTCTTTCGGCGACCGCGGGGGAGCAGGTGGAGCTGGGTAAGTCGAATATTCTGATGCTCGGACCGACCGGCTGCGGTAAAACTTACCTGGCGGCAACCCTGGCGAAGAAGCTGGATGTGCCCTTCGCCCTGGTCGACGCAACCACCCTCACCGAGGCTGGCTACGTGGGTGATGACGTGGAGAACATTCTGCTGCGCCTCATCAACGCCGCTGACGGTGATATTGCTAAGGCTCAGCGCGGCATCATCTACATTGACGAGATCGACAAGATTGCCCGTAAGGGTGGTGAGAACCTCTCCATCACCCGTGACGTGTCCGGTGAGGGCGTGCAGCAGGCGCTGCTGAAGATTATTGAGGGCACCGTGGCGACCGTACCGCCGGAGGGCGGACGCAAGCACCCGGCACACGCGAATATTGAGATTGATACCTCGAATATTCTCTTCATCGTGGCTGGTGCCTTCGACAATATTGATGACCGCATCGCAGCCCGTGTGGGTGCCGGCGGCATCGGTTTCGGTGCTGAACTGGGCGGCTCCGTGAAGAACCCGCTGGACCAGATCATGCCCGAGGACCTGGCGCACTACGGCATTATCCCCGAGCTGATTGGCCGCCTGCCGGTCATCTCGACCCTGAGTGAGCTCAACGAAGAAGAGCTGGCTCGCGTGCTGACCGAACCGAAGAACGCGCTGCTCAAGCAGTACCGTCACCTCTTCGCCCTGGACGGCGTGGACCTGGTCCTCGATGACGCAGCGATCGCGGCTATTGCGCGCCTCGCCGCCGAACGCGGCACCGGCGCCCGCGGCCTGCGCTCCATGATGGAGCAGATTCTGCAGCCGATTATGTTCGACATCCCGGACCGCACCGATGTGGTGTCCATCGTCATCGGTGAGGACACCGTGCTCAACGGCACGGAACCCCGTTACGTGTTGCAGGCGCCCGACCCTGAAGCCGAGACCACCCGCACCGTGAAGGGGGAGGCGAAGGCCGCCTCCCTGAAGGAAGCGGACCGTCAGGCGGCATAACCGAATACTTCCAGCCGATAGGCTAGGGAATAAAGAAGCCGTCGCCCCGGTTATACGGGGTGACGGCTCACTAACAGGTACCGCTCTCGCTGGTATGTCCTGAAGAGCGTGCCCTCAAGAGCGTGTACCGAAGAATATGCGCCGGCTCATAGAAGCGGCTGGCGCAACCGTATGAGAGAGGAACACTCATGACTGAGAACGCACCCGCACAGATTGATTTCTGGTTCGACCCGATCTGCCCCTGGTGCTGGATTACCTCCCGCTGGATTGGCGAGGTGCAGAAGGTCCGCAACGTTGAGGTGACCTGGCGTCCCTTCTCGCTGTCCATGCACAACCAGGGCCGTGACCTGCCCGCCGACTACCAGGCAATGATGGACCAGTCCTGGGCGCCGGCCCGCCTCATTACCGCTGTGCGCGAGCTGCACGGCAACGAGGTCATCAAGCCCCTCTACGACGCTCTGGGCGAGCAGATTCACCACAACAAGAACAAGGCTGATTCCTACCGTGACGCAATCGTCAAGGCACTGGAGGAGGTCAATCTGCCCGCAGAGCTGGTGGACGTCGCCTTCACCGACCAGTACGATGAGCAGATGCGCGCCTCCCTGGATCTGGCGCTGGAGACCGTGGGCGGCACCGATGTGGGTGTTCCGCTGATTTCCATCAACGGTACCGCTTTCTTCGGCCCGGTCATCTCCCCGAGCCCCGCCGGTGAAGAGGCAGGTAAACTTTTCGACGGCGCCCTGGCGCTGGCTTCCTACCCCGGCTTCTTTGAGCTCAAGCGCCCCCGTAACGTGGGCCCGATTTTCCACGGCGAAAAGGGCGAAGCCTAAGAATCCTGCAATGTGCTGAGATTCCTGCAATGCGCGCGGGCTCGGTAGAGTCTGCGGCTGCAGAGCAAAAAAGTACCGCCCGGTCAGTACTGACCGGGCGGTACTTTTCTATTCACTATGTTGCGCTGAAACGTGCAATCTACGCGCGGTGAGCGCTACTTGCAGAGGTAGCTTTGCGTGCCTTCTGCGCTTTCTGAGCCTTGCGCTGAGCCCTGTGCTCGAGAACCTTCGGGTGCGTTGCCCGCTGCACAATCTTCGTATCACGCATATGGAAGGTGCGGGTTGCCGTGTACTGGACCGCCGCATCCGAGGTGAACGCCAGCATCGCGAACACCGCAACGCCCAGCTGGAAGAAAATCGTGGACAGCGGCAGGGACTGGTGCCCCCACAGCACGCCGCCGGTAATCGCCGCGAAGTTCAGCGCCGTCAACAGCAGAGCCAGTCGGCGAGCCTTCGACGAGCCTCGCAGAGTGCTCCACAGCAGGAACAGGTGCACCGCCGAATAAATCGCCACGAAACCAACCAGCACCGTACCGGTAATGGTGACCAGCATGTCGCTATCCACCTGGTCGAAGAGGTTCAGCAACTCAAGGTCGTTGCCGGAGCCTTCCTCCAGCAGCTTGGCACGCAGAGCCGGGCGGCTGATCGCCAGAAGGACGCTGTTGGTAATGTCTGCGAGGGTCACGGCGATGAGCATACCCGAACCGACCAGCAGGCTCAGCGGCATGCGGTACGCCAGGTCGTGCGCGCTGGAGAGGTGAATTTCTTCCTGCTCCTGCGGCTCCAGTCCCTCATTGTTCAGCACGATGACCGGGAGCGCGCCGTCCGTGCGGATTGCGTCACCGCCGCCGTTACGGGCGTGGTAGCCGGAGGAAAAATCGTGCAGAATCTCAACGTGAGTTTCCGGGTGAGCGTACTGAATGGACTCCACAATGTAGTCGCGTTCAAAGTCGGTTTCAGCGTCAATGCGGTGCGTGACCTGCAGGGTGAAGAAGCTGAAACCCACACCGGAGTCGTAGGTGCCCGCCGCCAACCAATCCACCTGGTGACCGCCCGGCAGCAACCAGCCGTCCGGGGTTTTCCAGAAACGCACGTGGTGGCGTTTCTCGGGGTTGCCGTCCACTTCCTTCTGGTAGGCAAAAGCCTGCGTCTTACCAAAAATTTTCAGCGGGGAGACCGGCGCCTCCGCGTAGGAGCGGCGGGTGATGGTGGAGAGAATAATCTTCCAGGAAGAGACGAGGGTGACGTCGTCAGCGCGGGTCCAGCCGGAGTCCTGCATGACCTGGTGAATCTGCTCCTCGGTACCAATCAGACCGATATTGACCGGGTCGCCGAGCAGGCCATCCGGAGTGCGGGTGCGCCCAATAAAGTAGTCGGGCACGTAGATGCGGGTCATGATGGCGTGAAAACGCGGTAGCGTCAGGTACGCGGTGACCGCCCAGAAAATAAAAGCGATGGGGAAACCCCAAAAAGAGTGGCCGACCGTATTCGCCAGAATCAGGAAGGTCAGCACGAGGGCCGCGACGCCGGCGAAGATGAAGAAGAGAGTGTCCCAGAAATCGACCCAGAGGCTACGCGGGACGAGGTCTTGCGCCGCGCCGCGCGCGTCAATATCACCACGGTAGACCGGTGGCGAGGTAACTGGGGGAGCGACATCGCTACGTATAGGCCGCAGGACGCGTTTTTGGTGGGACATTCCCGCCCTTTCTGCAACATAGTTAGGGTTTTTGAATATCCATAACTATAGCAAGGGGCAGGTTGTGTGAAGTATGCGTTCCGGGCAGGGCTTAATCGCTTGGCTCGATTGCCCTGCCGCAGAAAAACGCGGTACCAACACGGAAGTGCTGGCGTTGCCGCGCGAAAGAAAATAGAGGGTGACTCTACTCGGGGAGGGGCTTAGCCTCAACCGCGGCACGTGCGGCGGCGATGGAGCTTTCGTGGTGTAGCATATCGCGGCCTTCACGCATGAGGCGCACCCACTTGCGGGTCAGCTCTTCGAGCCTCTGAGCGTTCAAAGAGCCGGAGGCGATGCTCACCTCATCGGCGGCGGCGCTGGTGGAAATATGCTGATGCCACAGCTCGTACACTTCGTTGGTGTAGTTGGCATGCAGTGCCTGGGCGTGTTCGCGTGCCTGGCTGATGTATTCGTTCAGGCGTGTGTGGTAGTGCTGAAGCTGGTCGGGGGAAATGTTTACTTGCGCTCCTGGCGGTGAGCTCGGGGTTGAGCTCTGCCTCGCGTGCGGGTTATCAGGGGAACCGGAAGGTAATGAGTATGATGTCATGAGGTTATAGGGGTGCGCCCACTTTGGCGCGGGGTCAGAGCCAGGTGGCATCACTGCCCCCTGACCGGTTGAGTTCTTGTCGTGCGGTTGGGCGGTTATGTCTAGTTCGTACCGGTGATTTGTCTGTTGCTGAAGCTGAATAGAGGGTTGTTCCTGGCGGTAAAACCCTCACATCAACAATCATACATAAAGTGACAGTCAATCTCATAAGGTTGATTATGCTCTTTGCACATTGATGAATATAAAAATGGGTTGGAAACCCCACGGAAACCCCATAGAACCGCAAACTAAACCCACATTGTTGAGGGAAGCGCTGGCGAAGAATCTCAGAGGGCTGGAGCAGACATCCACGGGCACAGTTTGGACAAAGCCTATAGTCAGGGCCGTAGAGGTCAGCTGCCGCACCCTCACGCCCGGCGAGCTGCAACGAACAGCAAGCACAGAAAACGGGGCGGTACCGCCAATCGGTACCGCCCCGTCCTCAACGCTCAGGCAGCGTCATAAATTTAAGCGAAAAACGCTCAAAATGAGGCAAAATTACTCAGCTGCTTCTTCTACAACGAGCACAACATCGCGAACCTCCAGCTCGCCCTCAGCCGCCACCAGGGACAGCTCACGAGCGTTACCGGCGGCCTTCAGGTCAGCCATGCCAGCGGCAATGCGATCCAGCTGAGCCTGCGGAGCCGCAATAGTTGCGGACTCAACCTCGGTGCGCTGCTTAACCTTCGCGTCGCTCTTAGCCTTACGCAGGCCACCCAGAGCCTCAGCAACATCCGGCAGGATCTGCTTCAGCGACTCAATCTGAGCCGGGTCAGCGTCCGCCAGGACCCACTGAGCAGAAATGCCAGCAGTCGGGTTCTGTGCAGAGTACTCAGCCAGCAGGGTACCTTCCAGAATGGGCAGTGCCTGCGGCCACTCGGCGCGGTGCACGCTACCTGCACGCCACCAGGACCAAATCTCTTCGGTCACGAACGGCAGGAAGGGAGCGAACAGGCGCAGCAGAGCATCCAGGGTGGTTGCCAGTGCAGCCAGAACAGAAGCCTGCTCCTCCTCGCCACGAGCACCGTACGCACGGTCCTTAATCAGCTCAACGAAGTCGTCGGTGAAGGACCAGAAGAAGCTCTCGCAAATCTGCAGGGCACGAGCGTACTCGTACTTCTCGAATGCGGCGGTTGCTTCCTCAATCAGGTACGCCAGGCGAGCCAGCAGGGAACGGTCCAGAGCGTTGATCAGCACGCGACCCTGAGCCTGAGAAGTAATCACGGACTTCTCGGTAGCGCCCAGGTTTAGCACGAACTTGGATGCGTTCAGCAGCTTGATGGCAAGGCGGCGGCCAATCTTCATCTGGCCTTCGTCGTAGGCGGTGTCAGCACCCAGGCGAGCGGAAGCAGCCCAGTAGCGCACAGCGTCCGAACCGTACTTCTCCAGAACCTCGTTGGGGACCACAACGTTGCCCTTAGACTTGGACATCTTCTTGCGGTCCGGGTCAAGAATCCAGCCGGAGAGCGCGGTGTTGTACCACGGCACGGAGGAAGCCAGGGTCTCCGCGCGAACAGCGGTGGAGAACAACCAGGTGCGGATAATGTCGTGACCCTGCGGGCGCAGATCCATGGGGAAGGTCTTCGCGTGCAGGTCCGGGTTCACGCCCCAACCGGTCGCAATCTGCGGGGTCAGGGAGGAGGTAGCCCAGGTGTCCAGAACGTCCGGGTCAGCGATGAAGCCGCCCGCTACGCCGCGCTGATTCTCGGTGTAACCGGGAGCAGCCTGAGATGCGGGGTCAACCGGCAGCATCTCTTCGGTCGGCAGAATCGGGTTCTCGTAGTCCGGCTCACCCTCAGCGTCCAGCGGGTACCAGACGGGGAAGGGGACGCCGAAGAAACGCTGGCGAGAAATCAGCCAGTCGCCGTTCAGGCCCTCAACCCAGTTCTCGTAGCGGCTACGCATGAAGGAGGGGTACCAGTTCATTTCACGGCCGCGTTCGATGAGCTTCTCGCGGCGTGCAGCGTCACGGCCACCGTTGCGGATGTACCACTGGCGGGAAGCAACGATTTCGAGGGGCTTGTCGCCCTTCTCGTAGAACTTCACGGGGTGGGTAATCGGCTTGGGGTCGCCGTCCATTTCGCCAGCCTCAACCAGCATTTCCACGACGGTCTTCTGTGCGGTGAAGACGGTGGCGCCTGCCATACGCTCGTAGCGCTCGCGACCCTCGGGGGAGGTAATCCACTCGGGGGTTTCGCGGGAGAAGCGGCCGTCGCGACCGATGAGGGCGCGGGTGTCCAGCTGCAGTTCACGCCACCAGGTGACGTCGGTGGTGTCACCGAAGGTACAGATCATGGCGATACCGGCACCCTTGTCGGGCTGTGCCAGCGGGTGCGCCTTGATCTCGACCTCAACGCCGAACAGCGGGGAGGTGACGGTGGTGCCGAACAGCGGCTTGTAACGCTCGTCGTCCGGGTGCGCCACGAGAGCCACACAGGAGGGCAGCAGCTCGGGGCGGGTGGTCTCAATCCAGACCTTCTCGCCGTTGGGGCGGTGGAAGCTGATGCGGTGGTACGCGCCGGGGCGTTCCTTGTCTTCCAGCTCTGCCTGTGCCACTGCGGTGCGGAAGGTGACGTCCCACATGGTCGGTGCTTCAGCCATGTAGGCGTTGCCTGCTTCCAGGTCCTTCAGGAAGGCGAGCTGGGAGACCTTGCGGGAGTGCGCGTCGATGGTGCGGTAGGTGCGCGACCAGTCAACGGACAGGCCCAGGGTGGTGAAGAGGTTTTCGAAGATCTTCTCATCTTCAACCGCGAGCTCTTCACAGAGTTCAATGAAGTTGTTGCGGGAGATGCGCGGCCACTTTGCCTGGCTGCGGTCGGGCTTGGGGGTGCCGTCTGCCTTCCAGGTGATCAGGTCACGGAAGGAGTCGTTGTCTGCCACGGAGGGGTCGCAGAGAACGCCGTAGTAGTTCTGAACGCGGCGTTCGGTGGGCAGGCCGTTGTCATCCCAGCCGAGGGGGTAGAACACGTTCTTGCCGGTCATGCGCTGGTAGCGTGCAATGACGTCGGTCTGGGTGTAGGAGAACATGTGACCCACGTGCAGGGAGCCGGATGCGGTCGGCGGCGGGGTATCAATGGAGTAGACCTGTTCGCGAGTGGTGTTCTCGTCGAATGCGTAGGTCTTCTCGTCGGCCCAGCGCTGCGAGAGCTTCTCTTCGAGGCCTTCGAGGGCGGGGCGGTCGGGAACGTTAATCTGTACGGGCGAGTCTGAGCCCAAAATGTTTTCAGCCATAACGGCTATTTTCTCATATTCACGGCATTCTCTCAGCTCCAGGGGAATTCTGCGCTGTGCTGTTCTGTTCGTACTGCTCGATGGCGGCTTCTAGACGCGCCAGGAGGTGCCGGTACCGGCGCGCGAATTGTGCCCTGCGTGCTGCGGCGCGTACTCCGCTGGAGGCGGTGAGCTCCTGCCAGCTGGCGGGGTCGAGGTAGCTCTGCCCGAGCAGCAGGTGTACCTCAGAGCTGTAGGGGGTTCCGGTGGTGGTGCGGACGCTGCGCGCCCTCTGCTGGAGTGCTTGGCGCTGCTCGTGTAGTGCGGTGATGCGCTGGCGCGGTGTTGCTGTCATGCGTGTTGCTGTCATGTGGAGGTTCCTATAGGAGGAGTAATCGGCGGTTCAGTGGAAAACTCAATGGCAAACTCGGTGGAAAACGGTAATGGGGGAGGGAGCCCCTAAAATGCTACCCTCGGTTACCTGCAGTGTAGGCGCGAAAATCTGCGGTATCAATAGCCGCGGTATCAACAGTGACAGTATCAATAGTGACGGTATCAACAGCCGGTGAATCCTTCTCAGAGGCGCGGTGGCGGCGTAGACTGAAAGCATACGACCTTTGAGGAGTTGCCATGAGTTCTCTGAGTATTTTCGGTTTGGGCACGTCTGAAACTGTTCTGCTGATACTGCACCTGGTGCTGGTTGCGTTGTGCATCTGGCATTTGACGGTGCGTAGTGGTTACGGTGAGGCGCGCATGCGTTTCGTGCTACCTCTGATTTTGTTCATGCCCGGTGCCGCGGTTCTTTATCTGCTGTCGGCGCGTGAGGGTACGGTTCCTCCGGACACCATCAAGACCGGTAGTAGTTCGCCCGTGTATTTTGAGCACCGCCTCGGGTTCCGTGACGGTGGCAGGAGCCGCTGGGGTCTGCCGCGCCGCCACAAGTAGGAGCCTGACGGGCGCCGGGCGGTTGTGGTTCCGGAACCTATCTCACTATCGAAAATTTCAAAATATATGCCCGCGAGTCTGCTCGATCAGAGCACCCGCGGGCATCACTCTACTAGGATTAAAATATGACTGAGAACACCCACATTCCTGCATCTCCTTTCCTGCCCAACGCCGGTGTTGGCAAAGTTGCCGTGGTGACTGGCGCATCCAGCGGTATTGGCCGCGCCACCGTACAGCAGCTCGTGGCAAGCGGCTGGACCGTCTACGCTCTGGCGCGCCGCACCGATCGCCTGTACACTCTCTACGCGGAGACGGGTGCTCACCCGGTGACCTGTGACGTGACCGACGAGCATTCCGTGCGCTTTGTTGCCGAGCAGATTCTGGAAGAGCAGGGCACCATTGACGCCCTGGTCAATATTGCCGGCGGCGCTATTGGCGTGGATAAGGTCGCCGACGGCAAGACGGTTGACTACCTGAAGATGTACCAGATGAATGTGCTCGGTATTCTGCACATGGTGCGCGCCTTTGCGGAGGCGCTGCGACTGAACGGTCACGGCACGATCCTGAACCTGACCTCCACCGCAGCGGAACACGGCTACGAGGGTGGCGCCGGATACAACGCGGCGAAGTTTGGCGCTCGCGGTCTGACCGAGGCGCTGCGCCTGGAAGAGGCCGAGAACAATATTCGCGTGATTGAGATTTGCCCGGGCATGGTGCATACCGAGGAGTTCTCCCTGAATCGCCTGGGTTCTAAGGAGGCTGCCGAACGCGTCTACGCGGGCGTTGAGAAGCCTTTGACCGCCGAGGATGTGGCGCAGACCGTGACCTTTGCTCTGAACGTTCCGCACCACGTGAACCTTGACCGCATTACAATTCGCCCGGTAGCTCAGCCCAGCCAGTTCAAGGTGATTCGTAAGGAGAGCTAAGCTTTGCGCTCTTGCGCTCGCTGATGCGGGGTGTTTGCCTCGCCTGTATTCCTGATTCTTGGGACGCGGGCGAGGCTTTTTGTGTGTGCACCCGGCTTTTTTGTGCGTGTGCACGGGAGGCCTGCGGCTTGTGTGCAGCTTAGGTTGGGGTGCCGTGCGGGGCGGGAATGGGCGGGGGAGAGGGTCAAGGAGTACTTGATGAAACTATAAAGTGGTACGTGAGACTTTAAGGTTCATCATAGTGAAATGGTTGGAGTGAAGTTACCTATGGAAAGCATCATATTTTCTTCAAATGCAATCAAAATGTAGGGTTGCCGGTGTTCATATGTCAGTACATGATCGTAAAACACCACAATTGGTCTGCAATAACTCTCAACTTTAGGGGTGGTTTTATAACGATTTCATTACAGTTGCTTAAAGCGGGCATTAAGAGGGTAGAAGACTCAGGGTCGGGTGCTAGCCTTTTAGCAGTCACACCCGTATGTGAATCTGCGCGCCTCTCAAAGACGGAGGCGCACCGCGTAGGTTCACTACCGATAATTCAGAGATCGAGGAAAAATGTCGAAGACTACCCGTCGCGTTTACAAGATCGCAGCTGCGGCAGCTTTTACCGCTGGTTCTGTGGCAGCAATCCCGGCAACCTTCGCGGCAGAAGCACCCGCCGATCAGCAGCAGCAGGTTGTTGATCAGAAGGCAACTGCTCAGGCTTCTTCCCTGCCTGGCGGCAACGCAACCGAGACCCCCAAGGCTGAAGCGCCCAAGACCGAGGCACCTAAGGCTGAAACCCCCAAGGCTGAGGCAACCGAAGCTCCGAAGGCTGAAACCCCCAAGGCTGAGGCAACCGAAGCTCCTAAGGCTGAGGCTACCGAGGCTCCGAAGACCGAAGCTCCTAAGGCTGAGGCTACCGAAGCACCTAAGGCAGAGACCCCCAAGGCTGAGGCTCCGAAGACCGAAGCTCCCAAGGCTGAGGCAACCGAGGCTCCGAAGACCGAAGCACCCAAGGCTGACGCAACCGAGACTCCCAAGGCTGAGACTCCTGCCCCCACCGCTCCTGCAACCCCCGAGCCGACCACCCCCTCCACCCCGGCTCCCGAGGCAAAGCAGGCTGACCCCTCCATCGTTATTGAGAATGCTCACTTCCCCGGCAATGCACAGCTGAACACCGTGAGCGTTGTTGGCACCGGCTTCTACGGCGAGAAGGTCGGCCCCGGCGTACAGGTCAGCATCTACGCACTGGACGCAGACAACCAGATTACCGGTGAGGCTCTCGCTACCATCGTGGTACCCGCAGAGCAGATTCAGGACGGCACCTTCAAGTCTTCCATTACCGTTGAAGCAAGCAAGCTGCCCGCTGGCGCATCCTACGCGCTGGCTGCTGTCAGCAACCCGCAGGGTCAGCCCGATCAGAGGCTCGTAGCTATCTCCTCCTTCAAGGTTACTGAGAGCACTACCCCCGCACCGGAGACCCCCAAGGAAGAAACTCCTGCTCCCGTGACCCCGGCACCCGAGGCTCCCAAGGCTGACGAGACTCCCGCTCCCGTAACCCCGGCACCCGAGGTTCCCAAGACTGAGACCCCCAAGGAAGAAACTCCCGCTCCGGAAGCACCCAAGACTGAGACCCCGGCACCCGAGCAGACCGAGACCCCCGCTCCTGAAGCACCCGCGGCACCCGAGAATGCAACCCTCACCACCGAGGACGCTTCCCTGGATCCGAACGACCAGTACAACGTTCTGACCTTCAACGGCTCCGGCTTCACCCACGAGTCCGTCGCTAACGGTGTCCAGATTGCAATCTACCGTCTGGATGCAAACGGCAACATCACTGGCGAGGCTCTGGCAACCCACGATATTCCCGCTTCTGAAATCGTGAACGGCACCTTCCGCGTCAAGGTCAGCGTTCTTGCTGAGTTGCTGCAGCCCGGTTACGCCTACGCAATGGTGGCAACCAGCGACCCCAACGGCCTGGTACACCAGGTGGCAGTCACCACCGCTACCGTGAGCGATGCGAACAACCCCGCACCGACCCTGCCGGCAGCTACCGAGGGTGACAACACCACCGTTCGCGATAATGGCGACGGCACCACCAGCGTCTTCACCGCTGAAATGCGCGAAGACGGTTCGGTTGTTGTAACCGAGACCCGTATGCCTTCTTCTCAGGCACCCAAGGCTAAGGTTGGCAACGCATCCGCTGCTACCTCCTCCAGCTCTAAGGGTCACACTGTAGGTGTCTCCGGCACTAAGGGTTCGACTTCGACCTCTTCTTCGGCTTCCTCGAAGCCGCAGCTGGCTAACACCGGTGCTGAGGGTGTTGCAGGTATCGCAGGTGTTGGTGCCGCAGCTCTGATTGCTGGTGCTGCACTGATGCTCCTGCGCCGCCGCAGCCTCTAATAGCCCAGCCTCTAAAAATCTGATGCTCGCCGCGAGGTGAGTGAAGTTAAGTGCCGCCAATACTCTAGAAAGAGTGTTGGCGGCACTTTTGCGTATCTGCACTTTTTCTTTGCCGTGCTTTCTGGACGTGGATAGCTGGGGGAGGGGGTATGCCGGTTGAGTGGTTGGCTTGTTGCGCTCAATGGTGAGGGGAGATTTTTTTCTGGAGTATTGGTCTGTACTCTTTATGAAAAAATGCAGGGAAAGCGGCGTGACCTGCTATTTTTTCACTTAAAAGAAATAAATTAAATGCATAAAAGTGCAGAATATTTTTATCACAAATCCATTAAATCTGCATATACATGCAAGAAAACTTTGACCCTCAAGGTGGAGTTGAAGAGTTTTGCCTAGTCTATGTATTTTGAGTGCTCTTGATAGAGTTCTGAAAGGCGAAAAATATTCTATGTGGGTTATTGCACAGGAAAATACTTAGAAGGTAAAGCGTATTTACCGCAATAAATGCAAAAGTATTGTTAGTGTGGAATTACCGATAAATAGAGCGATTCCCTTCGCGGTAACTTTCACCACTACATGAATGTTATGACTAGTCCGTACGTTATAACACTCGACCCCGAAGAAACACCCGTGCATCTTCAACCCGGGGCATCAGCCGAAGGGTATCGTTCACACTCACAGAAGAAGGTGTGTTTCATGCCCGAACCCGCTCACTCAAAAACTCGAGCAACAGCCGCTATTGCTGCTTCCGTCCTGACTGTCACCGGTGCTGGTGCCGCGCACGCAGATGTGCAGGTGCAGAATCCCGGTGGGCTCGCCTCCTCAACTACGGTGGAGCCAGATAACCCTCCCTCCGCGGAAGATGTAACCCCCATCGAAAACGTTGCTACCCAGAATTCCCCGCAGGTGTACGTAGAGCCGGGCGTTGTCATTAACCCCGCACGCTCCCAGAGCATCACCGTCAGCGGTGAAGGCTTCACCGGCGGCGCTGTTGAGCGTTACGGCGTGGCAGTCTACGTGAGCGAATACCGCCAGTACCCCCTCTACGCGCTGGGTCGCGGCTCCGCCGTAGCGATGACCCTCGTGCCCGAACTCGACGTGGATGGTGGTCGCTTCAGCACCCAGCTAACCCTGCCCGCGGGTACCCTCGACCCCAATCAGCAGTACGTTGTCGCGACCGCAGTGGTTGATCCCGGCAAGGGCTACGCAACGGAGGATGCATCCTACAACTCCTCCGCACCCCTGGAGCTGCTGCCTGCAAACACTCAGGATGAGCCTCTGAACCTCCAGATTCTCTCTGGTCAGATGGAAATCCCGCAGGATAAGAACCTGGTGGTTTACAAGGTGACAGGTCTTGGCGAGGCTCAGGCTTTTGAAATCGTGACCTACGTGTACGCTCTTGACACTCAGGGTAACCGCATCCTGCTGGCTGCCTCTCCTGCGGGTGCCGACGTCATGAACGGCACCCTCCTGGACGGTATCGAAGTGGAGGGTCGCAGGCTTGAAGAAGTACAGAGCGCCCAGGACGGCCTGCGCTATGTGCTCAGTGTTGAAATTGCGCCGTCTGCCGCTAATGGCTACACTGCCCAGGAAGTTGAGGTTCCCTTCATGAATGGTTGGAATGCAGAGCACGCCTCCACGCCGGTTGCAACCGCTGAACGCGCTATGGCTGAGCAGGCACAGTTCGAGGAGAAGGTGCAGCCTGAGCCGGCTGCACAGCCTGAGGGCGTAGTACCTTCGAACACTGCACAGTCGCAGTTCGATCACGTGCTGCCCGAGGACAATCCCGGCCGCCGCTACAGCCTGCCGCGCAACACTCGCTTTGACCGTGTTCGCGACACCTCTGCCGAACAGTCTCGGGACAATACCGCTAACCCCGTGCTGGCTGCCCGCCTGCACGTGGAAGAAACCGTTGTACCCGAAACTGACTCCGAGAAGACCTTGACCTTGCGCGGTGAAGGTTTTGAAGGCGTCGGCACGGTGCACCTGATGGTGAGCGCCGTGGACGAATACGGTGTGGCAACCGACGGCATCATTGCTTCGGCTGATGTCTCAGAGATTGATTCCACTGGGGCTTTCACCGCACAGGTGCAGATTCCCGGCGCTGCCCTTAAGCCCGGCACCACCTACCGCGTGAGTGCTGTAGCGGAAGATGGGCAGGGTACCGTGCGCATCGTGAACGGTGGCTTCAAGGTGGACCGTGACGGCGTGGGTAATGCGCCCGAAACCCCCGAGGCGTCGGAGTCTGAAAGCTCTGCACCTGAGGTTAAGGCGCCTGAGGCGACCGGTGCTGAGGCTGCTGCACCCGAAGCATCCGCATCTGCTGAGGCTACTGCTCCTGCAGCAGATCAGCAGAAGGCGGGGGAGAGCGCTACCGCCCAGAAGGATGATACTTCGGTTCCGGTTCAGAACACCGGTGCTCAGGATGCGTCCGCTCAGAAGGTTGAAGTTCAGAAGGTTGAACCGCAGAAGAGTGGCGAGCAGAAGGCGCAGGCCTCTGGTTCTCAGAAGGCTGTGGCAGAGCAGAAGCGTGAGCAGCTTGCCGCTACCGGCGCTTCCAATGTGCTGGTTATTAGTGCTGTTGGATCGATATCGTTGCTTGCAGGTATGCGCTTGAGCCGCCGTCGCCGTAGTGGGATGCCGCTCAGCTCTCGCCGCTAAACCACGCGAATTATTGCCCCACTAGGCAAAATATGCACAAAGATGAAGGGGCGTCCGAATCATAGGATTTGGGCGCCCCTTCATCTTTAACTTTGCCTAAGGCTAAGCCTACGTTGATCTAGGATTACGCCTATAATTTATGGTGATGTCGCATACATTGCTGTAACTCTTTGCTGCCTCGTTTACACGGGGTGGGAAACGCTATGAAGCGCCTCCGCTCACCGAAAGTAGAAAACCGTTGCACTGCGTCTACTTCCAATCTTTGGGCGTGGAAGTCATACGATCATTCACTATATTCACTCACGAAATCAGGTGACCACCATGTTTTTTATGCAGCGAACTTCTCGCGGCGCGGCGCTAGTAGCGTCCGCAACCCTCGGTTTGGCAGGTGCCCTCGCGCCTGCAACTCTTGCTCCCGGCACCTTTGCATCCGCCGCTTATGCGCAGACTCAGCAGGCCGTGCCGTCTGAGAGTGCAGCACCTGTAAACACCGCAGAGCCGTTCGACCACGTACTGCCCGAGGATGACCCCCGCCGCCACTACAGCCTGCCGCGCGACACTCGCTTTGACCGTATTCGCGACATCTCTGCTGACCAGCAGCAGGACAACACCGCTAACCCCGTGCTGACTGCCCGCCTGCGTGTAGAAGAAACTGTTGTTCCCGAAAACGACTCCGAGAAGACCCTAACCCTGCACGGCGAGGGATTCACCGGCATCAGCTCGGTACAGCTGATGGTCAGCGCCTTGGATGAACACGGCGTGGTGACCGGCGGCGTCATTGCTTCGGCTGATGTCTCGGAGATTGATTCCACTGGTGCTTTCACGGCGCAGCTGCAGATTCCTGGCGCTGCCCTTAAGTCCGGCACTACCTACCGCGTGAGTGCTGTAGCTAAGGATGAGCAGGGCACCCCGCGTACCGTACTTGGTGGATTCAAGGTGGTTCTTGATAGCACGGATGGTGTGCCCGCTACTCCTGAGGTGTCGGCATCTGAAAGCTCTGCCCCGAAGGCTGAGGCACCCGTGGCTAATACCCCCGAAGTAACCGGGCCTGCGCAGACTCCTGCGGCTGATGCATTGGCACCCGCCGAATCTACTGAACCTGCTGAGGCCCTTGCTCCTGCTGTGGATCAGCAGAAGACGGGGGAGAGTGCTACCGAGCAGAAGACTGATGCCTCGGTTACGCTCCAGGATGCTGAACCTCAGAAGGGTAGCGAGCAGAAGCGTGAGCAGCTTGCCGCTACCGGTGCTTCCAATGTGCTGGTTATGAGTGCCGCTGGGTTGCTTTCGCTACTTGCTGGTGTGTACTTGAGCCGCCGTCGCCGTAGTGAGATGCCGCTCAGTTCTCGCCGCTAAGCCACGCGAATTATTGCCCCACTAGGCAAAATATGCACAAAGATGAAGGGGTGCCCGAATCATAGGATTTGGGCGCCCCTACATCTTTAACTTTTTCTAAGGTTATACCTATAATTTAGAGTGCTGTCATAGACGGCACTATCACTCTTTACCGCCTCGTTCACCCCGAGGTGGGGAAGCGCTGTGAAGCGCCTCCGGTCACCGATATCAGAGAACCGTTATTCTGCGCCTACTTCCGACCTTTGGGCGCAGGAGTCACACGACGATTCATCACACTCACTCACGAAAATAGGTGACCATGTTTTCCACGCAGCGTTCTTGCCGCGGCGCGGCGCTAGTAGCGTCCGCAACCCTCGGTTTGGGGGGTGCCCTCGCGCCTGCAACTCTTGCTCCCGGCACCTTTGCATCCGCCGCTTATGCGCAGACTCAGCTGTCTCCGAAGCCCGAGCTTCCCATCGCTGTTGCCGCCGACGTCGTTCAGCACAGCATCTCCTTGGATCTGCTGGCTCAGACTGGCGATTACACTCTCCTGCAGGTCAGCGGTGTAACTTCCCTGGATCAGGTGAAGGTTCGCCTGTCTGCCATCTCTGTTGAAGATGGCGTCGTGGCGACTATGACCGTACCCGCTGCTCAGCTGACTGCCTCAAAGAATGAAGAAGGCAACATGGAGCTGAGCATCCACCAGCGCCTTAACGTTGAGCAGCCGTACATGGTCGAAATTGAGAATCTGAGCAACGGCGAGACTGTCTCCATTGAGTTTATGCCCGAGCACGGTGTAACAATCGACGAGATTATGGCTAGCCGCCAGAACATTTTCTTCCCGGACACCCCCGGCGTTCGCCGCGCCCCAAAGGTGGAGGCGAACCCCACCCCCGAGGTGTCCGCAAGCCCGAGCGCATCCCCGAGTGCCGCGAAGGATAGCCCGCGCCCGACGGTAGCCCCGGCTCCTTCTGAAGCGCCGTCTGCCTCGCAGAGCGCTTCGGCGCGTCCTTCTGCAAGCGCATCTGCTAGCGCCTCGGCGAGTGCATCCGCGAGTGCGTCTGCCAGTGCTTCTGCTTCGGCGAGCTCTTCTGCTGATGACGCGGCACCTGCCGAGGTGACTGAGGACCGTCTGCTGGTGCATAACCGCCCTGACGGTCGTGCCCCCGCAGGGACTCGTGAAGCGACTCTGGAAATCTCTACTGCAGAGCTGCGCGGGTCGGCTGATTTTCAGCCTATTAGCGTCAGCGCTAGGAATGTGGCGGAGAGCAGCCTGGGCTATGACGTGATGGTCTTTGAAATGCCTGCTGATGGTGGTGCCGTGGGTTCGCCTCTGGCTACTACTCACGTGAATCCTCAGCAGGTTGCTGATGGTGCTTTCTCCACCGATTTGCAGGTTCCCGGTACCGCGTTGAACCCCGGCAAGCGCTACCGTGTGGTTGTGGTGGGTGGTGACTCCACTGAGGAGCTGAAGCTCATGGCGACCACCGCTTTTGGTGTGAGCGTGGTTCAGCGTGCTGTTCCGGTGAATCACACTTCGAGGCCTGCAGAGTCTAGTGCCCGTCCGGTGGGCCCGGTGATTTCTGAGGTGAATCGTCGTGTGGTTCCGTCGGCTTCTTCTGCGCCTTCTATGGTGGATGAGTCTGCGGTGGAGTCTGCTAATCTTGCTGCCGATTCTGTTGCCAAGATCCCGTCGGTGGAGGGCGCCCTGGGCTATATTGCTCAGGCTCAGCGTTCTGCTCGTGCGATTACTGCGCAGGCTCGAAGCTCTGTGGCTGATACTTCTGTGCAGGCTCCTGGGACGATGATTATGTCTGGTTATGCGACGCTATTGCCTGGTCGTACCGTGGTGAACCTGCTGGGCTATCAGCCGTTGGAGTCTGAAACGGTGACTGTTGCTTCTCCTCAGGAGAATGTGGGTGCTGCTGGTTCGGGTAGTTTCTATACTCGTAGTTCGAAGTCGCGCGGTGATTCTTCCGGTTCGAAGCTGGAGGCGAGCGCCCAGGATAATGGCCCTCTGCCGGAGGGCACTTTGCCGCTGAGTATTGCTCTGCTGGGTTCGGTTGCCTTTGTGGGTACTGCTGTGGCGGTTAATGTGTATCGTCGTCGCATTGAGGATGCTGAAGAGTTGGACGCGGAGTAGTTCAGCGTATCTATTTCTTCGTGCTGTGAGGCGTGTAGGCGGGCTCTCTGTGGGACTGCCATGATGCGGGAGGTGCCCTGTCGGGTGCGCACTGATAGGGTGTGTGCTCGGTAGGGCACCTTTTGTGTGTCTGGAAATTTGACGCTGTTGTGCGTTGGGTTGTGCGTTGGGAATGGTGTAAAAATCTCTTTTTAGTGCACTGTGGGGAATATTTTCTGGTATTTGAATTTTGCGTTATTTATATCTCAGTAAAGTATTTAATTCCCTTTTATTTTGGCGATTATTGCGACATAAAGTTTTAGCACATGAATGCAATGCAACATTAAGTGCAATATCCGTGTTAGTCTAGGGTGTAACCGACGTACTGATGCGCAAATACCTGGATCAGAAACACCGGCTTGTGGTGAGCCTTCCCTAGTCCAGGCTTTGTGCCTACATCGCTTGAAATGGCACATATGACTATCACTCAACTTCCGAAACGAATTCATGCTCTTTCGCTTGCCGCCGCTTTGGGTGCAAGTGCTTTTGTGCTTCCTGGCGCCTCCGCAACCGAGGCTGAAGCAATAAATGTGAATGATTGTCTTGCGGCTCTGGTTAATAACGAATTTGATTCGAGCTGCCCTTATGAAGACCTCGAAATTGAGGTCGATACCATCGAAATTCGCGTGCAGTCCATTAAGGATGGCAAAGCGACCCTGAAGCTTGCACCCCTATACGAGGGCGGCTACGTGGGTGACGCATCCAAGGCCTACCTGGTGTTGCAGTACTACAGCACCTCTGGCGCGCTGCTCGGATCTGACATCTATGAGCCTTCTGCCCTGCAGGTTGAGCGCGCCGATGACGGCTCGATGCTCGTCACCTTTGAGATGCCGCAGATGCCCCAGGAAGGCTACTACTCCATTAGTGCCATGGATCTGGTGACCTCCGATGCGGGTTACGGCGAATTCATGATTTCTGGAGGCTCCCTCGTACCGCACGCTATTCCGGTTGAGGATGACTCTGACGAGGTTATGGTGGATAAGAAGGAGAGTGCCCACCATGTGCCGACCATTGATGAGCTGAAGGCGCTGGATAAGCTCCGTGAAGAGGAGCAGAAGAACCAGCAGGCTGCAGATCAGAAGGGTAGCAAGGACAAGGTCAAGGTAGAGATTCCCTCTGATTCTTCTGAATACCCGAACTCTTCTGAACACTCGAATTCTTCTGAACACCCGGATCTTGAAACCCACACTCAGAAGCTGGAACAGGTCCCGGGTGGATCGGGCTCTTCTCGTGATACTCAGACCCTGAGTGTTTCGGAACTGAAGGTTGCGTATGCTGAGGTTCGCTCTGATAAGGAAACCAAGCCGGTGACTATCAGTGCAGAGCGCCTGCCCGTGAACGCGGCTGGCTACGACCTGATCGTGGTTGAAACCGATATGAGCGGCAACCACAAGGGCGATGCGCTGTCCATTACGCACATCAGCTCTAATCGCATCGTCAATGGCGCGTTCAAGGAAGAGATTGGTATGCCCGGTTCTCTGTTGAAGACCGGCTCGGTGTACACCGCTTACCTAGTCCGTGCGGACGATACTGAGTACGCGGAAGAAGTTGTCTCGGTGCGATTCAAAGTCAGCGGTGAGGCGACCGGTAGCTCAACCTCCTCGACGAAGGCTGAACAGCCGCGCCAGGATGCGAGCGCTACGGTGGCCCCCAGCGCCAAGACTGATGCGGCTACTAGCCCTGCCCAGCGCAGTGCCCAGAGCGGCGTCTCTACTTCGGGGTCGAAGGAACCCGCCTCGAGTGCGCCTCAGTCGACTTTGGCGGCAGTGAGCGCTATGTCCCAGCAACAGGAGGCGAAGGCGGAACGTCAGCGTCAGGCCCTGCAGACTTTGGCTCAGGCGCGCACGATGACTCCGCGTTCGGCTATTGAACCCACGCGAACTGATTTGGCGTCCGCGTACCGTTCTGGTTCTGACCCGGCATCTATTGCAGCTGCCGCAAATTCCGGCGCGGTCGCACAGGGACCCACGAGTGATGCCACCTCCGGTAATGGCAATAAGGGCTTCACGCCCGTCATCCACTCGGAAACCAATACCCGTTCTGCCGCGGTGAACTCGACCACCACCCATGTGCAGTCCAATGCGAATGCTGATCGCCAGGATGGCGTGAAGGCTGCGGCTTCCGTTGCGGCTCCTACCAGCGAAGAGGTGGCTCAGCATGGTACGGCGTTATGGGCTATTGGTGGCGTTGGTCTGACCCTCGTGGTTGGCGCCGCGTGGACGGCTCACCGCAGGGGCTTTCTGAGCTCCTAAAGCCCTTGGTGCGCTTGCGCGTTGTGCCTGCTGGTAGGGCACTTATTCATGCCCTCAATATGTCTTGAGATATCCCTCACCCCCGTAATCTGTAGTTGCAGATTGCGGGGGTGAATTGCGTGTTCAGGGTGTTCAAAAAGCATCTACCCTCGCGTGAATAAACCTTAAGGTTCGTGATAGGGTTGAAATAACCGATAAATAGATGCGCGCTACTTTTGTGTTTTCACCGGAGGAAATGCGAGGCGGAGTAAGGTACGACTTTTCCGGGGACCTTACATCCCGGAAAGGCTCCCAAGAGCATACGAAGACATACCGCTAGCACGCATCAATTCCACCATGAAAAGACGCATCGCATGAGCACTCATTCAACAAAGTACCGTGTTGTCACCGCAACCCTTTTGATTGCGGGGCTTCAATGCGGGCTTGTTGCACCTTCCATGGCGGCGGAAATCCGCGTCACCACGCATACGGCGGTACCCAAAAGCGTTGGACACCGCGTGGATGGGCACCGTGTGGAACAGAATGACGTTGCACCGAACGGGCAGAAGCAGAACGCGGCATCTAAAGTCACCATGAAGGCGCAGCTTCAAGAGGGCGGTTTTCTGCTGCGGTGGAACGGACTCCCTCAAGAGCTGACGGCTACAGACATTCTGGTAGACATCGACTTCTACACTGTTACTGGTGAATATGGCGGTTCCATTGTTGAGAACCCGCAGGTATCCGAGGGGGAGAACAGGGGCGAATATAGCCTCCTCATGAGCCTCGCCAGGGGAAAAGAAGTTGTGTACGTCATCGTTCTGACCGACAGTGTCAACAATATCGCCTACGAATTTTTTGTTAAGGAAGATGGGAGGCGTCTAGTTCAGACCGTCGACCCGCGCAACGGTAAGGCAAAGCCCACCGAGCCGACGGTCGATATTGAGCGTGAAGAAGCAGAAACTTCCGAGGCGGGCCCGACTCCGATCTCTGGCGCGGAGAGCGACCAGGACGAAGACAACCAGCTCTCACCCACTCTTAGGGATACGTTGCACCCCACGCCGGAAAGCTCAACGGCAGCCCCGGTTAAGGTGCCGCGCGGACGGTACATTGTCTCCGAAGACACCAGCGTGTACGACCCGCAGAACCAGAGGAAGGGTAAACCGCGCCTGTCCGTACAGGATTCCCAGGGTGACTCCCAGGACGACATGAAACCCGTCACGGTCCGTGCCACGAACTTCCCTCAAAATGACAAGGGCTACGACCTAATCGTCATGGAAATCGACTCCAATGGCAACACTGTGGGTGATGCGCTCGCCATTGTGCATGTTGGCCCGGAATCCATTTCTGCGGGTGCTTTTGAGGCCGTTATTGGTGTGCCCGGCGCGTCCTTGCAGATTGGCAAGACGTACCTGGTTGCAGCATTTGACGCCGCCAATGATGGCAACCTTCAGCTGAATACGGTCCGTTTTACGGTGACTCAGGCTTCTGTCGAGAATGGTGGCTCGTCGTCTGATTCTTCCTCTAAGAACGAGAGCGAATCGGTTGCGGAACCTTCTGCGAATCCTACGATTGCCACTGATACTGCAGGTGCATCCGGCGCGAGCACACCCGCCGCAGGTTCTAGGTCTAAGACCCGCGGTATTCAGGGTGATACCGCCATGGCTCCGGGCACTAAGGACGCCACGATTTCTGTTCCGCGCCCCTCGGGTGGTTCTGTTACCGAGTCTTCCTCGGCTCTGGGGTACCGCACTGAGGAAGCGCAGCCTGTTCAGGTGCCGACCCCCGACTCTAATCTGCCTTCGGGTATCGACTCGGCGGCGCAGTCTCGCCGCGCCGCGATTCTGAATGGTTCTTCCTCTCAGGTTCGTACTGAGCACGGGTCGCCGGATGGTGTGAAGGCAACGGAGGCGCAGATTACCCGCAACACGGATAAGAGCTTGCCTCTTCTGCCGATTTTGGTAATTTTGGGTGGCGGCCTGATTCTTGGCGCCTTGGGCGTGTCGCGTGTACACGCTTCGAAGAAGGATTAGTTGCGTAGAGGCTGGGGGAGTGGCGGCCCTCGGTACTTGGGCGGCATGCTGGCGTGGGTTAGTTGTATCTCCGTCAGTGTGCTGCGAGGCGTTCTGTCATAAAACAGTTTCTTGGAATCTGATGTTGAGAAATACTCACACTGTCGATATAGTGAGCCTGTCCTAACAATGTCGATAGTATGGATACACACCAATGAAGATTTTCACATCTAGCACCCGCCTCTCCAAGGGAGCCTGCGCCCTCGCCGTCGCTGGCGCTGTTGCCCTGCCCCTGGCACCCGTTCTCGCCGAGAACATTAATATCGCTGCCCAGAACGTTGCCGCACAGAACGTCGCTGCAGGCGACCAGGCAACTGCTGGCGCGTCCTTCGGTTGGGGCGTGCGCGCCTCCTTCCTGTCCTATAACGGTATGCCCCGCGAAATGACCGACGGCGCAGCCTGGGACGCAACCGCAAAGCAGTTCACCTTCACCCCGACCTCCACCACCGTCTCTGAAGACGGCAAGCAGGTCACCCTGCAGGCTGCCGGCCGCCTCTGGTTCACCGGCCACTGCGCCGAAGGTCAGGATCCCGAAACCGGCTGCGCCCTGAACCTCACCTTCTCTAGCCCCCGCGTGGAACTGAACCTCGCTGACGGCACCGGCTCCCTCTACATGACCGTGCGCACCAAGAACTACGCCAGCGGCAAGTTCGAGGGCCCCATGGAAGTCAAGATGGCTACCCTGAGCACCGGCACCGCCAAGCAGAGCGAGAAGGACGGCGTGGTCAGCATCAGCGGCATCTCCGCGAACCTGACCGCCGACGGTAACCACGCCTTCTCCGACTTCTACAACGAAGGCGCCAGCCTCGACCCGCTGAGCATCTCCTACACCGGTAGCGCAGCCAACGCCCCCAAGAGCGCCTACAGCGCCGCCGAGTCCTACAACACCGGTGCGGGCGTGAACCAACCCCAGAACACCGCACGTCTGGGACAGAACCACATCGTGCACGTGGCACCCCCGAGCTTCAGCGGCAACACCACCTACACCGTGCTGAACAGCTCCAACCTGAAGATGACCGACACCGGCGTCCTGAAGGCAATCAAGGGCGTTTTCGCTGTGGACGCTGACGGCAACCGCATGCTCGTCATCGGCAGCGAGACCAACAAGCCCGAGCTGTACACCGTGACCGCTGAGGGTAAGCTCGTCTCCTCCGGTATCTACTCTGACGCGGAGCTCGGCGCCAACACCGTCAAGGCAATCGGCTACAACCCCGCCAACAACACCTGGGGCATCCTCAGCATTGACGGTCAGGGCGGCGGCAAGCTGACCATTATTGACGCATCCGGTAAGGCAACCTCGCAGGCTCTGCCGAAGCCCGACTCCATCGACCCGCAGGTTGTGAACGCCTACTCGCTCGACGAGTACTACGGCGACTCGTTCTCCAACAACACCGTGACCCTCGCGCCGCTGCCCGACGGCAGCTTCGTGTACGCACCGTCGACCTCCATCTACGATGCGTCTGGCGAAAAAGTGGTCCAGAAGGGCCACCTGCTGCACCTGAGCAGCAACGGCGTGTCCCTGGTGCCGAACTCCTCGCCCGAGGGCTACACCACCACCCTGTCCTCGACCCTGGTCAGCCCCAAGGGCTACATTTACCGTTGGAACAACTGGACCGGCGGCAAGGTCCAGGTCCTCAAGTACGAGAACGGCACTTTCAGCATGGTCCGCGAGTCCTCAACCCTTGAGGGCTTCGAGAAGACCGAGGTTGCGACCATGTTCCTGACCCGCGCGGGTAACGTGGTCGTGGTGGACGCATCCGGCTCCCGCCTGGTGTTCATGGATGACACCCTGAACAAGGTGAACGAGGTGGTGCTCTCCTCGATGCGCAAGACCGACAAGAGCGGCGGCTACAACGCTCTCGAACTGCCCAACGGCGATATTATCTACCCGACCAGCTTCGAGAACCCGAACACCTACGAGGATCAGCTGTGGCTGAACCGTCTGGCAGCGAACCCGGCACCGGCTCCTGAGCCGACTAAGGCACCCGAGCCGACCAAGTCTGCTGAGCCGACCGTTGCTCCGACCGTGGCACCTACCGCTGAGCCGACTAAGTCTGCTGAGCCGACCGTTGCTCCGACCGTGGCACCTACCGCTGAGCCGACTAAGTCTGCTGAGCCGACCGTGGCACCGACCGAGGCACCCACCGCTGAGCCGACCGTGGAACCCTCTGCAAGTGCAGAACCCACCGTGATGCCTTCTGCAAGCGCTGAGCCTACCGCGGAGCCTTCGGTAACGGCTGAGCCCACTGCGACCGCAGAACCGACTGCTGAGCCTTCTGCAACCGCTGAGCCTACCGTGACCGCTGAGCCGACTGTTGCTCCGACCGTGGCACCCTCAGCAACTGCTGAGCCCAGCGTGACCGCAGAACCCACCGCAGTGCCTTCGGAGGAGCCCACCTCGCCGTCTCTGCCGACCGCGTCCGTGGCACCTTCTGTCGCCCCGAGCGCGTCTGTAACCCCGAGTGCATCGGTGAGCGCATCCCCGACCGCGGTTCCGAGCGTTCCCGCCGTGACCCCCTCGGCGACCGTGTCCGCGTCGGCGTCCGCATCGGCATCCGCTAGCGCGTCTGCTTCTTCGAGTGTTTCTGCGAGCGCGTCGAGCTCCGCAAGCAGCTCCAGCAGCGCTTCGGTGAGCGCATCGGCGAGCGAGTCGGCATCTTCGAGTGCCTCTGCTTCCGCGAGCGCTTCCGCTTCTGAGAGCAGCACCGCCGACCAGAACACTGCCGGCCACAAGGGCGGCTCGAATGGCGGCTCTGACGCTGGTTCCGGCGCATCCGACAACTTGGGTGTGAGCGGTTCCAATGGTGGTTCCTCTAACGGTGGTTCTTCCGCAGGTGGTTCCTCGACCTCCGGTAACTCTTCCTCGAAGCTGGCGCAGACCGGCGCATCCGGCGCAATGTTCGCCGCAGCAGCCGGTGCCATCACCCTGGCGGCTGGTACCGCCCTGGTCGTGGCACGCCGCCGCAAGAGCTAAGATTTAGCCTTCGCGCAACACCCCGCTTCGCCACTCGTGTTCATGAGTGGGGAAGCGGGGTGTTCCTTTCATACAATGGAAATATGACTATTCTGAATGTAATCGCAACCTCGCACGGCACCGACTCGGCCGCCGGCCGCGAGGCTATTACGCTGATTCGTGAGCAGATTAAGTTCCTGCTCGCTCAGCGTAACGACGGCGTGGAGTACCGTGTTCACGCCGCATATGTGGATGTGGAATCTCCCAGCGTTGATGATGTCGCAGCATCCCTGCCCAATGATGAGCCCTGCGTGATCGTGCCGATTCTGCTGTCGACCGGCTTCCACACTCAGGTGGATTTGCGCCGTGCTGCACGCAATAGCGGTATTGAGCGTATTAGCATTGGTGAGTCGCTGGGCCCGGATGCGCGCCTTGCTGCTCTGACTCGCGCTCGCCTGGAGGAAATTGGCTGGACTCCCGGCGACGGCCCCGTCGTTCAGGGGGCTGCCGGTTCTTCTCGTGCTGATGGTCGCGCGGATATGAGCCGTGCGGCTGAGCTGCTGGCTGAGGAGCTGCACGTTCCGGTGCATCATGGCTTCGTTGCCGCTATTGATCCGAAGTTCCACGAGGTGGTTGCCGAGCATCAGCCTAAGTTCGCTGCGACCTACCTGCTGGCGGAGGGTTTCTTCTCCGGTAAGATGCGCCGTGACGCTGAGTCGACCGGTGTGCCGGTGAAGGTTGCCGCACCGCTGGTGAACGCGCAGGGTGGTGCTTCTGCCGCCGTGGTGGCGGAGTGCTTTATTGACCGCATGGATGCGGCTATTGCGCAGCTGGATGCCGCCTAGAGGACCTAAATAATCAGGCTAGTGCGCTCGCTGCTCACACCACCTGATGAGGGGCTTCTGAAAACCCATACAAAAAACCTCGGGACTGTTACGTCCCGAGGTTTTTGTGTTGCTGTGTTTGAGTGAGAAGTGTTGAGCGTTTAGGCGGTCTTGAGGTAGACGTCGCCGTCGCGGACCTCTACGGGGTAGACCTTGATGGAGTAGGAGGGGTCAGAGACGCACTCGCCGGTGGTCAGGTCGTAGACCTCCTTGTAGAGGGGGGAGGTGATGGTGGGGTTGCCGTTCTTCTCGCCGACGATGCCGCGTGCGAGGACCAGTGCCTGGCTGTGCGGGTCGAGGTGGTCGCTGGCGAAGATGCCGTGCTTGGTCTTGTAGATGGCGTACTGGTAGCCGTCGACCAGGGCGACTTCACCCCAGTTTTCTTCGAGGTCAGATTCGGCGCAGATGCGTACCCAGTTCTCAGCCATGGGGGTTTCCTTTCGAAGTGGTGGTCTGCGCCGCGCGGGGTGCAGGACACAATAGCGATTCGTGTGTTCTTTGTTTGGAGTTTACCTTATGAAACCCACATTTGGAAATGGGGCGCGCGGAGGGTGCTAAAGGTTATTTTTACCCTAAAAGATGACCTTGAATTTTATAGATTAGCCTTACCTAAATTAAGTCTAGATAAGGTAAGAATACCCTATTCTAGCCCGGTATTCCGCGGATTTTTTTGGAAAATTTTCCCAAAAAATGCGGATTTTCGATACTTCAACCCCGCGCTAGCGTGTACGATAAAAGTCGTAGTTTAAAACGCCTTTTGACTGCCTGAAAAAACAACATAATCCCACACAAAAATGTTTCGTAATTTTCAGATGCATTCTAAAGAAGCGGGCGCTTCAACTACTCGGTACGCATCAGATACGAGCCCAACGGTACGGAAACTAGGAGTTCCAACGCCGGGCACGGTCCAGTCGCACGCTGAGGGTAGATAAGTGCCATGAACTACCTGCATTACAACTAGGAAGGAAAATCCATGTCGCACACCCCCCGCAACATTCTCGTTGTCGGCGCAGGCCCGGCTGCGTGGCGTTTTGTACGCGCGTACCACGAAGGCGCTGAAGCTGCCGGTCGCGCAGCGGACACCATCACCGTCCTCAACGACGAGCCCTACATCCCCTACGACCGCGTTGCTATCGAGCAGATTTTCAAGGACACCGAGAAGGACCTGACCCTCGGTGACCCCGAACTGTGGAATGCAGAGAACATCAACCTGGTCAATAACTGCCACGCAGAGAAGCTTGACCGCACCCGCCGTGTTGTCACTGACACCGAGGGCAACGAGTACCCCTACGACGTGCTGGTTTTCGCAACCGGTTCCCGCGCGGTTCGCATCCCCATTCTTAACTCGGACGCCGCACACGTCTTCCGCACCATTGACGATGTGAAGAACATGGTCTCCGAGGTCAAGCGCCTGCAGTCCACTCTCGGCCGCGCACCCCGCGGTATCGTCGTCGGTGGCGGTCTGCTCGGCCTCGAAGCAGCTGAGGGTCTGAAGGACCTGGGCGCAGAGCCCACCATCCTGGACGTGGCTCCCTGGTTGCTGTCCGTTGAGGTTGACCAGGGCGGCGGTTACGCCGTGAACGCCCAGATTAAGGCAACCGGCATTGATATTGAGACCGGCGTGTACATCTCCGGCATCAACAAGGACGCTGACGGCAACGTCGTCTCCGTCTCCATCGCAGACTCTCCCTCCGAGGACGCAGAAATCCGCACCCTGCCCGCCGACATGGTGGTCTTCGGCGCCGGTATTCGCCCCAACGATGAGCTGGCACGTGACGCTGACCTGGCACTGGGTGAGCGCGGCGGTATTCTCGTCAACGACGCATGCCACTCCTCCGACGAGCACATTTGGGCTATCGGTGAGGTCGCCTGCGTGCTGGGCCGCACCTGGGGTCTGGTCGCACCGGCTAACGCTATGGCTGACGCTGTGGCAGCTAACCTGCTCAACGACAACGAAGAAGCTCAGGTTGAAGAGTTCGACATCGCAACCAAGCTGAAGTTCTCCGGCGTTCAGGTGGCTGGCTTCGGTGACCGCCGCGGCACCACCGAGGGCTGCCTCGAGGTTCTGTTCGCAGACCCCGCCCGCGGCATGTACCAGAAGATCGTGACCAGCGGCGACGCAAAGACCCTGCTCGGTGGCGTGTTCGTTGGTGACACCGCTCCCTTCGACTCCCTCAAGCCCCTGCTCGGTCGCGAACTGCCCGCTGAGCCGAACGTCTACCTGACCGCAGCTGGCGGCGGCGACGGCATCCCCGACACCGAACTGCCCGACGACGCAATCCTGTGTTCCTGCAACAACATCAGCTTCGGTGCTGTCCGTGAGGCAATCGTAGACGGCAACCACGATGTCGCATCCCTGAAGTCCTGCACCACCGCGGGTACCCAGTGTGGTTCCTGTGTGCCGATGCTGCAGAAGACTCTGGAACAGCAGATGAAGAAGATGGGTCTGACCGTCTCCAAGGCACTGTGTGAGCACTTCGACTTCTCCCGTGCAGAGCTGGCTGAGGCTGTGCGCCTGACCAACCTGGACGACTTCGACTCCGTGCTGGCACGCTTCGGTCGCGGCGGCGACGGCTGTGCAATCTGTAAGCCGACCGTTGCGTCGATCCTCTCCTCCTTCCGCAACTCCTACGTCCTGGACGCAGGCCGCGGTGGTATTCAGGAGACCAACGACCGTGCACTGGCGAACATGCAGAAGAACGGTACCTACTCCGTCGTTCCGCGTATTCCTGCAGGTGAGATTCCCGCTAAGAAGCTGGGCGTCATCGCAGAGGTCGCTGAAGAGTTCGGCCTGTACGTGAAGATTACCGGTGCACAGCGTATCGGTATGTTCGGTGCTCGCCTGGAGCAGCTGCCCTACATTTGGGAGCGCCTGGTGGATGCCGGCTTCGAGTCCGGTCAGGCATACGGTAAGTCCCTGCGTAACGTGAAGTCCTGCATGGGTTCGACCTGGTGCCGCTTCGGTGTTCAGGACTCCACCGGCATGGCAATCCAGCTGGAGAACCGTTACCGCGGCCTGCGCTCCCCGCACAAGTTCAAGTTCGGTGTTTCCGGTTGTAACCGTGAATGTGCTGAGGCACAGGGTAAGGACGTTGGTCTGATCGCAACCACCAACGGTTGGAACCTGTACCTGGGTGGTAACGGTGGTGCAAACCCCGCTCACGGTCGCCTCTTCGTCAAGGACGCTTCCAGCGAGGACATCATCCGCTACATTGACCGCTACCTGATGTACTACATCCGCACCGCAGACAAGCTGCAGCGTACCGCTCGCTGGCTTGAGGACCTGGATGAGGAGCACGGCGACGGTCTGGCACACCTGCAGTCCGTCCTCATTGAGGACTCCCTGGGCGTGTGCGAGGACCTGGAGCGCGACATGCAGCGTCACGTTGACTCCTACGAGGACGAGTGGGCAGCAACCCTGAAGGACGAGCGTCGCCTGCGCCGCTTCCGTGCCTTCATCAACGAGCCCAACGGCAGCGACGAGGGTTCGCACCTGTACGTGCTGGAGCGCGAGCAGATTCGCCCCGCAACCCCCGAGGAAATTGCGGCGGCAGAAGCTGGCGAGTCCGACACCGTCCTGCTGACCGGTACCAAGATTCCCGTGGGTAAGCCCAGTGACCTCAACCCGGTCCCGGCAGCATAGTATGTGCCCGAAGATTCCTCCGTTCCCGCCCCGCGAGTTCGCCACTATCGACGAAGTACTCGCGGGCGGGGCGCCCGGGCACAGCCTGGACGATAGCGTGACGGAACGCGGCATTCTTCTGCCCGGCGAGCCTGCTGAGAACCCCGGCAAGGTCTACATTGTGGGTGGCGGCCCCGGTGCCGCTGACCTGCTGACCCTGCGTGCGGCACGTGCCCTGAGCGAGGCGGACGTGGTCCTTCTGGATCACCTCGCCCCGCAGGAGTACGGCGAGTACGCACCGAACGCCCTCATCGTTGATGTGGGCAAGGTTCCCGGTAAGCACGCTGTTCCGCAGTCCCGCATTCAGCAGCTCATGATTGATTACGCGCTCTCGGGTAAGACCGTGGTGCGTTTGAAGGGCGGCGACCCGTACGTGTACGGTCGCGGCGCTGAAGAGCTGGATGCGTGCATCGCCGCCGGCCTGGAGGCTGAGGTTATCCCCGGCATTACCAGCGCCATTGCGGTTCCTGCGCGTGCTGCGATTCCGGTGACCCTGCGTAAGGTATCCTCGATTTTCACCGTCATTTCTGGTCACTCCGGCTTGTCGGAAACCGAAGTGTCGGCTGTTGAGGCGACCCTGCGCGCCCAGGGCACCGTAGTGCTACTGATGGGCGTTCGTACCCTGCCCGATACGGTGGCGTCTCTGCTCTCTCGTGGGATTGAGGCTGACACGCCGCTGGCAACCATCGAGAACGGTTTCTCTGAGAAGGAGCGCGTGACTGTCACGACCCTTGAGAACGCTCAGGTGGATTGCGCATCGGTCAAGGCGCCGGCTATTACCGTCATCGGTGAGGTCGTGCATTATGCTCGCGATAATCAGAACCGCTTTGTGAGCGAGGTTCACGAGCGTCTGCGTGAGCGTTCCACCTCCTAGAGGCGGTGCGCTAGATAGCACTGCGCAGCCCCGCATCCTTGGTTTTTCCTAGTTGCCGAGGAGCGGGGCTGTTGCTGTGCCGGCCGGTATTGCTGTGCCGGGGAATACCGGGCAGCGCCGGGAAACGCTGCGGCGCAAAAACAGCAGCACAAAAACATACGAAAGCGGGGCGGGTATCGACTGATACCCGCCCCGCTTCCTCAGAGCCTAGACCTTGAAGTCGTTGCTGCTACCGGAACTAGAGCTGCCGGAGCCGCCACCGCTGGACTTGCTTGCCGAAGCCGATGAGGAGGGACCCTCAAAGACCTTGCGGAATTGGTCGCTGTACTGCGACACGAAGTACTCACGGCTGGTTACGCGCCACTTGCCCTCGGCGTACACCACGTAGATCACGACATCCAGGGTGCTTGCCTTCTGAGGCTCACCCGTGCCCTTCTGGTAGATGGTGTATTCCTTGACAACATCCCGGCAGGGGAACGCCACAACAGCCAGATCGGTAGAAGCGAGAGCCTTCCCGTCCTTGTCGTCACGGATGCTCAGCTTGCTCTCGTAGTCCTTGGTCCAACCACCTGCGGCGTAGAGCTTAGCAATAGCCTTCAGGTTGTTGACCAGGCCGCTGTCAGCGCCGTGGACCAGACCCTTGAGGTACTGCAGGTCGCCGTTGTACATCGCGGCAATGTACGCGCTCTGGTAAGCAGCCAGGGTCTTGTAAGCGCCTTCGAGGGAGACGGTACGCTGAGCCACCGTATCAATGACCGGGATCGGAACATTCTTCGCGGGGGAGGTGTCGGTCGGCTCAACATAGTGCGCAATGGCGGGCTTGTACTCGTACTTGACGTCGCCAATGTACTTCTTATAGTCCTTCATGAACTCGTCGGACGGAATAATCTTCGCGGTGGTACGGCTTGACGAGGACGAAGACGAAGCGGATGCCGAAGCCGAGGCGGACTCAGAAGGCGAAGCCGAAGCTGAAGCCGAGGGGGAGGCGGAGGCGCTCGGGGAGCCGGAAAAAGTATCGCCGGTACCGGTGGGGCGAATATCCTTGTTGAAAGCACATCCTGCTAGAGCCAAAGCACCGGCGGTCAGACCGCCAAAAAGAACGGTGCGGCGGGTCAATCCGTTTCGGTCGTTAGCAGAGAGGTTGGCGTGTGCACTCGGCCGGAAGGACATGGTATCTCCTGAAAATGGTTGATTGAGGTAGCTCGCTTCACAACGCTGTGATGCGTACGAAAGGATCCGCCTCATCGTTCTTGTATGGTGCGCGGTACAAAGGGGGTACCGGGATACGGGTGTGCCGGAGCGTGAACTGCGGCGCTATAAAGTATCCACTTCCTACTATAGAAGACTGGTTTTAAAACTTCGTCAAAAAACCCTGGACATTGTCTTTAAGACACAATAACCCAAAGTCGGTGAGGTGCAGGGGCGACTGTGCCTCAACGACTTTGGGCTAGTGCATATGGAATTGATGAGACGGGCTGCTCTCGACTAGGGTATTAGACCCCTGCGGATTTAGACCTTAGTGGAGCCGCGACCCGAGGACGAAGAACCGCTCGAACCGGCAGAACTGGAACCTCCGGAGCCAGAAGAGGCGGAAGAGCCCTTGCCGCCATTCAGACGCTCGTTCAGATAGTCGTTGCCGATTCGCCACCACTTACCCTCGGTGTAGAGCATCACGTGCGGAATGGCTACCTGAGTAATCGCCGGTATCTTGCGTTCGGTGCCGTCCGGCTGATGGATGGCGGTGGCAGAATACTTGGCGTCCATCATGATTTCTACGTAGCCGTCACCGTTCTTCAGGGCGGTTCGAGGCTCCGTATTCCGCATGGAAATGCTGCACGTGAAGTCCATGTACCAGCCGTTCTGCTCATACAGTTCCTTGACTGCTTTAACCTCGTCGATGGCGCTCTTGTCTGCCGGGTAGGTCAGCTCAATCGCCTGATCTGCATAGTGGCCATCCTTGAGTGCGGTGATCTGAGCACTGTAGTAGGCACGCAACGTCTCGTAGGCACCCTGGAAGGTTGGTTCTTCACGGTGCGGAACGGTCTTGAGGGGCTTAGGTACGTTCTTCGCAGGGGAAGAATCCGTTGCGGGCTGGTACTCGCCCATGTACTCGCCGGTCAGCTTCAGAGGGCCGGGGTACTTTTCCCAACCCTCAACGAGTGCATCCTCAGATACGGGTACGCGTGCCGCGCTGGACGAGCTGCTTGTGGCATGTGCTGAAGCACTTGCCGATGCGCTCGCGGAGGAAGTAGTGGTAGCAGATGCCGAACTAGATGCAGAGGGCGAAGCGGTCGCGGAAGGGGCGGGGGAGCCTACCTTAGCTTTTGCCTCTTCGCTCAACGGGCGAATATCGGAGGCGCAACCAGCCATGAGGGAAACCGCGCCACCGAGCAGCAGGGTACGGCGGCTTAGGAGGCGGGAAGCGGCGGAACGGGTGCTCGAAGAGGGTGAGAGCATCGGTGAACTCCTTGATCTTTTCCGAGGCGGGCTCGGGGCACCCGGCGGCGGGCGCGTGGTTGTATGGCGTGTTGGGTGAGGTCGTGAAAGGGGTGAAACCTTGGGGCAAATGCCGCGGTTTCAGACCCCGTCCGGAAGTGACCTCGGTGTACCTCACGCCGTGGGCGAGGGGTACTGGTGAACTCATCGCTGAGATTGCTGTTCTGGGACTGCTGCGGTCACGCCCGGGTGAGGGGGTAGATGCTATCGAATCATCATTGATGTGTTGCACGATTCATTTTAGACTATTTTGAGGTCAAAATGCACGAAAAAGCACCTTAGTAATCCCTGGGAGTCTATGGGGCACTCAAGATATTAATCACTGTAAAGTATTACGGTCATGCCCTGTTGATAGAGGGCTATGTGATGGAGGTGGCTGTCCAGCGAGGGGAGTGCGCACATGTCAGATTAAGTGATTTCAGTCATATTTATGACTTGAAAAATGAAAGAGGTGCCCCTCAGTGTTTTTCAGAAGATAGGGGAGGAAGGGGTTGGTAACTCAACCTTCTGCCCGCGAGGAAGTCTTCAATACTTCAGAAGAAACACCCGATTCCCAAGGGAAAAACCGCTTGGCAATCCCTAGATATGCGCTCTATTCGCCCACTTATGCATTGCTGGATAATCCAGAAAAACCGGTTCCCACACGGGATGCCGAGGGGAAGAAAACTTGCAGGGGTGAATATCTAGTGGAATTACATCGGTGTTCACCCCATATCTTGTGGTTGCATTGGGGGCAATCCCGCAGGTTCCCCCGAAAAAATCGAAACCCACTTAAAGCAACACGCAAGGAATGTAAAAACATACATCCTTAAACACGCCCGAGCGCGGGGTGGGTTAAGACCCCTTAAGCCCCCTATTCGCTCTAAATATCGCCGAACGAAGAACCATTCTGTTTTGCGCCTCCAGCATCGGCGCATCAGAAAAGTGCCGTTTAAACCCACACCCCGCGGGGTTGCATACAGACACAAAAGCCACATAAACTATTAGTGTTTGCAACGACCCGGCCATCACCGGCGAGCAATTCGGAAGAACGGACCGCACCTGCGGGCACCCGCCAATCGCTGCGGCGAGGGTGTCTTAGCGGAAGAGATGTAGTCCCAGTAGAACCGGACGGTTAAGCCCGATATAGCTGTAATAAGCGACTGATACCCGCCCAACGCGCCGCTCTTCCGGTGGCTAGGTATATCGCGGACATACGCCGCGGCACCCCGTAGCCCCGGGAGGGTTCGGTGCGTTGAGCTGTTAAATCAGTAAGCAAGGTGGTACCGCGCCGCATCCTGCCCCCGGCACAGCCCGGATCAGTCAGCGATGCCCAGGCGTCCTTGCACCCGTCATGTCAACCCTCACCCGCTGAAACGGTGCGGACGACGAGTGCTACGTACCCTGTCGCCCCGCCTCTCAGCGTTGAGAACAACAGATAAGGGCGCACAAACACATGTCCCATGTATATCCCAAGGCGAGCGCCTTCGAAGCCGCAGGAAGCGGCGTCACCGCATCGCCTAAGTTCCCCGCACTTGAAGAAGCAGTCCTCGACTACTGGAAGAAGGACAACACCTTCTCCGCATCCGTAGAGAACCGCCCCGCAGGCGAAAACGGCGAAAACGAATTCGTCTTCTACGACGGCCCTCCCTTCGCTAACGGCCTGCCCCACTACGGCCACCTGCTCACCGGCTACGCCAAGGACCTCGTCGCACGCTACCAGACTCAGCGCGGCCACAAGGTAGAACGCCGTTTCGGCTGGGACACCCACGGCCTGCCCGCAGAACTCGAGGCAATGAAGCAGCTCGGCATGACCGACAAGCGCGAAATCCTCGAAATGGGCATCGACAACTTCAACGACGCTGCCCGCGCATCCGTGCTCAAGTACACCAACGAGTGGGAAAAGTACGTCACCCGCCAGGCACGCTGGGTCGACTTCGAAAACGACTACAAGACCCTGAACGTCGAGTACATGGAGTCCGTCATCTGGGCGTTCAAGCGCCTCTACGACAAGGGCCTGACCTACCAGGGCTTCCGCGTGCTGCCCTACTGCTGGAAGGACGAGACCCCCCTCTCCAACCACGAGCTGCGCATGGACGACGACGTGTACAAGGACCGCCAGGACCAGACCGTCACCGTCGCATTCCGCCTCACCGCAGACACCGCCCTCGGTGCTGACGAGAAGGTCGCCGCAGAACTCGACGGCGTCGAAGCACTCGCATGGACCACCACCCCCTGGACCCTGCCCACCAACCAGGCGCTCGCCGTCGGACCCGAGATCGAATACTCCGTCGTACCCGGCGCAGGCAAGTTCGAGGGCCGCTCCTTCCTGATCGCCTCCGAGCTGCTCGGCTCCTACGCCAAGGACCTCGGCTACGAAGGCGACCAGCCCGAACAGGACGCAGCCGCAGCTGTCACCGCACGCTACACCGGCTCCCAGCTCGAGCACGTGCGCTACACCCCGCTCTGGGACTACTTCGCAGACGCCGAAAAGTGGGGCACCGAAACCTCCTGGCAGATCCTCGTCGCCGACTACGTCACCACCGGTGACGGTACCGGCATCGTTCACCAGGCACCCGCCTACGGTGAAGACGACCAGAAGGTCTGTGAAGGTTACGGTATCCCCGTGATCCTCTCCCTCGACGAAGGCGCAAAGTTCCTGAACCTCTTCGCCGAGCCCACCGCCTCCGGATCCACCGCCCTGGCTGAGATTGCAGGCGTGCAGGCATTCGACGCGAACCGCACCATCATCAACGCCCTCAAGGCAGATGACGTGCTGATTCGCGAGAAGTCCTACGTGCACTCCTACCCGCACTGCTGGCGCTGCCGCACCCCGCTCATCTACCGTGCAATCACCTCCTGGTACGTGAAGGTCACCGACTTCAAGGACCGCATGTACGAGCTGAACAAGCAGATCAACTGGATCCCCGAAAACGTGAAGTACGGCCAGTTCGGCAAGTGGGTTGAAAACGCACGCGACTGGTCCATCTCCCGTAACCGCTTCTGGGGCTCCCCGATCCCCGTGTGGGTTTCGGACGACCCGAACTACCCGCGCATGGACGTGTACGGCTCCCTCGAAGAGCTCAAGGCAGACTTCGGCCGCCTGCCCCTGAACAAGGACGGCGAACCCGACCTGCACCGCCCGTACATCGACGAGCTGACCCGCCCGAACCCGGACGACCCGACCGGCAAGTCCACCATGCGCCGCGTGGAAGACGTGCTCGACGTCTGGTTCGACTCCGGCTCCATGCCCTACGCACAGGTGCACTACCCCTTCGAGAACCAGGAATGGTTCGAGAACCACTACCCGGCAGACTTCATCGTCGAGTACATCGGTCAGACCCGCGGCTGGTTCTACGTGCTGCACGTGCTGGCGACCGCGCTCTTCGACCGCCCCGCGTTCAAGAACGTCATCAGCCACGGTATTGTGCTCGGCTCGGACGGTCAGAAGATGTCCAAGTCCCTGCGCAACTACCCGGACGTCTCCGAGGTCCTCGACCGCGACGGCTCCGACGCAATGCGCTGGTTCCTGATGTCCTCCCCGATCCTGCGCGGCGGCAACCTGATCGTGACCGAGCAGGGCATCCGCGAGGGTGTTCGCCAGGTCATGCTGCCGCTGTGGAACGTCTACCACTTCTTCGCCCTGTACGCTAACGCCGCCAACAACGGCGAAGGCTACAGCGCAAAGCTCAAGTACGACTCGCAGCACGTGATGGACCGCTTCATCCTCGGCAAGACCCGCGAACTCATCGAGCAGGTCACCGCAGCGATGGACTCCTACGACATCTGGAACGCCTGCGAATCCCTGCGCCAGTACGCCGACGCACTGACCAACTGGTACGTGCGCCGCTCCCGCGAGCGCTTCTTCAACGAAGACACCGACGCATTCGACACCCTCTACACCGCACTGGTGACCGTGTCGAAGGTCGCCGCGTCCCTGCTGCCGCTCAGCAGCGAGGAAATCTACCGCGGCCTCACCGGTGAACGCTCCGTGCACCTGGCTGACTGGCCCGAGGCATCCGCTTTCGCTGACGAGTCCGACCTGCTGGCTCTCATGCAGACCGTGCGTGAAGTCTGCTCCGCCGGTTCGGCACTGCGCAAGGAAAAGAAGATCCGCGTGCGCCAGCCGCTGCAGAAGATGACCGTGGCAATCGCCCCCGAGCAGTTCGCTGCCCTGGGTACCGCTTTCGGCGAGAAGGGCGCGGAGTACTTCGCGAACATCGTCGAGGACGAGCTGAACCTGCGCCAGGTAGAGCTGGTCAGCGCCGACACCGTCGACCCCGCCGACTACGGCATCTCCCAGCAGCTGAAGGTCAACGCACGTGCGGCAGGCCCCCGCCTGGGCAAGCAGGTGCAGGTTGCTATTAAGACATCCAAGTCCGGTGACTGGACCGTGACCGAGGACGGTACCGTCCTGGTCGGCGTGGCAGCTCTGGACGGCGGCCTGGCTCTGGAAGAGGGCGAATACGAGCTGGCAACCGTGGTTGCCGCTGACGCTGAGGGTGCTGAGCACACTGCGGCTGCGGTTCTGCCCGGCGGCTTCCTGGTCCTCAACATTGAGCTGACCGACGAGCTGGTTGCCGAAGGTATCGCCCGCGACACCATCCGCGCTATTCAGCAGGCACGTAAGGACGCCGACCTGAACGTTGCGGACCGCATCAACCTGAGCATCGCGGCACCGGAGGAAACTCTGGCAGCTCTGCGCGCCAACGAAGCACTGGTGACCGGCGAAACCCTCGCCGTGTCCCTGCAGTTGAGCGAAGCAGCCGAGCTGAGCATTAGCGTAGCCAAGGCATAAAACGCCTGAACCGTACGGCCGTCCCGCCCCCTTGACCGGGCGGGGCGGCCCGTCGTCTATCCCGCCGCACGGTTATCCTGCCGCACGGTGGGCCCCCGCCGGCACTGGCTGGTTATCCCAGTCCGGCTATCCCAGTGAGGAGAACAATGAGCGAGAAGAATTACCCCGCAATTCCCGACCCCGAGGGCGTGGAGCGGGTCTACGGTGAACTGCTGGCGCGAGCACCCGAAAACAAGATGGCGCCGCGCCTGGACGCCGTGGCGCGCGCCGTCGAAATCCTCGGCGACGTGCACCGTGCCGCGCCGGTCATCCACATCACCGGCACGAACGGCAAGACCAGCACCGCCCGCATGATTGAGGCGCTGCTGCTCGGCCATGACCTGCGCGTGGGCCGCTTTACCAGCCCGCACCTCGAAAGCGTCACCGAACGTATCTGCATTAACGGCGCGCCCGTACCCGATGCCACCTTCGTGCGCATTTGGGACGAAATCGCCCCCTACCTGCAGATTGTGGACGCGGAGATGACCTCGCGCGGCGAGCCCGCCCTGACCTTCTTCGAGTCCGTTACCGTGCTTGCCTTCGCGATTTTCGCGGACGAGCCGGTGGACGTGGTGGTGCTCGAGGTCGGTATCGGCGGCACCTGGGACTCCACGAACGTTGCTGACGGCGTGGTTTCCGTGGTCACCCCGATCGGCCTGGACCACACCGATATGCTCGGCGAAACCCTCGCCGAGATTGCGACCGAAAAGTCCGGCATTATCAAGCCCGGCGGCTTCCTGATTTCTGCCGCGCAGGACCCGGAAGCGGCGGATGTGCTGCTCGCCTCCGCCCGCGAGAAGGAAGCATCCTTCGCCTTTGAGGGCGTGGAGTTCGGCGTGGTCTCCCGTGAGCTTGCGGTCGGCGGTCAGCTGCTGACCCTGCGCGGCCTGGCGGGCGAGTACCCGGATGTGCCGCTGTCCCTGCACGGTGCGCATCAGGCGCAGAACGCCGTGGTGGCTCTTGCCGCCGTGGAGGCGTTCTTCGGCGGTCAGCGTCAGCTGCCCGAGGACGTGGTGCGTACCGCGTTTGAGACGGTGCGCTCGCCGGGTCGTCTGGAGGTTGTGCGCACCGAGCCGCTGACCATCCTGGATGCGGGCCACAACCCGCACGGTGTGCGCGCGTCTGCGGCTGCGCTGACTGAGGCATTCAAGCTGTCGCACCTGCACGCTGTGGTTGGCATCCTGGGCGAGAAGGATGCCCTGGGCATGTTTGAGACCATGCGCGAAGAGTACGTGGACGCTTCTGACGGTACCTTCCGCCTGTACTTGGCGGCGTCGGATTCGCCGCGTGCGATTGCGCCGGAGCGTCTGCACGAGCTGGCGCTGGATGCGGGCCTGGACGAAGACTCAATCGAGGTGTTTGAGCACCTGGACGAGGCGATTGCCACCGCCATGGAGAACGCCCTCTTTGAGCAGGAGTCGGCGGGTGTGCTGATTACCGGTTCGATTACGGTCATTGGTGAGGCGCGTACCCTGCTGGCGGCGCATGAGGAGGCGAAGACCCCCGGCGCTGAGGCTGAGGAGCTGCCGGACGAGCTGGGCGCCGAGGGTGCTTATGCGGGTTCTGCGGGTGCGGCGTCGGCTTCGACTCTGGCTGCCGCGGCGGCTGCGGCTGCTTCTGCTGAGCCGGATGAGCTGCTGGACGGCATCATGGCTGAGCTGGGCGGCGAATCTGCGCCGGGTTCTTCGCTGGAGGATTCGCTGGGTCTGCCGCTGGGTGACTCGTACACCGATGATTTCTTCGGCGATGATGATTCCGAGGAGGATGCGGATCACTAAGGCGACCTGTTGAGGTTGCAGATATGAGGCGGGGTGCCGCCCTCCTACTGGTTTTACTGGCTGGGCTGGTTTTACTGGCTGGGGGAGTGGCGCCCCGCTTTTTGCGCCTCTGTCTTTTTCGATTCTGCCCGCGTGCGCTGCCCTCATGCTCCCACTCGAACACATGCGCTCTCACGTGTTCCCATGGGCTCTCACCTAACCCCAATCGCTCAAATTCAACCGGCATCGCTCGCCCTCACTCACCCCCACCCACCCAAAAATCGAAAAGAACGAAAATTTTCGTGCATCGGGGTACAAAACCGGGCACGCCGTCGCGTCCCGGTGCTATATTCGCTGAGGCGCCGGCCCCACTGTCTGAGGCCGCACCAACACACCCGCACACATACGCATACCAGCGACGGTATGCCACATAGTGAAAGGCACCCATCATGCCCGCACCCTTCACCGATTTGATTGGCACCGATTCGTTCACCGAGTCCCTACGCCAGGAGAACCTCGCCACCTGGCTTTCCGCCACGAATCACCGTTTTGTTGCTGAGCTTTTTGACGGCTCGATTGCCCCGCAGGTCATGGCGGGGTACCTGGTGCAGGACTACCGCTTCCTCGATACCTTCCTCGCCCTGATCGGTGGCGCAATCACTAACGCCGATACTCTCGCGGGCCGCCTGCGCCTCTCCAAGTTCGCGGGCGAAATCGCCGGGGACGAGAACACCTACTTCCTGCGCAGCTTTGAGACTCTGGGCGTGACCGAGCATCAGCGTGAATCCATGCCTGATACGGAGGCGACCACCGGCTTCAAGCGCCTCTTCCTGGATGCGGCGGCAAGCGGCAGCTACGCGGCGATCCTGTCGGTGCTGGTGGTGTGCGAGGGCCTGTACCTGGATTGGGCGTCGAAGGCTCCCGCTAAGCGCCCGGATTCTTTTGTGCACCACGAGTGGATCACCCTGCACGACTACCCGGAGTTCCGTGAACTGGTTGATTTCCTGCGCCGAGAACTGGACCGTGTGGGCCCGTCGGATGCGCAGCGTGCCCGCGAGTTCTTTAGCCGCGCGGTGGAGTTGGAGCAGCTGTTCTTTGACGAGTCGTACACCCACCCGCTGCCCTAAGTAATACCCTTGATGAAACCCCCGGAAGGTTCCGCCCGCCGCTGAGTTGCGGGCACCTCCCGGGGTTTTTGCGTGCTGAAGAGGCCCTGAAGGCGCCACGAAAGCGCCCCGAAAGCGCGCCCATCTGCGTAAAATAGCGCGTCATAAAACAGAACATTTAGGCTGATGGTGTGCCATTTGGTGGTGTGAGAAGTTAGGATAAATGAGGTACTGCTTCCGGGGTGCTGGCTATGCCGCGCCGGTAAGTACCACCGTAAAACACTATCTAAAGGAGTCGTATGAGTACCGCCGCATCGAGTACTACCGAGCCTATCCACGCTGAACAAGAAGCGCAGCACGGGCACGCGGGAACCCCGGGCAGCTACTCAGACCGACAGCTCGGATTCTGGCTGGTTGGTGCCGGCCTGATTGCACTCATTTCTTCAGCGATTCTGGTGTATGAGCGCCTGCAGATTTACATTGATGCCGGCCACTCCACGGTCTGCGATATCAACGCCCTGCTCAGCTGTGGCACGGTGATGCGCACCCCGCAGGCGGAGGCTTTCGGCTTTCCGAACCCGTTCATTGGCCTGGTGGGCTTCTCGATTGTGGTGACTATCGGCGCCGCGATGATGGCGGGTGCACAGTTCAAGAAGTGGTTCTGGGTGTGCATGGACATTGGTTTGGCTGCGGCAACCGCGTTCATCATGTGGCTGTGGTACCAGACGACGTTCCAGATCAACGCCCTGTGCCTGTTCTGCATGATCGTGTGGATTATGACCATCACGCTTTTTGTGAAGACCACGGTCCGCAACGTCTCGGCGGGTGTTGTCCCGGCGTCGCAGTCGATGCGTGAGAGCGCTCGCGGCTGGTCCTGGTTTGCGATTAGCCTGTGGCTGATCCTGATTTTCGGCATTATTGTGATCCGCTTCTTCGAGGTCATTGTGAATATGCTGCGCTAAGCGTTTGAGGGTTGATGCCCCGAACATACAACGCCCCGGTGCCTGTTGGTGCCGGGGCGTTGCTGTGTCTGCGGGCGGGGGAGGTTGCGCCGACTGGTTGAGTCAGGCTGGGGTGCCGGGTAGCGGGGGAGGCGCCGGTGACCCTGCCGGTGGCGGTCAGCGGGGACGCGGCGCGGGTGCGTATAATGGTCAGGTATATTCTTGAGCGGCATCAGTCGGAGCGGTCCGCGGGTTTCACCTGCGGCGTTGACTGCCTGCCGTTCTGCTGGACACTAGATTCGTGATACCCCGTCGAGGAGAGCCGTGAAGACTGCCGGAATTGCTGCAATGGGCGCTGCTGCCGTTATTTTTCTGACTGCCCTGCTGTTGCTGACCGCCGGTCACTTCTCGCTGCTGTGGGTGATTCTGCTGGTGGTTTCTCCGTTTGTTTTTATTCTGGGTGTTCCGTTTGCGACCGGTTCCGGTCCGGAGTACCTGCCGACCGACCCGAAGCTTGCTCAGCAGGCACGTGAGGCGCGCGATGCGGAGCTGGGCCTCGACTAGCTTCTAGAGACTAGCCCCTCCTCTGAAAAGTTTTTTGAAGCCGGGTGTGCGCAAGTGGCACGCCCGGCTTTGCTGTACCCGCTAGATGTCCGCCGTAATGTACCTGCCGCAATGTGCCCGCGCATCCTGCCGGGAAATGGAGCCCGGATAGGATGGGCGGGGTGGCTTAGAGGTACCCTCTACCGGGTATAATGGAACACGGTGTCTTGTGCGCCCCGCACGCGCATAAAGATCCCCACCAACGCATCGAGGGAGAGTACCCGAAGAGCGTCGGCTATAAGCCGCGGAGCATAACTGTCGCACCGCGCGTGCCGCCCGCCTCGGCGAAGAAACCCGAAGACCGGCAGGGCACCCAGGAAGGGTGTGAGCGTGCCGTGCTCGAGAGCGAGGTGGCTGTGACCGTCGCGGCGCGCTCTGCGTTCCGCCCGCTCGCCCCCTACGGCAGAAGCACTGAACGAGATAGTGCCCGGTAGCGCCGATGAATGCGCACCGTAGGGTGAGGCTTGAGCCGCGGTGGCAGCAACTAGGCTTTGCGCTGTATGCGCGCTGTTAAAATCCTTGCGGTGCGGAGCAGGGTGTAACGAAAGAAGATTAATGTCTGACGAGAAGAACGTCGAACTTGGGGTTTTTGAGGCGCTGAACGCCCTCGCGGAGGAGAAGAACGCCTCTGCAGAGACCCGTGAAACTCTGCGTAAGAATGTTCGTGAGAGCTCTGATGCCCAGCAGGGCACTGAGCGTCGCCGTCCGGGTCGCCCGAAGAAGGAGAAGACTCCTGAGGTTCCCCTGGATGAGGCGATTGCTGCCGGCCTGACCAGCCTGCGTAACGCTAAGGCTAAGCACGCGCCGGCACCGAAGGTTGCCGCTCCCGTTGCGTCTGAGACCGAGGTTGCTTCTACTCTGGATAGCCTGTTTGAGGCTGCTGAGAAGAAGGCGGCTGAGCCTGCTGTCGTGGAGAACACCGCAAAGGTGGAGACCGTCGAGAAGACTGCAAAGGTCGAGGAAGTTGTTGCTCCCGCCGCTGAGGCCGCTGAGCCTGCCGTTGAGGTGAAGGAAGAGACCGCCAAGGTTGAGGTCGTAACCCCCGCAAAGGCTGAGGAAGCTGAGAAGACCGAGGCTGCCGTTGAAGCTCCTGTTGCTGAAGATACTGAGCAGAAGGCTGAAGAGGCTGCCGCTGAGCAGCCCGCCGAGGCTGCTGCAGTTGCTGAGGAATCCGCAACCGAAGAAGCTGCACTCGAGGCACCCGCCGCAGAAGAGTCTGCTGAGGAGTCCGAGGAACCGGCTGAGCCGGTAAAGACCATTAGCGACCTGCAGCGCGAAAAGCTGCAGGAGCTGCGCTCGCGTACCCCCATGGGTGCGATGCCGCTGTTCATGGCTCCCGAGCCGGAGGAGCTGAGCGAGCTCGCTGTTGCTGTCAAGCTGGAGCGTGAAGCACGCCGCGCCGCTGCCGAGGAACAGAAGCGTAAGGAGCGCATGGAGCGCCGCCGCGAGGAGGCTGCCGCTGAGGCTGAGGTGACGAGCCACCGTCGCCGTCGCCGTCGCCGCGGTACCGAAGATATTGAGATTGAGGGCGGCGTTGATGATGAGGTTGAGACCGTCACCAAGGTGCGTGCACCGCGCCTGGCTGACTCTCACGCATCCAACACTGTGACCGGTGTGCGCGGTTCTACCCGCCTGGAGGCGAAGCGTGTGCGCCGCCGCGAGTCCCGTTCCCTGGGTCGCCGCCGCCACATCGTGACCGAGGCTGAGTTCCTGGCTCGCCGCGAGTCCGTGGACCGTCAGATGCTGGTTCGTCAGAAGGACGGCCGCATCCAGATTGGTGTGCTTGAGGACGGCGTGCTGGCTGAGCACTTCGTATCCAAGACCCAGCAGGATTCCCTGATTGGTAACGTGTACCTGGGTAAGGTTCAGAACGTTCTGCCGTCCATGGAAGCTGCGTTCGTTGACATTGGACGCGGCCGCAACGCTGTGCTGTACGCGGGCGAGGTCAACTGGGATGTCACCGGTCTGGACGGTGCGCCCCGCAAGATTGAGAACGCCCTGAAGCCCGGCGATTCGGTTCTGGTGCAGGTCACCAAGGACCCGATTGGTCACAAGGGTGCCCGCCTGACCAGCCAGGTTTCCCTGCCCGGCCGCTTCCTGGTGTACGTGCCGGGTGGTTCGATGACCGGTATTTCCCGCAAGCTGCCCGACACCGAGCGTGCGCGTCTGAAGAAGATTCTGAAGGACAAGCTGCCCGAGGGTGCTGGCGTAATCGTTCGTACCGCGGCGGAGGGTGCTTCTGAAGAGGAGCTGACCCACGACATTAACCGTCTGCGTGCGCAGTGGGAAGAGATCCAGGAGAAGGCTAACTCCCGCAAGGTGCTGGCTCCGGAGATGCTCTACCAGGAGCCCGACCTGATGATTAAGACTGTGCGTGACGTCTTCAACGAGGACTTCACCGCGATGATCGTTCAGGGCGAGAACGCGTGGGATTCCATTGAGGCGTACGTGACCTATGTGGCGCCGGACCTGGTCTCCCGCCTGCAGCAGTGGGACGGCGATGACGACCTCTTCGACCACTACCGCATTAACGAGCAGCTGGCGAAGGCACTGGACCGTAAGGTGTACTTGCCTTCGGGTGGTTCGCTGGTGATTGACCGTACCGAAGCCATGACCGTGGTGGACGTGAACACCGGTAAGTTCACCGGTAGCGGCGGTAACCTGGAAGAGACTGTCACCAAGAACAACCTGGAAGCTGCTGAGGAGATTGTCCGTCAGCTGCGTCTGCGCGATATTGGCGGCATTATCGTCATTGACTTCATTGACATGGTGCTTGAGTCGAACCGTGACCTGGTTCTGCGTCGCCTGATTGAGTGCCTGGGTCGTGACCGTACCAAGCATCAGGTGGCTGAGGTGACTTCGCTGGGTCTGGTTCAGATGACCCGCAAGCGCCTGGGTACCGGCCTGCTTGAGGTCTTCTCGGAGCCCTGTGAGCATTGTGCCGGTCGTGGCCTGGTGGTTCACGATCAGCCGCTGAGCGGTCGTAGCGGTGGCGCGTCGGATTACATCCACCGCCATGAGCGTAATGACCGTAAGCGTAGCCGTGCCGCTGCCCGCGAGGATTCTCGTGACCAGCAGAAGCAGGATGCTCTGGAGTCGAAGAAGGCTGAGCGTCGTAACGCTATGGCTGCGGTGGCTGCCGCATCCGCTCACAGTGAGGAAGCTTCGGAGGAGACCGCTTCGACCCGTAAGAAGCGTAAGCGCCGCAAGCGTTCGCGCCGCGCGGAGACCGCTGAGCTTTCGCTTGAGCAGGAGATTCAGGGTATTGCCGAGGCCGCCAGCGAGCAGGCTCACGCGGAGGTTGCTCAGCGTGAGAACAAGGTCGCTGAGGTCACCGAGGGCAACTGGGTTGGCGAGCAGGGCGGTTTCTCCTTGGAGCAGCTGGCGAGCGCGTTCGACCGCGTGGAGGAGGAATCCGCTGAGGATTCTTCGAAGGACTCTGCCGAGGGACGTTCGGATCAGGAGCGGGCGGAGGAGCGTCGTTCGTCCAAGCGTGGCGAGAAGAAGTCTTCTCGTAACCGCCAGCGCCGCGAGCTGACCGATGCGGATATTGCCGCTGTGGAGGGTTCCGGCGCGGGTTCGCTGGAGGACGAGCACCACGTTGACCCGGAGCTCGACCCGCGCTTTACCCGCTCTTCGGATCGTTTTGAGGCGATTCGTGCTGGTGAGGCGAAGGCTCGTGCTTCTCAGAAGGCTGGCCGTCTTGCCCGCACTGAGGGTGAGTCGTTCCGTTCGGGCCGTGAGGATCGTTCGGAGGAGCGTCGTTCGCCCAAGCGCCAGAACCGCGAGCAACAGAACGCTGAGGCAACCTCCGCTGAGGTAAACTCGGGTGTGCAGAAGGCTCAGGAGTCCAAGCGTGTTGAGCGTGAGGACCTGCGCATTGAGGATGTTCGCGAGACTCCGCGTGCGTCTCGCCGCCGTGCTCGTCGCGCCGCTGATGAGAAGCGCGCTGAGCAGGCAGCCGCAAAGTCTGATAAGGTTGAGAAGTCTGAGTCTCGCACGGTTGTGACCGGCGTGATTGGTGCTCCGGCTGTGACCGGTGTGGTGGGCGCAGCTCCCGCAGCGATTGAGGCTGAGGCTCCGGTTGAGGAGGCTCAGAAGCCTGCGGCTCAGGTGCCCGGTTCGACCCCGCGTAAGCGTCGCACTCGTCGTGCGGCTTCGAGTGCCGGTGCCGGTGCTCAGGTCGTGACCGTGGACGCTTCCGAGCGTGCTGAGGGTTCCGTGGTTGCTTCCGCTTCTGTTGCGGATGTGGCTCCGGTGTCTGATGACGCTTCGGCCCCTGTTTTGTTCGGCATTGGCGTTGCTGCTGCCGACATTAAGCGTGAAGGTAAGGACGACTAGTCTTTAGCTTCCGATCATCGGAATTCCGATGGTGTGTTGTATATGAGATAGCCTCGGTAGGGCGAGCCGGAACTTCCCTACCGAGGCTATTTTTTTCTGTGCGTGTGCTGCGTCATTTTAAAGGCGCTATTAAGAGTGCGGTGCAGTATTAGAGGAGCATCACGTGCCGACTTCGAGCATTCCGCAAAAATATCTATTGCGCGGCGCGTAGATCATGCCGTATCCTTAAGGACTGGTGTTTATCTCAGTGAAGCCCTATCGACGCAGGGCCAGCGGGAGACACCGCTCCCACCCGCATCGTCTTCGGCGCGGTCGAGTGATCGGCTGAGTCGAAACGTGCGGGAGAGAGACACCACCGGTGAGCCTCGCGTGTTGGCTTCGGCGGGCAATCCCGTCGGAACGCACGGGCCGTTCCTCCTTGTTCGCGGTTATTCGACTGGCGGGGGAGGGCGCACAGCAATGAAAGCGCAGGCTGCTCATTCGTGTGAGATTCAAGAAGCAAGTTGTCGAGAAAAGTGAGTCCCATAGTGGCATACGCGATTGTACGCGCTGGCGGCCGCCAGGAGAAGGTTTCCGTAGGCGACCTCGTTACCCTTGACCGTGTTGCAGGCGAGCCCGGCAGCACCATCGAGCTGCCCGTGCTGCTGCTCGTCGACGGTGACAAGGTCACCGCTGACGCAAAGTCCCTGGCTTCCGCCAAGGTTGTTGCTGAGAAGGTTGAGGACCTGCGCGGTCCGAAGATCGTTATTCAGAAGTACAAGAACAAGACCGGTTACAAGAAGCGTCAGGGCTTCCGCGCTGAGCTGACCACCGTCAAGATTACCGCTATCAACGCGTAATCGAAACGACCGGAATTCAAACCCTAAGGTAGGAATACAGAATGGCACACAAGAAGGGCGCAAGCTCCACCCGTAACGGCCGTGACTCGAACCCCCAGTACCTCGGTGTTAAGCGCTACGGCGGCCAGTCCGTCAACGCAGGCGAGATCATCGTTCGTCAGCGCGGCACCCACTTCCACCCCGGCCTGAACGTTGGCCGCGGTGGCGACGACACCCTGTTCGCTCTGGCAGCAGGCACCGTCGAATTCGGTACCCGCAAGGGCCGCAAGGTCGTTAACATCCTGGCAGCAGCTGAGTAATACTCACCGCTAGGGCAGAGGGGGTAGGCGTTAGTCTACCCCCTCTCGCTATGACCTCGAATGCCGTGGACGCCCGCCCGTGCTGGGCTCCACGATGAGGCGCACCCCAACCCGGTCGCGCCTGCCGCCGCATCCGCAGCATGATTGGTGTGTGCCGTGCGGTGGCGAAGTGAAGATTTTCCAAGATAAGGAGAACCCGTGGCAGAATTCGTGGACCGCGTGGTCTTGCATGTATCTGGCGGTCGCGGAGGTAACGGCTGCGTCTCCGTGCGACGTGAAAAGTTTAAGCCCCTGGGCGGCCCTAACGGCGGTAACGGTGGTAATGGTGGCGCGGTGATTCTGCGCGTGGATAACCAGACCACGACCCTGCTGGAGTACCACCACAGCCCGCATCAGCACGCCCCGAATGGCGATATTGGTCGTGGCGATATGCACCACGGCTTTAACGGTGAGGACCTGGTTCTGACCGTGCCGCAGGGTACTGTGGTGAAGGACCGCGAGGGTAATGTTTTGGCTGACCTACTGCGTGTGGGCGACGAGTATGTTGCTGCCCGCGGCGGTATGGGCGGCCTGGGTAACGCTGCGTTGGCTTCGGCTAAGCGTAAGGCTCCCGGTTTTGCCCTGTTGGGCACCCCCGGTGAAGAGGCTGATATTGTTCTGGAGCTCAAGTCCATTGCGGATGTGGCTCTGGTGGGTTACCCCTCGGCGGGTAAGTCTTCGTTGATTGCTGCGATTTCTGCGGCGCGTCCGAAGATTGCCGACTACCCGTTCACCACCCTGATCCCGAACCTGGGTGTGGTGCAGGCGGGCGATGTTCGCTACACCGTCGCGGATGTTCCGGGTCTGATTGAGGGCGCTTCGGAGGGCCGCGGTCTGGGTCACCGCTTCCTGCGCCATGTGGAGCGTTCCTCGGCTCTGGTGCACGTGATTGACTGCGCTACTTTGGAGCCGGGCCGCGACCCGATCAGTGACTTTGAGGTGATTCGCGGCGAGCTGGAAAACTATGAGGTTGACCCGACTGCGGGTGTGACCGTGCCGCTGCATGAGCGTCCGCAGATTGTGGTGCTCAATAAGATTGACGTCCCTGAGGCTCGTGAGCTGGCTGAGTTTGTTCGCCCCGAGTTTGAGGAGATGGGCTTTAAGGTCTTTGAGATTTCGACGGCTTCCCACGAGGGTCTGAAGCCCCTGATCTTTGCGATGGCAAAGCTCGTTGAGGAGGACCGCGAGGCTCGTGCCGCTGCCGAGAAGGAAGCGGAGCGCGTGGTCGTTGAAGCTCCTGTGGTTCGCCCGAAGGGCTTCCGCGGTAAGAAGAAGCAGGAGTTCATTATTCGCCGCGAGGAGCGTAACCTTGAGCCGCTGTTCCGCGTGATTGGTGAGAAGCCTGAGCGTTGGATTCAGCAGACTGACTTCAATAATGATGAGGCTGTCGGCTACCTGGCGGACCGCCTGGCCCGCCTGGGCGTTGAGGATGAGCTGTTCAAGGCTGGTGCTCGTGCCGGTGACGCCGTGGTGATTGGCGAGAACGACAACTCGGTGATCTTCGATTGGGAGCCGACCATGGTCGGTGGCGCTGAGCTGCTGTCCTCCCCGCGTGGTACGGACGCTCGTCTGGAAGAGATTATTCGCCCGACTCGTGCGCAGAAGCGTGTGGAGTACAAGGAGCGTATGGACGCAAAGGCGGAGGCTCGTGCCGAGCTGGAGTCCGAGCGTGTTGCAGGCGTGTGGACCGAGTCGGTTGAGTACCGCAAGAAGCTGAAGGAAGGCAAGGTCGACGAGAATATCGACATGCCGAACGTTGAGGACTAGTAGCTAGGCGTTAGCTGCTGCCCAGACAGCTGTTACCTCGACGATGATTGGTGCCGCGCACCGGGGTTTGCTCCGGTGCGCGGCACTTTCTTATGTGTTCTGCGGTTGCCCCTCACGCAGGATGTGCGCGTCGGAATATGCGGGCGATTATGCGGGTGAGCCTGCGGTGAACCTGTGGTCGGGCGTGCTGGCTGGGTATTCCACTGGCGGCTTAGCTCACCCCCGTCATTTCGGTTTTTTTGACCGTAAGCAGGTAGCATAGAGGGGAATGTACGCGGGCCGTTTTCGGTGTTGCGTACCTTCTGTGTACCTGCCCGCATCCGCGCCTGCTGTGGCTCCTTAAGCTGCTGTGGTGCGGCCTCTGTCCCCAGCAAGGACGGCATTTGTGACTGACCAGCCTGTTCACCTTGATTTTGGTGCTCCGAGCACCGAGTCGATTCCCCCGCGCATTCCCGGTCGGGTGCGTCTGGGCGTGATGGGTGGAACTTTCGATCCGATTCACCACGGACACCTGGTGGCAGCTAGTGAGGTTGCCGCAGTGTTCGACCTGGACGAGGTCGTGTTCGTTCCGACCGGTCAGCCCTGGCAGAAGGTGGGGGAGCGGCACGTGAGTGACGCTGAGCATCGCTACCTGATGACGGTGATTGCGACCGCGTCGAACCCGCGTTTTACGGTGAGCCGTATTGATATTGACCGTGGCGGCGCCACCTACACCTTTGATACGCTTAACGAGCTGCGTGCCCTGCGCCCGGATGCTGACCTGTTCTTCATCACCGGTGCGGACGCGATTAGCCAGATTATGACCTGGCGCAATGCCCATAAGCTGTGGGATTTGGCGACTTTTGTGGGCGTGACCCGCCCCGATCATGAGCTGGATCCGCCAATGGCTGAGGGTCGTCATATTACGACCCTGAAGATTCCTGCGATGGCGATTTCTTCGACCGATATTCGTCGCCGCGCAGCTGAAGACGCCCCCATCTGGTACCTGGTGCCCGATGGTGTGGTGCAGTACATTGCTAAGTACGGCCTGTACAAGAAGGACGCCTTGACGGCGTACCGTGACGGCTTGCCCCGCGTGAAGGATGAGTCTGGGCAGGCACCCCAATCGACGAATAATGAGGGAACACATGAGTGAAGCTACGGGTTCGAAGCCCTATAGCGAGGACGAAGCGTACCTCTACGAGACGTACGTGACCGAGGACGGCATTGAGGTGCCGCCGCCTACTAAGGTGATGGGTCCGCGCCGTCTTGCCCGTTACCGTGAAGAAGTTGCCGAGTACCTGCGTGCGGCCCGCCGTGGTGAGCCCGCGAAGCCTGTTGAGAACATGGGCTCCGTGGTTTATACGAACGCTATTGACCCGCAGGTTCTGGCTGTTCAGCGTCGTTTTGCGGCGCTGGCGGCTCAGGGCAAGATTGACACTGAGGCGAACGATGAGGAGAAGCTGCACGAGCCTGCTCCTCTGACCAGTAGCCTACGTATTCTGCGCCCCGAAGAGATCGCGAAGAACCATGTGGACGCGACCAGCCCCTCCGCGGTGAATAACCCGATGACTTCTTCGATCCCGGTTATCGCCGTGGTCAAGGAGGAGAAGCCGGAACCCGAGCTGCACCAGTACCTGGTGCGCGATGAGCCGAAGGTTGAGGAGCTGGACAGCTCTGATATTGAGGCTGAGCAGACCGAGGTTGCTTCCGTTGAGGAAGAGGCCGTTGAGGTTGAAGAGTCTGCTGATGAGCTGCCCACCCGCGTGAGTGCGGTGAACGCGCAGGGTCTTGACCTGAGCGTGCTGGATAGCGCCTCCGCAGGGGATACCGTAGATTCGGTGGACGGCGACCCGACTGTTGCTCTGAGCCCGGATGAGGTTGAGGAGCTGCTGCAGCGCATGGTGGATCGTCAGGATCCCGACGAGGCACTGGTCGAGGAGACTGCCGAGGAGTCCGACAAGGGCTCCGAGGATGAAGAGTCTGAGCCGGCTGAGTCGAAGTCTGCTTCGGCTTCTTCTGCCGCTTCTGCTGAGGCTTCGGAGGAAGCCGAGTCAAAGGAAGCAGCGTCGAAGGAAACTGAGTCGAAGAAAACTGGGGAAGACTCTGCTTCTGAGAGCGCTGTTGAGAAGGCTGAAGAGGTTCTGCAGCCTGCGCAGAAGCCCTCCCTGGCGTGGCTGTGGATTGTGCTGCTGCTCGCCCTGGTTGTTGTCGGTCTGATTATGATTTTTGGCCCTAAGTAGGCCGTGAACAATGCACCCCTGTTGCGGGTGTTGCCGGCGGGTGTTCTGCCGGCAAGGAAGGAAAATATGACTGCTGCACAGTCCTCGATTGAGGCTCTGCGCATTGCCGCCCGCGCTGCGGAGGAGAAGCAGGGAACTAACCTGTTCGCTGTGGATGCTTCCGACGCGATGGGTCTGATTGATGGCTTCCTGGTGGTTTCTGCCCACAATGAGCGCCTTGTGAACGCTGTTGCGGATGAGGTTGAGGACGCTCTGCGTGAGCAGGCTGACCTGAAGCCGGTTCGCCGTGAGGGTCGCTCCTCGGGTCGTTGGATTCTGCTGGACTTCGGCGATATTGTCGTGCACGTTCAGCATGAGGAGGACCGCGAGTTCTACGCTCTGGATCGTCTGTGGGCTGAGGCTCCGCGTATTGAGCTGGGCGTTGAGAACGAGGCTCCCTTCGATATTGAGGGTGAGACTGAGGAAGATGCTGCACGCATCATTCCCGCTCAGGATGAGGCGTAAGCTTCTGCTTGATTTTTAGCTGATGAGGGGTGGGCTCTGTTGGCGCCATATGGTGCCGCGGGGTCCGCCCCTTCTTGCTTACCCGCCGGGAACTTTTTTAGATTTTTGTGTGCGCTGGTTTGCATCGTTGTCCGTGGTGTGTGTAATATATTCATGTTGCCTCGTTGAGGTCACTAACAGAATATGGGGATATGGCGCAGCTGGTAGCGCACCTGCATGGCATGCAGGGGGTCAGGGGTTCGAGTCCCCTTATCTCCACGTTTTCCTCGGTTGAGGAGCTTTTCGCCCGGTTCTTGTGAATCGGGCGATTTTGCTATCTGCCGATAACTCTCGATAGTCGACAACGCAGTTCATAGTTGAGGAGAAGCGCATGGGAGCGCACGCACATCACGGCCACCACGGGCATCACCATGGGTATGACCATTCGCATGCTCCGAGCCCGGAGGAGGCCGCCTCGATGCGTCCGCGCCTGCTGATTGCGTTCAGCTTGGCGATTGTTATTGTGCTGGCGCAGGCGATCGGTTCGTTGGTCACGGGAAGTCTTGCGCTGCTGACCGATACGGCGCACGCCCTGGCGGATGCCTCGGGTCTGCTGGTGGCGCTCGCTGCGGCTTCGCTGATGACGCGCCCGGCAACGTCCCGCCGCACGTGGGGTTTCCGCCGTATTGAGGTGCTTGCCGCCCTGGGGCAGTCGGTGCTGCTGCTGGCGGTGGGTATCTACACGGCGGTGGAGGGCGTGCATCGCCTGTTCGCTCCGCCGGAAGTGCCCGGCACTGAACTGCTGATCTTTGGTGTGGTTGGCCTGGTGGCGAACGCTATTGGTATTGCGGTGCTGGCTACGGCGAGGAATGCGAACTTCAATATGCGTGCCGCGTTCCTGGAGGTGCTCAATGACGCCCTGGGTTCGCTGGGTGTGATTGTGGCGGCTATCGTGATTTGGCTGACCGGTTTCTACCAGGCGGATGCCCTTGCCGGTCTGCTGATTGCGGCGCTGATTGTGCCGCGTGCGGCGCGTCTGATGAAGCAGACGACGGCGGTGCTCATGGAGTTCACCCCGGACGGCCTGGACCTGGACGCGATGCGTGAGCATATCTTGAGTGTTGACGGCGTTGTGGAGGTGCACGATGTGCACGCTTCGACGGTGGCGACCGGTCTGCCGGTGGTGACCGCGCACGTGGTGGTTGCCGATTCTTGTTTCCGTGACGGTTCTGCGGTGGCGATTCTGGACCGTATCCGTTCGTGCGTGGCGAGCCATTTTGAGGTGTCGGTGGAGCACTCGACCTTCCAGCTGGAGACTGCCGAGCTGGGTGGTCGCGAGCCGGATTCGGTTCGCCACCCGTAAGCCACCTGAACCCCTAAGCCACCTGAAAACCTTGCGTGTGCGATGTCTGCGTGCCGAAATAGCGGGGGAGTACCGACCGTTATATTTGGTGGCTTCAACACGCAAAAGATACACTCTTTAGGGAGTAAAAGGCGCTTGCCACCCACACACTTTGACAGGCTCGCTGGCAGATTCTTTAGTTAGGTAGCCGCGGCAGCCTGCAACGATGAGCGCCTCAGCCTAGCCGAAACGGAACAGTGGGCGGGCGCATCCTGAAATTTTTGACGAGAACAACCACGATTAGCAGCAGATACGGAACACTATGCATTCACCTATTGCCACTTACCTGACCGAGACCCTCGAGTCGGTCGCTTCTGATACCTCCGGTGAGCTGGCAAACTACATTCCGGAACTTGCCGCCGTGGACCCGGACAAGCTTGCCGCGTCCATCGCCATGGTTGATGGTGAGCAGTACGCCGCCGGTGACTCCGATGTGGAGTTCACGATCCAGTCGATTTCTAAGCCGTTCGTGTACGCCCTGGCACTCGCGGACCGCGGCTATGATGACGTGCTTGCGAAGGTGGGCGTGGAGCCTTCCGGTGAGCCGTTCAACGAGCTGTCCCTGGAGGACGGCTCCGGTAAGCCGCTGAACCCGATGATTAACGCCGGCGCGATTACCACCCATTCGCTGGTGGGCCCTCCCGGCGCGACGCAGGGCGAGCGCATGGAGCGCGTCATTTCTGGTCTGTCTGCGTTTGCGGGCCGCCGCCTGTCGGTGAACGAGCGCGTGTACGAGTCTGAGCTGGAGCACGCGCACCGCAACTACGCGATTGCGCACATGCTGCGCGGCCACGGCATCCTGACCGGTGACCCGACCGTGGCGGTGCAGGGTTATACCCGCCAGTGCTCGCTGATGGTGACGGTCAAGGATTTGGCGTTGATGGCGGCGACTTTGGCGAACTATGGTGTGCATCCGGTGACGGGTGAGCAGGTGGTTCCTAAGACGGTGGTGCGTCAGGTGCTGAGCGTTATGTTCACGTGCGGCATGTATAACGCGGCGGGCGACTGGGCGACCCAGGTGGGTGTTCCGGCGAAGAGCGGCGTGGGCGGCGGCATTATTGGTGCGGTGCCCGGTCAGCTGGGTGTGGCGACGTTCTCGCCGCGCCTGGACGGTCACGGTAACAGTGTGCGCGGCGTGGAGCTGTTTGAGCAGTTCTCTGATGACATGGGCATGCACGTGATGAACGTTCCGACGGTGGCTCGGTCGGCGTTGCGCGCGAACTACCAGATCGGTTCGGGGGACGAGTCTATGCGCCTGATTCAGCTGCAGGGCCGTATCCGTTTTGCGGGTGTGGAGCGCGTGATTCGTGAGATTGTGGAATCCCCGATGGAGGGTTCGAAGGTCGCCCTGGATGTGACGCGCGTGTACGCGGTGGATGAGGTCGCTCAGAGCATGCTCCTGGAGCTGATGCGTCGCCTGCGGAATGACGGGTACAAGGTGTATCTGATTGATAATGACGAGACGATTACGAACACGGATGCGTTGCGCAGTATGGGCGTGAAGGTTTTGACGAACCCGTCGGCGGTGACTTCTGCCGAGTCGGATGCTGAGCGTGTGGCTGAGGCTGACGCTGAAGAGGCTGCGGAGGCGGCGGCACTGGAGGCGCTGAATGCGCTGGAGTCCGCTAAGGCGGAGCAGCCGGAAGCTTCGGAGTCCGAGTAGGTTTCTCTCCGCGTACTTGGTTGTACGATTGTGTGAACTTATATATTGAGGCCCCTTTCCCGGGCGCGTTGTGAACGCGTTCTGGGGGAGGGGCATTGCAGTACCTAGAATTGCACCTGCGCTGTAGTTGGAGCTGTAGCTGGATTACCTGGGTTACTTGGATTACCTGGCGTGCGGGTAGCTTAGGGTGCTGAGCGTGGTCTTCGGCGAGCTTCAGCGAGCGAGTGGAACGAATGCGTGTAAAGGTTCTTTTATTGCGGCGTTATTAATCATTACGTAATATTTTGAATTTTTCGATATCTAACGGTGGTCTCATCATACACTCATAATATGAACACTGTTCCACACTCAGAAACACCTATTGCTTCTCATCAATCCGCTATCGTCAACCCCGCTACCGGCCAGGCGGTATCGGGCGACTCTGCCCACGCCTCCATGGGGCGACGGGAACTTTTGCGGCATGTTGGTACCTTTGGTCTGGGCGCGGTGGGCTTCGGCGTGCTGGGTCTTGGTATGACCGGCTGCACCCCGTCCGCGACGGAAGGCACCCACGGAGCGTCGGCTGGCGGGTCTGCCTCGGGTAGCGCGTCGGGTAGTGCCTCTGCGACTGCTTCGGCAAGCTCGGCGGCTACCCCCTCCGCATCTGCGACTGGCTCCGCAACGGGTACTGCATCCCCGACCACCGCGGTGTCTAAGGCAGCTTCTGCGACTGCGACCTCGTCGAACCCGGTTCCCGAAGCTCGTGCCTGGACTGGCCCGCAGACCGGTCTGCCGGGTGAGGGCAAGTATATTGCGTGGACGGTTGATGACGGCGCCGACCCGGAGGTGGTGCGCGCTTACGCAGAGTTTGCTCGCCGTACCGGCACGCGCCTCACCTTCTTTATCAACGGTCAGTACCCGGCGTTTAGGCAGCATCGTGACCTGTTGTTGCCGCTGGTGAAGAGTGGCCAGTTGCAGATTGCGAACCATACGTATAGTCATGCGGCGTTGACGAGCCTGACGGATGAGCAGATTGTGCGTGAGCTGACCCGTAATGATGAGGAGATTATGCGGCTTTTTGGGGTATCTTCGAAGCCGTATTTCCGCCCGCCGTACGGGTATTATGATGAGCGTGTGTTGGCGGCTGCGGCGTCCTGTGGTTTTACGCGCCCGGTGTTGTGGTACGGGTCGTTGGCGGATTCGTCTAATATTTCTTCGGCTGAGGTGTATGCCTATGCGGAGAAGTACGCTTTGGCTCAGCATATTGTGATTGGGCATTTGAATTATCGGGGTGTGGTGTCTGAGCTGGACCGTATTCGGGCGTTGTTGGATCGGCGCGGTTTGACGACGGCGACGATTCGTGACTATTACGGGTAGTGCGGGGGAGTCCTGGCGGGGGTTCCGGTGGGTATACTGGGAGGCATGATGAAGCTTCCTCAGAACCCTATTCTTCGGCAGGTGCACCGTTTCCGTGAGTCGCTGCTGCTTCTGCTGTATTATTCGCTGTCTTTTTTGGGCGTGCGGTGGGTGCGCTCGGGGCATCCGCGTGTGGCGGCGGTGTGGTCTGTGGGTTTGTGGCTGAATTTGGTGGTGCGCGGTATGGGTCAGCTGGTGCGTATGCTGGTGCCGGTCCTACAGGATGCGGAGGCGCGCCGTGCTCGCGCTGAGCGTGCCCGCGCCTACCAGCCGCGCTAGCCCTGCTTCCGCAGGTTCTTACCCCGCGCGGATTCTAGGCTGATATGACGAAGCCCCCTCGTACTAGAAATAGTACAAGGGGGCTTTCGCTATAAGAACGGGCAGAAGCCTAGTGCTTCTTCTTCGGCTCGCACGCCACGCCGTCACCATCAGAATCAAGACCAGGGCGGTAACCCGGCTCACCACGATGCAACGGTGCCGCACCAGCTGCACGTACCGCATCACAATTCTTGTAATAAACACTCGACTGCGCCGGAGCCTGCGCGGGCACCTGCTGGGCGGGCGCCTCCGTAGCTACCGGCGCCTGCTGAACAGGTTCAGCCTGTTGCGCGGGAGCCTCAGAAACCGGAGTCGCTGGTGCCTCAGCCGCCGGTGCCTGCGCGGGAGCCTCAGTCGTCGGAACCGGAGACGGGGTTACCGTCGGGGAAGGAGACTCCGAAGGAGTCGCAGACACACTCGGCGTCGGAGAAGAACTAGGGGTAGCCGAAACAGAAGCGGACGCAGAAGCAGACGTCGACGATGACGAAGCAGAGGGCGTGACCTTCGGAGCACGGACAGACGAAGAGCAGCCGGTCAGCAGCAGAGCACCCGCAAGAACACCAGCGGTCGCGGCGTGAATTTTCAACACAATATTCCTTTATAAAGTGAGTGGACAAGGGTGTTCACCGTAGAACACACACTCAAGTGTAAAGGAAAACTATCTCACCCGCAGACACTATTGAGCCTTTCAAACATTCTGACAAGGGAAGAAACGCCAATCCGGCACGGCAAAGCCCCCTCGTACCGGTTCATACAAGAACCGACACAAGGGGGCTTCGCTATATATTCGCTATATCTGGGGGCACCAGCCAGGGACACTAGGGGAGTAGCGCCCCCACTGGGATAGCTCTAGCAGGCAGCACTAGCCAGAACCATTGCCCAGAGCCGCCGCTAGGAGCAGTTGCCGTTCATATCGCAGGACGGACCCGCCTCTGCGGTGCCGTCACCCGCCAGCGGGTTCAACAACTCAACCTGATGGGTCTGCTCCCACACCTGACGCAGCGCCTGCACCAGCGCCTCCGCAGGCTGAGCACCACTGACCGCCCACTTCGATTCAATCAAGAAGAACGGCACACCATTAATGCCCAGCTGGCGCGCCAGCTGCTCATCAGCACGCACATCCGCCGCGTAACGGTCGCTCTTCAACACCGCCTCAACCTCGGCGGTATCCAGACCAATCTCAGAGGCAATATCCAGAATCGACTCGTGATCCTGCACCGAACGGTCCTGGGTAAAGTACGCCTTCTTAAACGCCTCCTCCGCCGCCGACGCCAAACCCTGCTCCGCCGCATAATGAATCACGCGGTGCGCATCAAAGGTGTTACCGTAGCGTGCCTGCCGCCAATTGAAATCCAAACCGACCTCGCGGGCGCGCTCCGCCAACGACTCCTGGGTCGCAATCGCCTGCTCCAGCGACATCTGATACTTACCGGCAATCATCTCAGGTAGCGAACCGGCAGGATGCTCCGTAGCCGACGGGTCCAGCTCAAAGCTATGCCACACCACCTCGACCTCGTCACGGTGCTCAAATTCGGCGAGCGCCTGCTCCAGGTTACGCTTGCCCACGTAGCAGAAGGGGCACACAATATCGGACCAAATATCAATACGCATGTTATCTATTCCTCTCATACTCGGATGCGGCAACCGCCGCGACTGTACGCTCACCTAACGCCCCGGCTGCCGCGATTATTCCCCGGTGTTTATTCCCCAGTATTTCCCCAGCGTTTATTCCCGCCGCTAGTCTTCAAGCCTCGCCGCGTGCCCCTCCGTGTGCCCTGCCGAGTGCCGCCCCTTATAGAAGATGCATGGTTACGAAGCGCCGGCGGAGACAACGCCAAAAACGCCAGCAGAGTTGGCGCGTTTTGCAGATTCCTGGCGCGAATTGCTGTATTGCTGGCGTCTTTTGCTCCGTATAGTTGTAACCGTAAGGCAACGGAAACCACCGAAAAGCTCGGCGGAATCCACTAGCAAGTTTCTAATCTTCAAGGAGAACACATCATGGCAACCGCACTCATCACCGGTTCTTACGGCGGCCTCGGCACCGAATTCGTCAACATCCACGCAGCAACCGGCGGCGACGTCATCCTGGTTGGCCGCAGCCAGAGCAAGCTCGACGCACAGGCAGCACAGGTTGAAAAGGACTACGGCGTGAAGGCATACACCATCGCCGCTGACCTCTCCACCGAAGCAGCCGCCCAACAGATCTTCGACGCGTGCCAGCAGCTCGGCATCCTGCCCGACTACTTCATCAACAACGCAGGCTTCGGCGGTCAGGGTGACTTCGCTCGTGAGCGTTCCATGGAAGATGACATGTCCATGATCGCCGTGAACATCGAATCCCCCACCCGCCTGCTCAAGCTCTTCCTGCCCGAAATGATCAAGCGCGGCTCCGGTAAGGTCCTCAACGTCTCCTCCACCGCAGCTACCATCCCCGGCCCGCTGCAGGCAGTCTACTACGCTACCAAGGCGTACATCACCAGCTGGTCCAACGCTCTGTGGCGTGAGGTTCAGGGCACCGGTGTGACCGTCTCCTGCCTGATGCCCGGCGCTATGGCAACCGGCTTCGCAGCAGCAGGCGGCCTGGACGACACCAAGCTCTTCGCTAACGCTGTCTCCCCGGCACAGGTTGCCCAGGACGGCTACGACGGCATGATTGCAGGCAAGATCAACGTTGTCTCCGGCCTGGTCGCGTGGCAGAAGCCCCTCATTTCCCTCTCCCCGATGATGCCGCGCAAGGCAATGCTGAACTTCGTCTACGACCAGCAGATTGCAGGTAGCGCAAAGTAACACCCTATGAAAACCTACATACTGGATGCCCAGTTCTCACAGCTCTTCACCGCCTTCGACATTGATCCCGGTGAAGTGCTCCGCAAAGCGGGCCTGGCAGAAGACCTCTTCAGCCGTTCAACACCCGCCCTGTCCGGCTCCGACTATCTAGCTCTCATGGAAGCAGTAGGGCAGTTGGCGCCCTCCGAGGACTTAGCGATCCGCCTGGCAACATCTGACGGCGTTGAGCGTTTCAGCCCGCCCATATTCGCGGCGTACTGCGCTCAAAACGGTCAGCGGTGCATCGAACGGTTAGCTCAGCATAAGCCCCTCATCGGGCCGATTCGTTACCGCCTCGAAACCCTGGGGCAGGAAAGCACCCTCTACATTGAGGCAGATGAACCCGGAATCCAGATCCCCACATTCCTGGCTGAAGGCGAACTCGCTTTTATCCTGCACATTATCCGCTCAGCAACCAAAGAGCAGATACAGCCCCTTCGAGCGGAAAGCGTCTACCCGGTCAGCTCCTCCCTCGAGCAGCTGCTCGGTGTGCCGGTAGAAGTGACTGGAGTCAACGCCATCACCTTCAAACTCTCGGATCTGCAGATTCCCTTCATCTCCCACAATGAGAGCATGTGGTCCTACTTTGAGCCGGAGCTCTCACGCAGGCTCTCGCAACTGGACGTGGACGACAGCACCTCGGCTCGAGTGCGTGCCGCCCTGGTGGAACTTCTCCCGGCGGGGGAGAACACCATCGAAGACGTAGCCCGCAAGCTCGTCACCAGCGCCCGAACCCTGCAACGGCAGCTCTCTGAGGAAGGCACCACCTTCCGTAAGCAGCTCAACCATGTGCGTCTGCTCCTTGCCAAGCAGTACCTATCCACCACGGATATGAGCATGGACTCTATCGCGTTCATGCTCGGCTACCTTGAAGCTAGTAGCTTCGTGCGCGCCTTCACCCTCTGGACAGGTACCACGCCCGCCGCATACCGTGCCGAACACCGTCACGCGTAGACCCACGCATCAAGGTGCGGACACCATACGAATGAACGCATTGTGAGAACGCAAGGCCCCCTCGAACCGGTTCTTCCGGTGCGAGGGGGCCTTTACTGTATCTAAAGATGTAGCCGAAGCGGCTAGCGGCGGGCAGTTGGCGAAGCGCTCGTCGTAGCAGCCGGCGCGGTCGTCGCCGCCGGAGCCGCCGTCGCACGAGCCGGCGGAGCAGTCGTTGCCGCCGGAGCCGTAGTAGCCTGCTGAGAAGCCGCTACCTCATCCTCATAGCGGGTGGTCGGCGCCTGAGTCGGAGCCTCAGTAGTAGGCTCCGGGGTAGGGGCCTCGGTGGTCGCCTCAGGTGACGGGGTGTTCTCCTCCGGGGTGGGGGTCGGCGAAGGAGCCGCCGCCTTAATCTCTTCCTCGGATGCGTCACCGTAGTAGTCGCGAATCGTCACCGCAGTCAGGCCGCGGTCATCGAGCAAGCCCTTCACCTTATCCAGGATCGGGATGATCGTCTCATAGTTCAGGTGACCCAGCACAATCTGTTGCGGCAGCATGTAGCGGATGCAGCGCGTGTAAATCACGCGGGCGCTCGTCTTCGCCTCATCGCCGGTAGTACCGTTCCACATGACCGGGCGGGTAAAACCAATCTCGCCAGCAGCCTTCAGCACCGCATCGTTATAGCGGCCGTACGGCGGGCGGAAGTACGGCTTTGACGAGACACCGAACATGCTCATAATCTCGTCTTCGTTACGCTGCAGCTCTTCCTTCACGCCCTCAGCGTCCAGGGTGGTCAGGTCGGCGTGGCTGTAGGTGTGGTTCGCAACCTGAATCTGGCCGCTCTGAACCAGCGGACGCAGCAACGACACGTGCTCCTTAAAGCCGGTGTACGAAGCGTTAATGAAGAACGTCAGGCGAGTATTCGTGCGCTTCGAGAACTCAGCGTAGCCGCGAATCGCCTCCGGGCTTGCGCCGTCATCAACAGTCCACGCAACATACTTACCCTCACCAATGAGAGAGTTGCCGATGCCGGGCCATTCGCGCGGCTTATCAACCGGGTTGCCAGCAGCGGCAACCGTCGGCGAATTCGTGGGCGCGGGGCGAGTAGCAGCAGTAGTCTCGCCGCCAGCCTGATACGGAGTGAAATTACCGCTGGTGCCGTCGTAGTCATTCGACTTCTTCGAGCAGGCAGCAATCAGCGGAAGCATAGCAGTGCCGAGCACAAAAAGTCGGCGGTTAGGCTGTGAGTGGGTCATACTCTCCAGGATAACGCCCCCACCTGCAAGGAACGAATCTGAACAGCGAATACACCCTAAATAATGTGCACATCACACCGTGCGCTCAGCACCACAGTATTAATAGGTATAAAAACTAGGTATAAGAACACAAAATCAAGAAGCCTCAAGCCGGTAACGCTCCGCTAAACTAGTGGGATGGAGAATCTGGGCACTCAGGAACTGCGCAACCTTGTGAACGATGCTGCCGACGAGGCAGTCAACATCGGCTACCGCGTTGCAGACCGGCTGCACCGGTGGCGTGAAAAGCGAGCCATCGCCGCCGGCCGCGAACCCATCCTCGTGCCCTCCGAAGGCTACGGACGCGCCGCCTCCGACGGCAACCCCGGCTGGGTCCGCATCATCGCCCGCGCACTCTACAAGACGGTCAACCTCGAACGCCTGCTGCAGGTCGTAGAGGGCACCCAAGACACCGCCAACCCCATGCGCGGCTGGCGCTCCTTCACCGCAACCGCAATGTCCGATGCGCCCGTCACCATCGTCATCGACGGCACCAAGTACGAGGCGTACACCGACCGCGGCGGCGTGCTCGACGTCAAACTCAGCATCGACCTGGAACCAGGCATCCACGAAGTCATCATGTACGTGCCCGGCTCCCGCGCCGTAGCAACCAGCGTCTACATCGTTCCCGAAAGCCAGAAGCTCGGCGTCATCATGGACGTCGACGACACCGTCATGGTCACCATGCTGCCGCGCCCCCTGGTTGCCGCCTGGAACTCCTTCATCCTCGACGAGCACGCCCGCATCCCCACCCCCGGCATGGCGGTCATGACCGACCGTATCCGCCGCAGCCACCCGGATGCGCCGTTCATGTACCTGTCCACCGGCGCCTGGAACATCACCCCGACCCTGCGCCGCTTCCTCAGCCGCAACGGCTACCCGCGCGGCACGTTCCTGCTCACCGACTGGGGCCCCACCCCCGACCGCTGGTTCCGCTCCGGAACCAACCACAAGGTTGAGTCCCTGCGCCGCCTCGCCGAGGAATTCCCGCAGATGAAGTGGATCCTCGTCGGTGACGACGGGCAGCGCGACCCGTACATCTACAACGGCTTCGCGGTACGCTACCCGGACAAGGTGGCGGCAATCGTCATCCGCAACCTGACGGTGGGGGAGACCATGCTCGCCTCCGGCCGCGTGTGGAGCGACTACCGCGCCGAACAGATGATGCGCTCGCCTCTGTGGATTGAAGCCACCGACGGCGTAACGCTGAGTAAGAAGCTGCGTGAGCTGGGCCTGATCGATTTCTAGCCGGCTGTGTTTCTCCTGCGCGTCACCGGTTGCTAAAACCTGCGCCTATGGCCTGTAAACCCACCGCAAATACCGCGAAATACCGGTATATGCGGTGGGTTTTGCTGTTTCAGGGGAGTTAACCAACTTAAACCCACGACACACCGGTTAGTGGAAAAAAGTTAAAAATCTTTTCTACAGCTTTAATCACATAGCTTAAAGCCGCTCGAAGGGGGTTAACCCTCGTCTTTAAGAAAGTCCGTTCTGCTTTAAAACCGCGCCGTTCCGCGCAAGAACGCGTGAGAGCGAAGATCTCTTTAAAATCAAGCCCGAATCTGCCGGGTTTTATGCCCCCGAAAGCATACATGAGGTTAACTAAACCTCAACTCGGCGGGTGGATGAACCCTTAAAAATCCTGCCCAACTTAAACCCCACCTGTGGATAACCCGGCGCACCCCGCGAAAATCCAACGAACTAGCCTCGCGGTAGGGTGTGGATAAGCTGTAGACACCCCCTCTTAAGTGGGTTCAGCTGTGGGTTTATCGAACGAAACACGACCCTTGCACCACATCATCTTGTGGTGAAGAAAAATCTCGACACTAGATGTAGTATTAATACTCGGTTCCACCACTACGGCACTTTTAGGGGGCTTGCCCCAGCGCAGGAAGCCGCCACACCCCACTAGAAGGGGCAGCAGACGGCACCGCGCTCACCGTCAACACCACGTGGTGAACCACAAACGAAACACGCCAGATTCATTCACGAGATAACCCCGCCTGAGCGGGAGAAAGTAAGAGGCATTCCCATGGTAGTGACCGTGTACACCAAGCCGCAGTGCGTCCAGTGCAACATGACCTACCGCGCCCTCGACGCGAAGGGTATCAGCTACACCAAGGTTGATATCACCGAAGACGCTCAGGCCCTCGAAATGGTCAAGTCCCTCGGCTACATGCAGGCACCCGTCGTCATTGCAGGCGACGAGCACTGGTCCGGCTTCCAGCCCGACAAAATCAACGCTCTGGCAGCGTAACAACCCAGCCGAAACCCGCATCAACGGGAATCGGCACGGAACTCACACCGGCACACGAGAATAAGGAGTACACGTTGAGTACCGCCCTCACGCCCAACCCCGTCGACGAGCACGCAGAAATCCGCAAGATTCTTATGGATGCACGCAATGCCTCTGAGGGTCGAGCGACCGAGGTCCTGGACGACTCAGCGCCGCTCATCGTGTACTTCTCCTCCATCTCCGGTAACACCCACAAGTTCGTGGAGAAGATCCGTGCCCGCCGCCTCCGCCTGCCGCTGCGCACCGGCGAAGACACCCTCATTCTTGATGAGCCGTTCGTGCTCGTCGTCCCCACCTACGGCAAGCCTGAAGGCGCCGGTAACGTTCCCCCGCAGGTGGTTAAATTCCTGAACGTGGAGCAAAATCGCAACCACATGATTGGTGTGATTGGCTCCGGCAACACCAACTTTGGTCCGCTCTTCGGTATCGCGGCAGACATTGTCGCCAAGAAGTGCGATGTGCCCGTGCTCTTCAAGTTTGAGCTCATGGGCACCGATTCAGATGTAGAAAAAGTCAACGAAGGATTGGAAGCATTTTGGACGCAAAACTGCCCTCAGCACTAGAAACTCTCGGTGCGAGCCACAGCGGCAAGAGCGTGCCCGAGAAGTTCAAGGGTATGAGCTACCACGAACTGAACGCACTGCTGAACCTCTACGATGAGAACGGCCAGATTCAGTTCGATGCAGACCGTCAGGCTGCACGTCAGTACTTCCTGCAGCACGTCAACAACAACACCGTCTTCTTCCACGACCTGGAAGAAAAGATCGAGTACCTGATCGAGAACCAGTACTACGAGCCGGAACTCTTCGACAAGTACAACTTCCAGTTCATTAAGAACCTGTTCAAGCGTGCCTACGCCGTGAAGTTCCGCTTCCCGACCTTCCTGGGTGCCTTCAAGTTCTACACCTCCTACGCGCTCAAGACCTTCGACGGTCAGCGCTACCTGGAGCGTTTTGAAGACCGCGTCTGCATGGTCGCGCTGCTGCTGGCAGAAGGCAACGAGAAGCTTGCCGAAGACATCGTCGACGAGATCATCTCCGGCCGTTTCCAGCCGGCAACCCCGACCTTCCTCAACGCAGGTAAGAAGCAGCGCGGCGAGCTCGTCTCCTGCTTCCTGCTGCGTATGGAAGACAACATGGAGTCCATCGGCCGCTCCATCAACTCTGCACTGCAGCTCTCCAAGCGCGGCGGCGGCGTGGCATTCGCCCTGACCAACCTGCGCGAGTCCGGTGCGCCCATTAAGAAGATTGAGAACCAGTCCTCGGGCGTTATCCCTGTCATGAAGCTGCTGGAAGACGCCTTCTCCTACGCAAACCAGCTCGGCGCACGTCAGGGTGCCGGTGCCGTGTACCTGCACGCACACCACCCCGACATCTACGCCTTCCTGGACACCAAGCGTGAGAACGCTGACGAGAAGATCCGTATCAAGACCCTCTCCCTGGGCGTTGTCATCCCCGACATCACCTTTGAGCTGGCGAAGAAGAACGAGGACATGTACCTCTTCTCCCCGTACGATGTGGAACGCATCTACGGCGTGCCCTTCTCCGACATCAACGTCTCCGAGAAGTACTACGAGATGGTCGACGATGCACGCATCACCAAGACCAAGATCAACGCGCGTGAGTTCTTCCAGACCATCGCAGAGATCCAGTTCGAGTCCGGCTACCCGTACGTGATGTTCGAAGACACCGTCAACCGCGCGAACCCCATCGCCGGTAAGGTCATCATGTCCAACCTGTGCTCCGAGATCCTGCAGGTTTCTGAGCCGTCCACCTACCACGCTGACCTCGGCTACGAGACCGTCGGTAAGGACATCTCCTGCAACCTCGGTTCGCTGAACATTGCACTGACCATGGACGGCGACGACTTCGGCAAGACCGTGGAAACCGCGATTCGTTCGCTGACCTCCGTCTCTGACCAGTCCGACATCCGCTCCGTACCCTCCATCGAGCGCGGCAACAACATGAGCCACGCCGTGGGTCTGGGCCAGATGAACCTGCACGGCTACCTGGCACGCGAGCACGTCTACTACGGTTCCGAAGAAGCGCTGGACTTCACCAACATGTACTTCTACACCGTCGCCTACCACGCAATCCGCGCCTCCATGCAGATTGCTAAGGAACGCGGCCAGCGTTTCGAGGGCTTCGAGAACTCGAAGTACGCATCCGGTGAGTTCTTCGCAAAGTACATTGAGAAGGAATGGGCACCGCAGACCGAGCGTACCCGCGAACTGTTCGCTAAGCACCACATCCCCACCCGTGAAGAGTGGATTCAGCTGGCTGCTGACGTGGCACAGTACGGCATGTACAACCAGAACCTGCAGGCTGTTCCGCCGACCGGCTCCATCTCCTACATCAACGGTTCGACCTCTTCGATTCACCCGATCGCTTCGAAGATTGAGATTCGCAAGGAAGGCAAGCTCGGCCGCGTCTACTACCCGGCGCCGTACATGACCAACGACAACCTGGAGTACTACCAGGACTCCTACGAAATTGGTTACGAGAAGATCATCGACACCTACGCTGTGGCAACCCAGCACGTGGACCAGGGCCTGTCGCTGACCCTCTTCTTCCGCGATACCGCAACCACCCGCGATATCAACCGCGCCCAGATTTACGCATGGCGTAAGGGCATCAAGACCATCTACTACATCCGTCTGCGTCAGATGGCTCTTGAGGGTACCGAGGTTGAAGGCTGCGTATCCTGCATGCTCTAGCCCGAATGCTGTGACGCATTCAGCCTGAGCTGGCACACTATAACTAAAGACTGGAAGGGGCGGTTACGGTGAACACGCAAACCGCCTGCGCGACCGGTTGGGCGCGCGTGAGACCGTAACCGCCCCTTAAGAATCGGAGAATTACTAATGAGCGAAAAGGTGAAGCTCGTCGACCACGTGATCGAGGCTATCAACTGGAACCGTATTGAGGACGAGAAGGACCTTGAGGTTTGGGATCGTCTGACCGGTAACTTCTGGCTGCCGGAAAAGGTGCCGCTGAGCAACGACGTGCCCTCCTGGAAGACCCTGACCGAAGAAGAGAAGCAACTGACCATGCGCGTCTTCACCGGTCTGACCCTGCTGGACACCATCCAGGGTACTGTCGGTGCCGTGTCCCTGTTGCCGGACGCTGTGACCGCGCACGAAGAGGCCGTGTACACCAACATTGCGTTCATGGAGTCCGTGCACGCAAAGTCGTACTCCTCGATCTTCTCGACCCTCGCCTCCACCAAGGAGATTGACGAGGCGTTCCGCTGGGCTTCTGAGAACGAGCACCTGCAGAAGAAGGCGAAGATCGTTCTGTCCTACTACACCGGTGACGACCCGCTGAAGAAGAAGGTTGCCTCCACTCTGCTGGAGTCCTTCCTGTTCTACTCGGGCTTCTACCTGCCCATGTACTGGTCTTCGCACGCGAAGCTGACCAACACCGCTGACCTGATTCGTCTGATTATTCGTGACGAGGCAGTGCACGGCTACTACATTGGCTACAAGTTCCAGCGCGGACTGGCGAAGGAATCCCCGGAGCGTCAGGCAGAGCTGAAGGAGTACACCTTCAACCTGCTGTACGAACTGTACGAGAACGAGGTGGCGTACACCCACTCCCTGTATGACGGTGTGGGTTGGAGCGAGGACGTGAAGAAGTTCCTCCACTACAACGCTAACAAGGCTCTGATGAACCTGGGCTACGAGCCGATGTTCCCGGCGACCGTGACTAACGTGTCCCCGGCGATCCTGTCGGCACTGTCCCCGAACGCTGATGAGAACCACGACTTCTTCTCCGGTTCCGGCTCTTCATACGTGATTGGTAAGGCTGTGAACACCGAGGACGAGGACTGGGACTTCTAAGGCGGAGACTTCTATCCTGGGACTTCTAAGCCCTTTCTCGCCTTGAGATATCAGGCTGAGATAAACCGACCCCCGCGTATCCACTGTGGATGCGCGGGGGTTCCGCCGTTTAACCGGGCTATTCAACCTGCCGGGATGCCCAGGAATCCCCGGTTTAACCTGGCAGAGAAGGGTAAGGAGAAGCAGGGGAGTGGGAGCAGTTTTGCGGGTTCCGATTGTCGGAATTTTTGTCTTCACCCCGTAGCATAAAAAATTATTGATATATCGGGGCGCGGGGCGTACTGTTGGATTACTATCCCACAATCCCGAAAAAGGAACATCATGCGTTCAGTTGTTATGGAAGCCCCCGGCAAGGTCGTCGTCAACGAAGTTGAGAAGCCGACCCTGCTCGAACCCACCGACGCCATCATCAAGCTCGCAGCATCCTGCATCTGCGGCTCCGACCTGTGGCCCTACCGCGGCGCAGACGCAGAGCCCGTCGATCACCGCGCAATGGGCCACGAATACATCGGCGAGGTCGTAGAAGTCGGCTCCGAGGTCACCACCGTAGCCCCCGGCGACTTCGTCGTAGGCTCCTTCTGCATCTCCTGCGGCGAGTGCGAAACCTGCACCGCAGGCTACCCCTCCCGCTGCCTCAAGGCAATCGCAGCAGGCGACGCCTTCATCGGCATGCGCTCTAACGGCACCCAGGCAGAGTACGCCCGCGTGCCCTTCGCAGACGGCACCCTCGTCAAGACCCCCGCAGCCCCCACCGAAGAGCAGATCCCGCACCTGATGGCGGCATCCGACGTGCTCGGCACCGGCTGGTACGCAGCAGACGCAGCGCAGGCAGGCCCCGGCAAGACCATCGTCGTTGTTGGTGACGGCGCAGTCGGCCTGAGCGCAGTCATCGGCGCTAAGCAGCTCGGCGCGGAGAAGATTATCATCATGTCCCGCAACCCCGAACGTCAGGCGCTTGCTAAGGAATTCGGCGCAACCCACATCGTGGAAGAGCGCGGCGAAGAGGGTATCGCCAAGGTTCTGGAACTCACCGACGGCGTGGGCGCACACGGCGTTGCGGAGGCTGTTGGCTCCCAGCAGTCCTTCGACCAGGCACTCGGCTGCGTACGCCACGGCGGCTACATCGGCTTCGTGGGCGTGCCGCACGACAGCGCCATCGGCACCGATAAGCTCTTCGACAAGCAGGTTCACCTGGAGGGCGGCCCCGCCCCCGTGCGCAAGTACCTGCCGACCCTTATCGACCTGATTTACAAGGGCGAAATTGAGCCCGGTAAGGTATTCGACCTGGTTCTGCCCATCGACGAGGCAGCTAAGGGTTACGAGGCAATGGACCAGCGTACCGCCACCAAGGTTCTGCTGACCATGCCGTAATAGCCGCTCGTATCGCCGGTTCTTGTGCCTTCTGTACCGGCACTGTACCGGCAACCCGGCGTGTATGCGCTACTAATCCCCGCACCGACCCTGTCGCTCCACGTGAGCGGAGGTCACCGGTTGCGGGGATTAGTGCATTAAAAATTGGGTTTATTTGCCACCTTTCGGCGAGGTGGGGGACAAATGCGTGAGCTAAGGCATAGAATGAAAGAGCATGATTCGTACAACTCGAAGGATGATAATGACGAAGAAGCCTTTCCCTTCCGACCTCGAAATCGCACTTGCCGCCGATCTGTGGCCCATCAACAAGATCGCAGCGGACAACGGCATCAGCGAAGATCGCCTTGAACCCTACGGCAAGTATGTTGCTAAGGTCCTCCTCGACGAAACCACCAACGCAGAGACCGCCCGCAAGCGCGGCTCCAAGTACATCGTGGTTACCGCAGTCACCCCCACCCCGCTCGGTGAAGGTAAGACCGCAACCTCCGTCTCCCTCGCACAGGGCTTTGCACAGACCGGCCGCAAGGCAATCCTGGCTCTGCGTCAGCCCGCAATGGGCCCGACCTTCGGCATCAAGGGCGGCGCAGCAGGCGGCGGCTACTCCCAGATTGTTCCCATGGAGAAGCTGAACCTGCACCTGACCGGCGATTTCCACGCCGTCACCGCAGCACACAACCTGCTTGCCGCAATGATCGACAACCACCTGCACCACGGCAACGAGCTGCGCATCGACCCGCGCGCAATCGAGTGGCGCCGCGTTATCGACATGAACGACCGCTCCCTGCGCAACATCGTCGTGGGCCTGGGCGAACGCATGGACGGCGTGGTCCGTGAGACTGGTTTCGACATCACCAGCGCCTCCGAAATCATGGTGATTCTCTCGCTGGCAACCTCCTTCAAGGACCTGCGCGAGCGCCTGGCAAAGATCGTGATCGGCCTGAACTACGACGGCGAGCCCGTCACCGCGGCCGACCTGAAGGCTGACGGCGCAATGGCCGTCATCCTGGCAGACGCCATCAACCCGAACCTGCTGCAGACCCTGGAGCACACCCCCGCACTGATTCACGCGGGCCCCTTCGGCAACATCGCAACCGGTAACTCCTCCGTGGTCGCCGACTATGTTGGCCTGGAGTACTCCGACTACGTGATTACCGAGGCTGGCTTCGGTGCCGACATGGGTGCGGAGCGTTTCTTCAACGTCAAGTGCCGCGTCTCCGGCCTGAAGCCCGACGCAGCAGTGCTCGTCGTCACCGTGCGCTCCCTGAAGTCCCACTCCGGCCTGTACAAGATCGTTCCGGGCAAGCCCCTGCCTGAGGGCATGTTGCAGGAAAGCCCCTCCGACGTGGAGAAGGGCGCAGAGAACCTGAAGAAGCACATCGAGATTGTGCGCAACTTCGGTGTTCAGCCGGTCGTGGCAATCAACGCGTTCCCGACCGACTTCGAGTCCGAGCACGAGACCATCCGCCGTATCGCTGAGGAAGCTGGCGCTCGCGTCGCTATCCACCGCGGTGTGGCTGAGGGCGGTAAGGGCACCACCGACCTGGCAAACGTAGTTGCCGAGGCATGTGACGACGTTTCGGATCTGAAGTACACCTACGATCTTGAGGACTCCATCGAGACCAAGATCGAGAAGGTCGCCACCAAGGTCTACGGCGCGGACGGCATCTCCATTGCTCCCGCTGCAGCTAAGCAGCTGAAGCGTTTTGCTGAGCTGGGCTACTCGCACCTGCCCGTGGTCATTGCGAAGACCCACCTGTCCATCTCTTCGGATGCAACTCTGAAGGGCGCACCGACCGGCTGGACCCTGCCCGTGCGCGAGGTTCGCCTGGCTGCAGGTGCTGGCTACGTCTACGCTATCTGCGGCACCATGCGCACCATGCCGGGCCTGAGCAAGAGCCCCGCAGCTGAGCGCATCGGCTTTGACGAGAACGGCGTGATGGTCGGCCTGTCCTAAGGCGACTATTCCGGCTGATCTATAGCTAATGGAGGCGGCGCTCCTTCCCCACAGCGGGGGAGGGGCGTCGCTTTGCTGTGCTCCAGTGGTGGCAGGTACCGGGTGGCAGGTACCGGGCGGCAGATGGGGTGAATGCCGGTGTGAATGCCAGTGCGATTGTCGGTGTGATTGCCGGCGAAAGGTGGAGCGTATTGGTGTTTTGGACGCTGAACGGCACTGAATAGTGCTGAATGGCGGGGGAGTGAAGGATAGTGAAACCCCTAGTGGAGGGGTCTTTCAACCTTTCCTTGAAGGCTCCCGTACGCCCCTTTCGGAAGGTGGAAATGGTATGTATAGCTTAATAAATGGGCTCTATTTATGCTTGAAGGTCAGGTTTTATTAAACAACCTGTAGAAGTTGATTTTTTAGTGACACACTGTCTTGCATTTTGTGAAAATATAGTATTGACTAGGTGTTTTACTTTTTGACAGGGGTTTCAATGAGTGCACTCAGTGAACCTGAAGGCGGAGTTGTTGTTATCGTTTTGTTATAAAAGTTCTACTTTAGGGGGTGCCTAATGGGTCCAAACAGACCAATTGATTTTGCCCTCGCGCGAATAATTGTGCAGTTTTTGAACGGTGCGCGGTGCATTTTTCCCATTCCATGAAGTTGCAAAGGCTTGAAGATAGTTTGACCTTAACCCTCTACTTCCGCGGAATACCGGGATAAAACCGGGTATTGAGCCTTCAAAATTGCTGAGTATGAAGCTCAGGTTAAAGGTGCACCGAAGTGCCAAATGAGGGAAAATCTAAAATTATTTTGGGTGAAATAAGTCACACTAAAACTCGAAAAAAATGAAATTGGTACGTATGGATACCCTAAAAAATAGCTGTTTTTATTACAGAACGATTACATTGAGACTCAAGCCACTAAAACCGGCTCTCCGTACCAAAATGAGCGGTAAAACAGCCCCCAAAAAGTTCGCTACTATTGAGTCATCAAGTAATCGTGAGATTTCCAAAGTCCTCGGGTTGCTTGTGTTTGAGTGAGTGATAGATACCCCTGGGTGTCATGAGAAGCGACTGTGTATCGATGCGCAGTCGCTTCTCTGTTTAACTTTTGAATTTCGCTGCTTGAATTTCACTGGAGCCTCAGATAGGCGGGACCTTGGCTAGAGCCTGTACCGAGCGTGCTCCAGAGCCTGTTCCGAAGGCGCCCCGCACATGCATCCCGAACATGCACCCCGCACATTCAACGCCGAATGCGCTCGGAATGCGCTCATAGGGAAGTGCTCTATATGGGTGCCTGCCGCATCATGGGAACCCCTACACTGGAACTATGACTACTTACCCCGAACCCACCCTCATCTTTGAGAACCCCGAACTGACCGTCCGCGCGTTCAGTGTCTCCGAGATGGACAACAGCGTCTACCTCATCACCATGCGCGCCACCGGCGAGCAGGTGCTTATCGACCCCGCAGATGATGCGGAAGAACTCTACGCCTTCACCCTCGACGCGCTCCTGAACGACTGCCCGCAGCTCGAGCTGGTAGACGGCGAAGAACGCCGCGTGCGCGTTATGGAGAGGGATGAGGATTTTAACTCCCTCAGGCCTCGCGCAATCGGTCTGACCGGCATCCTGGTCACCCACGGCCACTGGGACCACATTCGCGCTATTAAGGAGCTTGACCGCCTCACCGGTGCCGTCACCTCCGCGGGTGCGGCTGATGTGGCTGACATTAAGGAACAGGAAGACTACACTGTCGAAGAGGAGCTGACCGGCGGCGAAAGCTTCGACTTCTATCTCTCTGACACCGTCATTCGTGCCCTGCACGTGCCCGGCCACACCCCCGGATCCATCGTCTACACTCTCGAAACCACCTGGGAAGACGGCACCCCCGCAACCCTGCTGTTCACTGGCGACACCCTCTTCCCCGGCGGCGTGGGTAAGACCGACTCCCCGCAGCAGTTCGGTGAGCTCTTCTCCAACGTGCTCGAAAAGCTCTTCGGTGGCTTCGATGATGACGCAATCGTGCTGCCCGGCCACGGCCGCTCCACCACCCTCGGTGACGAGCGCCCCCACCTGGAAGAGTGGGGCACCCGCGGCTGGTAAACCGTGCCTGGTAAATCGCGCCTGACAGCCCGCCTCATATAAGTACTGCACCCTCATGCCTTCACCTGCCGCATAATCGCGCTGGTGAAAGGCGTGAGGGTGTAGAATTTAAATTCGAAGATAAGACGAAAGGATTTTCGATGACACCCCGCCCGGCACACGGTAGCACCGCACTCAAAGCGAACGATCTGACCAGCATCCGGGTTCAGGGTGCCCGCGAAAACAACCTCAAGAACGTAGACCTCACCATCCCGCGTGATGCGATGGTCGTCTTCACCGGCCTCTCCGGCTCCGGTAAGTCCTCCCTCGCCTTCGACACCATCTTCGCGGAAGGTCAGCGCCGCTACGTTGAGTCGCTGTCCTCCTACGCGCGTATGTTCCTCGGACAGGTCGATAAGCCCGACGTAGACTTCATCGAGGGTCTCTCCCCGGCGGTGTCTATCGACCAGAAGTCCACCTCCAAAAACCCGCGCTCAACCGTCGGTACCATCACCGAAATCTACGACTACATGCGTCTACTCTGGGCGCGCATCGGCCACCCGCACTGCCCCGAATGCGGCGAAGAAATCACCCAGCAGACCCCGCAGCAGATCGTGGACATTCTGCAGGAATACCCCGAACGCACCCGCCTGCAGATTCTCGCACCCGTCGTCAGCGCACGTAAGGGCGAGTTCGTAGATCTCTTCAAGGACCTGCTCACCCAGGGCTATTCGCGTGCCCGCGTGGACGGCGAAACCGTGCAGCTCTCCGACCCGCCCAAGCTCGCCAAGCAGTACAAACACACCATCGAGGTGGTTGTCGACCGCATCGTCATTAAGGATGGTATTCACCAGCGCCTGACCGACTCCATTGAAACCGCGCTCAAGCTCGCCGACGGCCGCGTACTCATCGACTTCGTGGACCGCGAGCAGGACGACCCCGAACGCACCCGCTCCTTCAGCGAAAACCTCGCCTGCCCCAACAACCACCCGCTGCAGATCGACACCATCGAGCCGCGCGCCTTCTCCTTCAACTCGCCGTTCGGCGCATGTAGCGCCTGCGATGGCATCGGCTCGCGCCTGGAAGTAGACACCGAACTGCTCGTACCCAACCCCGACCTGACCCTCGGCGAGGGCGCTATCGCCCCCTGGTCACAGGGCAAAGCAACCACCGAATACTGGCTGCGCCTGCTCGCAGGCCTGGGGGAGGAGCTCGGCTTCGACCTGAACACCCCCTTCAAGGACCTGCCCGCCAAGACCCGCGCCGCCATCCTGGACGGCAAGGACTACAAGGTTGAGGTGTCCTACCGCAACCGATTCGGCCGCGAACGCCGCTACACCTCCGGGTTCGAGGGCGTGAAGGCGTACATCAAGCGCAAGCACGAAGAAACCGAATCGGACTTCGCCCGCGACCGCTACGAACAGTACATGCGCCAGGTCGCCTGCCCCTCCTGCGGTGGCGCGCGCCTGAACCCGACCATCCTCGGCGTGAAGGTCGGCGGCCAGTCCATCGCAGACATCACCGACCTGTCCCTGGCTGACGCGCTCGCCTTCGTGCGTAGCCTGCAGCTCAGCGCCCGCGAAGCCAAGATCGGTGAGCAGGTCCTCAAGGAAATTGATGCGCGCCTGCAGTTCCTGCTGGACGTGGGCCTGGACTACCTGACCCTCTCACGCTCCGCCGGCACGCTCTCCGGCGGTGAGGCGCAGCGCATCCGCCTCGCAACCCAGATTGGTTCAGGCCTGGTCGGCGTGCTCTACGTGCTCGACGAGCCCTCCATCGGTCTGCACCAGCGCGATAACCGCCGCCTCATCGAAACCTTGACCAAGCTGCGCGATATGGGCAACACGCTTATCGTGGTTGAGCACGACGAAGACACCATGCGCGAAGCCGACTGGATTGTGGATGTAGGACCCGGCGCCGGCGAGCACGGCGGCGAAATCGTGCACTCCGGCAGCTTTGAGGAGCTGCTGAAGAACACCAAGTCCATTACCGGCGACTACATGGCTGGCCGCCGCAGCATTGAGGTGCCCGCATCCCGCCGTCCCGTGGACAAGAAGCGTCAGCTGACCGTGCGCGGCGCCCGCGAAAACAACCTCAAGAACGTGACCGTATCCTTCCCGCTGGGCGTATTCACGGCGGTGACCGGTGTATCCGGCTCGGGTAAGTCCACCCTCGTCAACGACATTCTGTACACCTCCCTGGCGAACAAGCTCAACGGCGCCAAGCAGGTACCCGGCCGCCACAAGAGCATCGATGGCCTGGAACACCTGGACAAGGTCATTCACGTGGACCAGTCGCCCATCGGCCGTACCCCGCGCTCGAACCCCGCCACCTACACCGGCGTGTTCGACCACATCCGCAAGCTGTTCGCAGAGACCAGCGAAGCGAAAATGCGCGGCTACACCCCCGGCCGATTCTCCTTCAACGTCAAGGGCGGCCGCTGCGAGGACTGCTCCGGCGACGGCACCCTGAAGATTGAAATGAACTTCCTGCCGGACGTGTACGTACCCTGCGAAACCTGCCACGGCAAGCGCTACAACCGTGAAACCCTCGAAGTGCACTACAAGGGCAAGACCATTGCCGACGTACTCGAAATGCCCGTGGAGGAGGCCGCCGAGTTCTTTGCCGCATTCACCCCGATTGCGCGCCACCTGAACACCCTCGTGGACGTGGGCCTGGGCTACATTCGCCTGGGTCAGCCCGCGACCACCCTCTCCGGCGGTGAGGCGCAGCGTGTGAAGCTTGCAACTGAACTGCAGAAGCGCTCCAACGGCCGCTCCATCTACGTGCTGGACGAGCCGACCACCGGCCTGCACTTTGAAGACATCCGCAAGCTGCTCGCCGTGCTGCAATCGCTGGTTGACAAGGGCAATAGCGTCATCACAATCGAGCACAACCTGGACGTGGTCAAGTGTGCCGACTGGATTATCGACATGGGCCCCGAAGGCGGTAGCGGCGGTGGCACCGTCATCGCCGAGGGCACCCCGGAACAGGTAGCTCAGGTAAAGGGCTCGCACACCGGCGCGTTCCTTGCAGAGATTTTGAGCTAGCCGAGATTCTGAACTAGTCGAGAACTTGAACCGGAGGAAACCTACGTGACTGATACTCAAGGAACCGAACCTGCCCGGGGAGCTCAGGCAATCCGCGGCGCTGTGAACCGTAGCACCGTGAATCGTGGCGCGGTAACCACCGTGGACCGTGCCCGGCACATCCTGCACACCCAGCTGGAGGCGGACTTCTGCCAGGCACCCGGCTCGATTAGCCGCGCCCTCGAAGAGCTACGCGACCACCCGGAAGCCGAGAGCCTGCCGCTACTCGCCACCGTGCAGCCGCCCTCCGAGAAGATGGGCGCCGCACGCCGCCGCAACGACGACATCTGGGAGCTGCGCGTCGCCAACTATGCGAGCGTCGGCATTCTCTGCGCCAAGCATCCGCGCGTGCTGGAGAAGGCCATCGACTACATGCTCGGCGACCAGTCGAACTGGCTGGGCGACTACGCGCAGCTGCGTCAGCTCAACGAACTGCTCACCCCCTACACCCAGCAGGTCAGCGGTACGAGCATCTACTACACGCCCGGCCGCGCCCTGCTGAACTCGGTCGTACCCGAGGGCGTGCAGGCGCAGGAGGTGAAATGCGCCGTGCCCGGTGTGGGCATGATGCGCCGCGTTGACCCCGCCGAGCTGAAGGCGGCGCTGCTTGCCGAAATCACCGGCGAGCGCACCATCCGCAGGGAGGCAAACGCCTCCGCGGGTGCGCTTGAGGTTGACCCGGAGGATACGGAGGCACGCGTAACCCGCCTGCGCGTGGAGCTGCTGGACGCTGAGCAGTTTGAGCGCTTCCGCGGGGATAAGCGCTACTCGAACGCGCTGGGCTTTAGCGTGACCCGCCCGGATGTGCTGGTGCTCGCCGCATACCCGGTGGAGGAGAACGCATCTAAGGCATCTGAAGTAGCTGCGGCGGGGGAGAGCGACCCTGCGCTCGCAGATCCTATCGCTATGGTTGGTATGAGCGACGATTCGCCGATTATGCGCCAAATCGGTATTGATGTGTTGCCCGCCTGGCGCGGTGCCGGCATCGCCAGCGTGCTGGTGCGTGATGCGGCACGCCTGACCCTGGCGGAAGGGTACCTGCCGTTCTACGGTACGAGCCCCTCGCACATGCTGTCGCAGAGGGTTGCGATGAATGCCGGGTTGGTGCCGACCTGGTGGGAGTATGTGTCCACCAGTCTGAATGATCTGCCCATGGACTAGATTTGCCTACGGACTAGATTTACCCGCGCTAGGCATAACGCACATGCGCAAAAGCCCCCGAGATTCGAAGTCTCGGGGGCCTTTTATGTGCTCATTTCGTGGGGTTTATTTCGCGGAGTTCATTCCACGGGGTTTATCTCGCGGGGTTCAGAGCCTAGAACCTTACCGTCTAGAACCTTAGCTTCTACAGCTCCGCGCCGTTGCTAGCAATCACCTCGCGGTACCAATGGAAGGACTTCTTGCGGTAGCGCGCCAAGGTGCCGGTGCCGTCGTCGTTGCGGTCCACGTAGATGAACCCGTAGCGCTTGGACATCTGCGCGGTGGAGGCGCTAATCATGTCGATGCAACCCCAGGTGGTGTAGCCGAGCACATTCACGCCGTCCTCAATCGCCTCACGCACCGCGTGCAGGTGCTGGCGCAGGTAATCGATGCGGTAGTCGTCTTCCACGGTTAGCTCGCCGTTCACCTCGACCAGTTCGTCACGGGCACCCAGACCGTTCTCCACGATGAACAGCGGCTTCTGCCAGCGGTCCCAGTACTGGTTGAGGACCACACGCAGACCGGTCGGGTCGATCTGCCAACCCCATTCGCTGGCGGGCAGGGTCGGGTTCGCCACGCCACCGAGGATATTGCCTTCGCCGCGCTCGCCTCGTGCCGGGTCGCCGGTCGCGCAGGTGGACATGTAGTAGCTGAACGACACAAAATCCACGGTGCTCTTCAGGTCCTCGCGGTCCTGCTCGGTGATGTTCAGCTCCACACCCTTCTCACGCAGGGCACGCAGGAAGTAGCCGGGGTATGCGCCGCGCACATGCACGTCACCGAACGCGAAGTTCGCCTGCTCCGCCTGCATGGCGGCGAGTACGTCGGCGGGGTCGGGGGTGAGCGGGTAGGTGGGCATGGCTAGAATCATGCAGCCGATCTGTGCGCCCGGTGCCAGTTCGCGTGCCGCGGCGGTGGCGCGTGCGGATGCGACCAGTTCGTGGTGCATCGCCTGGTACAGGTCGGCGTCGCTGAGCTGGTTCGCCGGGGTGTTGATGCCGCCGGACATGAACGGCAGGTGCAGCATGGAGTTGATTTCGTTGAAGGTCAGCCAGTACTTCACGCGCTTGCCGTAGCGGGCGAACACGGTGCGGGCGTAGCGTTCGTAGAAGCCGATGAGTTCGCGGCTGGTCCAGCCGTTGTACTGCTCGACCAGGTGCAGCGGGGTTTCGTAGTGGCTGAGGGTGATGAGCGGTTCCATGCCGTGCTTTTCGAGCTCGTCGAGCACGCGGTCGTAGAAGGCGAGGCCCGCCTCGTTCGGGGTTTCTTCGTCGCCGCGGGGGAAGATACGCGACCAGGCGATGGAGAAGCGGAAGACCTTGAAACCCATCTCCGCGAGCAGGGCGATGTCTTCGCGGTAGCGGTGGTAGAAGTCGATGCCTTCCAGCTTGAGGTTGTCCTCGGTGGGTTCTGCGGTGCGCGGGTGCAGGCCGCCGGCGGGCAGCACATCCTGCAGGCTGGGGCCCTTGCCGTCTTCGTTCCAGGCGCCCTCGAACTGGTTGGCGGCGGTGGCGCCTCCGAAGAGGAACCCGGCGGGGAATGCGCCGAGCGGCTGCGGCTCGGTCAGCGCCGGGTTGGTGCGCTGTTCAGTGCTGACGCGGGGTAGCGCGGTGGTTTGGGCGGTGATGTGCTGGTCCTGATGCACGGCATTCTCCAAGGTGTTTTGGGTCTTTCTTCTACCCTAGCGGAGGGGGTGGGGGATTACTAGGTTTTAGCTACCCGGGTGGGCGTTTTCGCATTGTGGGGAGACGTGGGAGCTGTGGCGAGCGTAACCGTAAAATAGGAACGTGCAAATTATTCGAGAGACCGGCCCTGATTCCGGCGATATCCTCATTCACCACGACCAGACGGTGCAGATGCTCCGCGAGGTGGCAACCGGCAAGCGTGAAGCCACCTTGCGCATGTATCAGCCGAACCCGACGGTCGCGTTCGGCCGCCGTGACGAACTGAACCCCGGCTTCGCGGAGGCCTCCGCGGCGTGTGCCGAACACGGCTTTGAGGTACTGGTGCGCAAGGTCGGTGGGCACGCCGCCGCCTACCATCAGGGGTGCCTGGTCGTGGACCATTTTCAGCCCGCCTCCGACGCCCGCAGCGGCAACACCCTACGCTACGAACTGTTCGGTTCCATGTATGCGCAGGCGCTCCGTGAGGTTGGCGTGGATGCGCGCATGGGCGAGATTCCGGGGGAGTATTGCCCCGGCGAGTATTCGGTGCACGCCCAGCTTCCCACCTCCGCAGGTGGTGGCCGCATTAAGCTGGTCGGCACCGCCCAGCGTGTGGTGACCGGCGGCTGGTGGTTCAGCACCGGCATCGTGGTCTCTGATTCTGCGCCGCTGCGGGCGGTCACCGCGGATGTGTACCGTGCCCTCGGCATGGACCTGGACCCCGCCACGGTTGGCGCGGCGCAGGACGCGAACCCCGCCCTGCTCATGGAAGACCTGGAAGACGCCATCGTTGAAGTGTACGCCCAAAACGGCTTTCACTAGGTTGTTTTATTTCTGACTTTTATCCGTACCTTAATTCGATATATCCCCACCTGAAGCGAAGGAGCATCTATGCGTTGGGCACAGATTAAAGACTCGAAGGGCAGCCGCGCGGTCTGCTTCTTCGAAGAGACCGTGTACGAGCTTCCGGCGAAGCTCAGCCCGCTACTGAACTTCTACAGCCGGTTCCGCCTGAACTTTGGCGACCCAAAAAACGCCGTAGCGATCCTGAAGGAGAACGGCGCGACCGTCATGGGCCACGGCGAGGAACTGTGGAACTCCCTGCCGTTCATTCGCCCGCTGGATAAGCCCGGCAAGATTGTGTGCGCCGGCCTGAACTACCGCGACCACGCCGCGGAAATGAACCTTGAAGTACCCGAGCATCCGGCGCTGTTCGCGAAGTTCCCGAACGCGCTGATTGGGCCCGGTGAGCAGATCCGCATGCCCGCCGCCGATGGCACCGGCAGCACGAAGGTCGACTGGGAGGTTGAGCTCTGCCTGGTCGTGGGCGCTCGCCTGCGTAACGCCACGGAGGAGCAGGCACTTGAGGCTCTGATGGGGTACACGGTCATGAACGATGTGTCGGTACGTGACTGGCAGGGTCGTTCCTCGGAGTGGTTCCAGGGCAAGAACTGGGATGCGATGACCCCGTTCGGTCCGGTGATTGTGAGCCCCGATGAGGTTGACCCGGTTGCCGGCCTGGAGCTGGTGTGCGAGGTGGACGGCGTGGTGCGTCAGCGCGGCACGACGGCGGATATGGTGTTCACCCCGGCGCAGCTACTGTCTTATATTTCGCGGTTTATGACCCTGGAGCCGGGCGACCTGGTGGCGACGGGTACCCCGGCGGGGGTTGGTCTGTCGCTGCATCCGCGTCAGTGGTTGAAGCCGGGTCAGACGGTGCGCACCCGCATCGAGGGCATTGGTGAGCTGGTGAATGTCTGCTCGGAGGCGGGCGCGCTGTAGTTATCCGGTAGCTCTGTGAGTAACCGCTATTGAACCCACCTGAACCCACGGAGGCGGGCGCGGTACCTGCTATTGGGTGCACCGCAAGGCACCCACAAATGAATATCTATGCACCCCGCATGTGTTTTTGAGGCGCATGCGGGGTGCTTTTTGCGTTAATAAAGCCCCCGGTGGGCGGCTTGGATTCGTTGCTGGGAGCTGCGTGCAGTACCTCGAGTGGGGAGTGGTGCGTTTGCATGGTTACACGCTGACAAACACATAGAAACTTTGAACTTTTACGTGAATTTTAGGGTTTTACGTGGGTTTTGAGGGGTCTGCGGGGTGAAAAGCAGGGTGCTCCTGCTGGGTGGTGGTTGCCAGAAGTCGCTTTTTGAGGGGTGGCTGGGTGCCCGTCTCGGTGCATGGGGTGCTATCTGCTCTCGGTGCAGAATCTCAGATTGTGGTCACCTGTGAGAAATTCAACAGGAAGTTTTGGCGCGTCTTTCAGGGAAATTCAAGGTTTAAGGTTTAGTTTTCCGTGCGCATTTTTCGTTTTCTTCACATCACCCTCGCTTGACTAGGAGTAAAGCCTAAACACTGCGGTGCAAATTCTGCATCTTCAAACACCAATAAATGCACGAAGGTGTAAGAAGGTGTGACTCTAAACCTGAACCTTTAGCAAAAAATCGGTGCCCTGAATCACAAACTCGTTTTGCGTTCACCCAAAAGACTATGTAGGGTATGGGGATTATCTGAGAGTTTCCTGAGAATTTCTGCCAGAAGATCAGGACCCACCCGGGCACACCCTCAGATGCATATTTCACTCACGTCCGTGTTTGTTCATACAAACGCACTCACTCAAATAAGCCGACACGAACGAAAGAAAAACATGACCGCAACTGCATCCAAAAACCCGGCACAGCGCCCGGCAAACCGCCGCCGTGCCACCATCGCTGCCTCCGCAGCACTGGCAACCGTCATCACCGGCGCGAATCTCCCCGCGACCTTCGGTGCAACCGCCCCCATCCGCAACGTAGCCGGTACCACCTGCGTCGACGCAGGCTACCGCACCGTGCCAACCCTGGCGAACCTCACCAACGTGGCGCCCGGTCCGACCTGCTACTGGAACCCCGACCAGAAGGCACAGAGCATCGCGACCCTCGCACCGGTTAACTCCTCCCTCACTAAGGCGCAGCTGACCACCACCGAGAACACCTCGCCCCTCAGTGGTAAGCTCGCCCGCGATTCATTCGCCGCCAAGAAGCTCACCGGCACCGAAGCCGTCGTAGCCAATAGCAGCGAAATCAGCCGCACCTTCCTCGAATACAGTGCCGATGCGGGTAACCACCCCATCACCACCGCCATCAACGCGGGCACCGTGAAGAAGGACCGCGCCCAGACCGTCGGCGGCCACGAAAACATCCCGACCCTCGCCGTGAACTCCGCGAACCCGCACCAGGAGTACGTCGAGGTCGTCTCCCGCGATGGCCGTGTCAACGCCAATGCAGAGAACAAGCGCATCCTCACCGGCGGCGTCCCGATTCCGAAGTGGTTTGCCGAGGACCACGGCCTCTCCGGCGACCAGTCCGTCGCCCTCTACGACGAAGCGACCGGCATCTGGCGCTCCTACTTCAAGTTCGTCAAGGATGCAGACGCACAGACCTACACCAGCACCGCCCGTGTACAGGTGGGCGGCGGCAACGTATCCACCCCCAAGAGCGCAAAGATTCAGTACGACAACGTCGGCCGCGGCAACGCAGGTCAGACCGTCACCATCAACGCACCCGTGAGCATCGACGCGAAGTCCGGCAATGCCCGCACCTCCTACCCGATTGCTCGCGGCGCGAAGTTCCGCCTGGCAAAGAACGTACCCGGCGCGTCCATCGACGCGAACACCGGCGTTATCACCTACAAGATTCCCGCAGGCACCCGCGGTACCGTGGACATCCCCGTTGCGGTTGACTACCCGGCAACCTACCACGTGTCCTCTGGCGGCTACATGCTCGCTAAGCCGAACTTCGGCGGCGTGGGCGAAGACAACTACTGGCTGACCCTCAAGAACGGCACCTCCTCCGTGGTGGGCCTGGCAAATGAGCTCACCCAGATCGGTGTGGACGAGCTCAAGGCAGGCAAGATCAACCACATGGTGTCCATCACCGCGGCTGACTATGCGGCGCTGACTTCCTCCTTCCCCGCGAAGGGCACCGACGGCAAGCTGGACATGAGCAAGTACCCGAACGCACCCCGCGCAGGTCAGCGTGGCTTCCTGCCCGCAAGCTTTGATGTGGAAGAGCACCTGGCAAACACCGGCCACGCTGACGACCAGCTCACCCGCATGATCCTGACCGCAATGAAGGAATACGGCTTCATCCTCACGGACCACAACCTCTTCACCAACGCATTCAACCTGGAGGCGGCAAGCTCCTACGCGCCCTACGCCCGCCAGGGTAAGAACGTGTATAAGGAAGACCCGCAGCTGGCGGCAATGTTCGCGAACTTCGTGCCCAGTGGCTTCACCGGCAACCAGTTCCCCTGGCAGCAGGTGCAGTGGATGCCCGTGAACTACACCGAGTCCGCTGAAAACAGTGCAGGCCGCAACACCGCCAGCGCAGATACCAGCGTGAAGTTCAAGTACCCCTCGGATTCCTACGGTAAGACCGGCACCGGCTCCGGCGTGATTTATCAGCCCGCCGAGCACCACGCCACCGTCTACTCCGGTGAGACCGCAGTTGCGCAGAGCGTACACCAGTCGCATAAGACCTCCCCGAACTACCGGTACGCCCGCGACTACAACTTCCAGGAAATCGAGCAGACCCCGAACTTCCGCCCCAGCCGCTGGGTCAACAAGGAGAAGGTCAACACCGCTGGCGGCCAGTTCTCCAGCGCGGAGACCGGCATCCGTTTTGCCTCCAACGGCAAGACCGGCACCTACTCGATCGACCTGAACACCCACGACGTCACCGGCACCACCTGGGATTTGCGCCGCGATAAGGGTACGAGCATCACCGTGAACCGCACCGGCAAGGCACCCGCACGCATGTCCGATGTGAAGGCGAAGAAGGGATCCGCCGCACAGCTGTACTCGATTCCGCTGAAGGTGCACGTGGTGGATAAGAACAGCCCCATCGCACGTGAGGACTCCGTCTCCCTGTACTCGGGCACCACCCAGAACGTGGCGGTCCTGAACAACGACGAGGCGTCCTTCGGCGCGTACAGCCGCGGTGAGACCGTGAAGAAGCTGGAGCTGCTTAACGAACGCGGCCAGGTCGTCAGCTCCTACAGCGACGAATACGGCACCTATCGTGTGGTGACCCTGCCCGACGGCACTCAGGGCATCGCGGTATCTGCTAAGAATAAGCAGGGCTTCGCACCGCTGGTCCGCTACCGCGCAGTGACCGACAAGGGCGTAAAGTCCGCTGAAGGTTACCTGCAGGTGGCAGTCGCCAACCGCTAAAGGCCTGCTAAGGTTGCATACCCGCGAGCATCAGCGCACATAGGGGAGAGGGGCACGCTCAAGAAAGCACGCCGCGCAGGCGTGACTTTCTTGACGTGCCCCCTTCCTGTACCTAAGGTGAAAATACTATGACTCAGAGCCACCACACAGACCAGAACAAAACTAACACCACCCACAACCACGCTGACCACGGCGCCGAGCAGGTAGCAAAGCATGTAGCCGAGCACGCCTCGGAACACAGCCACGAGGTGCCCGCTAACGCGCCCCTCCTCGAATGCAACAGCCCCAAGGACTGGGAGGAACAGTTCGGCCCGTCCGTGGCGATTTTCTCTGCGCTCGCTAACCCGCTGCGCTTGGCGATTGCGCACCATCTGATGCACCGCCCGCACAGTGTGAGCGAACTGCACACCTGCCTGGGTATTTCGCAGCCGCTCGCCTCGCATCACCTGCGCATCCTGCGTGAGGCGCACGTGATTGACCGTGAGCAGCAGGGCCGCACCACCATTTACCGTCTGAAGGACGACCATATTAGCCACATTGTGGTTGACGTGTATGAGCATACGCGTGAACATCATGCGGACTAGGCTGCCCTCAAGCTGAGCGTTTGCTGGGAGCCGTTGTAAGATGGTGTGTGTCCGTGCACCAGTACAGTGCGGAATAGTATGCGCACCCGCGGCGCCCGAGTGGCACGCGCGCGCCTGAGTTAAGGAGACTTATGTCTGCCGCTGATTCTTCAGCAATTGTTATTAGCGTTTCTGGTGAGGAGCGCGAGGTCACCGCGAAGACTGCCGCTGAGCTGTTCGCTGACGACCCGAAGATCGTTGTGGCACGCGTGAACGGCGTGCTCGTTGATCTCTCCCACGAGCTGTCTGCTGGCGACTCCGTTGAGCCGGTTTTCATTCACGAACCGGACGGCCTGAACGTTCTGCGCCACTCCGCTGCGCACGTGATGGCGCAGGCGGTGCAGGAGTACCGCAAGGACGCCAAGCTGGGCATCGGCCCGTACATTACTGACGGCTTCTACTTTGACTTTGATGTGGCTGAGCCGTTCACCCCGGAAGATCTGAAGAAGATCGAAAAGTCGATGATTAAGATTATCAAGTCCGGTCAGCTGTTCCGCCGCCGTGTGGTCACCCACGACGAGGCTGTCGCCGAGATGGCGAACGAGCCGTACAAGCTGGAGCTGCTCTCCCTGACCCAGGGCCCCGGTTCTGGTGCGGATGCTGCCGAGGGCGCATCCGTGGAGGTCGGCGAGGGTGAAATCACCATTTACGACAACGTGCACCCGAAGACCGGCGAGACCGTCTGGAAGGACCTCTGCCGCGGCCCGCACCTGCCGAACACCAAGCTGATCGCTAACGGTTACGCCCTGATGCGTGCCGGTGGCGCGTACTGGCGCGGTTCTGAGAAGAACCCCATGCTGCAGCGTATTTACGGTACCGCTTGGCCGACTAAGGACGAGCTGGTGGCGTACAAGGAGCGCATCGCTGAGGCGGAGCGCCGCGACCACCGCCGCCTGGGCCGTGAGCTGGACCTGTTCTCCTTCCCGAAGAACATTGGTCCCGGCCTGCCGGTGATTCACCCTAAGGGTGGCGTGATTAAGCGCGAGATGGAAGATTACGTGCGTACCCGCCACATTCAGGAGGGTTTCCAGTACGTCAGCACCCCGCACATTTCGAAGGAAGACCTGTTCTACACTTCTGGTCACCTTCCGTACTATGCGGACGGCATGTTCCCGCCTATGGAGCTGGATAACGGTCATTACCGTCTGAAGGCTATGAACTGCCCGATGCACAACGAGATTTACCGTTCTCGTGGCCGTTCGTACCGTGAGCTGCCGCTGCGTTTCTTCGAGTTCGGCACCGTGTACCGTGACGAGAAGTCCGGCGTGCTGCAGGGCCTGACCCGCGTGCGCATGATTAGCCAGGATGACTCCCACTCGTATGTGACGAAGGAGCAGGCACCGGACGAGGTGCGTCACCTGCTGAAGTTCATGCTGAGCCTGCTTGAGGATTTCGGCATGACTGACTTCTACCTTGAGCTGTCCACCCGCGACACTGAGGGTGATAAGAAGGATAAGTTCATCGGTACTGATGAGCAGTGGGAAGAGGCTACCGCGGTTCTGGAGCAGGTTGCGAAGGAGACCGGCCTGGAGCTCGTCCCGGATCCGGGTGGTGCTGCGTTCTACGGCCCGAAGATTTCGGTTCAGGCGAAGGACGCTATCGGCCGTACCTGGCAGATGTCGACCGTTCAGTACGACTTTAACCAGCCGAGCCGTTTCGGTCTGGAGTACCAGGCTGCTGACGGCACCGTGCAGGAGCCGGTCATGATTCACTCGGCGAAGTTCGGTTCGATTGAGCGCTTCTTGGGTGTGCTGACTGAGCACTATGCGGGTGCGTTCCCGGCATGGCTCTCGCCGGTTCAGGTGATTGGTGTGCCGGTGGCTGAGGCGTTCAACGACTACATGACCGAGATCGCGGACAAGCTGCGTGCGCACGGCGTGCGTGTTGAGGTGGATTACGGTTCGGACCGCTTCACCAAGAAGATTCGTACCGCGTCTACTGAGAAGGTTCCGTTCATTCTGATTGCTGGCGGTGAGGATGCGGAGCACGGCGCTGTTTCGTTCCGTTTCCGCGGCAACAAGCAGGAGAACGGCGTGCCCGTGGATGAGGCTGTGGCACGTATTGTGGAGCATATCCGCAACCGCGTGAACGAAGACCCCAAGCCCAGCACTGAGGCTGCTGAGTAGTACTAGGCTTTCTGGTCTAGCTCGCATATAGAAACCACCCCCTTTGCGGCGACAAGCTGCGGAGGGGGTGGTTTCTTTGTGCCCTTTGAGGAGGCGCGGGTGGGGGAGTGCGGTTGGGAGCAGAAAGTTGTGTCGCGGGCTAGTTTTTAGCCCCAGAGTGCTAGCGTGGTAGTAAGGCGAACATCCATAGTCATTCAGAAAATGGGTAGCTGGATGGTCCTGAAAATGATGTATCGCTGTTGATTATTGAGGGAGCACGAGCGTATGAAGTCGAATAAGTATGTTCCTGTTGGGATGCTGTTCTTGATCCTGGCAATTATCTTGAACGTAGTGTCAAGTGTTAGCGACTTGGTGCTTGGAATTCTCTACGGCATCTCAATAGCAGTATTGATTATTGGACTACTTAATAGTCGAAAATAAGTGCTACAACTGATAAAAGGGACCCGGCGGACTATCACATAAGATAGCCCGCCGGGTCCCTTCTTTATACGGTTGCTATGCGCTCAATCCGTTAGCGGGTGGTGCGCTCCAGCAGCTGCAGACGTTCTGGTAGGTGTGGCCGGTGCGGGCTGACTGCAGTTGACTGTGGCCAGCTAAGCTGGCGAACTGGCACCGAGCCTATATATGACCCTCTGCGGCGGAATCTGCGGAGGGGGTGGTTTCTTTGTGCTTTGAGGAGGCGAGGGCGGGGGAGCGCGGTGGGGTGTAGAAAGTTGTGTTGTGAGGGAGTTTTTCCTAGTCCGGGCGGGTGTCTCCGTGCTAGTGTAAGTGATGGCGCTAACGTTCGTTGCCGTTCGGAGGTGCCGGTAATTGTACGATTTGGATAAGGGTGTCTGAATTTTCAGAATCCCAGATCAGCTCCTTAGCCAAGAGAAGGAGGGCTATATTTAAAATTTCTGTTTACGCAAAGACAAAAATTTTTCCATTGCAATGAAAGGAAACAAAGATGAGTATTTATCTTTCGAAGGTAAGTCTTGTTAATTTTCGCAATTTTAAGAATGCTGTTTTGAGATTTAATCCAGGAGTTAATACAATTATCGGCGAAAATGGCGCTGGAAAGACAAATATTTTCCACGCAATCCGCCTACTCCTAGATGATACTTTGCCTAATAGCTACTCATATTTTACTGAAAAAGATTTCAATAGGGGTATTGGTGATTGGAAGGGTCATTGGATAATAATCCGCCTAGAATTTACGGGAGGATTAAATAATGGAGAAGTGTATAGCGAAAAAATTAATTCATTACTTGCACACTTTTGCGGGGAAAAAAGATCAGAAGAACCAAAAGTTTATTCGTGCTCTTTAGTTTTTCGACCAAGCTATAAAATTCGAGAAGAGCTATTTGAAGCAAATGGGGATGCAGAAAAAATATCAATTATTTTAGAGAGAATCTCGCTCGACGATTATGAAGTTGTTCGATTCGGAAAGGGTGATTATGACTTTTCCAATGAGGAACATTATAAATCTATAGTTGGGGATTTTGAGAATAATAATTTTATTGATCCTAACGTGCAAGAAAAGGATACCTCGTTGGGGACTATGACCACTAGTATATTTTCACTTCAAAGAGAGTTTAACACGGCGTACATCGATGCTCTAAGGGATGTTCAACGCCTATTTAGAGGCATAAAAAGAAATCCGCTCCGTAATATTCTAGAATCCAAGAGTGTATCTATAGATAAAAGTACATCATTTTCTGCTGTTGTGGACAGTGCTATTGCATTAAATAATCAAATAAATTTAGATCAAGATGTAAAAAATCTTGCGGATGAGATATCCAATATGTACAGAGAAACAGCTGGAATCACATACGCACCTAGTGATATAAGCATCAAATCTCAGCTACCCACAGATATTAGTAGTCTATTCCAGTCGTTGTCACTATATATTGGCAATCCAACAGAGTTAAATAACTATTATCAAGGGTCAATAGACGAGCTTAGTCTTGGTAGCGCTAATATGCTATATATCTCCCTTAAACTATTGGAGTTTAAAATTCGTCAGAGCAAGAAACGGAAGAAGGGTGTTCCTATTGCGAATATACTGTTAATTGAAGAGCCTGAATCACATATACATCCTCATATCCAGAAAGCAATTTTTAATAATATTGGCGGAATAGATGGAACTCAAGTAATTTATTCAACTCATTCACCACAAATTTCTGAAGTTAGCAATATTAAAAATGTTAATGTGATTGTTTCATCGGGGAGAGAGATATGGATTTCCTGCAGCCCAGGAAATAATCTAGGGAAAGATAAAGTAGTTCCTATCAATAGATTTCTTGATATTACCCGATGTAATCTTTTATTTTCTCGGGGAGTTATTCTTGTTGAAGGTGATGCAGAAGAAATAATGATTCCCTATCTGATTAAAATCGTATACGGCATTTCTTTGGATGAGATAGGAATTAGTGTAATTAATAATCGTGGAACTGAGTTCGACAATCTAGCATCAATGTTTCATCGTGACCGACTGCGTAAAAGGTGTGCAATTGTTACGGATTTAGACGGTCGATTGAATAATAAATATTCTTCTGATGATGCGGCTACGCAGGGGTTGAATCGATTAAATCATCTCAATAATGAATATAAGAATAATGAATATGTTGATGTGTTTCATGCAAAATATACCTTTGAGGTTGATTTTGCACTTGAAAGTGAGAATAACAGATTGCAATTAATCCAAATGGCAGGAAAAAAGTATGCATATAAAAAATATCAGAATAATGTTGCTGAAAAACTTATGTCTCCTAGTATAGATAGTGTTGCAGAGGCGGCTTTAGAACTGGTTCGCAAAGATGACTTAGAAATTAAAAAAAGAGGCAAAGGGTGGACGGCTTTGATGATGGTCGATCATATCACAAAGGATACTATTATTCCTCAATATATATTGAATGCCCTTCGATTTGCTATGGGAGGAAATGTTCCCCCTGTTATCTTGAATCAGATACGCGCATATCGAGGAGATAAAGATTCTGATGCTATTAATAGGCTGTTAGATGGAGGTAATTCAAATGTTGAGTAAATTGAATAAAGAACAAGAGGCCGCAGTGAATGACGACGGGAATGTTTTATTAATTGCATGTCCAGGAAGTGGAAAAACACATACACTTGTAAATAAAGTTGCAAAAGAACTCTCTAATATAGAAACTCACCGAAAATTTATAGTTGCTATTACATATACAAATAATGCAGCAGAAGAGATGAAAATCCGTATAAAAAAGATGGGAATTAATATAGACCAGCTTTGGGTTGGCACGATACATAGTTTTTGTCTTGAATGGATTTTGAGACCCTACTCCATGTATGCAGAATCACTGTCGGGAAAATTTGAAATTATAGATGAAAAAAAGCAGGAATTAATTATTGGGAAATTCATGCCCAAAAATTTTTCCAGACAATACCTAAATGATGTAAAAAAGTTCATAGGTGACTATAGGATTCATGAAATTGCTGAGGACTTTCTCTCGGGTGGTAATTTCGAGAATCTAGACATGGAAAAATATCTTGAAAAGTACCGTGAGTACCTAAATATTAATAATATGGTTGACTTCCAAGGTATATTGGAGTATTCATTTGAAATTTTAAGCTACAACAATTTTATTTCAGAAAATCTCAGTAATATGTTCCCCCTTATTGCGATTGATGAATATCAAGATACAAACATCCTACAATATTTGATATTATCGAAGATTGCTAAGGTTGGAAAAACTAGACTTTTTGTCGTTGGTGATCCTAATCAAGGAATTTATACAAATGTGGGAAATGTAATATTTAGAAAATCTGATTTGGAAAGATTGATGGAAGGTGAGTTTGCTGAATATGCATTAATAAACAATTATCGTTCTTCATCAAAAATTGTCGAATATTCGCAAAAATACATGGTTGAATCCATGGGGATGATTGCAGTGGGTGAATTATGTGGGTATAATTCAGAAATTAGATACCTTAACTACTGCAAAGAAAATATAGATAATTTTTTTGAGAAAATTAAGGATATTATAGAATATAATATTAATATTCTAAATATAGACCCTTCGGAGATATGTATTCTTGCTCCTTGGTGGAATCACCTAGCGCCCCTGGCTCAATGGTTAGGGAATAATCTCCCAAATATTTCTGTAGACGGAGTTGGGGCATCAGCATTTTGGGGTGTTAAGAATAGTTTATGGTATAAAATAACAAAGCTGGCATTTACTGAACCATCTATAGAGCTATACCGTAAAAGATTGTTTTGGGCTCATGAATTCCTGGATCACATTGCTCAAGATTATGGATATGTAAACGAACTTATTGCCCCTATAGATATTTTAGATATTTCTAATGAAATCAGGTTTAATCTTACTGAAAAATGGGGTGAAGATTGCAGGGCGGAATCATACTTGAGAGATTTCTTTGGGCAAATCATGGAATATATGGAGGTGTCCCCCCCAATTTCAAAGATGGTTAACAACTCTATAGAATTATTTTTTGAGGGCTTCACGGATAAGGTTAATGCTATGAAGGATACTGACTTGGGGTCATTTGACATAGGATCATTCAAAGCTTGCAAGAGGGTTTTTAATCCAGGTCGAGGCATAAAAATTTCAACAATACACGGGGTTAAGGGAGAAGAATACGATACTGTGATTCTTTTTGCCGCTTTGGAAGATTTTATACCCCACTATAAGACACCAGTAGATGAGATGGAGAGCATTGCAAAAAAACTCTTGTATGTTACAGCAAGTAGGGCGCGAAAAAATCTTTGGATAATAGCAGAACCTCGACCAGATCGATACGGTTACAAAAAGCCTTGTAGATATATACAAAATCCATAATTTGGCGATAATCGCTCAAATTTATATTGTCTTATCTGAAATTATTGTTCTAGAAATAAAATTAAGGGACCCGGCGGACTATCCATCAGATAGCCCGCCGGGTCCCCTCTTTACGCCGCTGCTATGCGCTCAACCCCTGTTAGCGGGTGGTGCGTTCCAGCAGCTGCAGCACGTTCTGGTAGCTGTGGCCGGTCGCCTCCGTCATGCCCTGCTCACAGGTGCGGTTAGCCGAAATGTATGCGGCGAACTGCTTCTGCTCGC